>WNFB01006945.1_pt1 | contig 10145 bp, 9 predicted proteins | sample 5400501 | NCBI WGS metagenome assembly WNFB01 (sample SAMN13153341, study PRJNA577476) | soil metagenome | isolation source: 200 cm saprolite under Douglas fir tree site 2 hole 1 | place: USA:California | collected 2015-04-18 | reverse complement strand
AGGATTGCCCGAAGCGGCGCCCTTCGACGGCATCATCGTCGCGGCTGCGGCGCCCGGGATTCCCGGCGCGCTTTTGCAGCAGCTTGCGCCGGGTGGGAGAATGCTCGTGCCCGTGGGAAGCGGCGATCAAGCGCTGTGCCTCGTCGAGAGGACCCCGACCGGATTGACGGAAAAATGGCTCGACGCCGTGCGTTTTGTACCATTGAGAGGAGGCAAGCAGTGAAACGGCCCGGGATTTTTTTCGCTGTACTCGCGTGCGCGTCTTTGGCCGGATGCGCGGGCCCGTATCGGGCACCGGTCGTCGAGCGGTCCGTCGCGCGCCCCTCCGCGGCGAAGCCGGCTGCGCCGGCTGCGGAGCAGCGGCCCGAAAGCTACACCGTCAAGCGCGGCGATACTCTTTACAGCATTGCGCTCGACAATGGCCTCGACTATCGGGATGTCGCCGCTTGGAACAACATTACCGATCCGGCCGCCATCAAGGCCGGGATGGTATTGCGCATGCGGCCGCCTGGGCCTGCGGTGACGGGACAGCCCCAGGCCGGGACGCAGGTCCAGCCGGAGGCGGGAGTGCAGGTACAGCCCGCGATGGGGCCGGGCGCTGTGGAGGCGCGCTCGATCGGCGCGGATCCGCGGGCAGCCGTGCAGCCGCCGCAGATCGCGAGCGGTCTCCTTAAGACCGGCCCCAAAGCGATGAAACTGCCCTATTCCGAGGAAAACCTCGCCATGCTCTTGCGACAGTCTCCGCCGCCGCCGGCGCCCGAACCGCCGTCGCCGCAACCGAGCGCCGAGGACGGGCAGGACACGGTGGCGTGGATGTGGCCGGCAACGGGCCGCGTTCTCGCAGGATTCTCCGAAGCAACCAACAAGGGCGTGGACATCCTCGGCAAGATCGGCGATCCGGTCTTCGCCTCGGCGTCGGGACGCGTCGTCTACAGCGGTGTGGGGCTGCGCGGTTACGGCAAACTCGTCATCATCAAGCACAATCAGACCTATCTGTCCGCCTATGCTCACAACAGCAACCTGCTGGTGAAGGAAGGACAGAACGTGGCGAGGGGCCAGAAGATCGCCGAAATCGGCAGTACCGACTCCTCCCAGGCGAAGCTTCATTTCGAGATCCGACGTCTGGGCAAACCGATCGACCCGCTCAAACTCCTGCCGGACCGGCCGTCGTGAATTCGCGCGCGCCGGGGCAGGAACTCCAGGCGGATTGGGCCGCGGGCGACGGTGCGGCAGAAACCCCTTCGCGCGTTGAGCCGAATGAAGATGCGTCGGAAGCCGGCGCTCTCAGCGACGCGACCCAGCTCTATCTGCATCAGATCGGTCTCAATCGCTTGTTCACGCCGGAGGAGGAGCTGCATTTTGCCCGGCGTGCGGTCGCCGGGGATTTCTCCGCCCGGCAGAAAATGATCGAGCACAACCTGCGTTTGGTGGTCAACGTCGCCAAGGCCTATCTCAACCGGGGCATGCCGCTCCTGGATCTCGTCGAGGAAGGCAACCTCGGGCTGATGCACGCCCTGGACAAGTTCGATCCCGAGCGTGGTTTCAGGTTTTCCACCTATGCTACCTGGTGGATCCGGCAGAACATCGAGCGCGCCATCATGAACCAGTCGCGCACCATCCGGCTGCCGGTGCACGTGATCAAGGAGTTGAACACCGTGCTTCGCGCCAAGCGCCATCTGGAGGCGCACGCCGAGCGCGAGCCGACCGCGGAGGACATCGCGCACCTCGTCGGCAAGGACACCGATGAAGTGCGCCGGTTGCTGTCGCGCAGCGAGCACACCGCTTCGCTCGATGCGCCGCTCGATGTCGATCCGCTGCTCTCGATCGGCGAGTCGATCGCCGACGAGAGCAGCACGAGCCCGGAGCTGCAGCTGCATGCGGCCGAAATCGAGTCGCTGGTTCGAGAATGGATCCTGCAGTTGAACGACAAGCAACGCGCCGTGATCGAGCGGCGTTTCGGCTTGAACGGAAGGGAATTACTCACGCTCCAGCAGCTCGCCTCGCAGCTCATGCTCACGCGCGAGCGCATACGTCAGATTCAGCTCGAGGCTCTTGCCCAGCTGCGGCGCATCCTGCACCAGCACGGCTTATCGAAGGACGTGCTTCTCTAGAAGGCGGGCCCGGGGAAATCCCCGCGCCCGGGGTCAGCGGACGTCGTCCGTGATGGTGTTGGGAGGATTGCGCTTCAACGCGGCGCCATCGCCTGCTTCGTTGATGGCCTGCGCGAAATCGATGTTCTTCGTGAGCTCCTCCAGGTACAAGTTCTGCCCGCCGAAGTGATCCCGCGCGTATTTGTGGGCTCCGCCGAGGTCCGCGTCGAGGCGCCGGCTCGCGCCCTGATAGAAACGCGGAGTCTTCCTCACCAGGTCCTCTCCCGATTCGTACAGGACTTCCTCGCCCCCGTCCGGAAGCCGCTTGCGGGCGATGCCGCCGGCCACAAATTCCGGATAGAGCCGGTCGCGACATTTTTCCAGGTAGCAGCGGTCGGACATCTGCGCGATGATGTCCGCGGAGCCGAGGAGGCTGCCGAGCAGCTTGTAGCCAAGAGACGGCACCTTGATTTCGGAGACCGGGATCTCGTAACCGGTGAAATGGATCAACGAGGCGGCGACCTCGGCCACCTCGCCCATTCCGATCCTGGGCAGGTATTCCCTCAAGAAGCGCGCGCCGCGGGAGACGTGGGTCAGCGTCAGCTCGCCTCCGTTCTTGTGCTGCCTGTCGTCGAGCGTTCGTATGTAACCGCAGTCGTGGAACAGGGCCGTGATCACGCCCAGCCGGAACATCGCCGCGTCGAGCGGCTCCAGGCCTATTCGGGCGCGCTCGTAACCGTCGATCAATCGCGCCATGGCGAGCGTGACCTCGAGCACGTGCTGGACGTCGTGATAGGCAGTATCGCAGGCGTGGTACCCCGGGCGGTCGCCGCGATACATCGTGGTGAGGTCCCGGAAAGCCCGGTCGATCTGCGCAGTCGCCGTCCTGGGATAGAGCTCGAGGAAAATCCGGTTTACTTCCGAATTGACGAGCGCCGAGTCGGTGGTGTTCACCCGGCAAGAAACATCGTACTCGTTGCCGCGACGGTTCACTCGGTGCGCCCTCGACTGGCTTACCCGCGAGGGCAAGCGAAGATCATTCTACCGCCGATTTTCCGGGGGAGGGGTCGGAAAAACGTGAATTCTTGGCACGCACATCCGCGTTCAGGACCCCTCAGGTCTTGAGCGTGAAGGGATTGAAATCGGTGTCCCTGTCGTAGTAGTCCTCGTGCTCGGCGCGCTTCAGCCAGCCCACCACGGCGTAGGTGAGCGGCGTGAAGGCGACTTCCACCCCGACCTTGGAAACGAACTGGACAAGCATGATCTGCGGCAGCCTGTCATCGGGAATCAGCCCGCTTCCCCAGAACGCGAGCGGGTAAAAGATCAGAGAATCGACGCCCTCGCCGAAGATCGTCGAGCCGATAGTGCGCGTCCACAGCCATCGGCCCTGCGTCAGGATCTTCATCTTCGCCAGCACGAACGAGTTGACGAACTCCCCGCACACGAACGCGATCAGGGAGGCGGCCGCAATGCGCCAGGTGGAGCCGAAGGCGATCTCGTAGGCGCTCTGGTTCTTCCAGAAGGGCGCCGACGGCAGCATGACGACGATCCAGGCCATGAAAGCGGCGAATGCGAGGCCCGCGAAGCCCGCCCAGATGACTCGCCGCGACCGGGCGTAGCCATAGACCTCGGTAAGAACGTCGCCGAAGATGTAGGAAATCGGAAAAAAAAGCACGCCCGCGCCGAACGACACGATTCCGATCAACGGAAGCTGGACTTGAGCGATCTTGGCCGGGCCGATCAGGTTCGAGCAGATCAGCACCGTGACGAACGCCGCCATGACGAATTCGTAATAGCGGTAGGAGCGCGGGTTCATTGATTTTATTTGGCGGGATTCGGCGGCGGCGGAGCGGGCGGTCCGGGCTTTGCCCGGGCAAGCTCCGCGGCGAGATCCAGCACCGCCGCGGCATAGAGGTTGGAGCGGTTGTAACGCGTCAGAACGAAGAAATTCTGCAGCGTCACGCGGAACTCGGACGGCTGGCCCGGCGTTTCCAGCTCGATCAGCGCGCAGCGGGTCTCGGGAGGCAGGGGAGCGGCGAGCTTCACGCCGAGCCCGGGGAGCTCGGCGGCGCGGCTGGCCGGCGTGACTCCCGCTTCGACGAGCTTGCGCCAGAGCTCACCGCTCACTTCGGCGGAGAAAGCCACCGGCTCGCCGCGGGCCCAGCCGTGCGCCTTCAGGAAATTGCCGATGCTGCCGATGGCGTCTGCGGGGCTGCTGGCGAGATCGCTCGTTCCGTCACCGTCGTAGTCCACCGCGAAACGCCGGTACGAGCCAGGCATGAACTGCGGGATGCCGATCGCCCCCGCGTACGATCCCTTGACGCGCAGGGGATCGATTCCCGCTTCGCGGCTGAGCATCAGGTAGTTCTCCAGCTCGCCGCGGAAGAACTGCGCGCGCTTCGGGTAATCGAACGCGAGCGTGGCGAGCGCATCGATCACCCGGTAGGTCCCGATGTTGCGGCCATAAGTGGTCTCGACGCCGATGATGCCCACGATGATTTCCTCGGGCACGCCGAACTCGCCCGCGGCGCGCGCGAGGGGCTCGGCGTTGCGGTTCCAGAATTGCACGCCCGCCTCGACGCGCTGGGGGTTGATGAAAATCGCGCGGTAAGCCTGCCAGGATGCGAGCGCGGTTTCGGCGGGCTGCTCCATCGCCTTGATGATCGCGGGCTGAAACTGCGCTTTGCCGAAGACACGGTTGAGCTCCCTGCGGGTGAAGCCGTGCTTCTTCACCATTTCTGCGATGAACTGCTTCACTTCCTTGCGGTGCTGGTAACCTGGAGAATCTGCGGCGGCCGAGGCGAGCTGCAGAGCGAGTGCCGCGGCGACGAAGAAGCGGGTGCGGGCTTTCAAGGACCGAATTCCCGAACGAGGTGCTTGAGACGGGCGATCGAGCAGGCGTCGGCACCCGGGCCGTAGCGCTGATCGACGTAGAGTGCGGCGATGGCGCGCACGGCGTCCTCGCGTGCCGGGAGCGCTCGGGCAACGCGGCTTGCATAGTCGAACGGACCCTCGGCGCGCGCGCGCGCGAGGCCCTCGCGAGCGAGCTTGTCGCAGAAGCGCGACCACGCGCGCTGCACCGGATCCTCGCGCCGTATGCCGCGAAGCAGCCATAGCGCGGTCAGCAGCAGCACCCCGGCCACGCTCCAGAACAGCATCACCGTCATCGTCTGCCAGCTCGGCTGCCGCACGCCCAGCCACGAAAGCATCTCGCGCTGGCGATCCGGGTTGAAGCCGAGCACCCACTGGTTCCACTGGTTCGTGAGAGCCTCCCAGTTGTTGCGCAGGCTCTTCAGCCAGTCGAGGTTGGTGCGCATGAGCAGCGGCAGCGACGCTCCTCCCGGCGCGGCGGCCGTGATGCCGAGCTCGACTCGGATCGGAACTGCGGCGGCGGTGGGATCGATGCGAGTCCAGCCTCCCCCGGCGAGCCATACCTCGGCCCAAGCGTGGGCGTCGGCCTGGCGCACGACCATGTAGCCGTCCACCGGATTGGTGTCTCCGCCCTGGTAACCCGTCACTACGCGGGCGGGCACTCCGGCGGCTCGCATCAGAAAGACGAAACTCGAGGCGAAGTGCTCGCAGAATCCCTGCTTGGTGTCGAACAGGAACTCGTCCACCGAGTTCTGGCCGAGCGACGGCGGCTGCAACGTGTACTCGAAGCGGCTGCCGCGGAAGAACTCGATGGCGCGGCGCACGATCGCGGCATTGTCGGCCAGCGACTCGCGCCACTCGCTCGCGAGCGCTCGCGCACGCGGATTGACGCCGCGCGGCAGCCTGAGCGCATTGGCGAGGTCCTCGGGATTGCTTCCGCTCGGCGCCTGGAATTGAGGAAAGGAGCGCATTTCGTAACGGATCCGGCTGCGAATCGGCGTCAGGGAGATCACGAGGTACTCGGAGGTGAGGCGCGCCGTCGGCGGGATGCGCGTCGGCATTTCCAGCGCGAACATCCAGTTGCGGTTGTGGGGCTCGAGGGTCACTTCGTAGTCGGCCGGCGAACCGGCGGCCTCGACGCTCATATTCCGGCGCAGCTGGGGCAGGCCCACGCGCCATGTGTAGCCGTCAAAATCCGACAGCACGGGGCCGCGCCAGTAGAGCCGGGCGCGCGGGGGCGGCTCGGTTTGGAATTTCACCCTGAACGCGATCGCGTCCGACAGCGACAGGGAGCTGATCGAACCGGGCGACATGGTCTCCGAGAGGCCCGTCACGCTGCTGTAAGCGTCCTGCGGCATGCCCCACAGGGGCCCCTGCACCCGGGGGAACAGGAAAAACAGCAGCAACATCACGGGGCCGGCCTGTGCGAGCATGCGGCCCGCAGTTTTCAGATCGTCGACGATGGCCCGCTGCGGCGCGCTGAATCCGACGAGCGCGGTCGTGGTGACGAGCACGGTGAGCAGCATCAGCACCGCGATCGGGATGGACTGGGAGTAAAAAAAGTTGGCCAGGGCGACGAAGTAGACGAGAAAGGCCGCGACAAAGACGTCGCGCCGGGCGCGCGTCTCCAACAGCTTGAGAAACAGAAGCAGCACGAGCAGCGTCACCCCCGGGTCCCGGCCCATGATCGTGCGGTAGGAAAAAAAGACGCCGATCGCGCTGGCGAGAGTCAGCAAAAGCAGCAGCCAGCGCGCGGGCAGGGCACCGCCGCGAATCGACGCAAAGGCGCGCCAGAAAAGCAGCGCCGCCGCGGCGGCGTCGACCCAAAAAGGCAGCCACAAGGTGTGCGAGGCCACCGTGAGGGCGGCGCCGGCGATCAGGGTCGCGAACGGCAGCGGCGGCAGCGACTCGGCGTTTCTCCGCTCAGCCATGGTGGAGCGCCAGCTCTTTCAGACAGCGCTCCCGGTGCGGGAATCCTTCGCCGAGCGGCACGGTGACGCTCGGGAGCTTCAACCCGTAGCGCAGGCCGCGCTCCTCGGCAAGCATGAGCCAGCGTGCAAGTCGCGACAGCCGCGCCTCGGTGTGCATGCCGGCGGGGAGCCGATCCCAGTCGAACCAGAGCTCGGAGGCGGTGCGGCCCGCGAAGAGCTTGGTGAGCAGGAGCTCGCTCCGGGCCGAGGCCTTCCAGGCCATATGGCGCGGAGAATCGCTCGCTTGGTAGGGTCGGAGGCCCGCGAAATCGTCGGTCCCTGCGCCCGAGGAGACCGCGTCGCCGACCTCCGCGTCGGAATACGCAGCGGGCAGCGGGGCCGAATCGGGCCGCGGGTACACGAGCGCGCGCATGTCCGGCTGCACGTAGCTCCAGGCGCGCATCAGGCCCAGAGGAAACCGCGTATCGACGGTCACCCGTTCGAGCTGCAGCCAGCCCCGCTTCCCGGCTTTCACCGGCAGCGCGACGGAGCGGTGCGCTCGCGCGGGCGCGTTGCAGCTCACCCGGATTCCGCGGCAGGCGAGGTCGAGCGAATGACGATCGAAATCGCTCTTGTTCTCGAATACGACCTCGAACTGCGCCGTGTCCCCCGCGAACACGGGCGCCACACGCCCGGCGCTCACGTAAAGATGCGCAAGATTCCTGAAGGTATGCAGGATCGAAACGATGCCCAGGCCTGCGAGCAGAAACGTGAGCACGTAGCCGAGGGAGAGGTTGTAATTGATCGAGCCGATCAGCATCAAGATCAGCGCGACTCCGAAGCTCAAGCCGTGACGCGTGGGCAGGATGTAGACGCGGCGCTGGCTGAGGAACACCACGCCCGGTTCCGGCGCGTGGCGTCCGAATACCCACTGGAAGAAATTGTAGGCCTGCGAATACTGCAGCACCCGGTCGAGCTTCACGGGATGGGCACGGCGGAGATCAGGCCGTTCGCCTTGTCGAGGCTCGAGGTGCGAACCCCGTCGTGCACGGGCCGCAGGCGGTGGCCGGCTACTCCGGGCAGCACGGCCTGCACGTCCTCCGGGACGACCTTGTCGCGGCCTTCGATCAGCGCCCAGGCACGCGACGCGTGCAGCAGCGCGAGCGCCGCGCGCGGAGAGAGGCCCGTCGCGTACTCGGGCGAGCGCCGCGAATGCTCGACGAGCGCCTGGATGTAATCGAGAAGCGGCGCCGCGGCGTGCACTGTCTTCACCATCGCCTGCAGATCCATCAGATCGCCAGGCGCGAGGCACGCGTCGAGTCCGGCGATCATGTCGCGCCGGTCCGCGCCCTGAAGCAGGGTGCGCTCGGCGTCGCGGTCAGGATAACCCAGCTCGATCCGCATCAGGAACCGGTCGAGCTGCGACTCGGGCAGCGGAAAGGTGCCCACCAGGTGCGAAGGGTTCTGCGTCGCGACGACGAAGAAGGGCTCGGGGAGCTTGCGCGTTTCGCCTTCGGTCGTGACTTGATGTTCCTCCATTGCCTCGAGGAGCGCCGACTGGGTTCGGGGCGTGGCGCGGTTCACCTCGTCGGCGAGGATCAGCTGCGAAAAAATCGGCCCCGCGTGGAACCTGAAGGTGGAGCTTTCGCGCTCGTATACCGATACGCCGATGATGTCGGCGGGGAGCATGTCGCTCGTGAACTGGATGCGATGGAAATTGAGCCCGAGGAGCTTCGCGAGCACCTGCGCGAGCGTAGTCTTGCCGACACCGGGCAGATCTTCGATCAGAAGATGCCCGCTCGCGAGCAGGCAGGCGAGCGCGAGACGGATCTGGCGCTCCTTGCCGAGAATTACTTTTCCCGCTTGCTGAACGACGCCCTGAATGAGCGGATAGGACATCCGATGCGGCTCGAGCCGGCAAACCGTCCATTAAAGTCGTAAGTTTACTGGAAAGCCGTTATGATTGGACGGAAGGAATAAAGTTCATGGCGACGGCCTTCATCACGCATGCCGACTGCGCAAGGCACGACATGGGCCGCCATCACCCGGAGAGCCCTGCGCGGCTCGCCGCGATCGAAGACCACCTCATCTCCTCGGGTCTCGCCGGCGTCCTCGAGCGCCACGACGCGCCCGCAGCCAAGGTGAGCGAGCTCGCCCGAGTGCATCCCCTCGAATACATCGAAGCGATCCGCGAGGCCTCGCCGCGGAGCGGGATCGTGCACCTCGATCCCGACACCGCGATGTGCCCGCATACCTGGGATGCGGCGCTTCACGCGGCGGGGGCCGCGGTGCTCGCCACGGATCTCGTGATCGGCGGGCGCGCCGAGAGCGCGTTTTGCGCGGTGCGCCCGCCCGGCCACCACGCGATGCGCACCCGCGCGATGGGCTTTTGCCTCTTCAACAACGTCGCCGTCGGCATGAGGCACGCGCTCGAGCATCACGGCGTCGAGCGCGTGGCGATCATCGACTTCGACGTGCACCACGGCAACGGCACCGAGGACATCTTCAGCGACGACGAGCGCGTCGTGATGGCGAGCATTTTCCAGCATCCGTTCTATCCCTACAGCGGCACCGAGGATCCTGCGCCGAACATGGCCAACGTGCCGTTGCCGGCTGGCTCGGACGGGCGCGCTTTGCGCGCGGCGGTGGAGAAAATCTGGCTGCCTGCGCTCGACGAGCTCGAGCCGCAGATGATCTTCGTTTCGGCGGGTTTCGATGCCCATGTCGAGGACGACATGGCTGGTTTGCGCTTTACCGAAGCCGACTACGCCTGGGTCACGCAGCGCATCAAGGAAGTCGCCGACAAATACGCCGGCGGAAAGATCGTGTCGGTTCTCGAGGGAGGCTACGCGCTCTCCGCGCTCGGGCGGAGCGTCGTGACGCATCTGAAAGTCCTGGGCGCTTCCTAGGAATCTCCCCATGCGAATGTGGCATTCGCTGTCTGTCTAGCAGCTGCTACTACCGGTGACGGCCGGGTGCTGCGGATCGTAAGGCAGTAAGTCCGATTCCTAATCGGATTCTTCCCGCCACGGATTGCCGACCACTTTCCGCCAAGCGTCCAGCACCATCGTCTTCATCGAGTCTTCCGGAGCGAGTACGGCGTTACTCACGGGCGCGGCGCGGGTCTCGAGTATTCCGATTTCCGCGCACGCGTTCAGAAAATCCGCCGCGTCTCCGGCAGCCACCTCACACGCTTCGGCCAGCGCGCCCGCCAGGGCGCCGTTGGCCGTCAGGATCGCCGCCATCTTCAAGTGACATTGCCGGTGGGGAAGCG
>WNFB01006942.1_pt1 | contig 10145 bp, 15 predicted proteins | sample 5400501 | NCBI WGS metagenome assembly WNFB01 (sample SAMN13153341, study PRJNA577476) | soil metagenome | isolation source: 200 cm saprolite under Douglas fir tree site 2 hole 1 | place: USA:California | collected 2015-04-18 | reverse complement strand
TCGGCACATCATGGCTGGTAAACAAGGTCCCACCACTCAGCTCAAAATAAGGGACGACTCGTCCGCGGGTGGCAAAATTCCATTTCAGGTTCAGCGGATTGATTCCTGCGCCATAAGCCGTGTTGGCTGGCTGGAAGACCATAAAAACCGGCACTGCATCCACCGCATACTCGAAACGTCCCTTGAGGAAACCGGGACCGTGGGGTCTTGTAACAATCCATCCGTAACGCAACCCCACATTCCACACGCCCGTGTTCGAGGTGCCCCCAGTGACCGAATGGCCGCCGCCGCTCCAGAGCTGAAGTTCGTGCCCGCCATCTTCGGGCCGGGACTGGGCCCAAGCCAGCGAAGTACACAGCACCAGGACGGCAGCGAGAAAGTTTTTCATCCCTACTCCAACGGATTCGCCAAAGCCCGTCACCATACATGAAACTTCCAGGCGTGACAAATGTGGAGCCGTTACAGCCCCACCCCGCCGTCCACGGCGAGAATCTGACCCGTGATGAAGTGCGGGGCAGTGGCGAAAAATAGAACAGCCGTCGCAATCTCCTCGCCCGTGCCGTTGCGCTGCATGGGAGTCTGCTTCGCCATCCGCTTCATGAACGCTGCCGCCGCCTTCTCTCCCAGATCAATCATCCCGGGCGCAACGCAGTTCACCGCAATTTCGGGAGCCAATGCTTTCGCCATGACCTTGGTCAGCATGTGAACTGCGGCTTTTGACGAACAGTAGTGGGCGTGATCCGCCCAAGGCTGTAGACCTCCCAGCGAACCCATGTTGATAATTTTTCCCTTTCGCTCGCGCAGCCACTTCAACGCCTCGCGCGAAACCAGGAAGGGACCTCTAGCGTTGGACGCGAAGATAGCATCCCACTGTTTCAGCGTGAGCCTGGCAAACTCCGCGGTCTCGTAATTGGCCGCGTTGTTGACCAGAATGTCCAGGCCGCCGAGTTCCTTAGCGACTTCTTTCAGCGTGCTCTTGACGCTCTTCTCGTCGGTCACATCGCAATGCAGGGCCACGGCGCGCACCCCGAAGCCTCCCAGGTCGATCACGGTGTGCTGGGCATCGCGAGCCGAGTTGCGGAAGGTGATGGCGACGTCTGCGCCCGCCTCAGCCATGGCCAAAGCGATCGCCCTGCCCAATCGTCGCGCGCCGCCCGTGATTAGCACAGCTTTGCCCTTGAGGGGTTTATCTCCAGATTCTGACATGAGTGGAATTGTATCGAAACGTGTGCCGCGGGCGCCCCGTCTACTTTGCTCCGGGCAGTCCATCGCCCGCCGAGGGAATCTTCGTGTGACGGGGTTGCTGGAAAACCCACAGCCGGAGTTGCTAAACTCCCACCATGCGCCAGGTCGTCGTCTACTCCCGCAAGGGCTGTCACTTGTGTGAAATCGTCAAAGAAACTCTTAGCAAGCTGCAGCGCCGCGGTGGTTTCACTTGGCATGAGGTGGATGTGGATAGCGACGAAGAATTGCGCCGCCAGTTTACCGACGAAGTTCCCGTCGTCTTCATCGACGGCCGCAAAGCCTTCAAATACCGCATGGATGAGCGCGAATTCCTGCGCAAGCTGGCCGGCTAAATCCCTTCTCCGCCTTGCCAACTTTTGCAATTGTCATTCCGAGCCGGATTGATCCCGCGAGGAATCTGCTTTGGAACGCAGCATGACAACGTCGACGTATGCTCTACAATCGGAGCCGTAATGCTCCGCACCCGCCTCTACGCCGATCCGCAGGGCCGCTTTGTGCACGACCTTATTCTCGAAGCCTGCCGCCGCTTTCCCCAGAAAACCGCCCTCCTTGATACCTCCTGCAATCGCCGTATCTCCTATGCCGAATACGGAGAGATCGTGGAAGCGCTGGCCCGCGGATTTGTCGCCGCCGGCGTGAGGCCCGACGAGGTCCTCGCCATTTATCTGCCCAATTCCTGGGAGTTCTGCGCGGCTTACCATGCCGCCACGCTTGCCGGAGGCATCCCCACCCTGCTGAATCCTTCATACCGCGAACGCGAAGTCCGCTACCAATTGGAAAATTCTAGCGCCACACTGCTCGTGACCGACGGGCCAAACATTCAGGGAATTAATCTCGCCGGTCTTCCCAACCTGCGACGCGTTTACACTACACGTCAGCTGGCGAGCGGCACGGAACCCTTTGCCAGCCTGCTACAGCCCGTCACGGCCACCCTGCCCACGTCCGGCAAGCCCTCGGATCAAGCCCTCGCGGCACTTCCCTACTCCAGCGGGACGACCGGGCTGCCCAAGGGAGTGATGCTCTCCCACTTCAATCTGGTCGCCAATGTCTTCCAGCTCATCGGTCCGCACGGCTCCCGGCTCGCTGCCGACGACTTGCTAACTTGTTTTCTCCCGCTCTATCACATCTATGGCCTCAACGTGGTATTGAACCCGGCGCTCACGCTGGGCGCCACGATTGTCCTGCTGCCCCGCTTCAATGTGCCGCAACTGCTCGCGTTGCTGATCTCCGAAGGCGTCACCATGATGCCGACTGTTCCGCCGGTGCTGAATGCTCTGACCCAGGCCGCCGAGGCCGGGCAGTTCCCCAAGAACCATCACGTGCGTTGGGTGAAATCCGGCGCCGCTCCCCTTCCCCCGGAACTGGCCCGCCGCTTTACTTCGCTCACGGGAATTCCGGTCTGCCAGGGTTACGGCATGACCGAAGCCTCCCCTGTCACGCACCTCGGATACCTCGAACCTGAACTCTATCGCCCGGAATCCGTCGGCCAGCCCGCTGCCCAGACCGATTGCCGCGTGCTCGACGAAATGGGAAACGAGGTCGCGGCCGGACAATCCGGGGAACTTGTCATGCGCGGTCCGCAGTTCATGCTGGGTTACTGGAGCGATCCGCAGGCCACCGCCGCCGTGCTGCGTGACGGCTGGTATTGGTCGGGCGACATCGTCCGCCGCGACGAGCACGATTTTTATTACGTGCTTGATCGTCGTAAAGAAATGATCAAGTACAAAGGCTTCCCGGTTGCACCCGCCGAGGTGGAAGCCGTGCTCTTGGAGCACGCCGCGGTGCGCGACTGCGGCGTTGTAGGCCGCACCGATGCCGCCGCCGGGGAAATCCCGGTCGCATTTGTGGTGCTGCGCCAAGGCTTTGTGGCGGGCCAGAAGCTGGAAGAAGAACTCTGCGCTTTCGTGGCCGAGCGCCTCACTCACTACAAGCAGCCGCGCGAAATTCGCTTCATGGATGCGATGCCGAGAACGCCATCCGGCAAGATTCTGCGAAGAGAGCTGCGGAAGTCTCTCAGCTGAACCAATCTCTCACCCCTGTCATCCCGAGCGAGGACCGCGCGAACAATCGCGGTCCGAATCGAGAGCCTGCCCTGAGCGAGCGGAGCGAGTCGAACGGGGACCTGCAGTTTTCGCACTACGGAAATCCCTTCCCGGAATTTGCCCTCGATGCCGGCCCCCACCGATTCGCAGTCGACCAAGACCATGGAACTTTCTCTCTGCTCCTTCCGTACCTTCGATTGACAGCGGCCACACAGGCTGCGGAAAAGCTCGCGATTCGTGTCAGGGCATGACTCTAAGAGCCTGCCCTGAGCGAAGTAGAAGGGTGCCGTAAGCCGCTCGGTGCGACGAGCGATTCGTGTCAGGGCATGACTTTAGTCGTGCCGTAAGCGCTTCGTCGCAACATCGCTTTTAGGCGCTGGGGTCAGAGGGAGCCAAAGTTCTTTCCGCAACCTCGTCAGCTGTCAGCGCGCACACCGCGCGCCAGAAAAGGAGCACACTATGGGCGAAGACATCACCGGTCTGGTGGCAGTGATTATGATTTTCGGGGTTCCGATTGCCGCCATGTACACCTATTATCGCGTGCGCAAGCTGCGCACCGACGAACGCCTTGCGGCGCTGGCTCGTGGCGTGGACGTTCCCATGCAGCCGGAGCTTCCCGAGGCAGCTCGTTCGCCCCGGGCAGGCATTCTGCTCGTCACCGGCGCACTCGGCTACATGATTACATTCGCGCTGATCGCACGCGTGGAGTCCCAGGCCTGGGTCGCCGCAGCCTTCGGTGTGATTCCGCTCACCCTCGGCCTCGGCTTCTTCCTCGATTGCGCGCTCATCCGCCGCGACCTGCGCGCCTCCTGATCCGAGGGGCCGGGCTGGACGTTCGTTTCACCCGTTCCGAAGATTCGATGTAGACACGGGCGTCCTCGCCCGCGACCCGGGAAAGGCGCGGCTTCAGCCGTGCATTCTCCTACCGATGTCTTACTTATGATATCATGTAAGCCATGAAAGAAATAAGTGGTACGTTTACATCCAAGGGCCAACTTGTGGTTCCGGCCGAACTCCGCCGCAAACATGGGATTGAAGCCGGCACCAAGGTGAAGTTTCTCGAAGACCAGTTTGGCCGTATCGTCCTGCAGCCCATCACGGAGGACTACGTGGACCGCGTCATGGGCTGCCTTGCCGACGGGCCAGATCTGCTGGCGAAGTGGGAAAACGAGCATCGCAAAGAAGATGAGCACGAACCATGAAAACCTACGTGTTCGATGCCAGCGCGGTGTTTGGGTTCCTGCAAAAGAAGCCGGCCGCTAGCAAGGTGAACGAACTGCTGAAAGAGGCTATGCGTGGGCATGCCGACATCTTGATGTCGGCCGTGAACTACGGAGAGGTCTATGGCGGGATTCTGCGTGAGCATGGTCCCGATCGAGCGCTCGCAACCATGAACGCGGTGCATCCCTTGCCCATCCGCCTGATCGATGCCACGCCCCAGAGAGCGTTCCGGGCGGCCGACGTCAAGTCCAAATACAAGCTTTACTATGTGGACAGCTTTGCTGCGGCCCTGGCCATCGAGTACAAAGCCACGCTGGTCACCAGTGACTCTGACTTTCGCAAACTCGGTCACGGCTTCCCCACGCTCTGGTTGAAGGCCTGAGCGGGCAAGCGCCCCACGTCTCGCAACCCCGGCGAGACATGGGCCACCCGCCGACAGCCCCGTGGGGGCGGCATAATTTAGCTCAGGACGTGAGTCCTGGGTACGGTGTGAACCAATTCACGCCCGCATGTTGAGGCGATTGCGCGGCGTCGGAGCCGCGCGCCGAAATCCTGAGCTTGCCGAAGTATCTGAGCGAGGTCGAAGGAAGCGCCACGGAACACGTAATCTGAAAGGGTTTCTCTCGCCGGGGAAAGGTGCAGCGCCTACGTCTCGCAACCCCGGCGGGGCTTTTCTTGTTTGGGTAATCGGTTGGCCCCCGTCGGCGTATAATCCGGAGGTCAGATTCAAGCGAGCGGGCAAATCCCTTCCCCCCGGCCCGTTGGAACCCAGAACTCAGTCGTGCGGTTGCGTCCAACTCGCGCGGGCGGGTCCCGAGTGTGTGCAAGGTCGCCATAGATAGAAGAGTCGGGAGTTTGGACCATGGCGAAGAAACCGAAGCGTATCGTGACTGATCCGACCCTGGAGCCGTTCTTCAGAGGTGTTGACGCCTTCTGCCAGGAGCACCTTCCGGACGAACGAGATGAACCGCCAAGGTCCCCGGCGCACAAGATAATTGCCGATCCAGTAGAAGGCTACAGCTCGATAGACTCATGGGAGGTTTCGATAGTTGACACATCTCTCTTTCAGAGGCTGCGCGGAATTCGCCAAACGGGACTCGCCTATCTTGTTTATCCGACTCTGGGCTATTCGCGTTTTGAGCACGTTGTTGGGGTGCGCGCAGGACTGGACCAGGTTGTCACAACGCTTCGGCAAAATGAATTACTGCGGGGGCAAACCCACGGGCTCCCAACAGAGAAGCAACTTATTCGCATGAAGCTGGCAGTACTCTGTCACGACATTGGCCACTGCCTCTTTAGCCATGTGTCGGAGAGCGTCGTCGAGACTTCAAGAAGCACTCGGAGAGAGGATAAGAGCTCCTCAAGTGCCGCTGGCTGAGGCATTGAATATGGGATTAGATGCCTACATTGTTTTTGACGACAACACGAATTCGGGACTCCAAGCTCTGAACATAATTGCGGGATGGCTCGGAAAGGAAATTCCTGTTGCCCTACGATTGAGGGAGGAGCATGTCCAGCCCTTATCGGGGAAACTGCAGTCAGAGTTGTTGTCGAAGCCTCTCTTTATTGTTTTCAGTGTCGCGACAGAAGGCGCAGCGGAAAGATTGCAGGATTACCTCGTTTTGCATTGCGAAATGGCCAGAGAATCAGTCAGGTGTGACGCAAGTAGGGTGTTGCGTGCGCAGCAAAAAACACTCTCTGGCCCCGATTCTCCCTTCCAGCACGAAAAGCGAGTGGAATTGCGGAAGTTTCTTGTTGAGGTCGGCAAGGCCATTTTCATTTCAGAGGGCAAGAGTGAGACCGTCGCGGAGTCTCGTGCATTGGGGGGAAATGGAGCTGAAGCAATGGTTGTTTTTCCGTATAACTGCCCTACCATGACAATTCCCGCTCTCTGGCTGAGCGGAAGGTATGGAAACACGCGATGGATTCCACTCGTTGAGCGCGGTCGACGGACCCATCCTAAGACTGGCGACCTTTCGGGTGAAGATGCATGACGGTCCAATTGGGGGCGGCACGGGTGGCCCTCGATAAGAGTGGAAGCTCTGTCAAGAGCAAAATCTCCCGAGCGTGCGTCAGCACGGCGTCTTCGCCGGAGCGGTTGCCGGAACATCTGTCGAAAATTCACTCTCCCGCCAGAAAGTTGTACTGCTCCCCGGTCAGCGGCACCACGCTCAGCCTTCCCTGCCGCACCAGCGGCGAATCCGCGAACAGCTTTGTTGGCTCGCGCTTCGGCCTGTTCCACCTCCGAGCATGGGGCGAAGTCCAAGGGACTCTACTGAATCATCGGGTCAAGCCGAGCGGCGATCAGCCGAGCGCCGAGAAGACCGGCGCATCCGTACTCCCGTCACGCGCGATGGGCGAGATGTCCGGCGCGCTCTCTTAGGGCCTGACTGAATGAGAACCTCGGCGGGAATTGCCAGTCTGCTGTGCAGCTTGCGAATCATGTTGAGGGACAAGGGACGCGCCCCTCGCATGACTTCGTAGACTCTGGTTCTTTGGCCGATCACGCCGATCAACGCCCGGTAATCCTTGCCCTCCTGTTCGAGCCGGAATTTGATGGCCTCAATCGGATCGGGGAGGTCAATCGGATAGTGTGCCCGCTCGTGGGCTTCCACCAAGGTGGCCAGGACGTCCAATTCGTCGCTTTGCGGCGTCCCCCGGTCAGAGCCCCACAAAGCCTCAATGCGGCGCAAAGCCGCCTCGTAGTCCGCTGCGGTTCTGATGGGTCTAATCTCCATACCTCACCGTCTTCACATTGATCTTGTCGTAGTCAGCATGAGAGCCGAGCCATTTGATAAACATGATCTGCCGCCGATAATCAATGGCAACGACAAGCCTGTAAGCGTTCCCCTTGATGTTGAACACAACTCGATCGTCGCCCACGATGCTGGCGTTCCCGTAACTGCTGGTCACATCCGCGGGCGTCTTCCAATTCGCGCTTTGAACTTCGTGGAACCAGGCGCCCAGTGCCGACTTGACTGCCTTCTGGTCTTTGCTCCCGCGGAGCGACTCGACGAAGTCCCGCAACGTCTTGCGCGCGATGATCCGCACGGATAATCACTGACGACCAGAACTATTATATCACTGTGCCCAGAATGGGTACAAGGGCGAGAAGCGGTTGCCCCATCCTTCGCGCTCTTTGCGAAGGGTGGGAACTTCTGTCGAAAATTTACTCGCCAGTCAAAAACTTGTATTGTGCCCCCGTCAGCGGCACGACACTCAGCCTTCCCTGCCGCACGAGGGGGGAATCCGCGAAAAGCTTATTGGCTTTGACCTCGGCCAGCGTCACAGGCTTGGCCAATGGCTTCCCTACTTTGATCTTGACCTGCGGATTCTTGGGATCGGACGCATCCACCGACACCACCGTCGCCGTCCCCACCGCGCTCTTGTGGTCGCCGGTTTCGTAGATCACCAGCCGATCGCCAGGTTTCATCCCGCGCAGATGCTTCAGCGCCACCGGATTCGACACGCCATCCCAGATGGTGCTCTGGTCCCGCTGCAGATCAGCAAACGAATATTCAGACGGCTCGGTTTTGAGCAGGTAGTCCATAGATTTCAACCTGTCAATTCGGAAGCTCGCGTCGCGCTTTGTTGTCCGGTTCGCTGCGCTCACCGGACGCGCGGTCGCTCGCCCAGATCCTTCGGCGACGAAAAGGCGTGTCGCCTCAGGATGACAAATCAATCTTTCGCAGTTCTCTCACTACTGCGGCTTCTTGTCTTCCGGCTGCTTCTTATCGTCTTTGTTTTCGTTCTGCTGGTTTTCATAAATCGAATATTGCCCCTGCGGCCGCTTCAGCTTGACCGTGATCTCCATCTCCGGCTGGTTGATTTCGTAGTCCTGGCCGAAAGTCTGGAAACCTGGCGCCAAGACCTGCACCCGCAGCTTGCCATACGGCACGCCGTCGAAGCTGGCCTTGCCGTCGGCGTCGGCTTTCAGCTCGAAACCGCCGCGTGCCTGCTTGCCGTCCTTTTTCACCGGATGCATCACCACACTGGCATTGCGCACTGGCTTGCCGTTGTAGTCGCGGAGGACCAGGAATTTCAGGATCGCAGTATCGTCCTGGGCGGAGGCCGCCGCCAGCAGGAGCATCACCGTCATCGCGACCTTGAGCGAGAGCGTTTTCATGGCGTCCCCAATTCTAAGCACGGTCCACTCGGCTGTCATCCCCCGCGCCAATTGCCATCCGGATTCAATCGGCGATGCTCGATCTCCATCTCGGCTTTTCTGGCGATCCGAAGAAATACGCGCGTATGTCGCTGAATAAGTAGTTACTTAGAAGCTTGGGATGGAGCCTGCTTGACAACGATCCACCCCCCTCCTATAATTAGCACTCGCCAACAATGAGTGCTAACAACTTTGTTGGGCGAGTTGGTTTTCTGCAATCTAACCCAAATTTCAACCGAATACGAACGAAAGGAGTCTCGAACTATGGCTAAGTTTACCCCACTCCATGACCGGATTCTGGTGCGTCGCGTGGAAGAAGCTGAGACCACCCGCGGCGGCATCATCATTCCGGATTCCGCGAAAGACAAACCGCAAGAGGGCGAAGTGATCTCCGTCGGCAAGGGCCGAGTCAATGATGACGGCAAGGTATTCGCTCTGGCAGTGAAAGAGGGCGACCGCATCCTGTTCGGCAAGTACGCCGGCACCGAGATCAAGCTCGATGGCGAAGATTTCCTGATTATGAAGGAAGAGGAAGTCCTGGGCGTGATCACCGGCGCTGCCAAGCAGAGAGAAACCGTCGGCGCGCGCCGATAGTAGCCGCTTGGCCTCCGGACGTGTACCAACGTTGTCGCAAGAATGAACCACCAAGGACACGAAGGTACACGAAGGAAGAACAAAACTTTAAGCGGCATGGGATCGCCTTCGTGATCCTTCGTGCCCTTTGTGGTTAAAAAGCAAGATTCATCAATCATTAGGAGAGACGAATTATGGCAAAGCAAATCGTACACGGAGAAGAGTCGCGGCAAGCGATTCTCCGCGGCGTCAACCTTCTAGCCGACGCTGTGAAAGTCACACTCGGCCCCAAGGGCCGCAACGTAGTAATTGAAAAGAAATTCGGTTCGCCGACCATCACCAAGGACGGCGTCACCGTAGCCAAGGAAATCGAACTCAAGGACCCACTGGAGAACATGGGCGCGCAGATGGTGCGTGAAGTTGCCAGCAAGACTTCCGACGTCGCCGGCGACGGCACCACCACCGCCACTGTTCTGGCCCAAGCGATCTATCGCGAAGGCGTCAAGACGGTCGCAGCCGGCGCCAACCCGATGGCCATGAAGCGCGGCATCGAGAAGGCTGTCACTGCGATCTGCGGTTCGCTGGACAAGGAAGGCAACCGCATCAAGGGCGAGCTTGACAAGTTCTCCAAGCCCGTCACGGGCGACATGATCGCCCAAGTCGGCACCATCAGCGCAAATAACGATGACACCATCGGCAAGATCATCGCCGAGGCCATGAAGAAAGTTGGCAAGGACGGCGTCATCACCGTGGAAGAGGCCAAGACCCTCGAGACTCAACTCGAAGTGGTGGAAGGCATGCAGTTCGACCGCGGCTACCTGTCACCGTACTTCGTGACCGATCCCGAGCGCATGGAAGCCACGCTCGAGAACGCTTACATCCTGATCAACGAAAAGAAA
>WNFB01006941.1_pt1 | contig 10146 bp, 7 predicted proteins | sample 5400501 | NCBI WGS metagenome assembly WNFB01 (sample SAMN13153341, study PRJNA577476) | soil metagenome | isolation source: 200 cm saprolite under Douglas fir tree site 2 hole 1 | place: USA:California | collected 2015-04-18 | reverse complement strand
AAAAGTTGACGGTACCACCCTTGCGCACCATCTCCGTGGCCCATTCCCATGCTTCAGGGCGACCTACGGCCTCGATGACTACATCAGCGCCGCGCCTGTCTGGTGTGACCGCGCGGACCGCTTCCACGGCGTCCTTCACTTTCGTGATCTGTACCACCTCTTGCGCGCCCATGTGCTTGACTGCCGTTGCCTGGGAATCACGCTTCACTACGGCGATCACATTACAGCCAATCGCCTTGGCTACCTGGACGAACATCAGGCCGATAGGACCTCCGCCGATCACCACCACGGTGTCACCGATCTCCACTCCTGTTTCGTGCAAGCCGCGCAGCACGCAAGCCAGGGGTTCCACCATTGCGGCTTCCTCGTAGCTCACGTCGGGCGGTACGGCCAGCATGTTGGCCTCAACGATGCGCTTGGGAATTCGGATGTACTCCGCATATGCTCCGTTATTGAACAGCAGGTCTTCGCAGAGATTCTCCTGGTGTTTGGAGCAGTAGAAGCACATCTGGCATGGAGCCGAGTTCAACGCCACCACTCGCATGCCTTTCCTGAAGCCCCGCACACTAGTACCGACTTCCTCCACGATTCCGGCGAGTTCATGGCCGAACAGCGCCGGGGGAACAATCATCCGGGCGTGATAGCCGCGCTGATAAACCTTCAGATCAGTGCCGCAGGTCAGAGCCACCTGCACCTTGACCAACACTTCACCATCCCCAACACGGGGAATGGGCACCCTTTCAATTTTGATATCTTCTTTGCCGTAGAGGACGGCAGCCGTCATCTTTCCGTTCACGCTGAACTTCCTTCCCGTACGCTGCCCGGCTGGATCACTATTTTCATCGACGCGGGTTGTGGATGGGCAGCCAGACTCAGGGCCTCCACGCTGCTGGAGAGAGAAAAGCGATGGCTGATCAGACGTTCCAAATCCATCTCGCGGTTCATCACAAACCGCACTGATTCCTCCTGCAGTTCGGCGGAAGCGCTATACGATCCCAATAATGTTTTTTCGTCTACGCAAATGGCTGCGGGATCGATTGTGGCCTCCCCGTGCACCGTCTGCGCAAACAACAACACCCGTCCGCCTGGACGCGCTGCGTCCATGGCAGACCGTATAAGGCCGTTCCCGCCCATCGCCAAAATCACGGCGTCTGCCCCGCGGCCTTCTGTGAGCTCGCGCGTCCTCTGTACTGTATTGGACCGCGAAGCATCAATTGGAAGTACTAAACCAAAGCTTTTGGATATTGTAAGCCTCTGGGGATACAAATCGGAAGTAATGACCGCAGCCCCCGACCGTTTAGCCAACACACTCAAGATGATGCCGATGGGACCTTGACCAATCACTAGAACCATTTCTCCGCGCTCGAGATGCAGTGTCTCAATGCCCTTCATGCAGGTGTTAACCGGCTCCACAAAACACGCCTGCTCGAACGAGATCCCATCTGGGATGCGGACCGTACCTCGCTTCACGATCCAATCCATCACGCGGATGTACTCGGCAAATCCGCCACCGCTAGGCTCGAACCCAGCCGTGCAGCCAACTTTTTTATACGTCGGACACTGGGCGAACGTCTTGTGGCGGCAGAAGTAGCACTCGCCACAGGGAACGTGATGAAAGACAACTACCCGGTCGCCTACTTGGAAATCGTGGACCCCTTCGTCTAAGGCTGCGACAACTCCGGAAGTTTCATGTCCGAAGATGCGTGGAGCGGAGTGCGAGCCGGTCGAGATCTTCTTCAGATCCGTGCCGCAGATACCGCAGGTGTGGACCTTTATGAGCAGCTCCCCAGGGCCAATTTTAGGCACGGGGATGGTTTCCAGGCGGACGTCGTCAGTACCACGGTAAATAGCGGCCTGCATCGTCATAGGAATCGACTGGTTTCGATCTTCCACCGCGATTTGTCTGGCCATACCCATAACTATGTTTTCGATCCCGCAGCGGCCCGTGGGTCAGAGCCTATCGCCTTGGTGTGTGCTTCATTCGTCGCCGCCGCCAGCGCATCGCAAAGCTTTCCGGCTGCGATGACGCTATGGCGGGCCAACTGCTGCACTCTGCCCCAGAGCCAGGGCCTAAGTGCCACGTACGCAATAAACTTGAGTGCTTGAAAGCGACCGCCTTCGCCTATGAATCGCCCAATCGGTGGCATAAGGGAATCATTCGCATCGGAGATTACCTTGCAGGCGAGAAACCCGACTCCGTGCGCCTCCGCAGCGCGCGCGACAGCTGCAGCTTCCATGTCCACAGCCTGCGCGCCGTAAGCCTTTGCTAGCCTCGCCTTTTGCTCCACGTCCGCAATGGTTTCAAAGCTGACCAATACGCCCTCGCCCGTGCCTGAGTCAGTGCGGCTACCATCGCAGGCGTCGATCACGTGCCGCGGGGTCAGGGTGTGACCAGCCTGCAGAGCTGGATCAAGTCCACCGGCGAACCCTGTAGAAATTACCAGCTCCGGCTGATACAAGCTGATGATGGCCTCAGCCGCGCGGCGCGCCGCCCCTGGCCCCATTCCTCCGCACACCAGAACCAGGCGGTCTTTCTCAAAGATTTTGAACCAGCACCCGTCGTATTCCCTGCGGCTCACGGACCAGTCTTTGACCAGCGGCCAAACCTCCCTCTCCAGGGCGGCAACGATTGCGATTTTAGTTGAGCCTGGCAATCTGGTAATGGTCAGTTTGATTTCTTATTCTCGGCGAGGGCGTCGCCTGTCCCCAACACGAGCTCTAACTACGCATACCCCTTCGCCCGAAACCATTCCACCGCGCGGCGCAGAGCACCGTCCACCGGAACCACTCTCCAGCCGAGTTCCCGCTCCGCCTTGGCGGACGTGACGAACATTTTCTTCCGGCTCATTTGCACGGCCTCAACGGTTGCGCGTGGTTCGCGGCCGAAAATCCTCCCCGTGATCACCTCATCTACCACGCCCGCCGCGATAGCGACCGCATACGGCACCCTCACCTTGGGCGATGGCAAGCCGGTGATTTCTGCCAGCTTATCGAGAATCTGTTTCAGCGTCAGGTTCTCCCCGCCGAGGATGTAGCGCTCTCCGCTTCTGCCTTTCTCCAGCGCGGCCACATGTCCGCGGGCACACTCGGCGACATCTACCAGATTCAGACCGGTATCCACGTATGCCGGAAACTTCTTTTTCAGGAAGTCCACAATGATGCGACCGGTCGGGGTGGGCTTGATGTCTTGCTCGCCGATGGGTGTGGTGGGATTTACCACGACCACATCCATTCTGTTCGTACCCGCGCTCTCTTTGCCTGCATCCAGGGCGACTTGCTCCGCCATGAACTTGGAGCGTTTGTAGTGGCCAATCATGTTTTCGAGCACGACCGGAGAATTCTCATCCGCCAGGTAGCCGTTGGAAGTAAAGCCTATCGTGCCCACACTCGATGTGTAAACTACGCGCCGCACACTGTTTTTGCGGGCAGCCTCCAGAATGGTACGCGTGCCTTCCACGTTCGAGCGGTACATCTGCTCGGGATCGCGAATCCAGAGCCGGTAATCGGCCGCAACATGAAAGACTACGTCACAGCCGGAAATCCCCTTTTCGAGAGAACTTGGGTCACACAGATCGCCCACGACCCGCTCGGCCTTCAGGCCCTGAATATTTTTCGGGTCACTGCTGGAACGAATGAGAAGCCGCAGATCCGCTCCCTGCTCGGCAAGCACACGCGCCACGTGGCTGCCGACGAATCCGGTTGCGCCTGTGACGAAGGCTTTCATCAAAGCTGTCAGCTATCAGCTTTCAGTCAAAATCAGCCAGAAAGCCTTGCTGAAAGGTGACAGCTGATGGCTGAGAGCTCTACTCGACCTTTTCCGGCTGGAGTGAAATATCGCTCTCTCCTGCCGCCTTCTTCTCCCAATAGTGGCGAACCCAGGCCTCCCAATTGTTGCCCGCAGCCATATCGCGCCCGGTAAAGGCCACGGCGGCGATCTCCGCATAAGAGATCGCCATCTTTTGACCGCCATCTTTGGGCAACAAGCGCACGAAAGAATCCGCGAGCGTTTTCCCAGCACGACGGTCGAAAACGTAGCCTTCGATCTTCGTGCCGTCTTTGCGGGTGATCAGCACATCTCCACGGTAGTCGAAGGCCTGCTCCAGGGCCGCGCTGAGCTCTTCCGGTGTGGCAAGCTCCGGGACCCACCCTTCCAGTTTTTCATGCGCCGAGCCGGGCACGACCTCAAGCGAGTTCGGATCAGACAGCGCGGTATCGCCGCCAGATGGCCTCCGACCTGATTCTCTACCACTCAAACTGGTGTTTCCTCCGGGGAATGGGCATCGATCTGGACAAGAGGGTTAAAGGCATGAACCGGCCGTACCGGCTCATTAAGCAATTCAAGGGCAGAGGGATCCTGGTAACTGTTAAAGAGCATAGCCCGGGTTGTGTGCCACAGGCCGCGCAGCGACCCGAACGTATCGTTCACTGCGGAAGCTTCGTAACCACTGTGCACCATGCAGTTCGCACACTTGGGATTGCCGGATTCCGTGCCGTAGTGTTCCCATTCGGTCGTCGCCAGCAGTTCCGCGAATGTGTCTGCGTAGCCGTCCTGGAGCAAATAACAAGGCTTTTGCCACCCGAAGACGTTGAACGTCGGCATGCCCCAAGGAGTACACGGGTAATCGCGCTTGCCCATGAGGAATTCGAGAAACAACGGGGACATATTGAAGCGCCAGTTCAGCCGACGGTTTGACAAGATGGCGCGAAACAGCCGCCGCGTGCGGGCACGTCCGAGGAAATGGCTCTGGTCAGGCGCTTTCTCGTAGGAATAACCCGGAGAAAGCATCATGCCTTCGACACCGAGTTTCATCATCTCGTCAAAGAATACGCGCACGCTCTTGGGGTCGGCACCGTCAAAAAGCGTGGTATTAGTAGTGACGCGGAAGCCGTGCGCCAGCGCTTCCTTGATGCCCTCGATGGCCTTGTCGTACCCGCCTTCCAAGCAAACCGAAAAATCGTGGTGCTCTCGCTGACCATCCATGTGGACGGAGAAGGTCAAGTACTTGCTCGGTTTAAACAGATGGATTTTCTGCTTGAGGAGCAGCGCATTGGTGCACAAATAAATGTACTTCTTGCGTGCGACCAGGCCTTCGACGATTTCGCCGATCTGAGGGTGCAGCAAGGGTTCCCCGCCCGGGATAGCGACTGTCGGCGTGCCACACTCATCGACCGCGCGGAAGCACTCCGCCGGGGTAAGCTGCATTTTCAGCACGTGGCTGGGGTACTGAATTTTCCCACAGCCAGCGCATGAAAGATTGCAGCGGAACAGCGGCTCCAGCATGAGTACGAGAGGGTATTGCTTGCGTCCCTTGAGCTTCTGCTTTAGGACGTAGCTTGCTACCGTCCACATCTGCGAAATTGGTACTGCCATTCCTTCCTCTCCCGACTTCCGTCACTATACCCTGCTGCGTGGGCTCTAGTTTCTGCAATGACGTCCCAAATCAGCCTAGTACCCCACTCACCTGTTTGCGCCAGCCGGGGCACCAACCCCCGACGCAATCCCCGCCATCACCTTCGCGTAAGTCGTCAGAGCAAGCAGCGGAAAGTACTGCCGGTACATGTGGTACTTCAGGTAAAAAACCCGTGGGAAACCTGTCCCCGTGAAGAACGCCTCATCCCACGAACCGTCTGTTTTTTGCGTACGCAGCAGATACGCGATGCCCCGCGCCACCGAGTCGCTGCGCGTATCGTTAGCAGCCAGTAGCCCCAGCACCGCCCATGCAGTTTGCGACGCAGTGCTCGGACCAATGCCCTTGGTATTGGGGTCATCGTAAGAGCCGCAGGTCTCGCCCCAACCGCCGTCCGGATTCTGCACCATGCGCAGCCACTCGGCCGCCTGCTGGACGTAGGGCTCATGGCAATCCACGTCCATCGCATCCAAGCCTCGCAGCACGAGTGCGGTACCGTAGATGTAGTTCACGCCCCATCGCCCAAACCAAGATCCATCCGATTCCTGTTGGTTGCGGATGAATCTAAGCGCCTTCTTCACCACAGGATGAATCTTGTCGTAACCATAGGTGGCTAGCATCTCGAGAATGCGTCCAGTGATGTCTACCGTCGGCGGGTCCAACATGGCATTGTGATCGGCGAATGGCACGTACTGGAACACCATGCGGTCGTTGTTCTTGTCGAACGACGCCCACCCGCCGTTGCGGCATTGCATCGAGAGGATCCAATCAATGGCGCGCTGGATGGACTCCCGCAAATAACGCCCGTTAGGATGCTCCACATGGCTCAATGCCAGGCAGACCATGGCGCTGTCATCAACGTCTGGGTAGAACTCATTGTTGAATTCGAAATACCAGCCGCCGGGCTGCCCTTTCGCATTTTTTACTTTCCAGTCGCCGACGGTCCGTACTTGCTTTTGCAGAATCCAATCGGCGCATTTGACCATCTGCGGATCATCCGGCGGCACGCCGCCCTCACCCAGAGCAAATAGTGCATACGCTGTGTCCCAGACTGGCGACATGCAAGGCTGCATCCGGAAAGTGTGTTCTTCCTCAATGCCCAGCTTTTCAAATTCGTCCAGCGCGCGGATCACCTGGGGATCATCCACCGAATAGCCCAAGCAGCGCAGCGCAATAATGGCATTCAGCATGGATGGGTAGATGGCGCCCAAGCCATCGCTCATCTCGAAGTGCTGGAGCAGCCATTTTTCGGCACTCTTCAGAGCGATCGAACGCAGCGGACGAATGTGCACACGCTCAAACCAGTGCGTCATGCGGTCCAATACCAGGAAGAAATTGCGCCAGGAAATTAGTTTGTCGTCCCAATGCAAGTGCATGCGCGACTTGTCGCGTCCCCCGACAAAGAGCTCTTCCACCCCCCTTTCCGCCGGAATCTTCTTGAACGGTTTTTTCGCGTAGCAAATCGACAGTGGTACCAGAATGGCGCGTGACCACGATGAAATCTCGTACATGTTGAACCAGAACCATTTGGGAAAGAGTACGATCTCCGGCGGGATTGCAGGCACAGCATCGTAGTCGTACTGCCCAAAGAAGCACAGATAGATTTTGGTAAAGGTATTGACTTTGGTGACCCCGCCCATTTCCAGAATCTTCTTCCGAGCGCGCACGAGAGCGGGATGGTCGGCCGTGTATCCGGCCAGCTTCAAGCCGAAGTAGGCCTTCACCGAAGCGCTGATGTTGGAGGGCCCAGCAGCGTAAATGCTCCAGCCGCCATCCTCGTTCTGGTGCTGCAAGATGTAATTTGCCGCCTTGGCAAAACGACGCGGGTCCCCAGTGCCGAGAAGTGTGTGCAGCAGAATGTAGTCCGATTCCAGCGTGGTATCGGCCTCCAGTTCACCGCACCAGTACCCCTCTTCGTGCTGTTGAGAGAACAGGAACTTACGAGCGGCATCAGTAGCCGCAGCAACCCGGCTGGAGAGATCGTCAATCTTCCCAAAGCGAATCTGGGGCGCAGTTGCCATGGGTGATAAGGGGGAGTGATTGTCCATTTCTTAGTTTTTCTACTCCGCGCTGGCCCTCGCCGGAGCCGCTGCAATTGCCTCCACGATTTCGGGCGGTAACCCGAACCGTACGTTCTCCGGCATTACTTCAAGCTCGTTCAAGTTGTCAAAACCTTGCGTCATCAAGAACTTCACCACTTCCTCCACCAGACACTCAGGGGCAGAAGCGCCGGCCGTGAGAGCAATGGTCTTTAACCCCTCCAGCCACTCAGGCTCGATGTCTTTGTAACTATCGATTAGATGCGCGCTGGTACCCAGATTTCGAGCCACCTCTACCAAACGATTGGAATTAGAGCTGTTATCGGAGCCAACCACGAGCACCAGGTCGGCTTCTGAAGCCACCTGCTTTACGGCAACCTGACGGTTTTCTGTGGCATAGCAGATGTCCTGCGCCGCTGGGCCCTTGATATTGGGGAACCGCTTCCGCAGCGCTGCGATAATGTCCGTGGTCTCATCCAGGCTGAGCGTGGTTTGGGTCAGGTACGCAATGCGATTCGGATCAGGCACAGTCAGTGACTCGACTTCTTCCGGGGATCCCACAACTTGGGTTACGAACGGCGCCTCTCCCAGAGTTCCAATGACTTCGTCGTGATCGCGATGACCGATGAGGATCAGCGAGTATCCTTCCTTGGCAAACTTCACAGCCTCTACATGTACTTTCGTGACCAGGGGGCAGGTGGCGTCGATCACCCGTAACTTGCGTAGATGGCTGTTCTGTCGGACTTCCGGAGATACTCCGTGCGCACTGTAGATGACCCGCTCGCCAGCAGGGACTTCCTCCACACCATCGACGAAAATCGCTCCTTTGGCCTGTAGTTCCTCGACCACGAAGCGGTTGTGGACGATCTCCTTGCGCACATAGATCGGCGGGCCGAAAGCCTCCAGGGCAATGCGAACGATATCGATGGCCCGCACAACCCCCGCACAGAACCCCCGAGGCTTTAACAAAAGAAGTGTCTTGCCTTCACGGTTTGGCACAATAACTCCCACCCCTTAGGGTACACGTTCGGCCCTGAAAGATTAAATCCAAACTACCCGAAAAGTACCGCTTTGGTCAATGTAAGCCATAGACGTGGCAAGGATTAGCAGCGGCTGGGGATTTTTGAAGGGTGAACGGTTCAGGCGTTTGCCTTAAGCATCTGCTCGGCGTGCTTGCGGGACGTTTCGGTTAGCTTGGCACCGCTGATCATGCGGGCTATTTCTTCGGTGCGCTTGTCTCCGGTGATATGGCGGACGACGGTGCAAGCACGGCCGCCAGATTCGTGCTTATCGATCAGATAGTGATGGTCGGCAAAGGTAGCAATCTGGGGCAGGTGAGTCACGCAGAGTACCTGATTAGTACGTGAAAGGCTTTTCAACTTCTTGCCTACGGCCTCAGCGGCTCGCCCGCCGATACCGGTATCGATTTCGTCGAAGATGAGTGTGCGCTGGGCACCGGCATTACGCTTACGACCTGACCGGGATGAGTCCCCGGCTTCCACGGTGGCCTTTAGCGCGAGCATCACTCGCGAAAGTTCCCCTCCAGAAGCGATGTGCTCCAGTTGGCGCAAGGGCTCGCCAGGATTGGTGGAGATCATGTATACGACCTGATCGAAACCGTACGGCGACCAGTTCCCTTCGTCTTCAGAGCTGGAGATCTCGATGTGGAAATTGGATTTCATCGCCAAGTCAGTTGTTTCGGCTTCGACCTGCTTCTCCAATTTCCGGGCGGCCTCGCTGCGTCTCTTCGAGAGCATTCGCGCTTCGCAGAGGTAATTCTCAGCAGCTTTGGCGAGCTCGCCTCGAAGCTGACGCAGAACTTCGTCCTTGTTCTCCATCTCGCTGAGTTTACGGCTGACTTCGGTGCCGAAGTTGATAACATCGTCGAGCGTTGGACCATATTTGCGTTTCAGGCGATCAATGAGCGCGAGGCGATCCTCCACTTCCGCAAGGTGCTCGGGGGAAGCGTGAATGCCGCCAGCGTAGTCCCGCAGTGTGGCCCCGACATCTTCCACGCTGATGCGGGCTGTCTCAATTGCGCTGAGCGCCTCCTGGAATCGAGGCTCGTAGCGGGCAAGTTCTTCAATGCACTTCTGGGAGGCCCGTAGTGACGAAGAAGTTGAAGCATTACCTTCATAAAGCAGGTCGAATGCGTTCATCGCCGCGGTGTAGATCTTTTCCGCGTTGGCCAGAATCCGTTTTTCGCTTTCGAGGCGTTCGTCTTCTCCCGTCTGAAGCCTGGCTTCTGCGATTTCGCACTTTTGAAAACTCCAGAGATCAAGCAGTCGGACGCGGTCTTGCTCGTCACGCTCAAGATCTTCGATCCGAGCGCGGATTGTCTTCCAGCTTGCGAAGGCTTGCACAGCGGAGTCCGTCTGGCTACCCGCAAAAGCATCCAGAAGAGCAATGCGGGCAGGGCCGTCGAACGCGAGAATGGATTCGTTCTGCGCGTGGATAGTCGCGAGATGCGGCGCTAACTGTCGAAGAACGCCAACTGTCGCGGGCTGGTTGTTGACGAAGACGCGGCCCTTGCCCCCGGCGGCGATTTCCCGGCGGAGAATGACCGACTCCTCTTCCGGATCAATGCCATTAGTTTCCAGTATTTCAGCGACAAGCTTCTCGGCCCCAACTTCAACCTCGAAAACGGCCGCGACGACGGCGCGATCGGTGCCAGTGCGGATCACGTCGGTGGAAGCTTT
>WNFB01006939.1_pt1 | contig 10146 bp, 7 predicted proteins | sample 5400501 | NCBI WGS metagenome assembly WNFB01 (sample SAMN13153341, study PRJNA577476) | soil metagenome | isolation source: 200 cm saprolite under Douglas fir tree site 2 hole 1 | place: USA:California | collected 2015-04-18 | reverse complement strand
GGCGTCCGTTTGAAACACATCCAGAATCAGCCGCCCGCCGGGCGCGAGATGCTTCCGGACGCATTCGAGGCAATCCATCTGCTGCTGCACTTCCAGCAGGTGCTGAAATGGCCGGAAGGGGATGATCACCAGTCGGAATTTTTCGCCCAGTTCAAACCGCGCCATATCGGCCTGAACGAGATGCACGCGTTCGCGTGCTTCCACGCGAATGCCGGCGCGTTTTTGTACGGCGCGTTCGAGCATGCGCTCGGAGAGATCGAGCCCCGTAACCCGCTTGCCCATCTCTGCCAGCGCCACGGTAATGCGTCCCGTTCCACAGCCCAGTTCAAGAACCGGGTCGCCGAACTCGCGCGCGGCTTCGCGGTAGAACGCCACGTCCTGCAGCCGCCCCCGGACCACCGGCGACTCGTCGTAGTAATCCGCAATGAACGAATCGTATAGCGCCGAACTCATTGCCACCCGCGCAATTCCCGCTGCACTCTGACGGTCTTTTCCCCGGTCTGGAAGCGGCCCATCACGAGTCACCGATGACCGCATCGGCCTCAATTTCCACCAGCATCTCCGGCGATATCAGCTTGCTGACTTCCACCATGCTGGTCGCCGGCCGGATCTCTCCGAAGAACTCGCCATGCGCGCGGCCTACCTTTTCCCATTCGGCGATGTTGGTCACGAAGATGCGCGTCCGCACGACATCTTTTAGGCTCGCGCCCGCCTTGAGAAGCGCCGCCTCGATGTTTTTGATGGTTTGCACCGTCTGGGCATGCGCATCGCCCGCGCCGACGATCTTTCCGTCCGGTCCCGTCGCCGTCGTTCCCGAAACGGAAATGACGTTTCCCATCTTCACTGCCCGGGAATAACCCACAATCGGCTCCCACGGCGCCCCGCTCGAAATATTCTGACGTGTCATGTTGCGCTCTCTTTCCTCCGAATCCTTAGAGCATAATCCACCCGGCAGTGTTTTGAACCCGGCAAAATGGCCTGTGACGGCGAGTATCGAAACTCACGGGGAAGATGCTAAACTGAAAGAAATGCGGCGGAGAAATCGAGACAACGGATGAAGTGCAACAACATTCTGGATGCGGTCGGGCACACACCGCTGGTGCGGCTGAACCGCATCAATCAAGGCCTCAAGCCGCAGATCTACGTCAAAGCGGAATTCACCAATCCAGGCGGTTCCGTCAAGGATCGCATCGGCATCAGCATGATCGACGAGGCCGAGAAAAAAGGCCTGCTGAAACCGGGCGGCACGATTATCGAAGGCACTTCAGGCAACACCGGCATGGGCCTGGCGCTGGTCGCCGCCGTGCGCGGTTACAAGTGCGTTTTCACCACCACGGACAAGCAATCCAAGGAAAAAGTGGATCTTTTGAAAGCCCTCGGCGCCGAAGTCATCGTTTGTCCCACGGCCGTAGAGCCGGAAGATCCGCGCAGCTACTACTCCGTAGCGAAAAAACTGGCCCACGAGATTCCCAATTCATACTATCCAAATCAGTATGCCAATCCGATGAATCCCGAGGCGCACTATCTCACCACGGGTCCGGAGATTTGGGAGGATAGCGAAGGCAAGATCACGCACTTCGTTTGTGGCTTGGGGACCGGCGGCACCATCAGCGGCGCCGGAAAATACCTGAAAGAGAAAAATCCCAACGTCAAGATCGTCGGCGTGGATCCCTATGGTTCGCTGTACTACGATTTCGTGAAGACCGGACAAACCAGCAAAGCCAAAACGTATGTCGTCGAAGGCATCGGGGAGGATTTTTTCCCGACGACGATGAACTTGAAAATCCTGGACGACATCATCCAGGTCAATGACGAGGAATGTTTCGTGGTGGCGCGCCGCCTGGCGAAACTGGAAGGGCTCTTTACCGGGGGCTCGGGGGGCGGCTGTCTCTCGGCTACGCTGCGCCTGGCGACAGATCTGGGCCCGGAAGCCTTTGTCGTCGCGCTGTTGCCGGACACCGGTATGCGGTACCTCAGCAAGGTCTACAACGAGGAATGGATGCGCGAGCGCGGGTACGTGGACGCGGCCACGGCCATCACCGCCGCGGAAGTCGTCAACGCCAAGCATGCGGCCGGCAAAGTTCGCGAGTTGATCATCGCGCGGCCCTATCAAACCGTCTTCCACGCGCTGAAATCCATGCAGGAGCAGGACATCTCGCAGATTCCCGTCTTCGAGGAAAATCTTCCCATTGGCACGATCTACGAGGATCAGATTCTGACCCTCGCGCTGCAGGGCAAGGATCTTCGCAAACTCGTCGTCCGCGAGGTCATGAGCAAGCCGTTGCCGCAGGTGCCGAGGACCGCGCCGGTCGAGCGCGTCACCCACATCCTCAGCCACGAAAATCCTGCAGTGTTCGTCGAAATGGGCAACGGGCACTTTGAAATCCTCACGAAGTACGACCTCATGAGCACCGTCGCCAGCCTCATGGAACAAAAGCGCTGAGCGCGTTCCCCGTACGGCACTTTCCGCAGACGGGATAGAGGAACTGTGAAGATTCACGATTTCAACGAGCGGCTGAAGCACTCCATTCTCATCGCCGACGGCGCAATGGGCTCGATGCTTTACGAAACGGTGGGCGCGCAGCGCTGCTTTGACGAGTTGAACGTCACGGAGCCTGAAGCCGTCTTTCGCGTCCACCAGGCCTACATCGAAGCGGGCGCGCAGCTCATTGAAACCAACACCTTCGGCGCCAATCGCTTCAAACTCGCGCCCCTGGGTCTCGCCGACGATCTTCAGCGCCTCAACAGCCGCGGCGTCAAAATCGCCCGCGAAGCCCGCGAATCGGCGGCGCGGGAAGTGCTGATCGCCGGCTCCATCGGCCCGCTCGGCATCGGCGTGCAGTCGCGTCATCCTGCGCCGGAAGAAATCCAGGACATTTTTTACGAGCAGGCGCTGGCGCTCGAAGAGCGCGGCGTGGACTTGTACATTCTGGAAACGTTTTCCTATATCGAGGAATTGCTCATCGCCATCGACGCCATCCGCTCGTTCTCCGGATTGCCCATCGTCGCGCAGCTCACCTACTCCGAAGAAGGCACGACCTACGGCGATGTACGCCCCGCCGCCGCCGCCGCGCAGCTGAAAAACAAGAATGTCCAGGTGATCGGCACGAATTGCACGCTCGGCCCGCAGGCGCTTCTGCCGATTCTCCAGGAGTTGACGGCCGTCGATGATCTCCGTGTCAGCGGCATGCCCAATGCCGGCTTCCCCAAGCGCGAGGGCGACCGTATCGTCTATCCGAAATCTTCGCCGGAGTATTTCGCGCTTTTCGCGCAGGAAGCCGCGGCACTTGGCGTGCGCGTCCTCGGCGGCTGTTGCGGCACCACGCCGGCGCATATTCGCGCCATGGCCGAAGCCGTAAAATCCCTCCGCCCGGTGACAGCCCATGCCGCCGCGCCTTCGGCGGAGGCGGTTGCAAGACCCGCGCCGATTGCCGAACGCGAGCCGGAAAGCAAATTCTGGAAAAAACTTCAGAAAAAAGAATTCGCCCTTTGCGTGGAGATCGATCCGCCGAAGGGGCTCTCGCTGGAGCGCATCTTCGAGCAGGTGGACAAGGTCATGGCGTCAAACAAAGTGGACGCCATTGACATCAACAGCGGGGCCATGGCCCGCGTGGGCATGGATGCTCTGATTGTCGCGGGCGCTCTGGAAGCCCGCGGCGTCGAAACCGTCCCGCACCTCACCACGCGCGATCAGAACATCATCGGCTTGCAGGCCCTGCTTCTCGGCGCGTGGACGGTCGGCGGCGTCCGCAACATTCTCGCCATCACCGGCGATCCTCCCTCCGTGGGCGATTACCCGGAAGCCAGCGGCGTTTACGAAGTCGATTCCGTCGGCCTCGTCAAAGTTCTCCACCGTCTGAATCAGGGCACTGACTGGGCGGGGAAAACGCTTGGCGGCGCGACGAATTTTGCCATCGGCGTGGCCGTCAATCCCGTCGCTGACGATCTCGACAGCGAGATCGAGCGCTTTCACGCCAAGATCGAAGCCGGCGCCCATTACGCCATGACCCAGCCGCTCTTCGATCCCGAGCACTGGTACGCCTTCCTGAAAAAACTCGGCGGCAAGCCACCGATTCCCGTGTTGGTTGGCGTGTGGCCGCTGAACAGCTATAAGCAGGCGCTGCGCTTGAACAACGAAGTGCCCGGCATTGTCATCCCCGACCCTTTGGTGAAATCCCTGGAAGCCGCCGGCCCAGCCGCGCGTGACCGAGGCTTCGCCGTCGCCCGGGAAATGCTTGTCTGGGCCCGTAGTGAACTCGCGGGCGCTTACTTGATTCCTCCGTTCAAGCGCTATGAAGAAATCCTCGAAGTCCTCTGAGGAGCGGTGTAGCTCAGGCCTTGGGCTCTTATCTCCCTCAATCGGCCTCCGTAGTCAGCCCAACTTTCCGGTGCAGCACGCGCCGCAGCACCGGCGTGAGAAGCAGGTAAGCGAGCGCCACAAATGCCGGCGCGATCAGGCACCACACCACAATCGCGTGCCACGTGGTCGTCCACAACAACCGCGTTGCCGCCCAGATGCTCGAGTGAATCATGACGCGGATTTGCGGTCCGGAAATCGCCAGATGCGGCGCGCGAAACAGTTTTTCCCCCAGCCGGAAGAACGGCACCAGCAGGGCGATTTGAACCGGGTACATGAAGTAATTTGCGATTTGGATGGCTGGCAGATTTAGTCGCAGGACAATCGCGGCGATCACGCCCAGCGCCGTGGTCCAGCCCAGCGCCGGAAAGACTCCTAGAGCCACGCCAAGCGCCAGGCTCAGCGCCATCTTTTCCGGCGTCACGCCCTGCTTCAGCAGGTCGAGAATCGGCCGCACCAACCTCCGCTGAAGAAAGCCTTGTTGCACAGATACCCCGTTGAATTACGGATTCGCCTTTGCCGGTGCTACCGCACTGGTGTGGTCGTGAATGATCCTCCATCCCTCCGGGAACCGCTGCCACACCAGCGTGAACAGTCCTCCTACGTCGTCCTTTTCCCGCTTCAAGTGCCAACGCCCCAGCACCAGTGCTCCATCCGGGCCCAAAAACCGAATCTCCAAATCGGAAAACTCAAGCTCTCCCATCGCGGCGCGGTCCGGGTAATTTTTCCGGTATCGAGCCAGCACCCCATCCCAGCCCCGCGTCATCCCGCTGTTCCCGGAAAATGTCAGGTGCGCAGAATGCCAGTATCCCACGAGAAATGCCTCCACATCGCCGCGGTTCCACGCCGCCTGCTGCCCGTTGAGTACCGCCTGGATCGCTTTCCGGTCGGCGTCGCGCCTATCGGATGGTCTCGCCCACAAGGACCGTTGATCCACGTTCGCCAAAATCATCGCAACTGTACTAACCGCAAAAATCCACCGCAGAAATGTCCGCATCGGCAAGCTCCTCCGCGAAGCCTTGAATGCCGCGAGAATAGGTCAGCCGCCCCGCTCGGGCAAGCCTCCTGACCTCCAGCTCCCCCCATCCTGCAGCCAAAACTTACCAAGGGATGGCCCCTGTCGGCCTATCTCGCTAGTACTTCAGGGCTATTGGTCCGCCAGGGTGATCCCGGCACAATGGTTGGCGAGGCAAAAGGATGTTCTCCACATTGATACTGGCGATCGCGATTGTGGCCCTTTCCCAGTTCGCCCTGTATTACTGGCGGGCGGTCGTGGCAGGCGTAGCAGCTCAGCCGCTCTCCGACCGGGTTTTGGCGGCGGCACGCGTGGAAGACGGGCGCCTCAGTCCTGGGCATTTCGAAACCCTTGCCGGACTTCATGATCTGACTCCCGCCCTCCATCCGAGTAGTACCGGGCTAGGTCTCGTGCGTCTGTATTTTCGACTGGTTGAGGGGCTGGATACTCTCGTTGGTGGGCAAGTCCCAGCTATCGCTGCCTGGAGCGAGCGCGAAAGCATCCTGTGTGTTCGCTATGCCGCCGTCCAGGTGGACCGCCGCCTTCAGGCCAACCATGACCTCGTGGCTTCCGTCCGCTCCTGCTAGCTCCGTAGCAACTCCAAAGCATCCACTGCAGAACTTCCCGTTGATCTCGCGCGCCCGTATTCTTCGGCTTGCCCTGAACCAGGTCACGTAGACTGGATGCTTTCATTCTTTCTGGACTTCGGCATCCCGCGTGTACGGTCTTCGGTGCTGATATTGGCGGGCAATGCACTGGATAAAAAAGCTGGCACAGCTTGAAGCGTAGCCGTGTGCGCCCAAAGGAAAGGTAGCAAGCACACTACAAGAATCAATAGAAGCCTCGAAACGCCTACAGTTTTCTCGCTCAATTTATCTAACTTGCTTCTGATTCAAATCTTGGCGGGACCCATAAACAACACTGCTCTCTAGGGATACAGGGCGGCTCCATTCTTGAGTGGATTGGTACGCCCGTTGCTCCTCAGTTTCCCGCGCGTGGACGATTAAAAATCAAATGAACAGATACAGCCCGATTGGCATAGGAGGATTTCGATGTTTGGCAAGGCAAGATTATTTTTGTTCTGTGGTATTGCCGCATCGCTCGCGGCATTGACGCCAAAAATCAGCGGTGCGCAGACGGCCACGGTGACCGGCACGATCACGGACCCATCGGGAGCCGGCTTGACGGCTGGCTCTGTGACTGCGCGCAACGTGGACACGAATGCAATCCGAAGCACGCAGTCCGGCGACACCGGTTATTACCGAATTACGACTCTCAGTCCGGGGAATTATGAGATTACTTTTCAGAAGAACGGTTTCCGGACGCTGAAGTATTCCGCGGTGGTCCTGACTGTCGGGCAAGTTCTCACACTTGATGTACGGATGGACGTCAGCGCCATCTCCCAGACTGTAGAAGTGAGTGGCCAGACGGTTGCCGCCATCGAGCTGGACAACGCGCAGATCAGCAATCTTGTGGATGAGAAGCGCATCACCGAATTGCCTTTGATTACGCGGGACCCCTACCAGCTCGTTGCTCTTTCTGCCGGCACTACGGTCAGCAACGGCCTCGGCGGCTTCGTGGTGAACGGTTCCCGCGAGCGTAACAATAATTTCCTTTTGGATGGCACCGACAACAATGACACCGACGTTCCTGGCATCCCGAGCGGAGTGAGTTCCCTGAACCCCGATGCCACCCAGGAATTTCGCGTCATCACCAATAATTATCTGGCGGAATATGGCCGCAACACTGGCGCCATTATCGATATCAAGACGAAAGGCGGCACCAACCAACTTCATGGCAATGGCTACTGGTTCGGCCGCTATGCCGCCTCCGGCGCACGGGACTTCTTCAATCACAACGTCGATCCTCTCACCGGCCGTGTGGAAACCAAAAACCCCTTCGTGCGGAATCAATTTGGCGGCTCTCTCGGAGGGCCGCTTAAGAAAGACAAGCTGTTTTGGTTCGCGAATTACGAGGGCGAGCGTTTCGTCACCACCCGCGTCGCCACTTCTATTGTCCCCACCGGCACCCTCAAGACCGGCATCTTTACGGTGAATGGTGTTACCGTGGACGCCAGCACGAACTCTCCGCAAAACGTTACCGGCCAGCTCTTCGGTGCAAACCTGGACCTGGATCCGAAAATTCAGAAGGTTCTTTCGTTCTATCCCGGTCCGAACGCCAACGCGGAAATCGCCGGCGCCACCGGCGACTTCCAGTTTCCCGTGCAATCGCGCTTTCAGGGTGACAATGTCGTCGGTCGTGTGGACTACAACATCTCCTCAAAGCACCAGCTCACTGCGCGCTATACCTTTAACCGCGGCGCGGACCCAGGAGCCTTTTTTGACGCCTTCCTCCCAGGATTAGGCAGTACCTCCTTTTTCGGGAGAACTCAGAATGCTTCGGTCGCCTTGACCTCCACCTTCCGCTCCAATCTCGTCAACGAATTGCGTTTTGGCGGCAACCGCGTGAACGCGCAATTTAACTGTGGCAACGTCAGGGCGATCGATGCCGTCGGCCCCGTGGATTCGCTCGGCTCTGGTACCGACTATATTCTTCCCGGCGGGCTGACCGACTTCGGCTGTCTGGTTCTTGTCGCCAATGGCCAGGGGCGCTTTGCCGGCACCTATCACTCGGTGGAGAACCTGACTTGGGTCCGCGGCAAACACACCATGAAGTTTGGCGGAGAATTCCGCGATGTCTATTCCAATAATTCCACAAACTTCTTCTCGCGCACGGAAATCGACACCTCCGTCTTCTCGAACTTCGGTATCGTCGCCGGCGATGCTAACCCGAGCACTCCCTGCAATGCTTTCACCGGATCAGGCTGCGAACCTTATTCCACGGACTCGTCCACGGAAACGGCCATACAGGATCTCCTCTGGACTCTCCATGGTGGCGTCTTCAGCCAGTTCCAGGGTCAGTTCTTTAACCGCCAGCGTGACCGCCTGGGCTCGGACCTGCGCGGTTTCCGCCAGCATGAGTTCGCTCTCTTCGCGCAAGATGTCTACAAGATTACGCCCTACTTCACCCTTAGCTACGGCGCCCGTTACCAGTATTATGGCGTTCCCTACGAGGTGAATAACAACGTCTCGGTCCTGCTGACCAATCCGGCGGGCCCCGCGCCCTTCACCTTCCAGTTCGCTGGACCAGGCACCGGCGCGCAGCTCTATAGCGATGACTTCAATAATTGGGAGCCTCGTTTCGGCATCGCTTGGGATCCCTTCAAAAAGGGCAGGACCTCCGTTCGCACCGGGTATGGCATGACCCATGACCGCGTCTTCGGCAATCTCCTGGGGTTTTCGCGCGGCTTGCCCCCCTTCGAACAGGATTTCTTTGACATCCCGCTCCTGTCCGGTGGCAGTGCTATTGCCTCCTCGACACCAGTTCCGCCCCAGCAGACGCCTTCCCCTACGTTGCAGGACGGCGCCGGCATCTTCCCCGCCCTCTTCAGCCCTAGTCTCCGTTCGCCTTATAACCAGAACTGGAACTTTGGGGTGCAACATGAGTTGCGCGGTAATCTGCAGGTCGAGGTTAATTACGTCGGCGCCAAGGGCACCAAACTCCTCCGCGTGGAAGACTTCAACCCCCCGCAGCCGGCTCTCGTCGCCCAGCTCGTGACCTTGTGCTCCGCTCCAAACGCTTTCAACTGCACCCTGAACACCCTGCAGCGGAGCAATCTCTACTTCGGCTTCGAGCGTGGACGGCTCCCCTTCAATGCCGTCAACAACAACGCTTTCTTCCACACCTTCACGTCCACCAGCGGCGCGGCTTCGATCTATCATGGCCTGCAGGTGAGCGCCACCGAACGCCTCTACCACGGCTTGACCGCGCAGGGCGCGTACACCTGGTCGCATCTGATCGATGATGCTTCCGATCCGATCGTGCCCACGGTCGGCAATGGAAACTTTGCCGTGAATGCGTTCGACCACGCGAAGGAACGTGGCAATTCCGGCATCGACACCCGCCATCGCCTGATTATCAACTATCTCTATAGCGTTCCGCTCGGGCGCGGGACCTCCTGCCTCAGCAACGGGTTCGTTGGCAGGATCTTCGAAGGCTGGGAGATTTCCGGCATTTCCACTTTCTCGACCGGTCTGCCCTATGAGCTCTTCGGAACGCGCGACTCTACCCATTCGGGCATTAACTCGCGCCTGGACCTCGTCGGCTCTCCATCCATTCCTTCGGGTTCGGATGAAACCCAGACGGGACCTCCCTCGACCGCGTTTGCCCTTGCTCCGTTCGGCCGCGACGGTAATCTCAGCCGGAACCACTTCTACGGCCCGGGGCTCAACAACTGGGATGTTGTCTTCAGCAAACAGACGCCCATCACCGAACGCCTCAAACTCCAGTTCCGCTCGGAGTTCTACAATATTTTCAATCATGTGGCGTTCGGCCAGCCCAACCGCGCATTCGGTTCATCCAACTTCGGGAAGTCCACCAGCCAGATCGGCCGCCCCGATGGAACCTCCGGGGCGCGCCAGATCCAATTCGCTCTGAAGCTCAACTTCTGAGGGAAGGCTTTGCAACGAAGGGCGCCTGCAATTGTTCCACTGCAGGCGCCCTCACTTTTTTGGTGTGAAAAGCGGTGACGTAAAAGTTCTTTTCGAGAAGTTTGCTTCCGCGACGTTCTGCTGCTAATACGCCCAGCGCAGCAACACGCCGCCTGTCGTATATCCCGCGCCCACGGCGACAAGGAGCACCAGGTCGCCCTTGTGCAGGCGCCCTTGCGCCACCGCATCCCGCAATCCAAGCGGAATTGTGCCCGCCGTGGTGT
>WNFB01008654.1_pt1 | contig 10147 bp, 5 predicted proteins | sample 5400501 | NCBI WGS metagenome assembly WNFB01 (sample SAMN13153341, study PRJNA577476) | soil metagenome | isolation source: 200 cm saprolite under Douglas fir tree site 2 hole 1 | place: USA:California | collected 2015-04-18 | reverse complement strand
CGGCACTTCAGCGACGAAGAGGTCGTAGCGACCTGACCCGTTCATGTCGGAGTCGAAGATGACCACCTTGCCGTCGGGGCTGGGTTTGCCCCAAGGCGTGGCGTAATACTGCGTGGTAAATAAGGACACGTCGTAATGGTGGCACAGCAGGCGCCGGTCGCTCCCGTCCGCGCGCCCCAGACCCACGGCGTTGAGCCACAACCACCCGGATCCGGTCGTATAGTAGCCCGACGTGTAGTACCACTGTTTCGCCAGGTTGCCACCCAAGTCGGCGTCGGACTGGACCCAGTTGCCGGAATGGTGGGCCAGGAGGCCGCTGCCGCTGGTATAACTCAATTGCGTCTTGACGATCTGGCCCCCACCGACGGAATACACATCCTCGGCCAAGGGGTTGGTGATATTGGCGTCTTCGGTGATCCACAGACCGCCACGCAAATTGCCGACATGCGCAAACCAGTAGGTCGGGTCAGTCTGGGTCGGGCCCAACGTGTTGGTGGATAGGTCCCAGAGCCGCACTGAGGTCCCGTTGTTCCCCCCGTTCAACGCGATGTAACGCCCATCCCGTTCCAGTCGCCCCTCGTTGGTCCACGACTCGTAGTGCGTGAGATACTGATTCGTCTGGCTGTTCCAAGCCCAGACGGTCACGTTGTCGGCCAAGAGCCCGGTGAACCAGACGTCGTTCTTGTCGTGGTGCAACCACCCGAAGGCGCTGATCGCCAGCGGGAAGTTCCCCGTGTTCTCGACTTGCAGCGTCGCCGTGTTATAGCGCACCAACTGTGAGCCCGTGAGGATGTAGGCAATGCGCGGCTGGCTGGCGAGGTTGGAAAAGGAGAAGCACAAGTCGCGCAAGGGCTGCACCGTGAGCAGGCGGTAATTGCTGAAGCCGACGCCCCGCGTGAAATCCACGATGTAGTTGTTGCCCGAGATCCCGTTGGGCAACATCATGATCGTGTGGGTGTTATTGTTCCCTTCCAGATCCGAACTCCCGTCACCGGATCGTTGTAGGAGAAGCCGGCCGGCTGGCTGGCGACGTTGAGCGCGCTATAGGCCGCGAAATTCGGCGCCTGCCCACTCGCCACCGGCAATAACGTCGGATCGGCCACGCCTGCCGGGGGCGGGGGTGGGGCCGCCAGTACCGTGATGGCCGCGGAGCCGCTCTTGCCCTCACTCGTCGCAGTGATCGTCGCCGACCCAGCAGCGACGCCCGTCGTGAGACCGCTGCTGCTCACCGTCGCAACCGCAGTGTTGCTGCTCGCCCAGGTTACGACGCGGCCGCTGAGGTTGCCGCCGGCCGAGTCCTTTGTGGTCGCCGTGAGCTGCTGTGTGCCGCCGACTGCGATTGTAGCCGAGGGTGGACTGACGCTCACCGAGGCCACCGGTACGTTGGTCACCGTGAGCGTGGCCGAACCACTCTTGCCCTCGCTCGACGCCGTGATGGCGGTCGACCCGGCCGCCACACCGGTGGCCACGCCGGTGGCACTCACTGTCGCGACCGTCGGGGTGCCGGACGTCCAGGTGATCACGCGCCCGGTCAAGATGTTGTTGGCGGAGTCCCGCAGCGTCGCCGCGAACGTTGCGGTTCCCCCCACCGCGGCGGCCGCCGTTGCAGGCGACACGGTCACCGAAGCCACCGGCACGTTGCTCACGGTGAGGGTGCTCGTACCGCTCTTGCCCTCGCTCGTAGCGGTAATGGCCGTCGACCCGGTCGCCACACCCGTGACCACGCCGGTGGCACTCACGGTCGCGACCGTCGGGTTGCCGGACGTCCAGGCGATCACCCGCCCGGTCAAGATGTTGCTGGCAGAGTCCCGCAGCGTTGCCGTCAACGCCGCCGTCTGTCCCACCAGCACTGTGGCGGGGGCCGGCGTCACCGTCACCGACGTCACCGGCATCAGCGTCACGACGATCACGGAGGTGTCGGCGACGCCGGAGGTGTCCAGCGCGAGCACGCTGTCCTGGCCCGGCGCCGCGCCCGCCTGGTAGTGCCCGACCATCTTATCAGGACTCGGAGCATTGGTGCTGATGATGACGCCGCTGCCGCCGCGCACGTAGAATCGGACGGCGATCGGCGCGCTTTGCCCGGTTGCGGTGAGCCCCTGAGCGGTGAGGTCAGTGGTCTGGTTGACGCGGAGGAGAAAAGACTTGGGAGAAATGGCGAGTCGAGCGAGTCGCCCTTGGGTCGCCGGACCGGTGCGCTGGGGTATCTCGCACGCGAGCAGCGTAAGGACAGGGAACGCCAAAGCAATGTCCTTCAGCAGGGCCAGGCGTCGCGACAGCTTGTGCATGTAGGGCATCGCATCGGCTCCCGGGTGACCGCGTGAAAACGAAAAGGCCGCCAACGTGCGACCGATTCGGTCGCTTCGCTGGCGGCCCGGCTGGCTTGACGACTTGCGTCGACGTAGCCCCGTAGCTCTGCGTCGCCGCTTTTCAGCGGCTTTGCTCTGAGCAGCGCGAATACTTTAGGGCCCGGATGGTCAGGGCTCTAGCGGGACGGCGAGCAAAGGGCGCGCCAACAACAAGGGCGCACACCCTACTGTGCGCCTACGTCGGGGGTTAGCGCTTCGCTGGTGACACTAGGCAGGATGGTCAGCAAGTATCGCGGAATGCAATGTTACTTGCATTACGCGATAGCGGATAATCTCCGGTCGGACACGTTATCCGGCTACGCTGACACCTACTCCCCGGGGTGCCATCCCAAAGCGATTCTTGATGGCGACTCGCAACTGCTTTCTCTCGTTGGCGTTCAGCGCGAGCACCCAGGCTCCCACTGCGGCCAACGGCAGCACCGCGACCACTCCGGCGAAGTAGCTCACGAGGCCCCGGGCTGGCCAATAGGCTTCGACCAGGATCGTCCCGACAGCGAACGGGATTACAGCCAGGGCTGGTCGCAGCCAGACCTGGAACCAGTACTCCAGTAACGGGACGCCCACGAGCCGGCGCGCGTACCACGGCATGACGAGCAGTGCCGACACCAGACTGGGTAGCGTCGTTCCCCAGGCGACGCCGGTCAGTCCGATCTGCCGCACCCAGAGGACGCTCAGCCCCAGGTTGAGCAGGGACTCGGCGAGGCTGAAGGGGACCAATCCTTTGTGGCGGCTCAGTCCCATGGCTGTGTGGAGCGTTGCCTGCATCGTCGTCCAGGATACGAGGGCGAAACTGAGGATGCGGAGGATTTGACCGGAGGTCTCCGCATACTGCCTGCCCATCCAGAGGCCGATGAAAGCCTCGCCGCGCAGGAAGAACGTCACCGCGATCGGGAGGATCAGGAGGGTCGACATCCGGCTGCTGCCAACCATGAGGTCCCGAACCTGGTCGAGACCCCGGCCCTGCAACGCGCTGGTGCGCGGTGTTAGCGGATAGACGATCCCGCTGATGGGCGCACGCGCATGGTTGGTCAAGTTTGCCGCGATCGCAAAGAAGGTGACGGCCGCAACCGGCAGGAAGGCGCCGATCACGACGGAGTCGCTGTACAAGATGAGTGAGCTTGAGAGCACAAGGAGACTGGTATAGAAGCTGAACGAGAAGATCTGTCGGAACGCAACCGGGTCCCAGACGCCCAAGCGCAGGCGCAACCCCGGGTAGAGTCGGCGGGCGAACCAGCCGCTCACTCCGGTGCGGGCGAGCGATGATGCGAGCTGGAGGACGGCGAGCGCAACCAGCCCGAAGCCGGCCCGGAGGGCGAAGTACGTAGCCGCGGCGCGGAGGATCACTACGCTGATCTCGATCTGGCCATTCACATCGAACCGCTGCAGCCCGACGATGATCCCTCCGAACACTCCTCCCAGAAGCGAAACCGCGACACTCAGAGCGCTGAGGATCAATACGATCCGTGCAGTCGTCCAGTGGGCGGACGGGATTTCGAACCAATGGCCGACGCCGGCGGCGAGCACTGCGGCGCCGACGACGGCCGCGGCTCCCATGATCGAGAAGATCGCCACTGCCGTAGAGGCGATGCGGGAGGCATCCGCGTCCGCGGCTTCGGCGTGCAGTTTGGCCACGTAACGCGTGACCGCGGAGCGGACGCCGAAGTCGAGCAATCCCAAGTAGCCGACCAGCGAACCGAGCAGCACCCAAAGGCCGTAGCTGGCATTGCCGAGGCTGCGGACCACGTACGGCGACAGCAGGAAGGTCACCGCGATCGTGCACGCGAGGGTGCCCCAGTTCCAGAGGACGTTGCGGAGGGTGCGGTTCGGGGTGGCGACCACGGGCCGAGTCTGCGTCCCTTACAGCGAGTGCCAGGTGAGCGCCGCGACCACTTGACGCAGTCGGGATCGATCGGCGACGGCGAGCAATTCCGCGAGGAAGGATCCGGATCCGGTGAGCCCGATCCCTGTCCCGGTGTGCGCGCGCGCGCCTAACAGATCGCGCACCGCGGCCAAGAAGCCCCGCTGCCCCGGCTCCGTCAGCAGGCGGCAGCGACCCGCGCGGGCGAGTGCGCGGACGGCAGCACAGCAGTTGGACGGCGCGTAGGCGCGGTCCGCTCGGTCGAGCATGGGGACGTCTGGGTCCGAGTCCCCCATCGCCACAACCGACGCGTCGGGGCAATCGAGGTATCTCTGTACGGCGGACATCCCGGCCCCTTTGTCCGTCCCGCGCTGGACAATGTACGTGTCGGCTGACGTGCTGATCGCGGTTAGGCGATGGAATCGTGCGCCGCCGAACAGTACCCGCAGCTCGCTCGACTCGAGCGGTGCGGTGCCGTCACCCGTGTGGCGATACGCCCGCACAGCGTGCTCGTACTCCGGGTCGACGGAGATTCCGGGGATCGCACGGACCGCCTCCCGGCAGGAGCGAAGTTGGGCCGCCCCCTCCGGATCGGTGAACGGAACCTCGCGCCCCTGAACGGCATCGACGAACACGCTCCCGTGCTCGGCGAGGCCGCCGGGGAGGCCGTACGCCTGGCAATACTGCCGGATGTGCTCGACGCTCCGACCGGAGTTGAGCACCACCGCGTAGCCCGCCGATTGCAGGAGCGCGAGCGCCTCCAGCCCGTGGCGGGTCGTGTGGGGAAAGGGAAGCAGCTCGCTGTCGAACACGCCGTCGAGGTCGAGAAAGAACAACCGGCGAGACCACCGCGCGGCTCCGCGCAGCGGCAGCAAGGAGGCACATTCCCGGTGCAATTGGAACGCCAGGAAACTGCGGGAGGCGACGAAGCGAGCGTTCCACGCCGCGCGTTGTGACTCGCGACGGGCGTCGCGGATGCCGAGCAACGCCCAACGCAACGCCATCGCGCCGTATAGCAGCTTGTACCAAATCAGCCGCTCGGACACCGTCGCGTCGCCGCTCTTGCGCACGTACGTCCGGACCAGCTCCTGCTCGGCCGACTCGGAGAGCCCGAACTCGAACGTCGCCGACGCGAGGTCGTAGGCGGGATCGATGATGTCCAGCTCCGGCGTGCCGAAGTTGTGGTGCTCGAAGTCGACCTTGCGGTACGCGCCGGCCGTGGAGATCCAGTCCTCCCGCCACATGCGGCCGTCGATCGCGGTAGGCAGCGGACACGCGTACCGGTGCAGCCGCTTGCGCAGAGCGTGCACCTTGAGGCGCCCGACATACGGACCGTACAGCCGACGCAGCAGCTGCAGCAGCTGACTCCAACCCGTCCAGGCGGAGTCGGAAGGCTCGAGGCGCGGATCCTCGTCCAGTCGGAGGCGCCGCGCGCGCAGCGCGACATAGCTCGCGAGCACCCCCGACGGTGGGACGCTTCCCGCGCGATCTCCAGTCAAGGGTCCCACCCATTCGCTCAACAGGATGCCGTCGCGCAACCCGATCACCGGCGCGACCAGCCCATTGAGCCGAGCTCCCATGATGTAGGCGTGATACCCGAGCCAGCCCCAGCCCACGCTCTTCGCAACGAGCCGCGTACCGGTGGTGCGCCCGCCGGCGGCGGCGAGGCGAACCTCGTATACGCGTTTCAGCCGGACTTGGAAGCCGTCACGGCAGTGGTCCCAGAGCTCCGCATTGCGGGTGTCGACCTCCGCGCTCGTCTCCACGGCAACCTCTAGCCATCCGCGCGGGCCGTAGTACTCCCCGAGTAGCGCTTGCATGGCGGGGACATCCAGCGCGTGGGCCTTGTACGTGTCGATTGGGTCCAGCCTGAACAGCCGCACCCCCGCGGCCCAACCGTCGCGGCCGGGCAGTGGAAACTGGCCGTGCGTGGGGTGCCCCGGCACGAGCACGGCAATGTGTTGCGCAGGGATGCCCAGACGACGCAGCGCGCCGACGAGCAGTTCCAGCGTGCGGCCGGTACTCGGGTGATCATCGACCACGAGCACGCGCCCGCCGCGGCGAACCAGTTGCCGCAGGGGGCGACGCTCCGCGTACGAGAGGTCGTCCTTTGGTCGCACCGTGAGCCATGAAACCTCGGTCCATGGGAGCGTGGCTAGAAGAGCTGCCGCCAGGGGCGCAAAGTACGCGCCTGCGGTGCGGGGCCCGAGAACGACCAGTGGACCTTGCCCCCACTCCGGGCAGCCCGCCGCGAAGCGGCGGACGAGAGCGAGCACGTCGTGGTGCGTCAAGTCCTGCCGTCGGAATCCCTCCGGGAGTCGGAGGCGCCGCCGAAGCACGCGCGGAGGCAAGGGCGCGCCGTCCAGCAGGCGCTTCCAGGAGCTGCGGACGTGACTCCAGTCGCTGGGGCCCGCCTGCGGCTCGCCTCCGACCACGAGCGCGCACACGTGGTCAACGAGGACTCCCCACTCCTGGCGCCAGCTGCGCACCTTGCGGTCGCGCACGAGCTTGGCGGCCGCGTGCGGGAAGTTCCCGAGCCAACGCACGAGCGGCAGAACGAATCGCAGCCGGGGGAACCGCTCTGAGACGAACGACAGGTCGTGCGGGTACCTGCGCAGGTAGTCGTCAATCGTGCACGCGATGCCGCAGGCCAAGAGATACAGGTTGGTGGTGCTCTCCTGCTGCTGCCAGACAACTCGCCATGATGCCCGCCGGTCGAGCTCGGCAGCGAAGTGCCGTAGCTGGTCGCTCAACCGCAGGATCGGGTTGAGGCACCACTCGTAGGCCGCGTAGAAGCGCTCTTCCTCCGGATCCCCTCCCCCCACCTGGGGCGCGGCGCGAGACGCCTCGGGCCCGGGGCTCGGCCTGCTGCGCGCTGGAGCAGCGTTCCTGGGCGTTGCCTCCTTCGCCGCCCGCCGGTTACGGCTCACCCGGAGAGCCCGCCCGCAGGCAGCCGGAACGAGCGCCCCAGAAGGGAGTCGCGCACCGTCCACCACAGAATGCGCGGGTTGCGCCTGGCCTGCGACAGACAATACGGCACCCAGGCGCGACCATAGGGCACGTAGATGCGGACGGGCACTCCGCAGGCGCGTGCCACCTGGAGCCCGCGCTCCATGGGGAGACCGTAAAGGAGTTGCAGCTCGCAGGGCGTGCCGGCGGCCACGAGGATGCCCAGCGCCGCGCGCGCCAACGAGGCATCGTGCGTGGCGACGGCCACGTGGCGCGCGCGCCCGGCGAGCCTGTCTACCACCGCCAGGAAGCCGACCCGTTCCTCGTGGTCGGGCGCGTCAGGATCGGGCAGCTGCCCTTTCACCACCCGGACGCGCAGGCCCAGGGTGATCGCCCGCTCCCCGTCGGCCGGGCTCCGCCGCCAGCGACCGGGCAACGTGCAGCCGAGATCGTGCCACTGCCGGATCCCGGTCTCGATCAGGGCGAACGTCTCGTCCGCAGCGTCCGCGGTCAGCGCATCGAAGTGGACGCCGATCCGGGATCGCTGCGCGGCCTCCAGGAGCTCGCCCAGCAAGTCCCGTGAGAACCCCAGGGCCGGCGCCTTGATCGACAGCGTGCAGTCGAGGTCTTCCCGGCCGAGCCCATCCAGCGCAGCGAGGCAGGCGTCCGCGACTTGACGAGGCGAGTCGTCCTCACCGTTCCAGGGGCAGATGGTCCCGGCGAGTCCCCGGGGGGACAAGGTCCGACACACGTGGAGTGCGTCACTTAGGTCCGACCCGGCCACGTACGCGCGAGCCGCGCGCCGGGCCGCGCGCAGCCACCACGACCAAAGCACCCGGCGCCACAGGCGGCTCATCTGCCGCGCGATCCCAGGCCCGACAGTCTCCGCCACCCCGATCGGGCGACATCGCTCGCCAGCGCGGCGAGTCCGCGGGTCCGAGTCGGGTAGATGCGCAGCGAAACGCAGGGTCTGATATCCTTGGTCCACATCCGGATCCACGGCTCGGGAGCGCCCAGGAACTCGTACGACTGCAGGCCCCGCGCGGCCGCGTCGCGCAGCGTCTCCAGGATCAGCAACAGCCCGGGCGAGCACCGGGCGAACGCCTCATCGTATCCGATCTTGAGCAGCCAGAAGCGCCTCCCGTGTTCCACCGCGAGTTGCATTGCAGCGATGCGCTCGCCGACCCGGAGGAAGCACAGACGCAAGGTACCCTCCGCGCACGCCGCCGCCGCATAACGCCGGTAGAAGGCCGCTCGCGTCGTGTCGCTGACCAGGGCGCTCCCTTCGTCGCCCTTCCAACCCGCGGCCTCCACGCGCAACGCCTCTTCCAGGGACCGGCCGAGGTCCGGCAGGACAGGCGACTCGATCGTGCAGGTGACGGCACCCATCCGCTCGGCGATGCGCCGCGCGCGGCGCAGATCCGAGCGTCGGCCCGCGTTGAGGCGAGCCTCGGGTTCGCACGGTCCTTCGTCCAGGGCAATTCCCGGCCAGCCCAGCGCCGGTCTGGTGATCACGAAGCCGCGCCCCCGAAACGCTTCCCGCAACGCCGGGATCGCGGCCGAGTCGCCGTGGATGCGCTCCAATGCGAGCGGGGCCCCCAGTCGAGCCAGCGCATCAGCGAGACACGCCAGCGCTGAAGCATCGACGGCCACGAAATCCATCGGCTCCTGCAGCACTCGCAGACCGAGCAACTCCAGGCGGTGCCACGCTCCGGGTCGCCTGACGAGCGGGGCCACCGCCGCGGGCCGGGACACGTCACCGACCGCGACGATGTGCAGCCCTCCCCCAGCCACCGACGTCTCGGCGCAGGAGCGGACCCAGGCGTAGCGCTGCATCGGAGTAGACGAGCTCCCCGCCACGACATCCCAGCCGTCAGCCAGGGCGTCGAGCGAGTTCAGCATATGGACGTCGTGGATCGTTCAGCTCCCGCAGAGGACTTGAGCGAGCCAATGCATTCTTCCTGCCGTCGAGATCGGCCCGCCGGCGGAGCCACAACCGCCTACCATGAGGTGTGTTACGCCCCTCCCGCCGGCGGGACGAGGGCGTTGTTCACCTGAGGATCGCGCCATCCGGGCCAGGGTGTTGAAGCTGTGCAACACCTTGGCCTCTCTTGGGATCATAGGCGGGCGCTGGCGCGGCCTCCACGAACACGCGGTGCCAGGTGGAGAAACACAGCAGGGCCCAGAGGATGCCTGCACGGTTGTGAGTGCGTGCGAAGTGCTCGTCGAGCAACCGGCGGACCAGGGGCGGATCGAAGTAGCCCAAGCGCTGCAGCCGCGCGGGCGCCAGCTCGTCCTCGATCGTGCCGCGCAGCTCCTGACGTAGCCACGTGGCGGTAGGGCCCAGGAACCCGCGCTTCGGTGCCCGCAGCAGTGGGCGCGGCAACCGGCGTTTGAGCGCGCGCTTGAGAAGGCGCTTCGTCTGCCACAGGCCGATCTTGACGCGGTCCGGGAGCGGGAACACGCGCTCCACCAGCTCGTGATCTACAAACGGCACGCGGATCTCGAGCGAGTGCGCCATCGCGAGCCGGTCGCTCAGCGCGAGGACGTCGTCTGGCAAGAACGTCTTGTAATCGAGGTAGAGGGCTGCACTGAGGCCGGTGGGAGCGCCCTGGCCCCGATGGAGACGGCCGAACCAGGCGCTCGCACCGGTGCCGCTCAGCTCAGCGCGCAAGCCGGGAGCGTACAGCGCGCTTCGGTCGGCGTCGAGGAGCCGGGTCACGTAGCCGAGGAACCGTTCGTCAGGGGTCCCATTGTTAGGCCGAAGGAATCGCTTGAGGCGATCGGTGGTGAGCGAAGCGCCCTGGGGCTCCCGCAGCAGGCTCGCGAGGGCGCTCAGGCCCCGCTGCAGGGAGACCGGCAGGTGAGCGTAGTGTTCGCCCGCGAGCAGCCCGATGTGGCGTCGGTACCCGGCAAACAGCTCGTCGCCGCCGATGCCGGTGAGGGCGACTTTGTAACTCCTCCCCACCGCTTG
>WNFB01015508.1_pt1 | contig 10148 bp, 14 predicted proteins | sample 5400501 | NCBI WGS metagenome assembly WNFB01 (sample SAMN13153341, study PRJNA577476) | soil metagenome | isolation source: 200 cm saprolite under Douglas fir tree site 2 hole 1 | place: USA:California | collected 2015-04-18 | reverse complement strand
CGGACTTTGCGGGTCGATAATGCCGGGAGCGTCTCGTAAGCAGCGGGCCGACGCCGCTTTAGTGTTCGCCGGAGCGGGCTTGAAGCGATACTGAATCTCAGTATGTTATAGGCTGAAGGTCTATGGAGTTCGAGTGGGATACCGCCAAGGAGCTCGCCAACCGCAAGAAACACGGGGTCGACTTTCGAACGGCCGCGAAGGTCTTTTTAGACCCGAATGTGATCGAGTTCGACGATATTGATGCCTCCGACGAGTTGCGCTTCAACGCGATTGGCCTGGTCGACGGCCGCATCCTGTTCGTGACCTACACGATGAGAGGAGCGATTGTTCGAATCATATCCGCCAGAGGGGCAGAGCCGCATGAAAAGAGGAAGTATCACGAGATTTAAGCTCAATCCGAAAAAGCCGCCGAAGACGGACTGGCGCCGTTTTGATGCCATGAGTGAGGTGGAGCGCCACCGGGCCGCCGTGTCGGACCCGAGCTGCCCGCCAGCAACGAAGGCGCAGCTTGCGCGTGCACGTCGGGTCCCGACTGTCCGCGCGTTGCGCAAGAAGCTCAACTTGACGCAGGAAGAATTCGCAGCTCGCTTCCATCTCCCGCTCGGGACTGTCCGAGATTGGGAGCAAGGCGCGCATCTTCCGGACAAGGCCGCCCAAGTCCTCCTCATGGTTATTGCAAAAGATCCGGACGCCGTGGCACGCGCGTTGGAAAGCTAGCCGGGGCTTGCACAAGCTTCGGCCATTGGATGCGGCCCGGCGACCGGCGGACTTGCCTCACCTCGTTCATTTCGGTTTTTCCTGGGCAACCCGTCCTTCTCTTCCTGGTGTTGCGTAAGCAACAGCTTTTGGGGTAATCTTGTTGCACGGGCAACACCTAGCGTGCTGCCTGGGAGTGCGGGATGTCGATTCTAACGGGGAGTTTGCAGGAAATTCGCGCCTTGACCGGCGTCAATCACGCCACATTGCGCTCCCAACGCCTGCGCGGGACCGCGGTAGCGGCATTCGGCATGATTCAGCCTCTGCTGGATTCACGCTGGCTGCTCGTCGACGGCCTCGCAATGCTCATCCGCGACAACTTGGCGCGGTCCGGCATGCCCATGCACGGCGCGGTTATGACGACGCGAGCCTTTTGGCCGGAATGGACCGAAGCACTCGCCCACGTCGAACACCGGGGACAGGCATGGCTCTTCACCGTGGCCGAGATCAGCGATGGCAAGTGGTGGTGCGCACGGGGGCCGGCGACAGGACTGCCCAAGCTCATCCAGCGCATGCGGCTCGAAGACGTGCCGCGTCGACTCTACAACGTGAACATCCCGAAGATCCTGTTGGATATGCAAACGCGTGCGCAGAAGGCTGGCCTCGATCTGAGCGGCGGCAGCGTTTCCCTTCCGCCAGACCATAAATTGCTTCTCGAGTGGATGGAGGAATTCCGACGAAACCGCAAAGCAGCGCAGGAGAAGTTCGATCCACTGCACATGAAAGAGCCGCCTCCTCCGAGTGCGCGATATCGCAAAGCCATCGAGGCCGCCGCATGGGCGATCCATTGATCACACTGACCGCGCAATGCAGTGCTGCGGCGCGCCTTGCCGAGGCGATCGCTGCGCGGCGGCGCCGAAGCGATCCGGAAACGGCGGAGATCCAAAAGTACACAGCCTCGATCCAGTTCGAAAAGCGCGCCGCGCGCGTTGTGGCGAAGCTAAACGCGGGCGAGTTTAGCGATTCCGCATGTCTAGGCGAACTGGCGAATTATGATCGGATCGCAGGCGAGCTCGGGCTGCCGGTTGATGTCGCGATCTTCTGGATCGCCTCGCTTAATAAGGAGGTCGTGCCGTGAACCTTTTCCGTGGCCTTGGCCACGCTGCTGGAATTCTGTTCCGCGGCTGTTAGGCCGCGGTTTCCGGGCGACGCGGAGCGCGACAGGCGCGTGGCTCGCCTTCGACGAAATAAGGAAAATACAACGGCACAAAACATTGATGCGACGCGCGGATAATCAAGCCAGTGAAGGCTATGAGCTTGGCAACCTCAAAGCCCGGCATATGACAGGCAAGTATCTGCCAGGTGCACAACAAGACCCGCGGCTACGGAAATGGAGTGCGGGTGCTCAAATGGAGCTAACAACATGGTAGCACGTGTGAAGCTGAAACCCGAACCAGGTCGCGGCACTGTTCGGAAATTCCGGGTGGTGGACTTACCCAAGGGATCTTTAGCCGAGGCAGTTATCCGGGCCACAGAAGCTGTGGGTGAGGATGGAAACGGCAACGGTGGGTTGGTCGGCTACTGCAGGCGCCAAGCTGCCCAGCACCCAAAAGAGTTCGCGTCACTGTTAAAGTCGGCGCTCAGGTTGTGCAGCGTCCATGTAGGTCCCGAGCAGACAACCGTAATTAGCATGGAACAAGAGTAACGAAACGAGAAGGACGGCACTCGCCTGTTGTTCCGATGTGAGCGTGCAAGATAGCGCGGGCCCAGGCCGGGTCGGCGATGAGGCTGTTTTGCATGAGCACCGGGCAAAGTACGTTGTTGGTCGCGTGACATGAGTATAGAGAGAGTACGAGCCAAACCTCACCGGTACCGTCCGACAAGAACTCGAACGGAACGAAGGCCCAGCGCGCTCAAACACGGCGCCTTCACGCGGGTGGTGCTGTTGCCGGGTGAAGATCCCAAACAATTTGACGAACTCGTTCAGGCTCTGAATGACGAATGGCAGCCAGACGGCTTTATCGAGGAGGACACTGTCATCACGTTGGCAGACTACATCTGGCGCAGGGACCGTCTTGATGCTCTGTTGACCAAGGAGAGGTTCGGAAGACGGCCGCCGGACCGGAACGAGGGCATGAAACTCCTGCTCGGCTGGGCACTAAAAAACCTTGACGAACCCGACAAGCTTCGCAACAAAATTGTAGAAGAACTAAAGGGGCGTATTTTCCCGCGCGTAATGAACAGGGATAGCGGGATTTTGCAAGCGATTCACGCCCTCCAGCCAGTACTGAAAGGAACCGAATTCTGGAATCAGCTTCCGCCGGCAGCAAACGTAATCGATCGTGCGTTTGAGACGCTGTTTGATGCCTTCGGAATAAATCAAGAGAAAAGACAGACGGTAATGGACTCGTACTGGAAGGATCTGGAGCAGTGGACGATCATTTGAAGGCTGGCAAGCGAATGGTAGCACTCGATTCGAGCCGCCGCGCCCTGCCGAAGCCAAACGCTGATTAAACACGCAGCGCGTGGAGAACATTGCAAGAGTACGCCATTGCAGCGTGTTCTGGCCCTGGCGGCGATTATATAGGGGTATTATATAGTAGGCACGCTGGTGCGGCTGACCTGCCCTGTTTTTCGGACCACGGCTAGGTTGAGACAGCGTCTCCTGGTTGCCCTGGCACTTCCGCGCCGATTCTCCTCACGAAGTCGACCTTTGGTCAGTTTCGGAAGAACCCGAGCCCGCGGATGCTGTGGTCGTCCTCGGCGGCGGATTGAAAAGCCGACCGCTCGCCGCAGGTGTCCACAAATGATCGCAAAATGTCATAATGCTAGTAGAAGTTGCGAAATTGGCGAATTGACGAGAGCGAAGTGGCTGAAATAACTTGCTTTTTTTCATGAGTAGGACCTGGACCGCTCAAGGCGGATGGCCAGGGGAGGGTCCGCACCTTCCGTATGCCCCGACGCTATTTCCCTGTAGAGTCCCTGCTTTACAGGGAAAATCGGTCCTGCGATGTATTGAGCCGGCGCGGCTGCGCAGGATGCGAGCCCCGGCTTCGGCGCGGCCTGAACGCTGCCCAATAGCGGCAGTTTGCACGAGGCGAGGATCGGCGTGCGGGCCGCGCCGGCGCAAGCGACGAAGTCGGGCTCACCTCGACCGGATCAGGTCGGCCGCCTTCTCGCCGATCATGATCGTCGGCGCGTTGGTGTTGCCGCCGACCAGCGTTGGCATGATCGAAGCATCGGCGACCCGCAAGCCTTCGACGCCGCGCACGCGCAGCTGCGGATCGACCACCGCGAGCGCGTCGCCGGACTGGCGGCCGTGCTGGTCCTCGTCGGCGGGGTCGGCGGCTGGGCATCGATCACGGAGCTGGCGGGAGCGGTCATCGCCTCCGGCCAGCTGGTGGTCGAGTCCGACGTGACGACGGTGCAGCACGCGGTCGGCGTCGTCGTCGGCGAGCTGCGGGTTCACGAAGGCGATGCGGTGAAGGCAGGGGACGTGGTGGTCCGGCTGGACGAGACGCAGACCCGCGCCAATCTCGGCATCATCACCAAGAGTCTCGACGAGCTTGCCGCTCGCCAGGCCCGCGACGAGGCCGAGCGCGACGGCGAAAGCCAGATCAGCTTCCCCGAGGAGCTTCTGGCGCGCTCCAACGATCCCGACGTGCGGCGGGTCATCCTGGGCGAGACCAAGCTGTTCGACACCCGGCGCCAGGGACGCAGCGGACAGAAGTCGCAGTTCAAGGAGCGCATCTCCCAGCTCCAGCAGCAGATCGAAGGTCTGACCACCCAGGCCGCGGCCAAGAAGCGCGAGACCGAGCTGATCGAGCAGGAGCTCAAAGGCGTGCGTGAGCTTTGGGAAAAACGGCTGGTGCAATTCAACCGCGTGATCTCGCTCGAGCGGGACGCGGCGCGGCTCGAGGGCGAGCGTGGCGTGCTGCTCTCCACCATTGCCCAGGTCAAGGACAAGATCGCGGAGACCGAGCTGCAGATCCTGCAGATCGATCAGGACATGCGCACCGAGGTCGGCAAGGACGTCGCCGAGATCCGAGCCAAGAGATCCGAGCTCGGCGAACGCCGGGTCGCGGCCGAGGACCAGCTACGGCGCATCGACATCCGCGCGCCGCCGGGACGGAACCGTGCATCAGCTCGCCGTGCACACGGTCGGCGGCGTGATCCAGCCGGGTGAGCCGATCATGCTGATCGTGCCCAGCTCCGACGCACTCTCGGTCGAGGCCAAGGTGGCGCCGCAGGATGGCGATCGTGTCGTTCTATGGCGCCTGGCGTGGCTGGCAATGGCCGATCTGGGGCGCGGCATTGTTCGCCTTCCCGTTCGTCATCCTCTCGTTCGCGTTTCTCGGAGTTGGAGGGTTCTATAATCTCTTCAACAGGCAAAAGGCCTGGACGGTCGGCCCTGCCGTCGGCTCCCCATTAATGCTGCCGCCATGGCGAGAGTGGTGGTCGCGCGCCTCGAGTATCGTGCTCAAGTTGCTGTCGATTTCTAGGAAAGGCCGGCCGGGCCGACTTCGCCAGCCTCGGGCTGGACGATGGTGATCCAAATCACGCGACCTCTGCAGCTTTATCCGCGATTTGGTGTCCACCAGAAGATTCTGCGGTCTGTGAAGGGCTTCACGCGCATCGATCCCGCCGCGGCCGATGATGCTCCCGCGCCCGTTCCGGGCCGAGGGAGCATCCCATGCGTACCATCATCACGGTCGCCTTTGCGGCCGGCCTCGTGCTGACGGCCGGCATCGTGGGCGTCTGGATCACGTCCCTTTCTGCCGGCAGCTCGCTGCGGTCGGGTTCCGTCGATCCCCATGAGCTCACCCTGAAAGCCAAGGAGCTGCCGGTTCAGGAGGTCAAGGAGCTGTATTGATGCCGGCATTTGCCGCGCGGATAGAATGAGCGCTTCGGGCCTGCGTCGCCGCAGTAGCTGCTTGGCCCGCGCGGCAGGGCCATCGCATTTGATTCCGAGCGAGCCGCACTCGACTCCCTCTCCCCGGTGGGGAGAGGGATGGGGTGAGGGGAATAGGGCGACTGTTAGACGCTATAGATCGTGACCCCCTCACCCGGCGGCCCTCGGCCGCCGACCTCTCCCCGTCGGGGAGAGGTAAGACGCCGCTCGGCCCTCACATGCAACCAGCGTCAAGGATATGCGAGTTCCCCTCCCGGGTTCGGCTAGAAGAAGGCCGGCGCGCGTATCGCGCGGCTGCGCAGATTTCTCCGCCGAAGTTTCTCGGGCATAGTGTGATGCCGATCGGAGCGGGGCATGACCATTGGTGTTTCCAATATGCAACGCATCGCCGTCCTTCCCGGCGACGGCATCGGCCCCGAGGTGATCGGGCAGGCGCGGCGCGTGCTCGACTGGTTCGTGGAGCATCGCGCGCTCGCGGTCGCGGTCGAAGAGGCGGAATACGGGGTCGACGCCTATCGTCGCCATGGCGAGGTCCTGCCCGAGGCGACCCGCGCCGCGATCGACCGCGCCGATCTCGTCCTGTTCGGTGCGACCGGCGGAACGGAGTCCGACCGCATCCCGCCCGACAAGCGGCGCGCCGGCAGCCTGCTGCGCATCCGCCGCTCGCTTTCGCTCTACGCCAACCTGCGGCCGATCAGGGCGCTGCCTTCGCTCTACGAAGTCTCCTCGCTCAAGCGCCGCGTGCTCGAAGGCGTCGATTTTGTCATCCTGCGCGAGCTTGCCGGCGGCATCTATTTCGGCGAGCCGCGCGGCATCGAGCTGTTGCCCGGCGGCGAGCGCCGCGGCTTCAACACCCAGACCTATACGTCGTCCGAGATTTCTCGCATCGCGCGGTTCGCCTTCGAGCTCGCGCGCTCGCGGCGCTCGCAGGTGACCTCGGTCGACAAGGCGAACGTCATGGAATCCGGCCAGCTGTGGCGCGAGGAGGTCGCGGCGCTGCACGCCGCCGAGTTCCCGGACGTTGCGCTCCGCCACATGTACGTCGACAATTGCGCCATGCAGCTCGTGCGCGCGCCCAACCAGTTCGACGTGATCGTCACCGACAACATGTTCGGCGACATCCTGTCCGACTGCGCCGCGATGGCGGTGGGCTCGCTCGGCATGCTGCCCTCGGCTTCGCTCGGGCTTTTGGAAAACGGCCGCCGGCGCGCGCTCTACGAGCCGGTTCACGGCAGCGCGCCGGACATCGCCGGGCAGGGCATCGCCAACCCGCTCGGCGCGATCTTGAGCGTGGCCATGGCGCTCCGCCTTTCGCTCGAGCGCCCGGACGATGCGGATCTGCTGGAAAGGGCGGTCAGCGATGCGCTCGACGCCGGCGCGCGCACGCGCGACATCGCCGAGGCCGGCGCGCGCTCGGTCTCCTGCGCGGAAATGGGCAGCGCGGTGCTGGCCGCGCTGCAGCGCCTTGGTAGGGCGGGTTGACCCGGGCTTGACCCGGGGGAGACCCAGCGAACCCATTCACCTGAACGGAGCGAAATGCCGGTGCGCATTGCGAATATTGTGGTCTCGGTCCTGGCGGCAGCGCTGTCCTGCGCCGCGGATGCGAACGCCGCAGGCGCGGACGAGCTCTATGAGGCGCAGGCGATCGTCACCGGGCAGCGCGAGCCGGAACGCCTTCGCGCGTTCCCGGATTGCCTGGAGGACGTGCTGGTCAAGGTGTCGGGAGATCCCCGCCTGATCGGCGATCGGCGGCTTGTTCCGCTCAAGGCGAGTGCGGGCGATTACGTCGCCGCCTTTCGCTATCACGATCGCATGTCCGGCATTCCCGTGCACGACGAGCAGGGGACGCGGGACCGTCCGTACGACCTGACCGTGAGTTTCGACGAGGCCAAGATCGACTCGGCGCTGCGTTCGCTGGGGCTCGAGCCGTGGAAAATACCGCGGCCGCGGCTCGCGATGTTCATCGGGGTGCAGAACGGCCCCAGGCCTTACCTCTTGACGAGCGACGGCGAGCGCGGGCTCGAGCAGAAACTCTCGCTCGAGGCCGCCGCGTACAAACGCGGCATGTCGATCGTGCTGCCGAGCTCGAGCGTGCTGGCGGCCGCGGAAGTGCGCTTCGATCGCTTGTCGGCGGTCGATCCGCAGCGGTGGCAGGCGCTGGGCAAGGATGCAGGCGGCGACAATGCGCTGATCGGCACCCTCTACTGGATCGAGCAGGAGTTCGGCTGGCGCGCCGATTGGCGTCTCGTCTGGCAGGGCGACCATCGCTGGCAGATCCGCGGCGTCAATTTCGACGCCGCGTTCCGCAACGCGATGGGGGGCTCGGCCCAAATTCTCTCCGGCCACGGCGAACCGAAGTAGCCGTGATGGCTGGACCTACTTTTTTATGTTAGCCTCAGCCAATTTATGGGAACATCATCAAGATCAGCGGTCGCACTCAGGTGCGCTGGTGTAACGGGCACATCCGGGGGGCAGCCTCTCAGGCCAACTCTCGTTATCTCCGCATGGGCGTCATAGAAGACTTTGCTGCAAATCACGATCCGTCCGAAAGGCAATGACGCGCTGCGATTCCAAAGCCCGTTCGTCATACTCCATCCGATCAAAAGCGCTGCCGAAATACTGTAACGCGCACCCAGCATTCTTAGGGCGCTCAAGGCGATTTTGTATCGCTCGCTATCACTCAAAGACGGTCGGCGTCGTACCCTCAGGATTCTGTGGGGGATATCAGAGTAAAGACTGCGCGTGTAAAGCCCAGGCCATGGGACCGCTTCAGCCACAAAGTCTTCGTAGAGGAACACGGCTGCATGTGTCCAACAGTTATGTTCATCATCAAGTCCCGCAAGCCGTTGTGCTCGGACAATGGCGCGGCTTAAGAAGCTCGGAACCGTGTCGCGAAATAAGATCAAATCGCCAGCCTTGCACTCATGAAAATCAGGAACAAAGCCAAAACTGCGAGCCCGCGGCGGAAGAACGTTGACAGAAATCGTCCCGGTCGGCGTTCCCACGTTTGCAGGATCAATGATCGATTGCGACAAACTTGTATCTGCTAAGGCTGGGTTATCTGCAGAGTTTTCACTGCAGCAAGATTGTGTTGATCTACCTCAGCAATTCCGGCCACCTGCACGCCAGGCTTCAGGCCGGGCCCATACGGCACCGTTGAGCCAAGCGTGGTAGAAAACACACCATAGGCGTTTGCCTGCGCTCCAATCGGCTTGTTGAATTGGACGATTCCAAAGCCGTCGCGCTCGATGCGCACAATGGTCCCAGTGAACTCGTGCGTCTCAGCCATGCACTCAATATACGTATTCTGACGCGCTTTTGCCACTGTTAACAGCATCCGAGGGGCAATGCGCTCTGCCGAACTGACCGCAGCGCCCTACGTGCAGGGCGGATACATCGCCGCGAGTTCCCCGCCCCGAAGCAGGAGCAGCCTGCGGGAGAGGCCTCCGTGTCGCGTGATCCAGGCGCGAACCGGCGCCGGATAGGTATCCGCGATCACCCGCGTTGCGGCCGAAGCCGAGAACTGATGTCCGTCCCGGTCGACGGCAATCGCGGCGTGAAAGCCCAGGACCGCCCTCGGCGTCATGCAGATGCGGCGGCTCGGAACGATGCTCAGCACCAACGTACAGGCGGAGAGACAGGGCCCGTCGATGATGACCCGTTCGCCGGACCGGCGGACGAGCTCGAACAACGCCAAGTAGCTCCCGACTTCGCCGCCCCCGCTCGACCGGATCCGCACGTCGGCAAAACCGGGTACGAAGGTACTGAGCAACAACGCGGCGGCAAGCCAGTATCGTCGCACCGAGATTCTCCTGATCGGCGTTACCCGCACCGGCAACGTGAGCGCGGAAACAACATGCCGCTCGTTGATTTGCTGGCGCGCCCTACGGGACTCGAACCCGTGTTTCCGCCGTGAAAGGGCGATGTCCTAGACCGCTAGACGAAGGGCGCGCGAAGGGCGCGAGATATAGAGAGCTTTGCCGGCAGCGGCAAGGAAACGGCGCTCCGCAACGCGTGCAGCTTCACAACGCCAAGTGACAATCACAAGCACTGCAATCGAAAGATGCTTTTTGGCGAATTGAATCGGGTTAAGTCATTGCTGCGGCTTCAATACTTTTATGAACAGGCGCGTTTTTTGCGCCGAAAACGCGGGGATTGGGTCGAGTTCGAGCCCGCTATGGGTCCCGGGTTCCCTCGCTTCGCTCGGGCCCCGGGATGACGGCCTCAGATATCCCCGGCTCACCATTTCCCGGTGTTCTTCATCGAGGCCCACGGCTCCTTGGGCGGCAGCGGCGCGCCCTTCTGCAACAGCTCGACCGAGTGGCGATCGGGCGAGCGCACGAAGGCCATGTTGCCGTCCCGCGGCGGCCGGTTGATCGTGACCCCGCCCTTCATCAGCTTCTCGCAGGTCGCGTAGATGTCGTCGACCTCGTAGGCGAGATGACCGAAATGGCGCGCCTCGCCGTAATCCTCGCTGTCCCAATTGTAGGTGAGCTCGACCAGCGGCGCCTCGCGGGCCGAGCGCTGCTTGCTCTGCTCG
>WNFB01006931.1_pt1 | contig 10149 bp, 12 predicted proteins | sample 5400501 | NCBI WGS metagenome assembly WNFB01 (sample SAMN13153341, study PRJNA577476) | soil metagenome | isolation source: 200 cm saprolite under Douglas fir tree site 2 hole 1 | place: USA:California | collected 2015-04-18 | reverse complement strand
CTGGGCTTCATTGCTGGCGAAATCTACAGCCAGCAGAGCGTGCGGCTCGAACAGGGAGACATCGTGCTAGCCGTCTCTGACGCGGTGACCGAGGTGGAATCGCCCGAAGGGGAACAACTTGCTCCCAAGGGATTCCGCCGCCTGGCGGAGGCAACGCTGGCGCGCTTGGCGCGTCCGCTGGCGCTGCATGATTTTGCGGAGGCCCTGGTCGAGGCGATCCGTTACTACCACGGCGCCGAGGAATTCAAAGACGATTTAACGCTGCTGACACTGCGGCGGTCCTCTGCGAGCGCGCGTTAGTTCCGCTCCCGCGGAATGGCCCCAGGCTCAGCGGATGCCCAGCAGTTGCTGGAGTTTTTTCCGGTCGAATCCCACCACCGCTTCCCCGTCCACCAGGGTCACGGGCGTGGTCATGTAGCCGAGCTTTTCCAGCTCGGCGAGCGCCGCTTCATCTGCGGCGATGTTTCGGTCGGTGAACGCAACGTGATTCTGGGAAAGAAACTCTTTCACCTTGCCGCAGAACACTCAGCCCGGCTGGCTATAAACAACAACCGTTTTGCTCATCGCATGCCCCCCGCTTAATACACCAGGTAAACGTCGGCACGGGCTCGATGCTGGAGTATCTCGGCGAGTGACAGTGGTTTGGCGACTGGCTCCAATTGGCCCACGTCATGGACTCCGTTCGAGAGGCTCGTAAGCTGCGCCATCGTGCCATTGAACGTTACCTCCACGCCCTGGCTGTGCAGCCAGCGCAGAAACTCCTGGTAGGTTTTGGGAAAATCCTTCTTAGCCGGTGTTTTATACTCCGCCACAAGAATATCCTTTAGCTTCTCGGGGATTTCGTAAGCCAGGCTTGTGGGTTTGCCCTGCCAAAGTTTCAGATCCGCTACAGCCGCGGCGTCAAAGAACATCTCAACCTTGGCTCCGTGCTTCAGTGCGGCAAGGGCCATGTCGAAGGCCACACAGGGTTGGTTGTCGTCTTGTTTGAACCCGGTCTTGAGGTGTATCAGCACGCGCTTACCAGCCAGCGGGGGCGGCGAAGCCCGGAGTGCTACCGAATTCAAAAACAACAAGGCTCCAAGCCCAAGATTCGCGACAAGCCTGAGTTTCATCGTCTGCTCCTCCTTCCATCTTGTCCGATAGAGAGTTCTTGAGGAATTACGGCCGGACGGTAGCTTCTGCCTGTTGGATGGCCCGAACGCAATTCTGAACGGCTTTGGTGACGTTGCCCAGGCAGCACTTGCCAGCGGGATTCTTCACCTCTCAGGCGCAATTGCCCGCCTTTACTTCCGTCTTAATCCTTTCCGGAATGGTCGTACGTCCTGTCCGACCGACCTCGTCCTCGATATCCTTCTGCATGAAGCCAAAGCAGTAGCACACCGGGATGGGGCCCTCCGTCTCTTTTACTCCGACCCGCACCAAGAGATCGGCGCGATGAAAGATCGGCGCCTGCGGGTTTGAGGCAAAATAGACCACATCACAATCCGGAGCCTCGCAGAAGTAGTACTGAGCGCTCGGCATTCGCAAGGGGACATGACGAACAAGGCTCTTGACCGTGAGGATGTCCACCTGTTTGGACCGTGCCCCGTTCACCGGGCGAGCCATCACCGGTGGGGCGGAAGCAGACCGCCCGTTCACTGAACAACAGTCCGACATGGGTCCCCCTTCGTCCTTTCACTGATTCACTTCTCGCCGCCGTTAGGAAGCAACGCCTTATAACCTGTGCTGTTGACAACTGCGATCAGCTTCTCCGTGTTCATCTGCGAAGGGTCAAACTCCACGGTGGCAGAGCCAGCGGGATAACGGACTTCGGCACGAACGACTCCGGGGCTCTCCAGCAGCTTCCGCTGGATCACTCCAGCACACACCTCACAATCCATACCGGCGATCTTCAGCTCTGCGGTGTGCAGCGCCGCGGTGCCTGAGGGTGCCGCTGCCTTAGAGATACCAACCAGCTTGGCTCCGTAGGAGGGAAAGAACGCCAAAGCAGCAACCGCGAGCGTGGCAAGCCAGAGCAAAGGCTTCGCCATGCGCCGGGCGCGACCCTGCGGCGCACAAGTTTCGCCCTCACAGGCCGGGGGAGCTTTCGGTTTGCGATAAACAAAATAAAAGCCCAGCGCCAACAAAACGACACTGATGGCAAGGAAATACGGGCGCAATGGCGCAAATGTCGATACCAGCGCGGCTCCGAGGCCGACACCGCCGAGCACTAGTGGTCCCAAGCAACAGAGCGAGGCCACAAAGGCAGCAATCGTGGAACCTATCGCAAAAGATTTCTCGTTCATCCTCTTTCTCCTTAGAGATTCTTGATGACCTGACCGAGCGCGCCTTTGAGCTCGCGCAAAGCCTTCTCGCCTTGACCAGCGCGGACACAATCGGCAACGCAGGTCTCCATGTGATTCTCAAGCAGCCGCGCGGTGGCCTGATTCAGCGCCGCGCGCACGGCCGAAAGCTGTATGAGCAGCTCTTCGCAGCTCGCGTGTGCGGCCAGCATGCGCTTGACGCCCCGCACGTGGCCCTCGATGCGGCTCAGCCGGTTCTGCAGCTCCTCCTCGACCTCCGGGTCGAGGTAGATTTCCTTGCGCAACGCTACGGCCCTCGCCATATGCCCTCCTGGGGGATAGGATGTCACGGCGCGCCTCTGGGATGCAAGCAGGGAATTCCACGCCCCGGCGTTTCCTAGGAGGCCGAGCGGAGTTGCGTTACAGTTGCTGCGACGTCCGGAGATTCCTGGAACAGACGAATAGCGGCCAGTCCCGCAGCCCCCGCGGCGAGACACGCTGCGGCGTTTTCCAAGCTGACGCTGCCGATGGCCAGCACAGGGATGCGCACGGCCCGGCAGACCTCGGCCAGCCGGTCGAGGCCCTGGGGCGGGCCGTAGGCTGCTTTTGAGGGCGTGGTAAAAACCGGCCCGAAAAAGATGTAGTCGGCGCCAGCTCGCTCGGCCTCCACCGCGGCCACTGGCGAATGGCACGAAGCGCCCACCAAAAAACCTGCGGGAGCGCGGCCCCCACGACGCCAGCGCTCGACCGCCGCCACCGGCAGCGAAGCCTCGCCCAGGTGTACGCCCGCGGCACCGGTTGCCAGCGCGATGTCCAGCCGATCGTTCACCAGGATGCGCGTGGCGCTGCCCTGTGCCGCGGCGACCGCGCCGCGCACAAGCTCGACGAACGGACGCGTGGCCAGGTCTTTCTCGCGGATCTGGATCCAGTTGATGCTGGCAGCAACGGCGCGGCGGATGACCCCCAGCAAATCAGCCTCCGGGTGCGGGCCTTCTGCCGCGTTTCGCGCGGCTGCCCCTAGCGCCTTCCGGTCGGTGATATAGCAGAGGATCGGGTTAGCTTCGACTCGCAACGGTTGCCGGACGCCGGCGGCGGAGCATCCCGCCAGCTAGGACGATATCAAGCACGCCCAGCCCGGTGATGGCGCCGCGCACAGTAGGGTTCAGCAGGTAAGGGATCAGCGCGGGATAGCGATTCAGAAAGTAGTTGCGTTCCCAGGCATAAGACCACGGGACGAACACCAGCAGCACGCCCAACTCGAAGCACAGCAGCATCAGCACCACGCGGAGAAAGCGGTTCATCGGTGGGCGCGGTTCAGCGGTGCTTCCCCAACGAAGCGAGGCGTTCCGCGACGTCGCGATAGTCAATGTTCATCGCGTAGACCTGGGAAAAGCTCTTGAGCGCTGCATCCTTGTCCCCGGCCATCTCCTGGGCCATGCCCAGGTCGTACCGCAGAGCCAGGATCGATTCGGGGTCGAGTCCAGGAGTCTGCAGCGCCCGCTCGTACCACATTGCGGCGATACCCGGCTGCCCTTTTTCCATGAAGGCCAACCCCAGCAGTGTACAGCACTGCATGGCGTAGCGGAACGCCCGCCCCTTGTTACTGGCCGTGGCCACCTTCTGCAGTTCGCCGATGGCCTCGTCCAGCAGCCCCATCTCGCGATAAGCGATGCCGAGATTGTAATGGGTCTCCAGATCTTCTTCCTCGCCCATTTCGCCGAGCTCGGCGCGAAACTCGTCGAAAACCTCGCGCAGGGAACTGGCGCGTTCCCCGGTATCGGCGAGGGGTTGCTCCTGAGGAGGCTCCGGCAGAGGGGCTGTGGGAGGCGCGAGCTCCGCGGGGGCGCTGGTACTCGGCGTCAGTCCGTCAGATTCGGCGGCTAGTTGGGACAGGAATTCCGCTGAGGACATCGCGGGGATGGGCTGCCCGGCAAGTTCCCCCCGGGCGGCTTCTGCGGAAGCTTCGGGAGCGGGCTCCAGTTCGTACTCCGCCGCCGGCTCAGCGGCTGGGTTCATCGCAGAGGCGTGCAACTCAACTGGGGGTGCTGCTTCCGCGGAAGCTGCAGGCGCCGGTGGTGCCTGGGGCGCTGGCTCGTCCGCTTCCTGCGCCAGCGCCGCCCACTCTTCGGAAAGGTCTACCTCGTGGATGACGGGTTCCTGGCCTTCGGCTACAGGCAGCGGCTCAGCGCCGACGGTCGGCACAGCAGCCTCTGTCGGCGGGGCCGCTTCCTCTGCGGCAGCCAATTCTTCGGCAGCCAGGTCCGCCGCGCGCTGGAAGCGCCGGCACAGGTCGGCGAAGCGTTCGGCATTCTTGTCGTCGCCTTGCTTGAGGTAGATCTGCTCGAGTTGTGCGGCCAGTTCCGCTGTGCTGCGATCGTCGCCCTCGCCGAGGTAGAGGTCGAGCAGTTTTTCCAGTGTGGCGGCGTGGCGGGGAGCACGCCCTCGCACGGTTTCGAGCAACTCGATAGCCTTCTGCGTCAGGCCGTAACTGGAGAACAAGTCCACGTCGGTGAGTGCCTGCGCGATATACTGCTCGGTTTCCTCGTCGAACTCGGCTTCGGGCACCGCCGGGGCCGGTGTTGCTTCGACCAGCGGCTCCGCTTCGAGCTTGCCTGCAAAGTCCGCTGAGGCCCCCACTGTTTCCTTGAGCGGCTCCAGCCCCATGCGTACGCGCACCTGGCTCAGGCGCTGTCGGGCGTCCGCATCTTCCGGATTCCGTTCGAGCAGTTGCTCGTACGCTTGTCTTGCGCGCTCAAGTTGTCCAGCAGCGGCAGCTGCTTGCGCGAGTTGGCCCAGGGCATTCGGCAGGTGGAACGAATCGTTCGTGTGGTGGTAGAGCTCCGCCAACCACTCGAGGGGTTCCAAGCGTCCCGGGAGGTGCTGGGTCGCGAGGACCAGAGCCTGCGCCAGACGTTCGTGGTCGCCGGCTTGGACCATGGCTTCGCGAATCTGGCCCAGCAAATCGAGCCCGCGCTCGGCCTCCCCTGCACCCACTAGGGTTGCGCCCACGCGGTAGGACAATGCGTAGCTCTTCGAGTCGCGCTCGAATACCTTGCGCGCCAGGGCCGCCGCGCGGTCGGTCTTTCCGTCTTGCAGGTACTGCTCGATAAGCAGCGCGCTCGCCTCTGTGTTGGAGTCGAGCTCGGGCAAGCTTTCCAGCAACGCGGCCGCGTCGGGACGCTTGCCCGCGGCGGCCAGCGCCCGCGCCTTGAGCGTCAGCGCGCCGGCATGGTTGGAGGCAATCTTCAGCGCGCGGTCCGCGAGCTTCGCTGCTTCGGCATGGTCGCCACGGTCGAGCAGGCGCTGCGCGCCGCCGAGAAAAGCCTCCGCCGCTTCTTTGTCGTGCCCGATGGTGTGGTAGAGCTCGCCCAGGCGCGTCTGCACGCGCAGGTTATCAGGCTCGACTTCCAGCAGTCTGTGCAGCAGTGCAACCGCCCGCTCGTGGCGGTTGGCCCGGAGATGCGTCTCGGCCAGTTGCAGGTAGAGCGGCCGGGCCTCGCTCATCACTCCTTGCTGGACGTAGAGTTCCGCAAGCCGCTCGAGCGGCTTGCTTTCCTCGGGGGCCAGCTTGGCAATCTTCTTGTAGATGGCGATGGCTTTGGTGACAAACCCTTCGCTCAGGTAGAGCTGCGCGAGGCGCTCGAAATATTCCAGCGCCGCGAAGGTTTCGCCCTGACGCACGTAGAGGTCGCCCAGGGTCATCAGGGTGATCTGGTCCTTGGGCTCGTGGTGGAGAATCTGTTGGTATTCGGCGATGGCCTGGGCGAGCTTGCCTTGGTGGAGATATTTCTGCGCTGATTCGACGCATTTGGTCTTGTTATAGGCCATCAACGGCTCACTGCTTGGCTTCCTCGCGAGGAGGGCGCCTCACTTCGATCAGCGCCGCGTTCGAAGGCTTTGCCCGGCCATGCCCGTAGGGGCCGCGCGGCAGTCCCCGGCTGTAGGACCGCTTCTGCAGAGGCTGGCAAATGGCAGCCCAAGCGGAAGCAAAAATTACGCTAGCACGCGCTAGCAAGCCAGTCAACGCAACGCCGTAGCCATGAGAATCAAAGATGCAACGTGCTGCCAGGCGCAGAAAGCCGAGCTTGTGCATAGGTGAGCCCGGCGAGGATGTAGGGTCGGACGCAGCAGAACACTGCGTCTCCCAGGCAGGGGCCTGGGGGCTCGGCACTACTAGGCTCTGCTCAGGATGGCAAGGTCAAACCTTCGGGCCGGACACAGGTCCATCAAATGCGACTGGGGTTTCAGCCTCCGAGGGGGTTTGCACGTCGAGTGGCAGGGTTTCCTGCCTTGCGCCGACGGCCCAGCAGGAGGCCTCGCGCACCGGCGCGAAGGAGAACCGGTGCAGCGGCGTGGGGCCGTAGACCCGCAGCGCTTCCATGTGGTCGGGGGTGGAATAGCCTTTGTTGCGCGCCAGGCCATATTGTGGGTAAACGCTGTCCCACTGTTCCATCACGCGGTCGCGCGCCACCTTGGCTAGGATGGAGGCCGCGGCAATCGAGACCGAACGCGCATCGCCACGGATGAGCGCTCTTTGCTCGATGTGCAGGTCGAGCCGCAAGGCATCCACCAGCAGGTAATCGGGTGGGATGGCCAGCCGCGTCAGGGCCTCAGCCATGGCCTGGCGGCTGGCTTGGTAGATATTCCAGGCGTCGATGCGCTGGGCGTCCACTTCGGCGATCGCCCAGGCCAAGGCGTGCTCGCGGATGCGCTCGGCGAGCACGGCACGGCGCTCCGGAGTGAGTTTTTTCGAGTCGTCCAGGCCGACGATGCGTCGCTTCGCGTTCAGAATGACCGCGGCGGCCATCACCGGCCCGAACAGTGACCCGCGGCCTGCTTCATCCAGGCCTGCGATGCGCATCCAGCCGCGCTTGCGCGCTTCGCGTTCGTAGCGGGAAGAGCACAGCCGCCCCATCGGCGCGGGATTTTAGCACGCTGGCTCGTCGTCGGAGTCGAAAGTCCACAGCCGACAGTCGAGACGCGGGTGGGTGTTGGGTCTGAGTGGGACCAGGGGGAAATTGGCAACGCGCGGGGGCGTATGGCCATCGCCCCTCCGAATGCAAAAGAAAACGCCGGGCAACTAGCGCCCGGGGCAAAAGGGGTTGGCAGCAAGCGCAGCCGTTATTCGGCGGCGGGAACAGGAGCCGGCCTGGCGGGCTGCTCGGCACGCCCGGCGCGTTTGATGCGCGCGGACTTGCCCTTGCGCCCGCGCAGGTAGTAGAGCTTGGCGCGGCGCACGCGGCCCTGGTTGACCACTTCGATCGAGCTGATTGTCGGCGAGTTTATCGGGAAGATGCGCTCGACGCCGATGCCGAAGCTGACGCGCCGCACGGTGAAACTCGCGGAGGCGAGCCGGCCGCGCTTGCTGATCACTACGCCCTCAAACGGCTGGATGCGTTCCTTTTCCCCTTCGGCTTCCTTGAGCCGCACGTGGATCCGCACGGTGTCGCCCGGACGGAAGGCGGGAAGGTCTTTTCGCACCTGCGCCTCTTGAACTCTTTCGACCACTCGATTCATGAGAGACGACCCTGGCAGACCCGCTCAGGTGGGGCCGGCGCATCAAAGACAAATTTCCATTCTAGCGAAATCTGCGGTTTTTGCCCAGCCAGATTTGCTTAGGACTTGCTTCGGCCACTTCGGCGCAAGCGGCTAACTGGCAAAGAATCGGCGCGAAGGGAGCAGAGAGAGGCACAGAAGGCGCGGGGAGGGCTCAGGAGCACACCGAAAGCGGTTTTCTTAGGGCCCCGCGCCGGCTGCGTCACGCGAGCGAAGCTCAATCGGCGGAGGCCAGCGAAGCGCGGCGCGGCATGACCGTTTCGGCAAAACGCTCCATCTCCTCCAGTTGCGGGCTGAACTGCAGCAGCAGCAGGTCAACTCCCGCGGCCTCGAATTCTGCGATCCGCTCGGCCACCTGCTCCGGGGTGCCCACCAGCCCGGAGCGCAGGCCGCGGTTCGAGACCGAGTAGTCCTCGAGCGATACGCGTTGCTCGAGCTGCGTGCCGGCAAGCCATTGCTGATAATTCTGGTATCCCGCCGCACTTTGCTGGACGTCGGTGATGCGTGCGACCTCCCCGCGGGCCTCGGCCTCGGTATCACGGACGATCACAAACCCGGCCACGCCAAACTTCATCGGCGGGAGGCTGTGCCGCTCGCGCCGCGCGGAGAGATCGGCGATTTTCTCGCGGACCCGGGAAGGCGGATCGCCATGCATCAGATAGGCATCGCACCGCGCGGCGATCAGCTCTTTGGCGGCTTCAGATTCCCCGCCGGCGTAAATCGTGGGCCGCGGGACAGGCTTGGGCTGCAGCACGGTCTGTTCCACGCGGTAGTATTTTCCGGCGAAGGAGAAATTGTCTTGGGACCACACGCCGTCGAGCACTTCGAGCCACTCCGCAGTCCGCGCGTAGCGGTCGTCGTGCCGCTCAAATGCAACGCCGTATTGCTTGGCCTCGTCCGCCCACCACGACGAGACCACGTTCAGCGAGAGGCGACCGGGGCTGATGTGGTGGATGTTGGCGGCCTGCTTGGCCAGCAGTGCGGGCAGGTGGAACGTCGGCCGCACGGCGACCATGAGCTCCAATTTTTGCGTCACTGCAGCCAGCGCCGCCGCGGTGGACCAAGCGTCCAGCGACGGGGCGTAGATGCCCTTGATGTCGTTCAGGTTCAGTTCGGCAATCAACGTGAGTTCAAAGCCGATCGCTTCGCTGCGCCGCGCCAGCCGGCTGACGTAGTCCCAACTCGCTTCCATGTTCTCTTCCTCGACGTTGCGCAGCCATCCGCCAAACACGGGAAGCCAGTAGCCGTAGCGCATCAGCGTGCCTCCTGTTCGAGGTAGTCCGCCAAGCGCGCGTACGGGTCGAATCCGACCACGCGCGTCGCGTCGGCCACGAAGTTGGAGAGCGCGTTGAGGTCGTAGTAAAGAAGCCGGCCATCGCGGTCGTCGATGATGTATTCCGCTCCGCCGATCTCGATCCCGGCGGCTTGCATGATGCGCTCGACGTCTGCAATCACTCCGGCAGGGGGCGTGCAGCCCTCGACCTTCAGGCCAGTTTTCGGCGCATCCGCGGGACAGGCGGCGCGCAGCAGCTCCACCCCGCCGGTGGTCTGGCAGATGTCGGCCGGGCAGAGGTTGTAGCCTTCGCCGGAAAGAAAAACCCTGATCGCGTAGAGGTATTTGCCGCCGAGCACTTCGACGCGCGTGATGAAGCCGCCGCGGGCCCGGACAAACTCCTGCACCAGCGCGGTATGGTCGATGCCAAGCTGGAGCCGCCCTTCCGCGGCGGCGCGCTCCAGCTCTTCCGGCCGGTCAAACCGCTGGATGCCCGCGCCGCTGCCGCCGACGTTGGGTTTCCACACCACCGGAAAGCGGAGGTCTCTGGCGGCCGCGGGCGCCTCAGAAGCGTGGTTGATCACGTGGGCGCGCGGGTAGGCTAGGCCGAGCGATTCCAGCAAAGAGAGCTGCAGGGCCTTCGATATTTCCACGGTGAAAGCCTTGTAGCCGTTGATGACGCGCACTCCGAGCCTCTCGAGATGCGCCAGAAAGCTCAGCGTGTAAAAGATCCCCTGGCCGTTTCCCCGCAAGTAGGCGGACGGGCTCATGCGGTTGAACACCAGCGCATATTCCCCGTCGTTCGAACTGGCGTCGTACTGGTGGTGCCGGGCGTCGATCCGGACGTAGGGGGTTCCCCGGCGGTCGAGTTCCGCAAACAGGGGACGGAACCAGTCGGGATGCTCGTGGTAAATGGCAATGGGGCGCGGATGCTTTTCCATCTTTTTCCTCCAGAAATTGACATAGGTAGGCGGTCGCCCGCTTTCCCTGTTACACCACCGTACGTACGGAGCACGTATACGGCGGTTCGGCGGATTA
>WNFB01006930.1_pt1 | contig 10150 bp, 5 predicted proteins | sample 5400501 | NCBI WGS metagenome assembly WNFB01 (sample SAMN13153341, study PRJNA577476) | soil metagenome | isolation source: 200 cm saprolite under Douglas fir tree site 2 hole 1 | place: USA:California | collected 2015-04-18 | reverse complement strand
CGGCGAGCAGCTCGTAGAGCACGCAGCCGAGCGAGTAGACGTCGGTGCGCGCATCGATGCGCTGGTCTCCGTTGGCCTGCTCCGGACTCATGTAGGCCGGCGTGCCGATCGCCATGCCGGTCTGGGTGAGCTGCTCCTCGCCACCCAGCCCGCGCGCGATCCCGAAATCGGCAACGAGGGTGGACCCGTCCCGGGTGAGCAGGATGTTCTCGGGCTTGATGTCGCGGTGGATGACGCCGTGCTGGTGGGCGTAGTCGAGCGCCCGGGCTGCCTCGCGCGCTATTCCCACCGCGTCTTCCACCGGGAGCTGGCGCTCGCGTCGAAGTCGCTCGCGCAGGCTTTCGCCCTCGACGAACGGCATCGTGAACCAGAGCTGTCCGGCGGTCTCGCCCGAGTCGAGCACCGTGAGGATGTGAGGGTGCTGGAGCCGGGCGGCGAACCGAATCTCGCGCTGGAAGCGCTCGGGCCCCAGGCTCGCCGCGAGCTCGGGGTGCAGCACCTTGAGGGCGACGGGGCGGCCGTGCTTCAAGTCGCGCGCAAGGAAGACCGTGGCCATGCCGCCGCGGCCGAGCTCCCGCTCGACGGCGTAGCTGCCGTTCAACCCGGCTTCAAGCTGCTCGCGCAGATCGGCCAACGGGTGCCTGTGACGTGGTGAGGGGACTACAAATGTAAGCCGCTACTTGACCCGGCGTCACGCCGGCCGCGGCGGGGTCCGCCGCTCCTAGCTTCCCCCGACCAGCTTCTCGAACCGGGGGTTGCCCTTGAGGGAAGCGAAGTTGGGGTCGATGCGCATCCAGGCCGGAGACAGATAGTAGGGAACCTTCAGCAGGGACTCGAGCTGATCCAGGGCCTTCTCCGGCTCCCCGGTCAGTAGATAGACCCGGGCAAGCTGGTGCTGGAAGTACGCGCCGTCGCGCGCGTCCTTCGAGATCGGGAGCCGCGCCGTGCTGCGGGACGCCTGCCGGATCGCCTCGCTCTTTCGCCCCATGTATGCCAGGGCCAGACCGTAGTTGATGAGCTGACTGGGATCGTTGGGGGTGGTCTCGAGATGCTCCTCGATCGCGATCCGAGCCGAATCCGCGTAGGCCCGCGTATGACTCGCGTCGCCCAGCGAGGCGTACGTCTCCGCGATGACGAGGCCCCACGGGGCGCGGTCGTTGTCGAACGCGCTCGGCGTGAGCCGGAGCAGGAGCCTCTGCTGGGGTAGATCGAGCACCCAGTACAGATCCCAGTAGGTCCCGAAGTAGGCAGCGAACGCCGTCGGCTCGACACCGGCGGGCACCTGCCGGACGAACGCCCGCGCCCCAGGCAAGTCACCCTGGGCCACCGCGATCATGGCCCGCAGCTCGAGCAGGTCGAGATTCGTAGGCGCCACCGCGAGCCCGCGCCGCGCGGCCTCCAGCGCCTCTGGGTACCGCCGCAGCCAGAGCAGTTCGGTCCCGAGCCGCCAGGCGATGTTCCCCGACCGTGGGTCCACCGCCTGCGCGCGCTGGAAGTGATCGAGGGCCGCGTCCCAGCGACCAAGACTCATCTCGGCCCGGGCCAGCGCGGCAAGCAGATCGGCGTTCTCGGGCGCGAGGCGAAGCCCAGTCTCGTAGGCGGTCACGGCGCGCGCGAGGTCGCCCTGCACGAAATGGTGGTATGTGCCCAGCGCGAGCTGGCCGTCCGCTCGCGCAGGCGCGAGTGCCACGGCCCGCTCGGCCGCTGCCCTGGCGGCGTCCGCGTCAGCGGCGGTGGGCGCGCCGAGGTAATACACCAGCGCGTGCGCCCGGGCGAGACGCGCCCAGGCCTGGGCGAACGTCGAGTCGAGCGCCACCGCCTGCTCGTAGAAGCCGATCGCGCGGCGTTGGCTCGGCACGTCGCTGCCGATGCCCGCGCCTTCAGCTTTGAGAAACGCGTCGTAGGCGGCGAGGTTCGCGGTTGGTTTCTCCGCCAGCGCCTCCCGCTGTCCCGCGCCGATGGCGACGTCCAGTGCCTGCGCCACCCGGCTCGCGATGTCGGCCTGGACCTGGAACACGTCGTTGAGCGACGCGTCGAACGGCTGCTGCCACTTGGTGGTCGCCGCGGCGCCGGGCGTCACCGCGACCAGCTCCGGGCTCACCCGTACGCGGCTCGCACCGCCGGCGCCCTTCTCCCAGCGGATCTTGCCTACCAGCAGGTAATCAACCCCGAGCTCCCGGGCGATCTCCTGGGGCGGTTTGCTCGTGTGCTTGTACTGGCTGGCGCTGCCGCTGGCGATGACGTGGAGCCCCGGCACCGCGGAGAGCTTGCCCCGCACCTCGTCGGTGATCCCGTCGGCGAAGTACTCGTCCTCCGGACCGCCCAGATTCTCGAAGGGAAGCACGGCGAGGAGCTTCGCTTCGCCGCTGCTTCCACCCTCGGCCGCCGGGTGCGCTCGGCGCCACGCGAACAACACGCCCAGCCCGATGAGGAATCCGACGGCCAGCGTGATCGCTCCGACCGGCAGCCGCCGAGGCCGCGCGGCGGGGGGAGGCGCGGGCGCCATCGCAGCGGTTGGCAGGCCGGCCGCCGGCGGGGACACGGTCGTGGGGGTGGTTCCCGACGTGGTCGCCGCCTGGAGCGCCTGGGCGAGTTGGGCCGCGGTGGTGAAGCGATCTGCCAGCACCGGCGCGAGTGCTTTCTGGACTGCGTAGTCCAGCCCTTCCGGCACCGAGGGCCGCACCCTTCGCACGCTCGGCACCGGCTCGGTGAGCCGCTTGAGCAGCATCCCCTGGATTGTCGGGGCGGCGTAGGGCGGCTCGCCCGCCAGCATCTCGTACAGCACCACCCCAAGGGAGTAGATGTCGGTACGGGCGTCGAGACCGCGCTCGCCCGCGGCCTGCTCCGGGCTCATGTACGCCGGCGTGCCCACGCTCATGCCCGTCTGGGTCAGGTGGTCGTCCCCAACCAGCGCGCGGGCGATGCCGAAGTCCGCCACGAGTGTGCTGCCGTCCTTCGTGAGCAGGATGTTCTCGGGCTTGATGTCGCGGTGGATCACGCCCCGCTGGTGCGCGTAGTCGAGCGCGCGCGCCGCTTCCCGCGCGATCTGGACGGCGTCCTCGACCGACAGCTGCCGCTCCCGCCGGAGCCGCTCGCGCAGGGACTCGCCCTCGACGAACGGCATCGTGAACCAGAGCTGGCCCGCCGTTTCGCCCGAATCGTGAACCGTGAGGATGTGCGGGTGCTGGAGCCGGGCGGCGAAACGGATCTCGCGCTGGAAGCGGTCCGGGCCGAGGGAGGCCGCCAGCTCGGGGAGGAGCACCTTGAGCGCGACGGGCCGGTCGTGCTTGACGTCGTGGGCCAGGAAGACGGTGGCCATGCCCCCTCGCCCCAGCTCGCGCTCGAGGACGTAGCGGTCGCGCAGGGCGGCAGCCAGCGCGGCGGGAAGATCGGCCAAGGGGGATGAGGTAGAGATAGCGCTAAATCTGCGCTGGGTGGGGCTTTGTCGCCAGACTATGGCGCCCGGGGCCAGTCCGCCTACGGCTGCGCCAGCGGTGCGAGCTCCGTCTGCTCGGTATCCCGGTGCTCCTCGTCCAACCGGAGCTCGCCGCTGGTGTCGTCGTAGGTGAAGGCCTCCGCGTACCGCCCCCACTCCACGGCGGTCTCGAACTGGCGCTGCGCCTCCTCGCCGGTGAACGAATGGCGCAGCTCGTCCAGGATGTCCTCGGCGTCGGCCGTGTGGCTCGGGCTCGTCTCCAGCTCCCGCATGATGAACCGCAGCAGCGAGATGTGCTGGAGCGCGGCGCGCCGGAAGATGGTCTTCTGCTCGTCCACGGGCGCCTAGGCGAAGCGGCGGCCGAGGGGGGTCACGACGACTTCCCGCTCCCGAAGGTCGGCGAGTCCGACGAGATCGGCCGCCTCGATCAGCGGCAGCAGGTCGTCCGCCTCCATTTGGAGATCGCGCTCGAGCGCCAGGAGGTCCACCTGGCCCCCGATGCCCGCCAGATACTGGACCAGGCCGATGAGATCGTCCGTGGCCACGTCCGGCAGCACCTGGTACCGGCGGCGGCGCCCGGAATCGGCGTGCGGCCGCGCAACGACACCCCGGGTGCGGTGCTCCGCCACCAGCGCCGTGGCGTCGAGCTCCGGGTTGGTCATGACCTGGTAGATGGTGTCCACCAGCTGGGCCCGAAGCGGGGTCTTGCGCCGCCGGTCCGCGAGGGGCACCCCCTCCAGCTCCACCCGGATCCGCCCCGGGTTGGCGCCGAAGATCAGGATCCGGTCGGCGAGCGAGACGGCCTCGTCCACGTTGTGGGTCACCATCAGGATCGCCTTGGTGGGAATCACCCGCTCGGTCCACAGCTCCTGTAGCTCCACCCGCAGGTTCTCCGCCGTCAGCACGTCCAGCGCGGAGAACGGTTCGTCGAGGAAAAGGATCTCGGGCTGCACCACCAGCGCCCGCGCGAATCCCACCCGCTGGCGCATGCCGCCCGACAGCTCCTTGGGGAACGCTTCCTCGAATCCGTCCAACCCGATCAGGTCGATGGCCTTGAGCGCGCGCGCGTGCCGATCGGTCTCACTCAGCCGCAACGGGAGCAACCCCAGCTCCACGTTCTGCTGCACCGTGAGCCAGGGGAACAGCGCGAAGCTCTGGAATACGATGGCGACGTGGGGGTTCACCCCTTGGAGCGGGGTGCCGTGCACCAGCACGTCGCCCTCCGACGGGGCGGTGAGGCCGGAGAGAATGCGGAGCAGGGTGGACTTGCCCGAGCCCGATGGACCGAGCAACGCCACGAACTCGCCGGCCTTGAGCTCGACGGTGACGTCTTCGAGCACCGGCGTGCGGTCGGCCGCGAAGAACTTGCGCACGCTCCGCGCCGCGAGCAGCACTTCACCGGTGGGGGCTTCGACCTGGGCGACTGACGCCATTCCACAGCTCCGATTGGGCGCTCCGGCCTACTCGAGCCGGAAGCGCGATTCCGCCAGACGGTACAGCCGGCGCCAGAGGAGGCGATTGGTCGCGATCACGACCAGGGCCATCACCACCGTGCCGGCCAGCAACAGCCGGCCGTTGCCATTGTCCGCCGCCTCCGCGATCACGGCGCCGAGGCCGACCGTCGCGATCTTCCGGCCGCCGAAGCTCACGTACTCGGACACGATGCTGGCGTTCCAGGCCCCGCCGGTCGCCGTGATCATGCCCGTCACCAGATACGGAAAGATGGCAGGGAGAATCAGCGTGCGCCAACGCTGCCAGCCGCTCAGCCGGAAGGTACGCGCCGCCTCGCGTAGATCCGACGGGATGGCGCTCGCGCCCGCGATCACGTTGAACAGCACGTACCACTGGGTCCCGAGCAGCATGAGTGCTACCGCGGCGGCGTTGAGCCCGCCCGGCAGCTGGAGGAGCACGAGGAGCAGTACCGGAAACACGGCCGTGGCCGGGACCGACGCGATCGTCTGGACGATCGGCGCCGCCCGCTGGGCCCAGCGGGGGTTCATGCCGATCGCCACGCCCACCGGCACGGTCCAGGCAACCGCAATGACGAGCGCGATGGCCGTGCGGGTAAAGGTCGCCGCCGCGCTCCGGACCAGGATGTCCCAGTCCGCCGAATTGAGGCCGGCTAGTGCGTGGATCGCGGCCACCAGGCCCCACACCGTGCCGGTCAGGGCCGCTGCCCCGACGAGCAGCCAGAGCAGGCGCCGGCGCACGGCCCGCTTCGGATCCGACGGCCGCCGCGCGGCACGATCCGTCACCAGGGTGAGCCAGGCGTCGAGCCGGCGGAGCGCCGGCCCAACCGCCCGGCGTGCCTGCGCGACCAGCTCGGATCCGCGCAGGAGCTCGAGCACCGGCGAGGTGAACGCATCGCCGCTGGTGGACTGCTCCACCTTGAATTTGTCGGACCACGCCATCAGCGGACGCCAGATGATCTGATCCAGCAGCAGGATGACGGCGATCAGCGTGCCGAGTCCGAGCAGCAGCGCCCCGGTGTCGCCCAGCTCGGCGGCGTGCGCCAGATAGCTGCCCAGCCCCGGCAGGCGCAGGTCCTTGGCGCCGAGGGTGAACTGCTCGGAGGCCATGAGGAAGAACCAGCCGCCCGCCCAGCTCATCATGCTGTTGGCGATGAGCGCGATCGCCCCGAACGGCAGATCCAGCCGGCTGAAGCGCTGCCAGAAGCCGAGCCGATAGATCCGTGCGGCCTCCGAGAGCTGGGTCGGAATCGTGATCAGCGACTGGTGGAAGCTGAAGGCCATGTTCCAGGCCTGGCTGGTGAAGATGAGCACGATCGCGGCGAGCTCGAGCCCGAGCGTTCGCCCCGGGAGCAGCGCGGCGAGCGCCAGGACCACGCCGGGCATGAAGGAGAGAATCGGGATGCTCTGGAGGATGTCGAGCAGCGGCAGCATGATCCGCTCGGCAGCCCGGGAGGCGGCGGCGAGGCGGGCATAGACCAGGCTGAAGACGAGCGAAAGCAGATAGGCGAACGCCATCCGCAGGGTCGAGAGGCCGGCGTAACGCGGCAGCTGCCAGGGCGAGAGATCGACCTCGAGCTTGGCGGGGATGGGCTCCCGCCAACCCGACGTCGCGCGCACGATCCCGTAGCCCATGGCCAACAGCACCATGAACAGGAGCAGGTCCACCCACCGCGGGGTCCGCGCGCGCTCGGCCTCCCCGACCGGAGGGGTCGCGGGCACCGGGAAGATCAATCGGAAGAACGCCATTCGCTCCGCGGACCTCCGCGATTCAGTAGCGTGCGTTCACTCTGAGCGACAGGACGGTAGCGGGTCCACGGTCGCGATTGTAGCCCGGATTCCAGATGTGCTGAACGTCGGGGCTCAGCTCGAGAAACCGGCCCACTTGAAGCCGGTAGTAAAGCTCGGCGATCAGCTCACGGGCATAGTCGAGGCGCCCGTCGCCCAGCAGAAACCCGGAGCCGCCCGCCTCGAGGTAGCGCGCGTGATCCGGTGAGAGGCCGTGACGCAGGAAGGCGAGCCCGAGACGGTCGTCGCCGCGGGCCCAGCGGCTGCCGGCGGCCTGGAGCCCCAGGCTCAGATGGCGGTCGACCTCGGTAAAGCAGAAGTCTTCGGTGCGGCCGTCGTTCCAGCCGGCCCGGAAGAACACGCCCGTTTCGCCGCCGTCCCCGATCGGCTGCTCGGCGGAGAGTCCGAGACCGTACTTCACCCGGTCCGGCTGGTCGTCCGCGACGATGTTGGGGACGGTGCTGGTCGCCTGGGCGAGTGCAATCACGTCGGCATAGACCCCCATCCGGCCATGATTCTGGTAGCCGAGCAGCCGCAGCACGGTGCCGAGGCTGCCGGGACGCAGGGTGAGCTGGAGGTTGTCACCCCGCGCGTGTCCGATGTCGCCGTCGAACACGTTGCCGTTGGCGAAGCTGGGCATCATGTATGACCCGAGTCGGAGCTCCCACGTTGGCCGCACCCACGCGACCACGATGCCCCATGAGTAGCCGCGAGTGTCAGCGGCAAAGTCCCAGGCGCTGTTGTTCCACAGCCCCCAGTTCATGAACTGCGTCCGGGTGCTGTTGGCGTACCGGCTCTGGTCGAAGTCGTCGCTCGCGGCCAGCTTCCCGGCCTTGACCTCGAGGCGAGTCCGCGGCCGGATGCCCGCCAGCTGGTCTGCCCCGCGCTCGACCCGCTCGGTGTCGGCGCCGAGGGGAATCAGCGCCTTCAGGAACACCCGGGCGACGTATGGCGCTTTGGCGAGCTCGACACTGCCTTGCCGGATCACGTCGCCGTTGGTGAGGCCGGCCAGGCCGGTGCCGATGCCCTGGCCGAGGGCCATCTCGCCGTCGAGATAGGCCTGGAGCCAACGGGTCAGCGCCATGCCGCCGTAGAGGCCGTAGCTGTGCGTCGCCAGCGTGGCCCCGGTGGGGTCGAGGCTGTTAGGGCCGCGATAGGGCGACGAGAGCGGCCGGAGCGTCTGCCCGATCACGGTGAACTGGGCCCCGAGCAGCTCGGGGACCCACGGGCGGGCCTGTTGCGCGGAGGCCGGGGAAGCGAGCGCCGGCAGCAGGGCAAGGACGGTCCAACGCCGGACGCGCTGGCAGAGCAACGGCTACCTCGGGGTCAGGGGGAGTTTGGGCTCAGCAATCTTACAAGCGCCCGGGGACCGGGACACCGGAGCGCTCTCGACGTTACCTGCCCGTGACGCGGTGCCAGCGGACCACTCTCTTGCTCCATATACCAACCGGGGTATACTATACGACTGCCTCCCGCAAAGACGCAAACATGGCTCATCTCGTCCGCGACAAGGTCAAGCTCCTCAACCGGGTTCGCCGCATCCGCGGCCAGATCGAGGCCGTCGAACGTGCCCTCGAGGAGGAAGCGGAGTGCGGCGCCACCATGCGACTGATCGCCGCGGCCCGGGGCGCGATGAACAGCCTCATGGCCGAGGTGGTCGAGGCCCACGTCCGCTTCCACATGGTCGACCCCGATCGCCACCCCACGTCCGCCGAGGCGGAAGCCGGGCAGGAGCTGATCGACGTGGTCAAGGCCTACGTGAAGTGAGGATCCTGTGAGCGACACCGCGATGGATCATCCCGCGGCCGCCGTGGAGCGTGCGGACCTCGTCCGTGTGGCGTTCGTCGCGGCCGCGGCCGCAGTGGTCTGGCTCCGCGTCTGGGAGCCGGTCGCGGCCCTCAGCGTCATCGGCCTCGGGGCCACGCTGATCGGAGGGTATCCGATCTTCAAGGAGGCGGTGGAGAACCTCCTTGCCCGGCGAATGACCATGGAGCTGTCGATGACCATCGCCCTGGTGGCGGCGCTGGTCGTGGGCCAGTTCTTCACCGCGCTGGTGATCACGCTCTTCGTGCTGGTCGCCGAGATCCTGGAGGGGCTGACCGTGGGCCGGGGGCGGCGCGCCATCCGGCAACTGCTCGACTATCTGCCCCGCTCGGCGACGGTCCGCCGCAACGGCCAGCTGCGCGAGGCCCCGATGGGGGCGCTTCGCGCCGGGGACCGGGTGCTGGTGAATCCCGGCGCCGCCATTCCCGTCGACGGCACCGTCGTGGCCGGCAGCTCCCATGTCGATCAGGCGACGATCACCGGCGAGTCGATGCCGGTGGAAAAGGGCGAGGGATCCGCGGTCTACGCCGGCACGATCAACCAGACCGGTGCGTTGGAGATCCGGGCGGATCGGGTCGGCCGGGACACCAGCTTCGGCAAGATCATCGAAGCCGTCGAGCAGGCGGAGCGGTCGCGGGCGCCGGTCCAGAAGACGGCCGACCGGCTGTCCGGCTATATCGTGTACTTCGCGCTCGCCGCCGCGGTCCTCACCTTCGTGCTCACCCGCGACGTCCGGTCGACCATCTCGGTCATCATCGTCGCCGGTGCCTGCGGGATCGCGGCCGGTACGCCGCTCGCCATCCTCGGCGCGATCGGGCAGGCCGCCCGACAGGGCGCGATCGTCAAGGGCGGCCGCTACCTGGAAGCCCTTGCCTCGGTCGATACCGTGGTGCTGGACAAGACGGGAACCGCGACCTACGGCGCGCCATCGGTCCGCGCCGTGGTGCCGGTGGCCGGGGTGTCGGAGCAGGATGTCGTCCGGGCGGCGGCGCTGGCCGAGCGCCGGTCCGAGCATGCCGTGGCGAAGGCCGTGCTCGCGCGGGCGGGCGAGCTGGGCCTCCCGGCGGCCGAGCCCGAGCGCTTCGCGTACACGCCGGGGCGAGGCGTCGTAGCGGAGCTCGCCGGCGAGCGCTTCCTCGCCGGCAACGAGGCCTTTCTGGAGGAGCAGGGCGTGGACCTCGCGGTCTCTGCTGAGTGGCGATCAGACGGCGCGAGCCCGGTGTTCGTCGCCCGAGGGAACCGGCTGCTCGGCGTCATCGAAGTGGCCGACACGCTGCGGCCGGAGGCGCCCGAAGCGGTCCGCGCGCTCCGGGCGATGGGGATTCGCACCGTACTGCTCAGCGGAGACGCGCAGAGCATCGCCGAGGCGGTCGCCCGGCAGATCGGGACCGACGAGGTGAGCGGCGGGCTGCTCCCCGATCAGAAGCAGCGCTGGGTCGCCTCACTGGTCGAGCGGGGTCGGAAGGTTGCGATGGTGGGTGACGGCATCAACGACGCTCCGGCGCTGGCCGCGGCGAGCGTGGGTGTCGCGATGGGCTCGGGCACCGACGTGGCCCGGGAGAGTGCGGATGTCGTGTTGCTCGGCAACGACCTTCTCAAGTTCGTCGAGACGGTTCGCGTCGCCCGCCGGGCG
>WNFB01006928.1_pt1 | contig 10152 bp, 8 predicted proteins | sample 5400501 | NCBI WGS metagenome assembly WNFB01 (sample SAMN13153341, study PRJNA577476) | soil metagenome | isolation source: 200 cm saprolite under Douglas fir tree site 2 hole 1 | place: USA:California | collected 2015-04-18 | reverse complement strand
GACTTTATCCGGGCCTCGTCACGCGAATCTGGTCTTTTTGCATGCCCGGCGTCAAGCCTTTCCTGCTTGGCAAGAGCTTGAAGAGGCATTACAGGTCATCTGGCCCTGGGGGGAAGCAGCTTGTGTGCAAGAACTCATCGAGCGTCTGGGAGAACGATGGTCACAGGCTGAGCGAGAAGCCGCTCTTTGGAAAAGGTGTGGTGATGCCGCCGCTCGTGGCCATCTGCTGGTCGATCTTGCGTCCGTCTCGCTTACCCGGCTAGCTCCTCTGATCTGTCTTTCCCCCGACTCTCCCCCCATTCTTCCCGATCCACTCCCCTCAGTGTTGATGAGCAGCGAGACTCTCGCCCCTGCAGGATCTGAAGAGACCGAGCCCGAGGAGAACCAACGCGTGAGCATCACGTCTACCTTTGATGGCTCTACGCTCCCAGAACCACAGCGAGCGCGCTTTCTGCACAATCTACGGGCCGTCGAAGCTGTGCTCGCTGGAGCATCCCTCGTCGAGACGGCACAAGAAGCTCAGATCGCTCGCTCGACCCTTTCGCGTCTGGTACAGCGCACCCGCAAGCTAGGAGCACTCGCGTGTGTTCCCTATGCAACTTACAGCCGAGAGCGGGCCATGCATCCTGCCTTTCAAGAGGTCATCCGCCTCCTCTACACCCGTCCTACGAGACTGAGCATACGAGCCATTGCTGAGCATAGCGAACTCAGGCGCGTCGCTTTGCGATTACAGCAGGACACAGGAACCGCCATCCCGCTACCTTCCTACGCTCAAGTTTGGGACTATGTGCATATCCTCAGACAGGAACCTCAGGTGCGCCAAGAGCGCGAACGGTTGCCTGCTCCCCGACGTGATCGGCAGTCTCCACGCTCTTTTGCCCTCTCCATCCCCGCCCCAGCACAACTGGCCCAGGTGGATGAACACAGTATGGAGCTCTATGTCATTACCCCGGACGGGATTCCTGTCACCCGTCGCGTCCATGCAGCCGTACTCGTGTGTGTGAAAACAGCAGCGATCATGAGTGCAGTGTTGGCCTTAGGTCCCCTGAAGGAAGAAGATTACATGCGACTCATCAAGGGGGCGCTTGAACCCAAAGATCGCCTGGTAGTCGGTGCAGGCTGTGAGCACCCTTGGCCCTGCTTTGGCAAGCCATCTGTCGTCTTTCATGATCGAGGCAAGATCTTTACCTCGGAGCGGGCCCGACATGTACTGGTGGACCGACTCGGCATCATCACCGAGCAAGCGCCACCGTATTGTCCTTCAGCGAACGATTTAGTTGCATACTGCACTCCTTCCGCATGATGAGCGTGTTGTTTGATATTTGTGAGCATGCTTCACAGGGGCATGCTCATCAGGCGGTGGAAACACCGCCGTCCCTTGATCATTGACCCAATACATAGGAAGCAGTCCCGCCCGTCCCCAAGCCATGAGCGTTTCTCGGCACACCCCGTAGGCAGAGGCCGCTTCTTCGGCGGAGAGCAAACCCCGCTCAGCGAGCCTGGTGCCATGCGTTTTCAACTGCTGATAGCGCCGTAAGGACAGCACACGTGCAGCAGTAAAGGGTTTCCCTTCATAGGTGCGCCAGCCGCGCTGGGTGAGCTGTTCAGCCACCTCGGCATCCGTGTAGTCGTCGAGTAACTGGTCGATGAGCGCAATCAGCTCCGGCGTGCTGCGACGCCCACGGCTCAGCGGGACCGTGATGGTCTGCTGGGCTCCCCCTTTGAAGCGGACGTGAACAACGATCACCTCCTCTTGCTTGAGCACGGTCACATCTTCCAGCAGCAAGCGGGCCATGCGCTTGCGGTCCCGGTCAGAGGTGCGGGGATCGTTCCACACCCGCGGGAAATCGTCCGCCAGCTCGGCAATCGCCTGCTGTTCCAGGGCGGACAGCTTGCGTTGGTCGGCCTCCTGTTGGCGCTCGGCTTCCTGCTGGACCTCAGCCAGTTCGCGCAAACGCGTGTTCCAGTCGGCTTCCAGTACATCAGCGACCAGGCGGTTCTCGGGATCGACCCGCAAGAAGCGGCGCTGGGCCAGTTCAGCCGCATAGCGGGCACGCTCCACCTGTTGGGCGCGCAGACGCCCGGCTTCTTGCACCTGGGCTTGCAGTTCTTCATGAATCTGCATACTGGTCTCGATGGAGAGCGGGGTCACTCGGACGAGCAACAGCTCTGCGATCGCGGCATCCAGACCTGCTCCCAGCAGGCGCTGGCAGCACTTGTCATCACCCTCTTCAACGTGTTCTTTTTGACAGCGGTATTCCGGGTAGAGGCGCTTGCCACCCTTGACCTCATGGTAGCCCACCGTCATGCGGTTGCCACAGCGTCCGCAGATCACCAGCCCCTGAAGTAAGGCCGGTCCTTCCCGTGGGGGACCGTGGCGACGATCCTCGCCATGCGCCTGGCGATTGGCGCGCAACTGAGCGAGATTGGCTTCATACTCCTGCCAGTTCAGGTATCCAGCATGCACCTCCCGCACGAGAAACAGCCACTGCTCCTGGGGAAGCGTTTCGATGTGGAGCGAACCATCAGGATGCTTGATGCTATGGGTGCGTCCGAAGCAGAAGGCTCCCGCATAGCGCGGGTTGCGCAGGACTTTGAGCACGGCATTGTGCTGCAGGGGCATACAATGCAGTTCGCCGGCATGAGGACCGATGCGGACCCGGCGCGGGAAGAGCAGCCCCTGAGCACGAAAATACTTCACGGTGGCCCAGGCGGACCCGGTGCGTTTGAAGGTGGCAAACAGCAGACGCAGGGCTTGTTGGATCTGGGCATCGGGATCCAGGATGACGGTCTGGTCCTCTGCGTAGAGCAGACCGACCGGCAACGGCACTTTCAACGCCGCGCGACTGGCCTTGTGGAGAATCCCGCCCTTCAAACGTGCCTGCAAGACATGGAGCTCGGCTTCCGACATCGTGCCCTTCAAGCCCAGCAACAGACGGTCGTTAAAGGTCGCAGGATCGTAGAGTCCATCTTCATCGAGAATGAGGGTTCCGGTCATGGTACAAATTTCCAGCAAATGATGCCAATCGAGGGAACTGCGCGCTAACCGGGAGACCTCCAATCCCATGACCAATCCGACGTGGCCAAGCCCTACCTCGGCGACGAGTCGTTGAAAGCCAGCCCGATCAGCGGCCGAAGCGCCGGATTGGCCTAGGTCCTGATCAATGACGACAATGCGCTCCGGGGGCCAACCCAAGGCAATGGCTCGTTCGCGCAAAGCATATTGGCGCGCAGTACTTTCCGTGTTTTCGAGCACCTGGTGCAGGGTACTCTGGCGCACGTACAACATGGCTTGCCGCGCGAGATGGCGTGCGGTGATTTGGTGCAGGGCCGCTGGCTGAACTGCTAGCATCCAGACACCTCCGCAATCATGGCTGCCAGCAGGGTGAGCAGCGGTGAGCTAACAGGACCAGGAAGGTCAGCAGAGCAGAGCCCCTCAGGCGGCGATGCTGGAGACTGCTGCATCTGGCGCACCCAGGTGATGATGCCACCACGCACGAGGTGAACAACTCCCGGTGGACGCGGGAGCCAGGGATGTAAGGCCCACTCCCGACAGGCTTCATAGGCTGGCGTGTCTTGGCTGGTCTTCATCGTGCCCCCCCTTTTTTCGCCACACGTTTGAGAGCGCGTTCAATACTGCGGGGGTGAACGAGCACCTGGTGCTCCTCTCGTACCCACGCCGCGAGTTCGCTGGACGACATCGTGGAGGCCCGAGGCCGAAGCAGAGCAAGGATCTCTTCGGTCAACTTGTGGGCGTGACGAGGACCAGTGAGTTCAGGGAACAATCCGACGAGTCCGGCGCGTTCCCAGGCTGCTTGCGCAGTGTAAAAGGTGGGGCGTGAGAGCGCAAACAACGACGTCGCATGGGAGACTGACTCTCCATCCACCCGTACCCGTCGCAAGAGTTCGTATTTGACCTGCACCAGGTCGCGCGGGTCAAAGAAGGCAGACCCGGTGGTGAAGAGCGGATCCCGCACCTGATCAGGATGCGGATGCAGGGTATGCAACTGGCGCAAGACCCTGAGTTTTTCATCGGACATGATGACCTCCTGAAATGGCAAGTTTCTCCTCTCTAGTATGACGGTTTGGCGATCGATCGTCAAGGGAATGAGGTACGATAGTACTAGGGTAAGTGCTGTTCTCACCACATGAGAACAGTGTGTAATAGCAAGATGTCCGGCATTATTTCCTTTACATCTGCGGCAAAATTGGCTTAACACTCTGCTTCCTCCTTGTATCCTTCTTCGATGCGGTCAATGAGGTGGGCAAGCTGGAGCAGATCTGCCACGCGAAAGGCGGCTCGACCGGCGGCCAGGACCACGTCGGGGGCAGGAGGAACCAGGCTCGTCCAGCTCGCCGGCAGCGCCCGCACGCGCTCAGGCGTCTGATAAAACGTGACGCGGTACTCTCCCCAATTGTGGCGGCACGACAGGATTTCAAACTGCTGGCCGTACAAGGGATGAAAGGGATGGGTGACCGTGAAAACTCCTTCTGCCAGAGAGGGAGATGGTGTAGTTGACGGCTTGGTCCAAAGGAACTGTGGAAGCCCTCTTTCGCTGGATGACCCAACGCTTTGAGCGGCGTTTGCCCAACACCAGCTATGGTCTGCATGATGCCGAAGCAGCGGCTCAAGCTGGTGCTATGACCCTTGATGAACTGGAGCGGTATTTTTTCCGTGCCATCGTGGACGATTACCAACAAAGCTGGGATGGGTTGCGTCGCCAAACACGTGCTATGCTCTGGGAGGAAGCTGTCCGCCAAACCGGTGTTCCCCAGTATCTCGGAGCCCCTGATGATCTCAAGCTTCTCTTGATGAAGGCGGTCAATCGAAAAGCGCCCAGCCATGGCTACCAGGTGCATGATGGCTCACGTCTCTCCTTTCAGGGGCGCTGGTATACCTGTCCGGGCTTACTCAATCGGCTCCAGGGCAAGGAGTTTGACCTGTACTACGATAGACGTGATGTGTCGGTGATCTACCTGTTTGTGGAAGGCAGCTATGTGGGCGAAGCCTACTGTCCAGCCTTAATGGGACGACGGGTCAGCGAGTGGGAAGCGGCAGCCCAGCGAAAGAATGATGGGGAAAAGGCCCGGCATGCCTCATCAGTTTCACAGGAGGTCCGAGCACGCATGCAGGCAGAAATCGAGTCGACCAAAAAGCAGCGCAGACGGGCGACGCGAGAGCGCGAATATGGGCGACAGTTGGATCGACAACGCGAGGAGATTCATCCCCCTCATGTCCTGGAGGCACTTGCTGCCATGCAACCACCCACTCCTACCAGCTTGCGGCTGCCTCCGGCAAAACCTGATCCAGACAAGGAGTATCCCGTGCAGATCCTGCCCATACGACCACGAAAGACGGAGACAAATCTATGAAGCGTGCTACTCTGCCTCTCTTCGATGGCTTTATTGAAACGCCTTTCGAACAGCGTTTTCAGGGGCTCTTGCGTCAAGCGTGGAAGCTGAGGCGCTGGCATGTGATTGTAGCGGAGCCGGGCAGCGGCAAGACCATGGGTATCTGCGACTTGAGCGCCCAGGCATCCCGCGAAGTCGGTGGGATGGGCGGACGGCTCTACCCTGTGCTGGCGGTGACGGCACCAAAAAACGATCCCAAAGAAGCCGCCTTGGGGAACTTTCTGTTGACAGCACTGGGGCTTGGAGCGCGCGGACGATGGAGCGAACGGAAATACCTGTTGTTCGAATTGCTGCTGCAGTATGGCGTGGAGTGTCTGGTCATCGATGATGCCCATGATTTGTCAATGCCTCACCTCATCTTCTTGAAAGAGCTGACAGACCAGCTCCAATTAACCCATCCCCCCTATGTCCTGGGATTGTGCCTGGTGGCGGCGGGACGAGGGGCAACCATCCCGCTCAAAGATGTGTTTGATCAGCCCGAAACGATGTGGATGCAATTTCGACGGCGGTTGGATCGTGTCCAACCGTATTGTCGGATTGCTAGCCATACTGAGGCGGAAGTGCGTGATATCCTGCTGGCCTTGGAGCGGATCTATCGCCCATCCTTTCCAGAGCTAAACCTGTGTCAGTGGACAGGGAGTATTTACACTTGGCTCACTCACCCCTTACTCGATCCGCAAAAGAGCGGTCGTGTGATCATGGACAATCTGATGAAGCTGGTTACCACGGCCTTGGAGTGGTCGTATGCCCAAGGAGAGAAAGATGTCAGTCCCAACATGCTGGAAGCTGCTGCCGAGTCGCTGACGCTGCATCGTGACGTGATCCGCGTGGTTGATGCTCAGCCGCCAGCAGGCGAGAAACTCCCTTAGACCAGCGGGATTTCTTGGTCACACCTCTTGAAATGAGTTCGAACCTTCAGCCAAACATATTTTGGCTGAAGGTTCGAACAAGGGGCTCTCAGCCCAGTATTCTCGTTCGAAGCACCATGACGTCGCCGTCAGAGATGAGGATGAAAATGGAGTAGAATCCAGCAGAGCGGCGAGACGAGATCGTTGAAGGCTGGTGTCAAGGAACCCGTGTTCGAAGCTGATCCTGGTGCGTTCCGAAGAGATGAGTGTCGCCACCTGTGATGCAGGTGAGCACGTGAAGGAAACTGTGAGTTTTGCTCCCGCACCTCTCTCCGCTCCGCTTGGTGTCTCGTGTCTCACAGAGAGACTTTGTTTCTGAAAGGAGAGAGCGAATGCAAGTCGTGTATGAACGCTGTTGTGGCTTGGATGTCCACCAGAAAACCGTCGTAGCATGTCGGCTGCTGAGCCAGCAGCAGGGGACCGTGGCGAAAGAGATCCGGACTTTTCGGACGACGACTCCCGGACTTAGAGAGCTTGACCACTGGCTTGCAGAGGGGCAGGTGAAGCAAGTGGCCCTCGAAAGCACTGGCATCTATTGGCGTCCCATTTTCAATCTGCTGGAGGAGCGTTATGAGATTTTGTTGGTCAATGCCCAGCATATGCCCACGAATTGCGCAACGAGGTTGCTGAAGAGCTTACCCTGATCTGATGAGTGAAAATCGCGCAAAACGGGACGGTGCTCCTGTGAGAGAAAGCAGAAACAGAGGGATGGAGAGCAAAAAGGGCAGAAGATGGGAGAAATTGAGGAACAGCCAGGAAAAAAAGCCATGAGATTCCATTCGGAGAAGCAAGCATGTCCGAGAAGAAAGAATCCAACGGCTGTCGAGACGGTGTTAAGCCGTCGCCAAACCCAGAGAGGTGGCAAAGCCTTCTGGGACACCGAAGAGTCTGATCGTCACCCGGCTCGCTGTTGGGGCCCGCGCGTTGCGAGCGAACCGCTCTTGAAAGTCGAGACGATAATGCGCGCGCTGTGCACGAGATAGGGGCACAGGCGCGGGAGCCGGGCCAGCAGAGAGACCCTGCTCTAGCTGCACCTCCACACGTTGGGAACGCAGCAGTTGCTTGCACACCCGTCGATGGTGCCGACGACTCCAATCACGCCAGAGCAGGGGCGCGGAACCAACGACGAGGGGATGCAGCAGCACGCTCACCTGGCGAGGCTTGGCGGTGGTGCTGCCCTGCCATTGACACTGTTCACGCAGAGGGCAGGGACGACAACTGCGGATGCTGGCCGCATAGACCACACGCAGGCTCCCGTCGGCTTCTCTGCGCCGCTCATGGGCAACCAGCGATTGGCCAGCCGGACAGCGCAGCGTGCCATCCGGTTGAAAGGCAAAGTCTTGACCCGAGAAGCGGCCAGCCTTCCAGGGCAGGGCCACGGCTGCTGGCCCATACCCCTGGGAGGAAGCAGGAGAGTCAGTCGCCTCTTTGTGCGTAGGCGGGAGAGCAGGAGCAAACTCGGTGGTACGCACTGGATCAGGAGCAAGCTGATGGCCCAGCTCCAGGCGCAGGTTCCAGACCCATTGCGAGATGATCTGCCAGGCTTCCTGCCCGCAGGCAGCGTGAGAACACCAGCGATCCGGGTCTTGCTCCAGGTCTTCATCGGCCAGGGCATTCTCGAACGCGCCGCGATGCAGATAGAGTGCGACCACATCAGCCGTCGTGAAAGCCGTCTGCGGCATGTTGGTCAAGAAGAGTTCGTAGACCAAGCCAGCACGTTCAACGCCGATCCGAGGCTTCTTCTCAGAGGCAGGATGGGTCGCCACTACGATCCGGCAGCGCTGCCCCGCCGCTCCCACAGCCAGATCAGGGCAGTCGTAGAGGGTGCGCACGAGGCGACTTTCAGGGCGGCTGAACTGCTGATCGGCAGGCAGGTGTAAACGTGCCTGAACGCGCTTTCCGGTCGAGGAGCTGATAGTCTTTGCCACGTATCACATAGGTCAGTCCTGCCAGTTCAGCGAGGATGGCTCCATTCCCATATTGCCCGTCCAGCCGCAAGAGAACCCGTTCCACGAGCTGCGCATGAACCTTGGCGTAGCGCTGGATGGCAGCCACCGCCCGGCGCAACTCCTCACGGTACTGACCGTTGCCAGCGTTTCCGAATGAGCCGAGCCACTGATGAGTATGGGCTTGCAAAATGGTGGTACGTGTGCGCACGACTTCCCCACGGTTGCGTCCGGTGTAGCCGGGGGCACAGAGAGGACGCAACCGACGCTGCGGTGCGGGCCGATCCGCCGTCTGAGGCAAGGCGCGTTGGCGGGCTGCTTCTCGTGTCCCATCTACATCGAAGACGAACCAGTGGCTTCCCTGGCGATCCCACAGCCCTGCCAGCTGCTCCTCTTTGTTCAGAGGACGAGCGAGCACATCCTCAAGAAAAAGCGTGCGCAGGGCTTCGACTGGCTCCGGGGTCAGCGCGGCCAAGAAGCGCGAGAGTGTCGCGCGGGCAGGCAAGCGCTCCCGCTCGAAGAGCGCCATGAAGACTGCAGCAAAGGGATGCAGGTGCTCGTAGAAGGCCTCCAGCGTGCGTTCACCGCTGATGGCATAGCCGAAGAGCACCGCCACAAAATCGATGACCTCATAGTGCCCGAAACGCCGCCGAGCAAAGTGCACCTGCTGGGCAATAGCTGAGAGCACTCCCTGCTTGCGAAGATGGTGGACCAGGAGCACAACTTCGCCCAACCAGCAAGGCGTTGCGGGCAGGGATTGGGAAGATGTCTGGATAGTTACTACGGAATCGGTGATACTGTTCATGTCTGTCTCCTTATTGGGAACGATTTTCTTCTTCCTCATTAAGGAGACACATTCTTCTGCTTACTCGCTACTGGTTACATCTCGTTGCGCAATTCGTGGGATATGCATGCCATTCCTGGGCACAAAACAGACGTCAAAGATAGCGAGTGGATTGCCGATCTCTTGCGCCACGGCTTGCTGAAAGCCAGCTTTATTCCTCCCAAGCCCATTCGGGAGCTGCGTGAACTGGTGCGCACCCACACCCACCTGATGCAGGAGCGGAACCGACACATCAATCGCATCCACAAGGTCCTGGAAACGGCCAATATCAAGTTGGGCTCGGTGGTTAGTGATGTGGTCGGCAAAAGTGCCAGGGAGATGCTTGAAGCCCTCATTGCAGGCGAAAGTGACCCGCTGAAGCTGGCCAAGCTGGCCCGCGGTCGGATGCGTCCGAAGATCGCTCTGCTGCAACAAGCTTTGCAGGGGCACGTGGAACCCCATCATCGGTTTTTGCTCTCCCAAACTCTCGCCCATCTCGATGTGCTCCAGCAGCGCGTCGAGCAACTGGAGCAGGAAGTGGAGAAGCGCCTGTCCCCTTTTGAGAAAAGCCTCGCGCTTCTCATGACGATCCCCGGCATTTCTCGACGCTCCGCCACCATTCTTCTTTCGGAGATTGGGACAGATATGGCAGCGTTTCCGAGCGCGGCACACCTGGCTTCGTGGGTGGGGATCTGCCCTGGCAGCCATCTGAGTGCAGGCAAACGTCGCAATGGCAAGCCGACCAAGGGCAACAACTACCTGCGTTCTGTCCTGACCCAAATTGCTTGGGTACTCACGCGTATGAGTAACAATTACCTTTCAGCTCAGTTCCATCATCTCAGGCCCCGCCTGGGTGAAAAGAAAGCCGTAGTGGCAGTCGCTCACAGTGTGCTGGTGATTGTCTATCAGGTGTTAGCCAAAGGAGAGCCGTATCAAGATCTTGGGCCAGATTACTTTCGCAGGCAAGAGAAGGAACAGCAAGCACGGCGCTTTGTCCGCCAGTTAGAAACGCTGGGCTATCGTGTCGAGCTGGCTCCACAAGAGGAGGTGACTCCCTAATTCT
>WNFB01018172.1_pt1 | contig 10153 bp, 10 predicted proteins | sample 5400501 | NCBI WGS metagenome assembly WNFB01 (sample SAMN13153341, study PRJNA577476) | soil metagenome | isolation source: 200 cm saprolite under Douglas fir tree site 2 hole 1 | place: USA:California | collected 2015-04-18 | reverse complement strand
GGAGGTCTTCCACACCCTGAAGGGCGTGCTCAAGAAGCGAGGCTATAACACTGCAGTCGGTGACGAAGGCGGATTCGCGCCTTCGCTGAAGTCGAATGTAGAAGCCATTGAAGTTGTTCTCGAAGCCATTCAACAGGCGGGGTACAAACCGGGGGAAGAGATCGCCATCGCCCTCGATCCCGCCGCCAGCGAGTTTTATCAAGACGGGAAATACGTCTTCAAGAAGTCAGACAAGTCGGCCAAGAGTTCCGAAGACATGATCCGCTATTGGGCCAAGTGGGCGCACGACTATCCCATTGTCTCGCTCGAAGACGGCCTGGCCGAAGATGACTGGGACGGCTGGCAGATGCTGACCAAAGAACTCGGCGACAAAATCCAACTCGTCGGCGATGACATTTTCGTTACCAACATCCAGATCTTTGGCGAAGGCATCAAGAAGGGAATCGCCAACTCGATTCTGATCAAGCTCAACCAGATTGGCACGGTGAGCGAGACGCTGGACGCCATCGACCTCGCCCGCCGCAACGGCTACACCTCGGTCATCTCGCACCGCTCCGGCGAAACCGAGGACACTTTCATCGCAGATCTTGCCGTGGCTACTGGAGCCGGGCAGATCAAGACCGGCTCCGCCTCCCGCACCGACCGCATAGCCAAGTACAACCAGTTGCTGCGGATTGAAGAGGAGCTGGGAGATACTGCCAGATTCCTAGGATTGAAGGCGCTAAATTACAAGAGATAACTCGTTCTTTGACCACCACCGTAGGAGGAGTCTACATGGCTAAACGCTGGTTGGTATGTGGATTGATGGTCCTGTTGCCGGTCTCTGTAGTTTTGGCTCAACCACCCGCCACCGACCCTCCCGCCACCAAGGCCGACATCCTTCGCCTCTTCCGCATCATGGACACGCAAACTCAAGTGCGCCAGGTCATGGAGCAGGTCATGCAGCAGATGCGGGTCTTGAACCGGGAGCAACTTAAGAAGCGGCGTCCAGATATCTCGGAAGACGATCTGGCCCACATGGACAAAGAGTCCGAGGAGATTGCCAAGAGCTTTCCCGTGGACCAGATCATGGAGGACATGATCCCGGTTTATCAGAAACATCTCACCAAGGGGGACGTGGATGCGATGATCGCCTTTTACTCCTCGCACACTGGCAAGAAACTCCTACGCGAAATGCCGGCGATTTCGGCGGAAGGAATGCAGGCGGTGTATCCTCGCATACAGAAGAACCTGGATGCCATCTTGCAGCGCTTGGACGAGCAGGCGAACCAGCCGAAGGCCGCTCCACCGACGCCACAACCAAAGAATTAGTTTTCCTTTACTATTTCCTCGTATCCTCGCTGCGGTGGAAAAGAACTCAGATCCGTGTTCATCCGTGCTAATCCGTGGCTGGCTTTCCGGGAAGCGAAAGCTAAGAGCCAAAAGCTAAGAGCTATGACTCGTCCCAAACCTCTCGTCCTCATCATTCTCGACGGCTGGGGCTACCGCGCTGAAACCAACGCCAACGCCATCGCGCTGGCACGCAAGCCCACCTACGACCGCCTGCTGCAGGAGTATCCCAACACGCTCATCCACACCAGCGGCCGCTACGTCGGGTTGCCGGACGGACAGATGGGCAACAGCGAAGTCGGCCACCTCAACATCGGCGCCGGACGCGTCGTTCACATGGACAGCACACGCATCGAGCTGATGATCGAGAACGGCGAGTTCTTCTCCCATCCCGTGCTGCTTGGAGCCATGAAGAATGCGCGTTCGGGCGGACGCCGGCTGCACCTATTCGGCCTCGTCTCCGATGGGGGCGTGCACTCCTACCAAAGCCATCTCCACGCACTCCTGAAGATGGCCAAACAGAACGGCGTGGATCGGGTCTTCGTGCACGCCTTCATGGATGGCCGCGATACCCTGCCGACAAACGGCGCAGGCTATCTGGAACAGCTCCAGCAGAAGATGCGCGAGTACAACACCGGTAAGATCGCCACCGTGAATGGCCGCTACTATGCCATGGACCGCGACCGCCGCTGGGAGCGCATTGCCAAAGCTTTCAACACCATGGTGTACGGCAACGGCGAAGCCGCAAAGTATGTGGACGCAGTGCAGGGTGTGAAAGATTCCTACCACAAGGGCGTGACTGACGAATTCATAATGCCCTTCGTTTGCGTGGACAACCACGGCGAGCCGCTCGCCAGCATCCGCGATGACGATTCCTGCATCTGTTTCAACTTCCGTGCCGACCGCGTTCGCCAGATCACGCGCGCTCTCACCCGCAATAGCGGTCTGAACGAACAAGGTGGCAGCGATTTGCCCGGAGCCGTTGATCTCGACGCCACCATCCCCCGCGAGCGCGCGCCCAAGAACCTGCACTACGTCTGCATGACGCGCTACGACAAGAAATTCACGCTGCCGGTCGTCGTCCCTCCCGAAGCGCTGGAGAATATCCTGGCCAACGTGATGGGCCAGATGAATCTCCGCAATCTACGCGTGGCGGAGACCGAGAAGTACGCGCACGTCACGTATTTCTTCAACGGGGGGGTGGAACAGCCGTTTCCCGGCGAAGACCGCATTCTTGTGCCCTCGCCCAAGGTTGCCACCTACGATCTGAAGCCGGAGATGAGCGCGGCCGGCATCGCCGATGCCGTAGTAAAAGCCGCGGCGGACGGGACTTTCGACGTTATCATCGTGAACTTCGCCAATGCCGACATGGTCGGGCACTCGGGCAAGATCGAACCTACGATCAAGGCGGTGGAAACCGTGGATGCCTGCCTAGGCCGCATTGAGCCGGCCGTGCGTGCCAAGGGCGGCGCGCTGCTGATTACCGCCGACCACGGCAACGCCGAGATGATGATCGATCCCGCTACCGGCGGCCCGCACACCGCGCACACCACCAATCCCGTTCCGTTCATCGTGGTCGCCGAGAACAGCAAAAAGTTCACGCTGAAGCCCGATGGCTCCCTACGCGACATTTCGCCCACGCTATTGGGCATGCTGGGCATCCCGCAGCCCAAGGAAATGACAGGAAGCAACCTACGCGTTCCTTTGCCAGCGAAATAACCATGGAGAACGCAGCGAACCAGAAGTCGAGACCGGCACTTTTCTGCTGTCCCAGAAGTCTTGTCAGTCCGAGCGGAGCGAGGAACCTGCTTTTCCTCGTGTTCGGAGCTTGCCCTAAGCGAAGCCGAAGGGTGTCCTCTATGGTTGATTCGCATTCCTTCGTGTACCTTAGTGTCCTTTGTGGTTAAACGTCTCGGCATGAAGCTTCTCATCATCCTTCATCATCGCTTCGAACTCTGGAATGCGCCCCCCTGGTTCGCAGAAAAGCTAAGAAAAGATTTCCCACAGATCGAAGTCGTCCATTTGGCTAGTTACGACGGAATCGAGCAACAGCTTCGTGACGCCGAAGTCGTCATCGCCTGGTCGCTCCGCCCCGAGCAGTTCAAAGTCGCGGCGAAGCTGCGCTGGGTTCACTCCCCCGCCGCGGCAGTCCATCAGCTGATGTTCCCCGAACTAATCACCAGCGACGTCATCCTAACCAACTCGCGCGAAGTCCATGGCCCCGTAGTCGCCGAGCACGTCATCGCTCTCATCTTTGCCCTAGCCAAGCGACTGCCGCAAGCCGTTCAACTTCAGCAGAAGCACATCTGGGCCCAAGATGCTATGCGAGGGCGTGCAAGAGGTTTTCGCTGCAACGCAACTCGACGCACTACTCTCGCAGTCCGATTACGTAGTTCTCGCCGTGCCGCTCACTCCGGCCACACGCGGCCTGATCGCCGCCGCCCGTCTCGCCAAATTCAAGTCTGACGCCTGCTTGATCAACGTCAGCCGCGGTCCCCTGGTTGACGAAGCGGCCCTGGTGCAGGCCTTGCACGATCACAAACTCGGCGGCGCCGCACTGGATGTCTTCGAGAAAGAACCTCTTCCTGCCGATTCTCCGCTGTGGGATCTGGAAAACCTGCTCATTACGCCTCACACAGCAGCTCTCACAGAAAAGCTTTGGGAGCGGCATTACGCGCTCATCAGTGAGAACCTGCGGCGCTATCTTAATCACCAGCCTCTGCTCGCCGTGGTAGACAAGAAGAAAGGCTATTAGAGCGGTCGGCAGTCTTCAGTCGTCGGTCGTCAGCCCTGCCCGGTGCCACTGTCGTCCGACGACTAACGATCCTGCTTGCACCTTGGTAACTGGAGCTTCGGGCCGCCGAGGCGCGAAAATACAGCTACAGACTGATGCCGCTGCTAAGCCGGCAACTAAACGATCAAAGGACGATGAAAATGGATCAGGAGTGCACCGCGGAAATCCGTGCGCATGCGGCTGCGAGATGGCAGAAAGCCCGTGTCTGGGCCGCGCGAGTCCCCACGAAGGCGTGGGTTGTATTCGGCCTGTTTGTGTTCGCTGCCCTGCTCATGGCGATGCACACCGCCTTCCCCGGCAGAGACGCCAGCCTGCGCCTGAAAGTGCAACACAGCTTGCGGGGCGCGCAGCTTTCCGTCTGGGTGGACGGCGACCTCGCTTACTCCGGAAAGCTGATTGGCATGGCGCGCAAGAAATTCGGCCTACTGCCCGACGTGCAGGGCAGCCTCTCCGAGACGCTGCCGGTTTCCTCCGGCGCCCACCAGGTGCGGGTCCGGGTGGCCTCCGATGACGGTACCGTGCAGGAGGACACCATCAGTGCGGAGTTTGACCGCAACAGCCAGCGCACATTGTCCGTGCTCGCCCGCCGCAACGATATGTCCTTAGGCTGGCTGGGCGCATCCGCCCCGGTGACCGAGCCTGCTTCCTCCGGCGCGGGATGGGTTATGCGCTACGCCGGCACGCTGCTGCTCACCATCGCCGGCTCCATCGTCTCCGCCATCGCCGGATATGCCATCCGCGAGCTTCCCAAGCAGATCGCTTCCCGCCAGGGCGAAGCGCCCTAGATTTAGCTCACACCCGCCGTCATTTCTTGGGTGCTTTATCGGAATCCTTGACGACGGTCATGCTTGAGTGCTGACGCTTGCCACTCGCCTGTCCTGAAGCCACGTCGCGCGCATTCTTGATATTCGAATGGCTGTTGTTGATAACCGCGGTCTGTTCGGTGGCATGACCGGAACTCTTGCTTACGGCGAGGTCGGCTCGTCCGTCGCCATTCACGTCTCCAGCCGCGACCCTGCCAGTCGCCTTGCCGCTTGCCGCTTCCCGCGCATTCCTGATATTCGAGTGGCTGGTGTTGATAGCCGCGTTCTGTTCGGTGGCATGACCAGAGCTCTTGGTGGCAGCCACATCGGCTCGTCCGTCGCCATTCACGTCTCCAGTGGCGACCCGCGTTTGCCCGGTACGGGAGGGCGGGGTCTTGCTGCGGTCGGCCGCTCCGTCTTGATTCACGTCACCGACCGAGACGCTCTGGCCGTTCGTGTCGCTGCTCTTCGCCGTGCGAGCCTGCCAGTCATCGTGCGCCATGGTCTTGCCGGTGGCCTTACCGGTGGCCGCTTCACGCGCCGTTGCATCCTGCCTGAACACGAGCGGCTTGTGCATACGCTTGCCGGTGGCTTGGCCGGAGGCAGTATCTCGCGGAGCCTTGACCTGGCTCGGACTCGAAGCCTGGTTCTGGCTTCCGTTGGACTGCCCAGCCGCGGTCAGTGATAGACATGCGAACCCCACAACTAGAATCTTGCTCTTCATCATCTTTCCTCTCCTATGTGTAAGTGAGCGGCGCGTGAACGCTCGATCGGTTGAAAATCTGAGCGTCAGGATCGCCATCCTCAGAAGCAATTCAAGGATGTTGGAGGGTTATGAGGTATGTGGCAAGTTACCAACGTACAGTGGGTAGGGGCCATTTCTGGCTGGGACTTCGAGGTTCCAGAGGAACGACCCGTGGTTGCGTTGGTTTAATTGGAAATCCGCTACTGCGCCGCCTTCCTTGCTGTGGTTCCCGCCACGGGGACTCCCAACTTGTGCAGACGATCGCGAGCCTGCATCGCCTCATTGGAACGAGGGTAACGCTGGATGACGTGGCGGAGTTCCGCGATGCCGTCGTCCTTGCGTCCCAACTCGATCAGGGCGAATCCTTTTTTCAGCTGGGCTGCGGCGGCCTTGTTGCCGCCGGGAAAATTTTGTAGCACCTGATCGTAGTCTTTCGCCGCCTTCTGGTAGTTGCTTTGCCGGAACTCGATATCGGCAAGGTAGAAATAAGAATTTCCGGTCAAGTCGGTATTGGGATAATACTTGATGTAATCGGAGAACTCCTGCACTGCCAGGTCATTTTTTCCAGCGTTGTAGTCGCGGAGCGCGTTGTTGTAGAGGACGTCCGGAGGCGGAGCCTGTGCCTGCTGTTGCTGCTGCGCTTGCTGGGCGTTGAGGTTCTGCTGGGATGCCTGCATGTCTTCCAGTTGCTTGCTGACCTTCGCCAGGCGAGCCTTCAGTTCGTCCAACGTGTCATTCAGGGCCTGGATCTGGCCGGAGATCTGGTCCACGCGGGAGCCGCTATCGTTCTGCTGCTTTTGCAGATTACTCTCCAGGTCGGTGATCGACGCAGCCACCTTGTTCACACTGTCCGTGCTCTGCTCCATCAGGTGCTGCATCACACCCATGCGCTCGTCGAAGGACTGCTGCATGTGCGAGATTCTTTCCTGCAGATCCTGCACCTGAGTCTGTAACTGGACGATTTCCTTGCTCACGCCCCAGGCCGGCGTCGCACTCAGACACAGCGCTGCCAGCAGGGAAAGGATGATCGCGGATCGCTGAATTCTCATAGTCCATCCTAGGATGCGAAAAGTATGTCGCGCGTTCGGCCAGAGCAGCATCCAGCGCTGAAAAATTCTATGCTGCAGGATAGCGCGTTCCAGACGCAGTTGTCTTGCCGGATCCCACTATTCGCCCGCCTGGGCGTCCTGGGCGGCTTTTTCAAGACAACTTTTCCGCGCTGGAGGAGATGCCGGGACGGAGCAACACGTGCTCCGCCCCCTCTCGCTACTTCTGATACACGAAGTGACCGCGCCGGTTCTGCTGCCAGCACTCTTCGTTCGACTGGGTGCAGAACGGCTTCTCCTTGCCGTAACTGATGGTCTTGATGCGGTCGGGTCCGATGCCAGCCTGCGTCAAAGCGTTCCGGACGGCATTGGCGCGGTTGTCGCCCAGGGCCAGGTTGTACTCGGTGGACCCGCGCTCGTCGCAGTGTCCCTCGACGGTAAACCGGATCCCGGAATTCTGCTTCAGGAAAGCAATATCTCCCTGCAGCGCCGACTGCTGATCCGCGCGGACGTCGTACTTGTCGTAATCGAAGAAGATATCTTTCACGCTCTGGGAAAACAGTTCTTCTTCGGTCGCAGAAGGCGCCGCCGCAGGCGGCGGAGGGGCGGTCACGGTGACTCGGGCCGTGGCTTCCTGAGTTCCGCCGGGCCCCTTGGCGGTCAGGTGGTAGGTGGTCGAGTCGCTCGGCGTCACCTGCTGCGAGCCATTGGGCTGCACGGCCCCGATGCTGTCAATGCTCGCATCGGTGGTATTGGTGGTCTGCCAGGTCAGGGTCGTGGACTGACCTTTCTCGATCGAGTTAGGGTTAGCCGTCAGCGAAGCCGTCGGCGCGGCCGGCGGTGGTGGCGGGGGCGGTGGCGGGGGCGCCACTTTCTTTTTGCAGGCGCCCAGCATCATGATGGCGCCCAACGCAAACACCAGTGTGATCCACTTCAATTTTTGCTGCTTCACTTTCTCCTCCCTGCGTAAGCGCGCGCACTTGCCTGTGGCGCGCGGCTCGAGTCCGGACGGGGCGGGCCAACTTCTCCGCCTCGCTCCGGGCATAAATGGAATAAAGAATACGGACCGCATGAGTGTGACAATTATTTCCAGCTCCAGTTCGGCTGCGTGTTATTGCCCGTGAAAGTTAGCTGTTTTTGATTAGTGCCGTCCGCCAGCATGGTCCAGATTTGTTCGCCCCCGGAACGGCTGGACTGAAAAATAACGTGCCGTCCATCGGGCGACCAGGACGGAAAATCATTCCGCCCGCCATCATGGGTCAGTTGCACCCACTGCTTGCTGGCGATATCCATGATGTAAATATCCTGTGCCCCCGGCGCTCCAGGCCCATAGTGGCGAATCCAGGAAAATACCAGGAATTGCCCATTCGGAGACCATGCCGGAGAGACGGCGTAGCCCTCGTCCGTAAGCCGCTGCGCGTTGGTGCCGTCGGCCTCCATGGTGTAGACCTGCGGCAGCCCCGTCCGTCCGCTCACCCAGGCGATCTGCGCTCCGGTCTTGCGGTTCCACACCGGCGAAACGTCAGGACCTTTGAATGAGGTGACGCGCTTCAGATTCGCGCCGGAAGAATCCACCACATAGATTTCGGAATCACCGGTACGGGAGGAAGAAAACGCCAGCTTGGTTCCGTCGGGAGACCATGCCGGCGCGAGATTGGTGCCGCCAAACTTGGGAAACGCAACCAGCCGGTCCAGATCCAGCGAGTACAGCAGGATTTCCCAGCCCCCTTTGGTGAGAGAACTGAAGGCAAGGCGCGAACCATCAGGCGAAATCCGGGGCGAAAGAGAAATTGAACTCACGTGGGTGACGGCATGTTGGTTGGCGCCGTCGTAGTCCATCGCCCAGATTTCCTTGTGGCCAGTGCCGCCTCTGACGAAATAAATTTTGCTCTCCGCAATGCCGGGAATGCCGCCGCCTAAGCGAAAAATAATCTCGTCGGCGAATTTGTGGGCGGTGGTGCGGGCAGCGTCGTTGGTCGCGGCATCCTGGTATTGCTTGCCCAACACCTGCGGCGAGGTGACGTTTTTCACGTCGTACAGCCAGCCCTGCACAGTCAGAGCGTTGCCGGAAACGCCCAGGTTGCCGAAGGCCAGCATGGCGGTGTTCGGAGGCGGAGCGCTCCAGGCATCGAACTTCACGTCCGCGGGGCTGCCAACCAGCCCAAGCGGATAGAAGCTCTTCGAAACCATGTCGAAGATGCCGGCATTTTCCAGGTCATTCCACAACGTGTCGTTGAAGACCTTGAGCAGATCGGTGTTCTTGGGGTCTGGAGTGGAAGCCTTGAAATCTGGAACCGCCAGGCGGACCTTTTCCACGCCTAAATTCGTTCCACCACGGACCCAGTCTTGTGCAAATGAAGAAACGGTTATCGCGAGCGCAAAGAAAGCAGCCCGGCTCACTATCCTCATCGCATTACGATATGTAAAGGCGCTGCACATAAGGACTTCAGTTTTCACTCCCTTGGCCTCACTTTGTGGTGAGCAGCATCTCTCGTCATCTGTTCAAATCGAACCACCACTCAATTGATATCTTATTTCCGGAATAATCCGAGGGTAGGGGACCAAAAGTGTCAATGCGCTGCAGGGCTCGGACCGCCGACTGGTCAAGAGACGGCACACCGCTTGACTGCTCAATCTGCACATTCCGCGGGCTTCCGTCGCGGCCAACATCAAACAAGAGGTACACGCGATTTGCGTTGCGGATGCGCGGGTCCACTTCGTACTTCAGCCAATTCTCTGAAATTTTTTGCTGAATTACTCTGACGTACCAGGCGTAGCGCGTGCCGAAGTCGCCGCCACCGCCGGTAACGCCGAAGCCGCCTTTTGCCCCGCCCGCACTGAAATTTCCATACGGTCCGCTGACCGGGCCGCCTTGGCCGAAGGGCACAACGTTATTCGCTTCTTCCACCGGCTCTGGTTGCGGTTTCCTCTTACTGGCGCTGGTCTCCGGTTTCGGCTTCTTCTTCGAATCTTTCTCGGGGATCGGGATGGCTTCTGGTTCTTTCTCCTCCACCTTGGGCAAGGATTGCGTAAGCCCCTTGGACTCGTTCGCCAGCACGTTTTGGGTTTGTACCGGACTGGCGGGGAGCGGAACCGTACTCACCAGCGTGACTCCGATGGCATCGCCTCCGCCGCCCGCGCCCCAGCCTTCACCGCGACTGCCTGGAACGATGACTGCGTAGAGCAAGATGGAGCCTGCAACCGTGATATGCAGCGCTCCCGACCAGGCCAGGGTGTGGCCCCAACGGTCGTGCTCAAAAAAAATCTCAGCGTTGGCTGCCATGGCTTTCGAGCGGCTGCGTGACGATGCTCACGTTGCTGATGCCGGATTGCTTGACCGCGTCCATCACCGTGGCGAAGGCGCCGAAAGGCACGTCTTCGTCGGCGCGGAGAAAGATCGACTGATGTTGCGGATCGCGAATCTTCTGGCGGAGCT
>WNFB01010922.1_pt1 | contig 10155 bp, 12 predicted proteins | sample 5400501 | NCBI WGS metagenome assembly WNFB01 (sample SAMN13153341, study PRJNA577476) | soil metagenome | isolation source: 200 cm saprolite under Douglas fir tree site 2 hole 1 | place: USA:California | collected 2015-04-18 | reverse complement strand
CATCAAGGCCGGCACCGTTACCGGTCTGGCGGTGACCGGGACCAAGCGCTGGCACGACCTGCCGGATATCCCGACCATGCTGGAAGCGGGCTATCCGGACTTCGTGTTCGAGACCTATACGGCGCTGCTGGCGCCGGCGAAAACGCCGCCGGAAATCGTCAAGACGCTGGAGAAGACGTGCCTCGAGATCCTCGGCCGGCCCGAGATGCGCGACAAGCTGGTGCAGTCCGGCTTCGAGGTGCAGGCCAAGAGCGGCGCCGACCACATGGCGCGCGTCGTCAAGGAGATTCCAATGTTCCGGCAGATCATCGCCCAGGCGGGAATCCAACGGCTGTAGAGCGAACATGCGCTAGGTCCTGTGGACATTAAGGGGATTCCCTCCGAGTCGCGAATGTGATTCAAGATCGCAACTGAGGAGGGCGATTTTGATTCGGCGGCAACTGACGAACGCGCAGTGGCGGTGCATTGAACCGCTTATTCCAGGCAAGAAAGGCGACAAGGGGCGGCACGGCGAGGACAATCGGTTGTTCGTCGACGGTGTGCTGTGGTTGGTCCGTGCCGGAGCGCCGTGGCGTGACCTGCCCGAAGAGTTTGGCAAATGGAACAGCGTGTTCAGGCGTTTCCGGCGATGGGCAAAAAAGGGCGTTTGGAAGCGTCTTTTCACCGAGCTCGGTGAAGATCCTGACCTCGAATACCTGATCATCGATTCCACCATCGTGCGGGCGCACCAACATGCGTCCGGCGCCCAAAAGGGGGGAGCGAAGATGAGGCGATTGGCCGTTCGCGCGGCGGCCTGAGCACCAAGATCAACATCGGCGTCGACGCCCTCGGCAACCCCGTCCGCTTCATCCTGACCGCAGGTCAAGTCAACGACATTTGCCAAGCTGAGGGTCTGATCAGCGGGTTTTCCTTCGAAAACCTGCTCGCCGATATGGGCTTTGATTCCGATCGCTTTCGCGCATCTATCGCTGAAGTCGGCGCGCAGGCAGTAATTCCATCGAGCCGCTCTCGCTCGCGCGCCATCCCGTACGACAAGCACCTCTACGAGGAGCGCAATCTGGTCGAGCGGTTCATCAACAAGATCAAGCATTATCGCCGCATCGCTACACGTTACGAGAAAACTGCGCTGTCGTTTGCGTCTATGCTATTCCTGGTCGGGGCCATGATTTGGCTCAAGTGAATGTCCACAGGACCTAGCGCTAGCGCAAAAGGTCGTAAAGGACCTTCCTGACGATTTCGAGGCCCGCATTCTCGATGTTCCCGCCCTTTATATTTCCGCGGTGTGGCTGGCCAGCCCGCGACCGGTGTTTATCCCTTACATTGACCCGGAGCGGCTCACCGGCGAGGACGCCCGGATCCAGGTTGCACTGAATTTCCTGGAGCGATTGTTGCGTGCCGCTCAAATCACCAAACAGCATCTAAGCGAGATTCCGCGGCGTGGAATCTAGGTTAAGTCAACAGCTGCCGTACTTGCGATCTTCGCCTGACCTCCAGACCGAGGGAGACGGCGACAAGCCCGAATGCGAGATCGCGGGCATCGGCACGCTCACGGTGACGATCGGCCCGCCGGAAAGGTAGACGATGGACGGCAGATGACGGACGACAGACAATCGGAAATTCTATATCCGTCGTCTGTCGTCAGTCCTCCGTCGTCTGGCTATTTCACCAGCCCCTCCGCCTTCAGCGCCTCCTGCACCTTGGGGCGCGCGCCGACCCGGTCGACATAGGCCTTGAGGTTCGGCCACTTGGCGAGGTCCATCTCGATGCGCGCGGTCCAGCGCAGCACGGTGAAGAGATAGGCGTCGGCGACGGTGAACTTGTCGCCCATCAGGTACGATTTGCCGGCGAGCTGCTTGTCGAGCCAGTCGAAGCGCTTGCCCAGGTTCTCCTTGGAGATCGCCTTGTAGGCGTCGGGCGTGGTCGGCCAAGGACTTGTGCAGCTCCGAGGTGGTGAAGTTGAGCCATTCCAGCACCCGATAGCGCTCGGGCTTGCCGGCGGCAGGCACCAGGCCGGATGCCGGGTTCTGGTCGGCGATCCACTGCACGATCACCGGCCCCTCGGTGAGGCGCTCGCCGTTGTCGAGTTCGAGCACCGGCACCTGGCCCTTGCCGTTGACGGTCCAGTAGTCGACCCCGGACTTGGTCTTCTTTTCCTGATTGTTGACCTGCTCCAGCTCGAATTTGGCGCCGGCCTCGCGCAGCACGATGTGAGGCGAGAGCGAGCAGGCACCGGGCGCATAATAAAGCTTCATCACGAACCTCCTTTGAGACGCCGGTCATTCGCGCATGTCGCGGATTTTCTAGCGCGTTTTCAGGCTGATTGGGAACCGGTCGGCCGCGATCGGCCGGCGGGGGCGGGACATTGCATGGGGCACGGGCCCGGCGCAAGCCTCCGGCCGCGGAACCGACCCCGGCAGCGGCCGTTAACGGTTCGCTAACCAGCCGGGAACCAGTCTGCGCCGTGCCGGGGCAACTCGCTTTCGCGGGGAGGATGCCCAATGAGATCGATGGCCGACAACCGCAGCGCGCCCGACGCGCCGCCACGCTCGCATGCGCCGACCGGGGGCGGTCCCGATCGCAGCCGCACCGGCCGAGATCCCGCCCAGCCGGGCTTGGCGGGCGTGTCCCAGGACGACTTTCAGGGCGACTTGGCCCGCCGCATGGCCGAACGCCTGATCCGCGGCGGCCCGACGTCGCACGCCGAGGCGCTGAGCGCGCTACGCTCGGCGTTTCCGGAAAGCCCGCTCACGGTGCGGGTCGCCGCGCTCGCCATGCTGATCGGCGGCGCGGGCGTCGATCCCATGCCGAGATAGGCCCGCCGCGCGCGATCGCCGGCCAGGAGTTGCGCGCCGGCGCGTCACACGCCGGCTCCCCCAGCCGGAATGACCAGCCCCGCCCCGTTCCCGAAGGTGCCCGGTGACTACGAATTTTTTTATCTACGTAATGCATTTTTTTCTTGACTTTTGATGCAAATCAGTTTATAAGGGCCGCATCCTCGCTCAGAGGGGCGTTTTCTAGGGACGGCCTGAAACGGAGCGAGGTGTGGCGTCCCGCGGCGGCGGCTCGTAACCGCAGTCTCGGGAGGTTCGGGGAAGATACCCGCTGGGCTGGATGCGGCCCCGAGCCAAAAAGCCACGGGTGGAGCGCCGAGAGGCGGGCGTCCCTTCAGCGAAAGGGTTCGCCCGGCGCCTCGCAAGCGCCACCGTGCCGGGCACCACGGCACGGGTTCTACCCCCCAGTCGCCTTTCGGCGCTCCGCCTACCCCCTCGTCGGGGTGGAGGATAGAGAAGAAAAGTCTCAAACCCCGCGCGCAACGCGTCGCGGGAACGAGACGGGCTGTTTGACATCGTGAAACCGAGCACGGCAGCGGGGCCGATCACATCCCGAGATAGGCCTGCCGCACGCGGTCGTCGGCCAGGAGCTGCGCGCCGGGGCCGGCGAGCGTGATGCGGCCGTTCTCGAGCACGTAGGCCTGCGCCGCAAGCTTGAGCGAGACCGCGACGTTCTGCTCGACCAGCACGCAGGTGAGGCCTTCGCGGTTGAGATCGCGCACCGTGCGCAGCACGTTCTGCACCGTCGCCGGCGCGAGGCCGAGCGAGGGCTCGTCGAACATGACGAGCTCCGGCGCCCCCATCAGGCAACGGCCGATCGCCAGCATCTGCTGCTCGCCGCCGGAGAGCGTGCCCGCCGCCTGGCTCGAGCGCTCGGCCAGCACCGGAAACAGGGCGAACACGCGCTCGAAATTTTTTGCCCGGCCGGCCTGGGCACGCGGCAGCATCGCGCCCACCTCGAGGTTCTCCAGGACCGACAGGGTCGGAAAGACCTGCCGGCCTTCCGCCACTTGGCCGATGCCGAGATTGCAGACGCGGTGGCTTTCCCAACCGCCGATATCGACGTCGCGGAAATAGATGCGGCCGCGGGCCGGACGGTGCATGCCGGCGATGGTGCGGATGAGCGAGGTCTTGCCGGCGCCGTTCGCGCCGACGATCGCCACGATCGTCCCCTCGCCGATGTCGAGCGACACGTCGTCGAGCGCCTGCGCGTCGCCGTGGAAGACGTCGAGGTGCTCGACCCGCAACATCAGCCGACCGCCTCGGCGCCGAGATAGGAATGCACCACCGCGGGCTCGCGCACCACGGCGTCGGGCGCGCCCTCGGCGATGGCGGCGCCATGGTGCAGCACCAGCACCCGCACCGCCAGCGCCATCACCGCGCGCATGACGTGCTCGATCAGCAGGATGGTGAGCCCGGTCTCGCGGTTGAGCCGCCCCAGGATCGCCACCATGCGGTCGGTCTCCGCCGGCCGCAGCCCCGCCATCACCTCGTCGAGCAGAAGGAGCTTGGGATCGGTGGCGAGCGCGCGCGCGACCTCGAGGCGCTTGCGGTCGGGCAGCGTCAGCGCCGCGGCCGGCTGCCGCCGCCGGTCGAACAGGTCGAGCTGCCACAGCACCTCGTGCGCGCGGCGGCGCGCCATGACCGGATCGTCGTGGTGGAGCAAGGCGCCGATGACGACGTTGTCCTCGACCGAAAGCGCGGGAAACGGCCGCACCAGCTGAAAGGTCCGGCCGATGCCGCGCCGGCAAATCGCGTCGGGCATGAGCCCGTCGATGCGCTCGCCGGCGAAGGCGATCGAGCCCTCATCGGGCGCGAGCGCGCCGGCGATGATGTTGAACAGGGTGGTCTTGCCCGCCCCGTTCGGGCCGATGACCGCGAAGATCGAGCCCGACGCAACGGCGAAGCTCACGCCGTCGACCGCCAAGAGGCCGCGGAACCGCTTGCTGACCGCGTCGATCGTCAAGAGCGCGGTCATGACGACGTCACGCCGAGCTTGCGGGCGAGCCACGGCCACACCCCGTCGGGAACCACCATCACGACGGCGAGCAGGCAGACGCCGTAGAACACCTGCTTGACGCCGGGTATGTCGAGGCCGAAGGCGGTGAGCAGCTGCTGCACGGCCTCGGAAAGGCCGGTGAGCAGGAACGCGCCGATGACCGGTCCGAACAGCGTGCCGGTGCCGCCGATGATGGGCCCCAGGATCAGCTCGATCGAGCGCGAGACCTGAAATACCTGCTCCGGAAACAGATTGTTGTAATAGAACGCGAAGAACACGCCGGCGACCGCGGTCATGGCGGCGGAAATGACGACCGCGTACATCTTGTAGCGGAAGGTATCGATGCCGAGCGAGCGCGCCGCGATCTCGTCCTCGCGGATCGCCTGCCAGTAGTAGCCGACGCGGCTCCTGAGCAGAGCGTGACACAGAACGAAGGCGGCAACGGTCAGCGCCAGCATGACGTAGTAGAACATGGCTGGGTTGCCGCGCAGGTTCCAGAGGTCGTTGCGGGCGTAATTGGCGACCGGCAGGAAGAAGCCGCTCGACCCGCCGACCCAACCGAAATGATCGAAGCCGATGCGGGCGAACTCGGCGAAGGCGATGGTGAGGATGGCGAAATAGACGCCGGCCACGCCGAAGCGGAAGGCGAGGAAGCCGATGATCGCGCCGCAGGCCGCCGCGAGCGCGACCGCGGCGAACAGCCCGATCCAGGGACCGACGCCGAAATGGACATAGAGCGCCGCCGCCGCATAGCCGCCGAGCCCGACATAGATGGCATGGCCGAGCGAGAGCTGGCCGGCGAAGCCCATCATCACGTTCCAGGCCTGCCCGGTATAGGCGAAGTAGAGGATGATGATGAGCACGGTGAGCAGGTAGTCGTTGGCGAGCCACGGCGCCGCCAGCAGCGCCGCCAGCAGCACGCCGAGCAGCACCAGGGTGCGGCGCGGAACGCCTTCGGTGAGCCGCCGCATCATGACGGCCTCCTCCCGAGAATGCCCTGCGGCCGGAACAGCAGCACCAGCACCAGCAGGCCGAAGGAGAACATGCTCTTGGCGGAGGGGGTGAAGACCAGGCCGGCGAGCGCCTCGGTGAGCCCGATCAGCACGCCGCCGACGAGCGCGCCCGGCATCGAGCCGAGGCCGCCGGTGATCACGATGATGAAGGCGAGCAGCGTATAGGCGGGTCCGAGCGCCGGCGTCACGTCGAGGAGCAGTACCAGCATGGAGCCCGCCGCGCCGACGCAGGCGGCGCCGAGACCGAAGGTGAGCGCATAGAGGCGCTTGACGTCGAGCCCGACCACCAGCGCGCCGGTGTAATTGTCGGCGCAGGCGCGGATCGCCTTGCCGAGCGGCGCGAAGCGGAAAAACCCGAACAGCGCCGCCGCCACCGCGATGGTCGCGCCGCCGGCATAGACCTTGGCGGCATCGACGATCAGCGGACCGATCAAAAAGCTGTCGAACGAATAGGAGGTCTGCACGTTGCGGGCATCGGGCCCGAACACGATCAGCAGCAGGTTGACGATGATGAGCGCGATTGCGACCAGCAGGATGAACTGGCTGTGCTCGGGCCGGTTGATGAACGGATTGATGACACCGGCCTGCAGCGCATAGCCCAACGCGAACAGCACGGCGGCGATCGGGACCGTCATCGCCAGGGGATCGAGCCGCAAGCCGTTGAACAGGACGATCGCGATGTACATCGCGATCGTCATCATCTCGCCGTGCGCGAAATTGACGACGCGCACGACCCCGAAAATGACCGAGAGGCCGAGCGCCATCAGGCCGTAGAGGAGGCCGGTCAAGAGGCCGCTGACCACGACGTTGAGATAGATGTCTGCCGCCACCGCTCGGTCTGCCTCAGGGCGTTGTCGTCGCGAGCTACGCGCCGGCCGTCGGTCGGGCAGGATCGGGTCAGGCGCGCCGGTCGTAGGGGGTCATCGGCAATTGCGGCGCGGCGTTGGCCGCCGCCTTCGGCGCCACCGTGGGGAGCTTGCCGCCGCGATTCTGGATCGCCGAGTTCTTGAGCTTGTCGTTCTGGCCCTTGGCGTCGAACTGGATGCCGGGGCCGACGCTCACATTGTCGGTGATGTCGGTCTTGCGAATGGCATCGGCGAGCGCCTTCGGATCGGTCGAGCCGGCCCGCTTGTAGGCATCCGCGGCAACCAGCAACGCCTCGAAGGTGAAGACGTGATTGGTATTCAGGTTGATGCCCGGATAGGCCTTGGCGAGCGCGGCCTCGAGCCGCTGGCTCAGCTTCTTGTTCGGATCGTACCACGGCACGAAGCTGAGCGGGCCGTCGCTGAGCTTGCCCAGGGTCTTGAGATACTGGTCCTCGTACCAGCCCGGGCCCATGCTGAGCACGGCCATCGGCGCAAAGCGCTGCTTGACGAGCTCGCGGGTGATCAGGATCGCATCGTTGAGCCGGCTGACCATGAGCAGCGCCTCGGCGCCGGTCGCCTTGGCCTTCGCGACCTCGACCGAGAGATCGCGCGCCGCCGGGTCGTAGGCGATCTGCTCGACCACCTGGTAGGGCATGTTGAACTTGGGCAGCAATCCGGGAAGGTCTCTCGCCATCGCGGTGCCGAAGGTGTCGTTGACGTGCATGAACACGACCGATTTCGGCGCCTTGCCGGTGACCTCGAACACCTCCTTCTGGTTGGCGAAGGCGTCGGAGAGGATCATCGGCGCGGTCGGGAAGTTCCGGAACACGAACTTGTAGCCCTGCTCGGTGATCGGGGGCGCGGCGGCGATGTTGATCACGAACGGGATGCCCTTCTGCTCGGCGACCTGCGCGATCGCCGTGCTCTGGCCGGAATCGAAGGCCCCGACCAGAAGCTGGGCACCGTCGCCGATGAGCTTCTCGGCGCGGGCGCGGGCGACCTCGACGTTGGTCTCGGTATCGGCGTTCATGATCGCGAGCTCCGGCAGGCCGAGCTCCTTGAAGATCGGCGCCGCGACCTCGACTCCGCGCTGGCAGTCCTGCCCGATGCTCGCCTGCACGCCCGACCGCGGCAGCAGGACGCCGACCTTCAGCGCGGAACCCTGCGCGCGCGCGATGTCGAATGGCGCGGTGCCGGCGAGCAATCCGGCGGCGCCCGCGCCGGCGGCAAAGCGGCGGCGGGTGACGGATGCGGCGGGCGATTGACGGATCATCGGCGGTTCTCCCAGGATACGCGGTCGTTTGCCCTATTTCTCTTATTGTTCGAACCAAGATGCAATGGGCCATAACGGCGCGATCGAGGCGGTGACGAGGAGGTGTCCATGGAAGAAGCAGCGGCGCTGTCGGAACGGCGCGCGGGCTACCGCGTCGTCACGCTCAACCGGCCGCAGCGACTCAATGCCTTCACCGAAGCGATGCACCAGGCGCTCAAGCGCGCGCTCGCGGAGGCCGAGGAGGACGGCGAGTGCCGCGCGCTGCTGCTGACCGGCGCCGGCCGCGGCTTCTGCGCCGGGCAGGACCTGAACGAGCGGGTGGCGAAGGACGGAAAGACCATGGTGCTCGGGAACGCGCTCGAGGCCCATTACAATCCGCTCGTGCGGCGGCTGCGCGCCCTGCCGTTCCCCGTGGTCGCCGCGGTGAACGGGGTCGCGGCCGGCGCCGGCGCCAATATCGCGCTCGCCTGCGACATCGTGCTGGCGGCGCGCTCCGCAAGCTTCGTGCAGGCCTTCGCCAAGATCGGCCTGGTGCCGGACTGCGGCGGCACCTGGATCCTGCCGCGGCTCCTTGGCCCGGCGCGCGCCCGCGCGCTGGCGCTCACCGGCGAGCCGCTGCCGGCGGAAAAGGCCGAAGCCTGGGGGCTGATCTGGAGAGCGGTCGACGACGCCGCGCTGATGAGCGAAGCGCACGGGCTCTGCGCCGCGTTCGCGGCGGCGCCGACGGTCGCCCTCGCCCTGACCAAGCGCCTCATCGACGAGTCCTGGGGGAACGATCTCGACACGCAGCTCGACCTCGAGCGCGAGAGCCAGCGCGAGGCAAGCCTCACGCCCGATTGCGCCGAGGGCGTGCGCGCGTTCCTGGGCAAGCGCCCCCCGGTGTTCACGGGTCGGCGCGGTCTGTAGTCAGTAGGGTGGGCAAAATCGCCTGTCGCGGCATTGCCGTATCGAACGGCACGTGCGCGATTTTGCCCACGCGTGACCATTGCCGAGAGATCGACGTCCGGGAAATTGTGACGCGTGGGCAAAAGCACGACCGACGTTTTCGACAAGACGCAATGAGCGGGCCGCGCTTTTGCCCACCTTACGGAAATCCTCCGCCGCTCGTCATTTCTTGCGCGGCGGGATTTGAATGAGCTCCGCGAGCTGCTCCTTGGTCAGCGGCGCATCGATGAACTTGAGCTTGACCGCGTCGCGCTGAATGCCGTCGATGTCCTTCATCTCGTCGGTCTGCATGGCCGCCTTGGGATGGAACTCCTTGATCGACTCCGCGATCAGGCTCTCGTCGAGCTTCATCTTGTCGGCATACATCTTGATTGCCTTGGGGTCGGAATACATCCAGTCGACCGCCTCCCGATAGCCTTCGACGAACCGCATGATCGCATCATGCTTCGTCTTCAAGGCATCGGCATTGACGATGATCGTGCGCACGGTCTGCCCGCGCAGCGAAGGCGCATCGCTGCCGTGGATGAGAATGCGGATCTTGCCTTCCTTGAGCTCCTTGATGCCGAACGGCGGGGCGGCCCAGCCGATATCGATCTGACCGGACATGACCTGGGTCAGCGTGGCAGCCGGACCGCCGGTCGGCGTCGGCTTCGCCTTGACGCCGAGCTCGTCGACGAACGCCAGCACGAGGTTGTTGGAGCTCGAGCCGCTGGTCGAGTACGCGATCGTGTTGGCGGCGGTGGTGTCCTTGACGGTCTTGAGCGGCGAATCGGCCCGCACGTACCAATAGAGGTCGCCAGTGCCGGTGAATGCCGGAAGCAGGATGCGCAGCGGCGCGCCGCGCGCGAACGCGCGCATCACCCCGGCGACGCCGACGCCGGCACCGAGGTCGGCGCTGCCGGCGATGACGGGCTGCATGGTCTCGCCCGCGCCCTGGGTGCCGACATTCTCGAGCGCAAGATCGTGCTTCTTGAAAATGTCCTGGCCGAGGGTGGGCGCCTGGTTCTCCCAATTGTTGATCTGGCCGATCGCGACCTTGAGATGGTCCTCCGCCGCCGTCGACGCGGCGGCGAGCGCGAGTGGGACGGCGAGCGCGATCGTCAGTGTCCGCTTCATCGGGTCCTCCCGGTCTTCCGGCTCGTCCTGCCTTTACGGCTGCGCGACGACGTTGTACGCGACCTGTCGGCTTTCGCCGATGCGGCCCGCCGCCGCGCCCTGGAGCTGGCGA
>WNFB01006927.1_pt1 | contig 10155 bp, 8 predicted proteins | sample 5400501 | NCBI WGS metagenome assembly WNFB01 (sample SAMN13153341, study PRJNA577476) | soil metagenome | isolation source: 200 cm saprolite under Douglas fir tree site 2 hole 1 | place: USA:California | collected 2015-04-18 | reverse complement strand
GCGCCCGCCGAGGTCTCGACCGGCACCACCAGCCGCAGGCGGTGGTCTCGGCGCCGGTTGTCGACGCCGATGCTCAGGCGGACGAAGGGTTCGTCCGCGGCCTGCTCGGCGGCCGCCTCCACGACCAGATCCGGGCCCAGCTGGTTTCGCTGTTCGAGTGCAAATCGTGCAGGTCGCTCGCCCTCCGGCGGCTGATGCGTGTACTCGTCCCCCCGGTCGCCGATCAGCTCCAGCTCGAGGCCGAGCCGGCCGACCGGCACCGGCGTGATGGGAACCGTGGCCGCTCGGCCGCTGCTCAGCGCCGGCACCCCGCGGCGCTCGAAGGGGCTGGGATTGAAGGCGAGCTCTCCCTGGCCCAGGCGCCGGCGCAGCATCCCGGCCAGCCTCTCGCCGCGGGCCAGCCGCTCGCTCGCCTCCAGGTGGACCTGGTCGATCGAGCAGCCGCAGATGCTGTCGTGGGCCGAGTTCAGGATCAGCTGCCGCCAGCAGTAGGCCAGCTCGCGGGCCGGCCAGGGCCGTCCGGAGAGGGTCCAGGCCGGCTCCAGGTAGCGCTCGAGGCGGCGCTCCAGGGCTGCGTGCCGGAGCTTGAGGGGGAAGCGGGCGGAGAGGGTGCCCTGGAGGACGAAGGAGTGGTCGGCCGAGCGCAGCTCGCCCCGCCAGCGGTCGCGGGCCACCGGCCGGGCGGAGACGTACCCCGCCAGCGTGCTCACCGCCGCCCCCGTCCCGGCCGCCAACGGCAGCGCCGCCGCCAGCCCGGAGGGAACCGGCTGGTGGTCGTCCCCGCACATCACCAGCCAGGGCCCGTCGGGGTTGCCCTCGCGGTCGGCGTCCACCTCCTGCCGCAGCCGCTCCCCCAGCGCCGCCGCCTCCAGGGGCAGGCCGCGCCCATGGCCGTAGCCGCGCTTGAGCTGGACCGTGTCCACGCTGGAGCCGTCCAGTGCCTCCCAGGTGAAGACCGCCGAGCGCACGGCGCCTGGCACCCCGCGCCAGAGCACGGCCACGTCGATGCCGCGGCGGCGCAGCAGCTGGGGCATCTGGGCCGTGTGGCCGAACTGGTCGGGCAGGTAGCCGACCGCCATCGGCTCCACGCCCAGCTCCCGAGCTCGCGCCTGGCCCAGCTCGAGGTTGCGCAGGAGGCACTCTCCGCTCACCAGATGCTCGTCGGGCAGGGTGTACCAGGGCCCCAGCGAGATCAGTCCCGCCCGGGCCGCCCGCTTCAGATCGGCCAGCTTCTCAGGCCGCAGCTCGAGATAGTCGTCCACCACGGCCATCTGGCCGTCCAGGTGGAAGCTGAGGCCCGGCTCGCGCTCGAGCGCCACCAGCAGCGAGTCCAGCAGGTCGACGAGCCGGCGCCGGAAAGCCGCGAAGGGCAGGTACCACTCGCGGTCCCAGTGGCTGTGGGGGACGACGTGGATTCGCGGGCTCTCCACGGCGCTATCCTCGCCCACCGTGGCGATTGAGCAGGCGCCCCCTGGCTGCTCCGGGCCGGCTGACGCGGGGAGAGCCATCATGAATCCGTGGCAGTCGATAAGGAGATCTACCTGCGGGCCTGGGTCCGCAACCAGGACGCCGCCTGTACCTCGGCCTGCGTCCTCGCGGCCCTGGGCGCGCTGGGCGCACGAGACCTCCCCGACCTCGGAGCCGCCAGCCTGGCCCTGGGGGCGGCGCGGGCTTACGGCGCGCCTGGCCTCCGGGACTACGTCGCCTGGCCCGGCCGCCGGGCTCAGCTCGACCTCCACATCGAGGCGCTGGCCCGAGCCCATGGCCTGGAGGTGAGCTCGGACTCCGCCCTGGCCCTTCCCGGCTGGCCGCTTCGGCCGCGGCCCGGCGAAGCCCTGATCGTGCACCTGGCCTGGGGGCAGGAGGCGCCCGGCCGCTACGGCGCCTGGGGCTGGAACCCCCTCCGGCCGGCCACCTACTCCACCGGCGGGCACAGCGTGGTCCTGGTCGAGGTGGACGGTGGCTGGACCACGCTCGACCCCAACCTCCCGGACCTCCAGGCCTGGCCGCGGCCCGGCTTGGCCACGGCCCGGACGCGCATCCACGGATTGCCGTACCCAATCCACAGGGGCCGCGTTTGAGCCGGTGATGAGACAGACCAGCCAGCTCAGATGGTGGACGAGCCTCGGGTTCCTCACATTCGCGGCTTGTGGGCAGGCATCCCAGCCCGCGGCCCAGGCTTCGCCGCGTCCGGCGGCCGCGGAGGTTCTCTTCGCCGTGGCGAAGGGAGAGCCTTCGTTCAGCGTCACCCCTGACACGGTGGCGATCGTCGGCCTCAACGGCCTCGCGAGGAAGACGGCAACATTCGCTCCCCGGAAGGGACCCTACATGGGGAACGTGGCCGTGCTCCTCCCAGACGTGGCGGTCGTGAACGCCCAGGGCGTCTACTACATCGACGGCTTCGGGACGGTCCGGCTGCTCCAGGTGGGCGCCGAGCCGCGAATCGTCGCCAGCTTCCCGCAGACCCCGGACCAGCACGAGACGTGGTTCGCGGTCAGCCCGGACGGCTCCCGCTTTGTGGCCGGCGTACTGACCTTCCCGGCCATCGGACCCACTCCGTCCGGAGTCCCCTGGCCCTCGCTGGTCGGACCCTGGAAGTTCGACCTGGAGTCGGCCACCGGTGGCAAGACGACGCTCCTCGCCCACTGGGACCACGCAGCCTCCGGACGCTGACCCCAACCACCGAGTCATCTTCCCGATCGGCTGGACCAGCGAAGGCGCGATCGCCATGGTTCCCATCTACATCGGCACTCAGAACGCCTGGCCGGGCGGTCCGCTGTACGTACTCGACGCCTCTGGCAAACTGGGCCGGCAGCTGGGAGGCGCCGACTGCACCAGCGCCTCGATCACAGCGCAAGGCCTGATCCCCTGCCTGTCGAGGCAATATCGGGATACCGTCACGGTCCGCGATTCGACCGGCAGCGTCCTCTGGACGCCGGCGGTGGACGGCTTCAGCGCGCTGGCGCTGCGGATGGCCGCCGACGGCCAGGCCATCTCCGATCACGCCAAGGTGGCGACCAGGTCGGCCGGGCTGGTCAGCCTGCCCCAGGGTTTCTGGGTCGAGGGCTGGCTGGACGGCGACACCGTGTTCGGGCGGCTGCCCGGCGACCGCGAGTTCGGCAACCTGGCCTGGATCAGCCTCTCCAGCCCGCTGGTCGTGCACGACCTCGGCTTCAAGGGTGACTTCGTCGCGCCCCTGCCTCGCCAGGCAGGCCGTTAATATCCCTCGAACCTAGTGGTGCGTCCGGGAAACCGCTCGACAATCCATCGGCCCATTTCCGCCGAGCGCCCTGCGTGCGCTGATGCCTGCGTCAAGGGGCCCGGCGCTCATCGTCACGCATCCTCCAGATGCGCTCCTCGTCGCGCCACCCTTTCCTTGGCCTCGGCGGCCTGGGCCGCGCCTTGTCCAGCTAATTCCCAAAACACACCACTAGCGGGCGAGCTTCTCCACGTCGCCGACCATCCGGTCCAGGATCTGGAGCCCGGCGTCCCAGAAGCCGGGGTCGGTGATGTCCATGCCCAGGCTGCGCACCAGCTCGTCCGGCCGCCGCGAGCCGCCCGCGGCCAGGAACTCCAGGTAGGAGTCCACGAAGCCCGGCCCCACCTCCCGGTAGCGCTGGTAGACGGAGAGCGCCAGCAGGTTGCCGAAGGCGTAGGCGTAGACGTAGCCGGGCACGTGCAGGAAGTGCTCCACGTAGCTCCACCAGACCCCGTGCTCCTCGCTCAGCGTCAGGGCGTCGCCGAACATCGGCCGCATCTGCTCCTGCCAGGCCTGGTTGAGCTGGTCCACCGAGAGCTCGCCCTCACCGCGCCGGCGGTTGTGGCACGCGTCCTCGAACCGGTTGAAGGCGACCTGCCGGAAGATGGTCGCGAAGGCGCCCTCCAGCTGCTGGCAGAGCATGGCCAGGCGGACGCGCTCGTCCTTCTCCTCGGCCATGATCCGGTCGAAGGTCAGCGTCTCGCCGAACACCGACGCGGTCTCGGCCAGCGTCAGCGGAGGCTGGTAGTCGAACAGGTGCTGCCGTGAGGCGAGGCGGTCGTGCAGCCCGTGGCCCAGCTCGTGCGCGAGGGTGAGGGCGTCGTTGAGCTGGCCCGTGAAGTTCATCATCACGTAGGGGTGGAACCGGGGCGTCGCCCCCATGCAGTAGGCGCCGCCCTCCTTGCCCTCCACCACCGGGGCGTCGATCCAGAGCTTGTCGAAGAACTCCTGCACCAGCTGCCCCGCGCGCGCCGAGAAGCGGTGGTAGGAGCCCAGCACCAGGTCCCGAGCCTCCGGCCAGCTCACCTCCCGGCCGGCGGTGCCGACCGGCGCGTAGCGGTCCCACTCGAACAGCTCGTCCAGGCCCAGCAGCCGCTTCTTGACGCGGTAGTAGCGCACGCAGATGTCGTAGCGGGCGGTCACCGCCTTGACCAGCGCCTCCACGGCCTCGTCCGAGGTCTCGTTGGCCAGGTTGCGCGACGAGATCCAGGTCGGATACGCGCGCAGGCGGTCGTCGATCGACTTGTCGAGCAGGATCACGTTGAAGATGTAGCCGCGGGTGCGGACGTCCTGCTCCAGCGCCCGGGTGATGGCCTGGCTCGCCTGCGCGCGGCGCTCCCGCTCCGCCACCCGCAGCAGGGCCAGCGCCGGCGGCAGCGGCATCTCCTGCTCGCCGACCCGGACCTTGATGCCGGCGCAGAGCTCCTCGAAGAGCCGGGTCCAGGAGGAGGTGCCGACCGGGCTCTTCTCGGTCAGGAGCTTTTCCTCGACCTCGCTCAACTGGTGCGGCCGGTACTTGCGCGCCTCCTCCACGGTGTGCCGGTAGGTCGCGGTGGCGGGGTCGGCGTAGATGCGGGCCGCCTGCTGGTCGGTCACCTGGGCCAGCTCCAGATTGAAGAAGACGGTGTGCTTGCCACGCTCGGCCCCCGCCTCCCGCACCCGGGAGAGCAGCCGCCCGGCGGCCGGGTCATGGGTGTTCTGCGTGTGCAGCAGGTGGGCGTACATACCCGACCGGGCGGCCAGGTCGTAGTCGTCCTCCAGCCCCCGCATCATCTCCGCGAACTCGGCCGGCTCCAGGGAGCCGACCCGGCCCCGATAGCGCTCCGCGAACGCCTGCGCCCGCTTCAGCGCCTCGGCCAGCGTCTGCTCGATGGCGGGGTCGGTGGGCGAGCTGTAGAGCTCGCTCAAGTCCCAGCGGACCTCCTCGGCGCCGGTGGTTTTCAGGGCCTCGGCCACAGGCTGCTCAGGATAGCCTCCGGCGCCAGACCGTCACCTGTCGGCGGTCCGGCCACCGGCCGCCGTAGGCCCCGCGGTTGACGGCGTCCGTCACCTCGCCCAGCAGGCCCGCCCAGGCTCCGGCGTCGACGCTCAGGCTGTACTCGAGCGGGGTCTCCGGCGGCGCCCGCCGGCGGCGCAGCCGGCGCTGCAGGCGGTCGTACAGCCCCATCAGCTCCCCCTCCCCGGGCGCCGGCCGCGCCGAGCCACGCGGCCAGCGGAGCGCCAGGACCCCGGCCAGAGCCAGCCCGAGCGCCACCAGTGCCGCCACCAGCCCAGGTCCGAAGGCCAGCCAGCCCAGCGTGCCCAGGACCGCGGTCGGCGCGGCCAGCTCGAGGTGCGGGATGACGCGCGCCAGCCCTGCCGCGGCCCAGCGGTTGGGGAAACTCGCCGCGGCCAGCGCTGGGAAGCCGGGCGAGGGATCGACCGGCACCCAGCCCCGGCCGGGGAAGTAAGCCTCGACCCAGGCGTGAGCGTCGCGCTCGCGCACGACGGCCTGGTTGAGGACGGGGTCGTAGTCTCCGGTCGAGTAGCCCGTGGCCAGCCGGGCCGGGATGCCCAGGCTGCGCAGCAGCAGCGTCTCGGCGGTCGCGAACTGCTCGCAGTAGCCAATCCGGACGTCGAACAGGAACCAGTCCACCGGATCGCGTCCGGCCGGCACCCTGCCCAGCTCCAGCGAGTAGCGGTAGCGCGACTGCAGGAAGTCGGTCAGGGCCGCCACCGCCTGGTAGCGGTTGGCCGCGCCCGCGGTCGCCTCGCGGGCCAGCCGGCGGGCGGCGTCGGAGAGCGTGGCGGCGTCGAGGTCGAGCGGGTCCCTGGCGTCGGGCTCGGCCGACGGCTCGCTCAGCCGCCGGGGGCTGAGGTCGGGCAGGTAGGAGACGACGGAGTAGGTCTGGCCGGGCCGGAAGGGTTCGGGTGAATGCAGCGTGCCGTACTCGTCCAGCCGCAGCTCGCTGACGGGGACATACGCGCTCTGCAGGGGAGCGGCCGCGAGCACCACCCCGGGCAGCCGGCGCGTCACGCGGAAGACCTGCAGGAAGGTGCCCAGGTTGGGAGCCTCCGGCGCCGGCAGGAAGCCAGGGCGCACGTAGGGAGGCAGGTTTCGGGTCTCGCGGCGGGACGCGGTCCAGGCTCCGTCACGGTAGGTGTCGAAGACGAGACCCCTCCAGTAGGCGGGAGCGCCGGTGCGGACGTACATGACCACGCCGGCCCCCAGCCGGCCGCGGTAGCGGAGGTCGATGCTTCCGTTGGCACCGGCGGGTCCGGTGCCGAACTCGACCAGCGGCAGGGCGGGGTTCTCGAGCTCGCCCTTGAAGGCGGCCGAGCCGGGCAGCGAGATCACCAGCGGGCCGCCCGGCGGCGCCGCCGGCTCCGGGAGCAGGGCGAAGCAGGCGGAGCCAGCCACCAGGGACCCGGCCAGCGTCAGGGCCACCGCCCCCCGCGGGAAGCGGAAACCGGCCTCCCAGCCGCGCAGGTGCGACGCCGCCCACATCCCGGCCAGGCAGAGGATCCAGGCGGCGGCGAAGAGCCAGAACCAGTAGTCCCAGGCGTAGACGGCCGCCAGGTAGAGGATGGCGAGGCTGATCCAGAGGCTCGAGTAGCAGTTGCGGCGGGTCTTGAGGTCGAAGCTGGTGACGCCCAGCAGCATGATCGCGAAGTGGGCCTGCGGCAGCTGGCCGCCGAAGACGGCCGTGGTCGAGTCGAGCAGGAAGTAGGCGACGCAGGCGAAGACCAGCCCCGAGAGCAGGAGCTGGCGCAGAAAGCCGCGCGGCAGCCGCCGCCGGCGGTAGGAGACCCAGTGGCCCCAGGCGACCAGCGGCAGCGCGACCAGGGCGACGGGGTCGACGCCGTAGAGGGCGATGGCCAGGGTCGCGACGGCGAAGCCGCCGAAGGCGAAGGCGCGGGCGACCGGCGAATCCTCGGTCGGCGATCTCGGCAGGCGCAGGCTCAGAGCGGCCATGCCAGCTCCACGCTGCGGGCGGGGACGCCGACGTCAGCCTGGAAGCCGATCAGCCAGGCGCGTGCCTCCGCGCCCCGCCTGCCGGCCGCCGCCAGCGCCTCCAGCACCCCGGCCTGGGCCGAGCCCAGCAAGGCCACCGCCTCGGCGCTGGGGGGCGGGTCGGTGTCGGCCGGCTCCAGCGCGGGGTAGCGGGCCAGCCACTCCAGGATCGCCCACAGGGACCGGGCCTCGGCCGGGGTGGTGGGCTCCAACCCGGGCGCCCAGGCCAGGACCCGGCCGCCGGCGCGCAGGCAGTCCCAGGCCTCCGAGGCCGCCAGGCGTGCGATCTGGTCAGCGACCTCGGGACTGGGGGGATCCGGGTCCAGCAGCATTGTCAGGAGCTGCTGCCCCGGCGGCTCGTACTCGCGCACGACGAGCTCGCCGCGGCGGGCGCTGCTGCGCCAGTGGATCCGCCGCAGGGGGTCGCCCAGCCTGTACTCCCGGACTCCGAAGAGCTCGTTGCCGGCGCCCGCCCGGGGGGCGGCCAGGCTCGCCTCCAGCTCCCGCACGCGAGGCCGGAGGCTGAGCGTGGCGAATCGGGGCAGGGCCAGGGTCACCGCGGCGGGCTCGAAGCGGGTTTCGACGCGGAACATGCCGAGTGGGTCGCCTGCCTCCAGCCGCCAGCCCTCGCTGGCCACCCCTCCCCGCCGGACCGGGCCCACTCCGCGCTCCACCCGCCAGCCCGCCGCCGGCACCAGGCCCGCCGCCGCCGACACCTCCTTGCCCGCCACCCAGCCGCTCCAGCGGGCGGGTCCCCGAGCCCGGCCCAGGCTGCGCAGCTCCAGCGCCAGGCGCACGCGGTCTCCCTCGAAGACGGGGCGTGGCCGCGGCGCCGTGCGCAGCCAGGCCTCGGGCAGGGCGTCCAGCGGCGAGTGAGGTCCGGGGTCGGCGCCGATGAACGCCAGGCGCGCCCGGACGCCGCGCGAGTTCCAGAGCGCGTAGAGGAAGGCGGCGGCCACCAGCGCGTAGAGGGAGTAACCGAGCAGGAAGAGCCAGGCGACCTGGGAGGTGGTCCCGTAGAAGAAGACCACGGTCGCCAGGACGAGCGCCCCGAATACCCTCGGCGTCAGCTTCATCTTGCCGCTCGGAGAGGCGGCAGCGGCAGCTGGGCGACGACCTCGCCGACCGTGTCCTCCGGCCGGGCGCGCCCTCGCAGGCCCAGGCGGTGGGCCAGGACCGGCAGCGCCAGAGCCTTGACGTCGTCCGGGAGCACGAAGTCGCGGCCCTCGAAGAGGGCCCAGGCCTGGGCGGCCCGCTGCAGGTGGAGACCCGACCGCATGCTGGCCGGCAGGCTCACCTCGGGCCGGGCCCGGACCGCCTCCAGGATGGAGACGATGTAGCTACGGATGGCCGCCGCCACCACCACCCGCAGGGAGGCCGCCTGCAGCTCCAGGACCTCGTCCAGGCTGAGGACGGGATGCAGCGTCGCGATGGGGTCACCGTGCTCGCGGCGAGCCAGGATCTCGACCGCCTCTCCGGTGCTGGGCGGCCCCATCTCGCTGGCCAGCAGAAAGCGGTCCAGCTGCGACTCCGGCAGCGGGTAGGTGCCCTGGAACTCGACCGGGTTCTGGGTCGCGATCACGAAGAAGGGCTTGGTCAGCTCGTGGGTGGTTCCGTCCACCGTGACCTGACCCTCGGCCATCGACTCCAGCAGCGCCGACTGGGTCCGCGGGGTGGCGCGGTTGATCTCGTCGGCGAGGACGACGTTGCCGAACACGGGCCCGGCCACGAACTCGAAGCTGCCCTCGCGCTGGTTGAAGATCGAGGAGCCGGTGATGTCGGCCGGCAGCAGGTCGGGCGTGCACTGGATGCGGCGGAAGCTGCCGCCCACCGAGGTGGCGAGGGCGCGCGCCAGCATGGTCTTGCCGGTGCCGGGGAGGTCCTGGAGCAGGACGTGGCCGCCGGCGACCAGGCCACCGACGGCCAGCCTGACCACGCGGTCCTTGCCAACGATGACCTGGTGGACGTTCTCCTCCAGACGGCCGAGCAGCTCCGCGGCCCGCTCAGGCACCAGGGCCGGGGTCGCCATGTCGGGATTCTAGCTAGGCCGGAAGCCCACTCAGCCGAGTTGCGAGCTCACCCCTTGCCGGAACTCCATGAACGTGTATAGTGATAGCAGCGTTAGCATTTAATACTCCCTACACCACACCCTTAGGAGGGAAGCCTGTAGTGACGCATCTCCTGGTCTGGCTTCTGGTGGGCCTGATCGCGGGCTGGCTGGCCGGCAAGGTGATGACCGGTCACGGCTTCGGGATCCTGATGGACATGGTGGTCGGGATCCTCGGCGCCTTCCTCGGCGGCTTCCTGGCCGGGGCGGTCGGGATCACCGCCACCGGCATCCTGGCCGAGATCCTGGTCGCGTTCGTGGGCGCCCTGATCCTGCTCATGATCCTGCGGTTGCTCGGCGCCGGGCGCCGCAGCTACCCCTGATCCTCTAGTCCCTCACCCCGCTCCGGGCCGCCGGCCAGAGGGCCGGCGGCCCCCCTTTTTTTGGCCCCAGCCCCGAGCTCAGCGAACGGCCGCGGACGGGCTGTGCGGGGGATTCGTTCGCGCTTGAGGCTTGCCGCCCGCCCCGACGAGGGGAAGCCGAAACACGAACAGGCTGCCGGAGCCGAGCTCTGAGCGAACCAGGGTCAGGCCGCCGCCCTGCTGCTCCGCCAGGTCGCGGCTGATCGCCAGGCCCAGGCCGGTGCCTGCCTCAGGTGCCCGGTCGGGATCCTGGACGCGCACGAATCGCTCGAAGACTTGCTCTCTCATCTCCTCCGGGATCCCCCGGCCATGGTCTTCGATCAGCACCTGTGCGTCGCCCTCTTCGATGACGGTCAGGCGAACCCAGGGTCTGCCGTCAGAGTAGGAGAGCGCGTTGTTGATCAGGTTGTCGAGGATGCGGGCGACATGCTCC
>WNFB01006921.1_pt1 | contig 10159 bp, 19 predicted proteins | sample 5400501 | NCBI WGS metagenome assembly WNFB01 (sample SAMN13153341, study PRJNA577476) | soil metagenome | isolation source: 200 cm saprolite under Douglas fir tree site 2 hole 1 | place: USA:California | collected 2015-04-18 | reverse complement strand
GATCTTGCCTGCGCTTGCGGTAGGCGCTGATGCGCAGATCGAACGAGGCGGGATTCCACGTGGGATCGTGCATCGAGCCGCAGCGTCAGGCAGAAAGCTGCGCCGCCGCTGCGCAGGAACGCACCCAGCGGCGTTTTCCGCACGCAATAGCCGCGCCGCTCGAGCTCGGCGCGCAGCCGTCCGCCGCAGCCCGGCAGCACGATTGTGTCGTCCAGAACGACCGCATTGGCCGACAACCGGCAGGCATCCTCGGCCGTGAGCTCGATCCGGTCGGCCGGGTCGACCCGCTCCCGGATCGCGGCTCTGGCGGCCGCCGTGAACGCGCCCGGAAAATATATGACCTCGCCCCGCGGCATCGCGGAGAGTGCCGTGTCGAGATGATAAAAACGCGGATCGACGAGCTCCATTGCAACGACCTCCACGCCGAAGGTCGCCTCGACGGCATCGCGGGCATGCGCATCCGAGCGCCGGCCGTATCCCATCCAGAATAGATTGCGCGCGTCGTCCCAGACGCAATCCCCGGCGCCCTCGAGGACGAGCCCGTCCGGCAGCGTCCTGATCGCGTCGAGGATGCCCTGGGCGTGAAGGGCTCGGAATGCGGCGTCGAAATGCGGCTCTTCCGGCTGTCGCTCCGGATGGCGGAAACGCGCCAGCAGCGCGGTACGATCGAGGACGACCGCCGCGTTCGCCGTGAACACCAGGTCCGGAAGGCCCTGCACGGGCGGCACCAGCTCGATCGCCGCGCCGAGATCGCGCAAGGTTTGGTGCAGCGCCGCCCATTCCTGCCACGCCGCCGCGCCGAGCGCGTGATCGTTGCGCGCCCAGTTCTCCGGGTCCATCCACGGATTGATCGCGTAGGTGACGGCGAAATGCGCCGGCCGGCACATGAGGAAGCGCGCTTGCGGCTGGGACGACGTCATGCCGGCTCATCACCTGGTCGCGACGCGTCCCACGCAAGACGATTCGCCGGCGCCGATCAAGCTTTCATGGACTGTGGTGCGGAGGCTTCCCCAACGGCCTCGCCCGCGCTGCGGCGCCGGGGTGATGAGCGGCCCGAGACATGGGTGACATTTCGTACCGGACACATGGGTGACACTTTCCGGTTTCAGGCGGGAGGTGTCGATGCCGTGGAAAGCGAGTCTCCGGGCCGGACACATGATTTACTGGCGAGCCCGGTGGGACTCGAACCCACGACCCCTTGATTAAAAGTCCAACCAGGGCGAAATCGGCTGCAATAGGCTGCAACACGAAGCCGCCGGAAGCGTGCGAGTTGTTCCCATTCTATCGGCACAAGTCTGTCGCATGCTGTCGCGATCGATCGAGGCCTCTTGCGCTCAAGCGCGTGCACATGTACCTAGCTAGGTACGCGAACAGACCACGTGTCTTAATCACGTGCTCTCCAATTGGGGGATCAAGCGATGCCTCGACGCCAACTCACTGATCGTTTCTGCGACCACGCTAAGACCAACGGCCAACAGATTGATTACTTTGACGAAGCGGTAGCTGGCCTTGCGCTGCGAGTATCGCCCACTAAGAAGGCTTGGACTTGGCTCTACACGCAAGGCGGCAAGCGCAAGCGGCTGACATTCGCGACATATCCTGCAACGTCGCTAGCAGGCGCAAGGGCCAAAGTTGAACTGATGCGCCAGGAGATCGAAGCTGGTCGTGATCCCTTGCCGCAGGCCGAGACCTTCAAGGCGATCTGCGAGGAATACCTCCGACGCTGTCGGCTGCGTACCAAGGCTGATCGCCAGCGATGCCTTGAGCGGTTGGTGTGGCCGGTGTTCGGTTCAAGGTCGATTGGCGAAATCCGTCGCTCAGAGATCGTGCGGCTTCTCGACGGCATCGAAGATGCGAACGGCAGTGTGATGGCAGATCGGACGCTGGCCTTGGTGCGAACGATAATGAACTACCATGCATCGCGCAGCGATGAATTCCGGAGCCCGATCGTCAAGGGAATGGCACGGACGAGGCCCAAAGAACGCCAACGCGAACGCATCCTGAGCGACGACGAACTCCGCAAGGTCTGGGCCACAAGCGATGGCGTGTTCGGCGCGTTCGTCCGCTTCATTCTGTTGACAGCGGCAAGGCGCAACGAGGCCGCAGGCATGACCTGGGCCGAGATCGACGGACGCGATTGGACCCTGCCCGCCAAGCGCAACAAGGCCAAGGTCGATCTCGTTCGGCCTCTCAGCGATATGGCCTTGGCGGTCTTGGGGAGCTTGCTTGTGCCCCCTATACCGGCGGCACAATCCAAACCTGGGGGTCTCTTCACCAAGGCCAACAACGGTTTCGTATTCACCACCGATGGCGTAACGCCAATCTCAGGGTTCTCCAAGTTCAAACGCGGCCTCGACAAGGGCTCAAGCACGGCAGGATGGACCCTTCACGACCTGCGCAGAACTGCCCGAAGCCTGATGTCGAGGGCTGGCGTCAATGCCGATGTTGCCGAACGATGCCTGGGTCATGTCATCGGCGGCGTTCGTGGCACCTACGACAGACACGAATATTACCGGGAGAAGGCATTGGCCTTTGAAGCTCTGGCCTCGCAGATTGATCGTATCATCAATCCCCAGGAGAACGTAGTGGGGCTGCGGCGATGATGTGGGTCGGCTTTGAGCTAGCGGTGGAATACGTAGAGCGGCAACTTGGCCTATCACATGGCGCTGCATGGAAGGCACTGATCGATGGCGGTATCGAGCGCAACGAACGGGGAGATGTTCTCGATGTTGACCTCGATCGATGGCTCCAAGCTCGACAAGGCCGACAGCCAGCGGGTAAGCAGCCTCGAATTTTGCGGCTGCTAGATGAAATGTTCCCAGGGCGCAGAGTTCCGCCGCCTGGGGAATGCAATAGACAGCAATTGATTACCGAATTGCTCAATCGCGACCGTAGCCTTAAATCGATAGACATGAAGACCCTTAAGAAGACAATCGATAAGCGCAATGAGGGATTTCCCCTTGCGCCTCTTATTGGCCGTCGATAGGAAACGAACGTAATCCCATCGCTTCCGACTGACGCTCGCGCCATCTCCGGCAATCATTCGTCGAGGTCGGGTTTCCAAAATTAATAACTCGACCCGGCTGTCTGACATCGTAAGGAGAATAAAATGGAACTCTTAGATCGAAGAGAGGTCTGCCGCTATTTCGGTGGCAGCAGACCTCTCGATGCCTCCACGCTCTACCGCGGAATTCGGATAGGGCGTTACCCCCGGCCTGTGAAGGTCGGAGGATCGAGCCGGTGGCTGCGTCAGGAGTGTCAGAGCGCCCTTGAAGCGTTGATTGCGAAGCGGGCGTCATGAGCGACACCGAACTGGACCGGCGTCCTCTATCAATGGACCGGCGTCCTCTATCAACGTTCGGCCTTGTTGACTTAGCGAAAGCTATCAAGGTCGAACACGCCGCAGTTGTCGAAGCCGCTAAAAGCGTTGTGCCTAGAGCTATTCGCGCTGGCGAATTGCTCAAGGAAGCCAAGGACGGCCCCAACAAAGTGGGGCACGGCAAGTTCACCGCTTGGGTCGAAGCAAACTGCGGCTTCTCGATGCGACAAGGCCAATCGTACATGAACTTGTTCAAGAACAAAGACAAGATCATGGCTGCGCTGGATGCGAGCGGCAAAAGCGAAACTGTTTCGCTTTTGTCATTTCGTGAAGCCGTCGCAATCGCAAACGACACGGCTGCGTCGTCAACAAACACCAGCGATACATACGACGCGCGGGAAAAGAAGCTGATTGAAAAGCTTGAGGAGATGAAAGCTCCCGAAGCAGAAGCAGCAGCCGAGAAAACGATGAAGGAGATGAGGTACATCGTCAAGCTAAAGCAGACTGCGGTGAAGCAAGCGGGTTAACCGCAAGCGTGGTTCCGTCAACGAGACTTTGAGGGCGGCATTCTCACAAGGGTGCCGCCCCTTTTCTTTGGTGCTGGGACGCCGTGGGTGAGCTTCTATCGAGCGCGGCGAGGCACCTTACACGCCGGATCATATCAGTCCCCCCGGACTGGACCTTCCCAGTCAATTATTTTCTTTCGATGAATTCGATCGTGTGACGCCGAGAACGATTGATTTCACAAACACATAGCGCGTTTTCGTGCTTGATATTGCAACCCACGGTGATATAATGTCTGGGTAAGGTGAACCAGTGGAGGAGCCCAACGTGGTGGCCGAGAAGCATTGCAAAGAATGCGGCATGGCCTTCGTCCCCGTGAGGCATGATCAAGTCTTTCATGATGTTTGGTGCCGCCAAGCTTGGCATCGGCGCCGCTACCACGCAATCCGTCAATGGTGGCTGGAGCAGCAGCAGCACGAGGAACAGAAGATCGGAGGGACAGTGGCATGAGAGACCATAACAGACCTCAATCTGATCGCATGGTCCACCCGCCATTGATCTTTCTCAAGCCGATCCCGCTGGTGGTTCCTTTTGAAGTAGTCGAACAACTTGTCGCTTCCGTTCGCGCTCTGGATCAAGGACAAAGTCCCGAAGAATATCCAGGACAACCGCAGCGTTCGTCCGACCAGCCGAACGATGTGCGTTGCGCTGAAATTCAAGCGGTTCTGCTAAGACTGAAGCCGGGACACCAAGGGCGAGAAGCACCTCCATGACTGTCTTAATGGCATCGATAATGCCGATGTCTCGGTCTGTAAGCTCTTCATCGTTCGTGGTCATTCATGTTCTCCCTTTGGCTGGAAGCTGCGCTTGGATTGAGGCAAGTTGGAGGCCCAAGTAAATGAGCGAGGAAATCTCTAAAGCTGAAAAGCAAGCGGTGCTTCGCAACGACGTGGCGGTTAGGAAGGAGGCCGCGACATATTTCGAACGAGCCCAGGCCGAGATCGGCGGCGAGATGGGCCGCTTCAAGAGTTTGAACAAGCAAACCTTAGTGGGCGCAAGCGGTGGCCCTGTCTATCCTCGATTGCCGCCGTCGTCGCCATTCGCGAGCGACCCCGTGCCAGCAGAATTAGATTTGGGATTTTCGGTTGATGAGATGGTTGCGGTGGGCACTGAGGCCGAGATTGCTCGATCGATTGCAGACGAGGCCGCGAAAATGGCTCCGACTGAAAGCTCCCCGGTTGTTAGAGACAGCGTGGCCTCGTCTGCTCCCTTGAAACGGAGAGCGTGAATGCCTGAGCAAATCATCCAAAAGCTGATGACGAAGCGTTGTCAGCTTTGGCCTAGCTGTAGCTGTCACCGTCAATGGGTGCATTTGCAAGATCGGCTTGGCCAGGATGGCTGGAGCTTCGATGAGATTGCCGCAGTGGAAACCACGATCTTCTTCATGCTGTCCTGCGTTAGCGCGCACTGCCCCGACCGCAAAGTGCGAGCGTCGGCAACGCTTCAATTGCTCAATCCATGGTGGGATCGGCAGAGGAGGGGGGAGGAGCTGACGAAAGAATGGTGTCAAGACCGATTGAGGGCTCAGCGATGATCGATGAAGCCGATGGCGAACGCACTTTCGTTTGTGACGGTTGTGGCAGTAGAGCCGAGTTCGATAACGGCGTTGATTTTAGGAGCGCTTGGTATTCGCTGGCCGATCAAGGATGGGTAGCATTCAAAGATCGTTATGGAGAATGGAGCCACTACTGTCGGGACTGCGCCCGTCGGAGGGCATCGGGAGTGGCTATCTTGGATCAACCTGCGAGGGCAAGATGAAGAAGGCCGGTTGGCACGATCAACCCCGCCAATCGAGATTGGCTGCGGTGATGTATCCACATCTAGCGAGCGAGGAAACAAGGCAACAAATGAAATCTTTCAGCGATCGAGAGGGTCGCAAATCGCCCCAACAGGCCAAGATCGAAGCCGATCGACCAAACCCTAGCCCATTCGAAAGGAGGAAATGAATGGCTCGATTTCAGCTTTGCCAACATGCTTGGCCGATCGAAGGCGGAGCGAAGCTGGTTCCGGTCGGTACAATGCTCGATCGCGATGATTGGCAATGGAACGGCTCGCCCTTGCCGTGGCCGCCACCTGTGAACGCGATGGCACTCGATCAAGAGGCGTATGACGCTCTGCTCCGACATTATTTGTATTGGCAAGTGCTGTCTGCGGACGGCGTGCAAAGGACTGGTGATCCCAAGTGAAGAAAGGAGAACGTGATGGTTGAGGTTAGAACAAGTAACCCGCCCGCTCAGGTGATCAATGAGCGGCTGGGCAATCTGCCGACCGGTCGAACATATTCGACAGAGGTTGAAACAAACCCCACCCGAACAGTTACTTGCGTTTATCCGAGTGGCTTTCAGGCGTCGAAAGGCGACGCGGTGAAGAAAGGACAAGATAATGGCTAAGGCTCGCAGCGGCGGTGGCATCACATCTAACAAGCTCGTCCAGTCGAAGGCGCCTAAAGCCGAACCGAAACCGAGAGCGATTTCGCCGGGTGGCGTTTCGCAACTCGGCGAGCATGTCGGCACTCGCAGGGCGGTTCAACCCCTTGATGTTGGCCGGGGCTACCAGCCAAAAGGTCCAACGTCGAACATGGGTCAAGGCCCAGGAGCAAACCGTCAAGTGCATCGCTGCGGATCGCAAGGAACCCACGGGCCAGTCAATCTTGGCCATTCGCCCCAACGCCGGGACACGCTTGCCGAGTTCGGCCCCGACATCCCCGGTCGAAGGAGATAACAAAGTGACCAAATACGACAATGACGGCCCAAATCTGGAAGAGGAACAGATGCTGGAAGCCGAGGCGCGCAGGCGAGGCATATCAGTTACTCAGCTGAGAATGTTGCTGGCAGTGCCAGATAGCTTGGTGAAGGATTTGGTCTCTGACAACTCGCAGAGGGCGCCACAGGCAAAGCCAGTCAGCACTGTGAGGGGAACAGGGTGGCAGCCGGAACGCAAGCTTGAACAGCCACCAGGGATTTTGATCATGGATCGGATGATGGACGCGCAAGATGCGGTGGATCGCAGGGCGTTGGCGAAGCGGTTGGGAGGGTGAAAATGTCATCCGGAGAAAAAGCAGAAGAGCTATCGATAGGCGCAAGGGTGCGAGAGCAGCTTTTGGCGCACGTGGCAAAACAACGTGAAGCGAAAAAGCCACGTGCGCCCAAGCTTGAGGTGGTTGAAGGCTCCCCGCAGAGGAGCGTCAGGGTCGGGATGGCTCGGGGGCTTGGTCAGGTGTTGGCGAAGATTGATCCGGGCTTGACGACGATTGATCCGGCGTATCGCCCGAGGTTCGCGACGGTGACGCTCGTCGGCATCGAGGGGAAGGTCGAGCCAAACCATTGGCCTGCCGCGCTCGTGAGGGTCGATTACCATCCGCTGAGGGAATTCGACCGTCAGGTTGAGGGCTTTCATCGTGGCCGTGAGGAGGATTGATAGTGCCGCAGGCGCCAGGGAACGTTGAAGAAGCTATTGCGCAGATTTCGAGCGACATTGAGGGGGGAAGGGTTGAGAGGGAACCGGAAGACGTTCGAATTGCGGAGGTGTTCGAGCTTCCGTTAGAGCCGATTCGAGAAGGCTTCGCTAAGGCTCGCGCTAGGGCGATCGCAGAGGTGACCAAGCCCGCCGCCGAGAAGCCCTTTGTGAGGAGGCCGATTAGGTCGTCCGAGGAGCTGGAGCAGGAGGAGCTGAGGCGGTATTTTCCGAATGGGGTTCCACACACGGAGAAGGAAGAGCCAAAGATCGAGCCTGTTCAGGCTCAGGTGGCGCTAGATGGCGAGGTCATCCAGCCATCGGCTGATGACGAAATCGTGGAGCTAGAAGCAAAGCTCGAAGCAAAACGAGCATTGGTAATCACCAATCAGCGCCAGCGATTGGTGACGCCAGCTATGGCTGCACAAAAGCCCGAAATTGCAATGAACGAGATTAATAAGAAGCACGCAGTAATCACCAATCTTGGCGGCAAGTGTGTAGTGATGGAATGGGTGCTCAGCGATATCAATCTGGAATGGGAAGAGCCGTCGTATCAATCGCTGACGAGCTTTCGGGAGAGGTACGCGAACCGATATGTCCAACTGATCGGAGTGGTGCGGAAGATCGAGATTGTAGCGCCGGAACCGATGGCGCCCTGGTGGCTATGTCACCCTTCGAGACGACAGTTCGATGGGATTGATTTGGAGCCGAAGGGTCCGGCGATCTTGAAGGGCAACCGCTTGAACCTGTGGCGAGGGTTTGGAGTGCAGCCGGAGGCGGGCGATTGGAGCTTGTTGCAGCGGCACCTGCATGAGGTGCTGGCGAGTTCTGATCAGCGGTCGGAGGATTACGTTAGGAGGTGGACCGCGTGGAAGCTGCAGAACCCCGGCGAGAGGGCAGAGGTAGCGCTGAATTTCAAGGGAAAGAAGGGCAGCGGCAAGGGTGTGTGGATGCACGCAATGCTGAAGATTTTTGGACCACATGGAATGCTGATTTCCAATCGGCAGCATCTGACGGGGAAGCACAACAAGCATCTACAAAATCGCCTGTTGCTGTGTGCTGATGAGGCAGTGTGGGCTGGAGACAAGGATGCAGAGCGGGTGCTGAAAAGCTTGGTGACTGAGCGAACGATGACGATCGAGCCGAAAGGCATTGATGCGTTCAACTGGGCCAATCGGCTCGGAATTATCCAATCGACCAACGATAAGTGGGTCGTTCCTGCGAGTGAGGATGAACGGCGGTACGCGGTATTCGAGGCCTGTCCGATCTACATGCAACAGAAGGAGTATTTCGTTCCGCTGTTCAGCGAGATTGAAAACGGCGGCGCTGCGGCGATGCTTTACGATCTACAGCGGCTTGACCTTGAGGGCTGGCATCCCCGGTACGACATTCCTCAGACTGAGGCATTGGTGGACCAGAAAGTTAATAGCCTGGGTGGCATGGATCAATGGTGGCTGGCAAAGCTCAACAACGCCGAGACACCGACGCCACAGAAGGGCAACCCTCGGTGGGTTCTCGCCAAATCGCTGTATGAGGACTGCAAAGCCTACAGTCCACGAAGCACTCACATAACCGACGACGAGTTCGGTCGGTTCCTCCGTGAGCTTGGCTGCGAACACAAGCGCACCGCGAAGGCCTGGGGCTGGATATTCCCGCCTTTGCCGGAGGCCCGCAGTGCTTGGGAGCTTCGAATGGGCCGCAAGTGGGATTGGCTGGTATCGGCGACAGAATGGAACCAAAGGGGCGAAACCTAGGTTGTGATATGATTGACAGGAATGACAGGCACAACATCCCCAAAAACATAAAGGCCTATTCTGGATTTTGCAGCAATTTAGACCTATCAAACATATCAAACATATCAATCATATCACAATCTAAATAAAGGAAAGAAACTAAAAGATGACTGGTTTTCCTGAACTGACTTATGAAGCGCCGAATGAGGATGATCCGTTAGGATTGCCTGATAGTGCTACGTCGCTTGACCTGCTTAGGGCGGTTTACAGGAAGCCAACTTTGTCTCTATCAACTCGAATGAGGGCAGCAGGTCTGGCGCTTCCCCATGAGCATCCTAAGCTCGGCGTGACGGTGAACATCGCCGATGACGGCACGTTCGCCGCTCGCCTCGACAAGGCGATAGCGCGCAGCAACGGCCACGCGGCGAAGCTCGTCGAGGGTTCAGTGATTGAACATGATCCAATGGAACTCCGCACTGGCCTCCGAAGGCGGGCCTAGCCTGAAGGCAACAGAAAAGGCCCCAACTCTGGGCCTCTTCAACGTCATCGCTCTGATCCGTCAGCGCCGCTCTAGGTTAGCCCTGGCCTTCGCCATCAGCTGAGCTCGGTGCTCTTCAAAGAAATCCCGCACAGCGGCGTTGATGTCCATGTACTCGGGCTTCAGACCCTGGCGCCGAAGGCCCTCCTTGACCGCTAGGCGAGCTTGGCGCCTAGCCTCACAGGCAACGCTGCTTATCGGGATCACCTGCGCAGGATCCATCGGGTCAACGCGGACTAGCCTGAGTTTCGGCTTCGGCGCGGGGACGTCACAGCCGCATTCGGGATAGTCGGTCATTGATTGCCTCCGTTGAGCCGCGAGATTGTGCTGTGGCTGACGTTGTAGGATCGGCCGATATCCGTCAGGGTCTCACCCGCCTCGCGCCGCGCTAGGGCCTCTGCGATTTGATGTCGGGTGAGCTTGGGCTTGCGGCCGAACCGGACCCCGATGACCATCGCTCGCTTTCGGCCTTCGCTGGTGCGCGCAAGGATCAAGCTACGTTCGAATTCTGCCAGCCCGCCGAGTATCGTAATCATCAGCTTGCCGTGGGGA
>WNFB01006920.1_pt1 | contig 10160 bp, 13 predicted proteins | sample 5400501 | NCBI WGS metagenome assembly WNFB01 (sample SAMN13153341, study PRJNA577476) | soil metagenome | isolation source: 200 cm saprolite under Douglas fir tree site 2 hole 1 | place: USA:California | collected 2015-04-18 | reverse complement strand
TACAAGCACTGGCGCTCCGTACGGCGACTCTACAGCGACCCAGGATGCCCAGGAGCGACGAACGGAGATGTCGGCCATGAGTGAGACGCATCTGACTGTCAGCGTAAACCAACAAAGCCCTGAGCGTCTCCCGTGGGCGGGAAACACCGAGCCCGCGGTGACCGCGGAGGCCTCTCAATTCCCATTGCGCCCCTACAGCCACTCCTCGTTCACGTTGTTCACGAGCGTGACCTACGCTGGGGAAGCCGCGCGCGGTGTCCTCAGGGAGTCAGACCTCCTCGACGCCGACGTCCGGGCCCAGGTGCCGCCGCCAGCATCCATCTGCTCAGTCCCCAATTCTCTGAGCCTGTGGCGGATAAGTAGCGGCAGATCCATGGGATTCCTCCGATCTGGCTTAACAAATTATGATTAAGGTTACTTGCGCAAGTCCACATTTCACTTGACAACCAAAGTGAATCAACCGATATTGGTAAATGAGATTGCGGCCTACTCCTCAGTCTTCAGACCATCTGAACTAGGGCAGGTTATCTGATTCCCCTCCCTCTAGGCACTTCAGCCGAGGAGGTTGACATGTTTGCTCGCAGTGTTTCCTTCCATCTCAAGCCAGGTCGCGCTACGGAGTTCACCCAGACCTTGGAGAAGGACGTCATTCCCGCCCTTCGGAAGCAGAAGGGCTTCGTGGACGAAATTGCGTTCGTCGCACCAGGCGGAGCGGATGCGGTCGGCATCAGTGTTTGGGACCTCAAAGAAAACGCGGAAGCGTATGCCCGTGACGGCTACGCCGCCGTGCTCAAGGGGCTGGAGCCGGTGGTGACTGGCACGCCTCAGGTTCAGACGTACGAGGTGTCCAACTCGACCTTCCACAAGATCGGTGCTCGCGTAACCGCCTGAAGCCAGTCGTTTTGTCGTGTCGTCCGGCGAGGGCGGCCACGGCCGCCCTCGCTCCGCCGTTGGTCGTCGAAGATGGCGCCGCTGTGAGGTCCATCCTCCATCTGTTTCAGCCCCGGCCTTTGCCCGCGTTGCCTGCACCAGGCGAAGGGACACTTCTGGGTCTACCGCGAGCCGCCCCCTCCACCCCCAGCACCCGACCGGCGCGCATTCGTGGACGAGTGTTCGTCCACGAGGAAGCCATCGACGACTGCGACATGCGAGGGCCGAAATGACCGACGAGCCGAAGCTGCTGACCGAGGAGGAGCTGGAATTGCTCCAACGCGCCGCCACGGAAAAGAAGCTCCGTCCGGAATACGAGGGTGAGAAAGAGCGCTACAGCGAGGTCGTAATCACGCCGTCGATGGCCCTCCGCCTCGTCGCCGAGGTCCGCCGCCTGCGTCAGTTGGTGCGGGATGCTGCCCCGCTCATTTGGGATGTGAATGACGAGGAGGCGCCGAGCACGCCAGAACTCCGGGCGATGGCTGGACCCTGGGAGGAGACAGCGCGTGCAGCAGGGATTACACGCGAGGATCCTCCGGATTGGGAACGACACCTCAAGGCCGACGGGGACCGTGGATAATGAGCGGCCGCTGACCGAGGAGGAGCTGGAACGACTGCGCGCGTCCATTGAGAAGCACGTCGACGAGCACAGCTCAGAAGCGTTCTACATCTCCTCGGCGCAGCAGCAGGGCGTTCTAAGTCTTTTCGCTGAGATCCGGCGCCTGCGCCGCGGCGAGTGGATCGGCGGCGCCGCAAACGAGATCACCGGCGACCCGAACTGCTGCGACCTCCAGTCGTCGGACGCCGGAGCGATGTCGGAGGTCATGCGGCGTCACCTCAAGGCCGAGGTCGATCGACAATGAGCCGGCTGGCGCTGATGTTCGCGTGCGGCATGGAGCGGTGGACCGTGAAGGTGATGTCCGATCCGGCCGCGATGACGGTCTCCCTCGCCCCGCACCACACGACCGTCGCCGCCATCAAGGCGGTGTCGCACCACCATGTCGGAGCTGGCCCTTGACCGTCGCAGTGAACCTTGCAGTACTGGCGAGGGCGCCCGCGAGGGCGACACGATCACGTTCACCTCGATCGTGGTCGTGTGAGGATTCAGGCCTGGTGCCGGCTGTCACGCCCCTCGTTTCCCCTCAATCAACCGGCCGACGACGCTGTACGCGTGATCGCGCGGCATGCCGGCATTCATGTGAGGGAGGGACGGTTCATGGGTGAGCGGGTGAAGGTGGCTAACCTAAGCGAGCTCCCGCGAGGCACGGGGCGGCAGGTGCAGGCTGGCGGAAGAGCGGTTGCGGTCTTCAACGTCGATGGCACGATTCACGCCATCGACGGGACCTGCACCCACCGCGGGGGCCCTTTGGGAGAAGGAGAGCTGAACGGGACGGTCGTCACCTGCCCGTGGCACGGCGGTCAATTCGATGTGACCACAGGAGCAGTCCTCGGGCCGCCTGCTCCGCAGGGGGTGCGCGCCTATAAGGTGCTCATCGAGGGCGATTCGATCGTGGTTGAGGTCGGCTGACAAGTGCTACGGCTCGTCCCCCACCCAGACCCACCGCTTCGTCGCGGAGGTTCGAGGTACGTCTCGATACGGTGCGCCTTACCAACTGCATCTGGACAGCGAGGTTAACGAGGTGCCAGAGCCGTTTCCACCATGTTGTCAGGCGTGCGCTTCGTCTCCCGCTCCAGTTCCTCCACGAGCTCCCGGACGGCTTGCATCTCAACTTGGCTGCAGGCTTCGGCGTGCAGTTCCGACATCCACGGCTGCACGCGCTTCACGAGGGCGTGGAGACGACGGATGTCGGCAACGGCGCGGCGGATGATGGCTGCCCTTTCAACGCCTCTTGCGCGAACGGGTCCATCCTCGGATGCGCCAGCTCGAGGAGGTCGCCTTGCTCTCTCTCGCTGAGCGACTCCAGGTCGTCGAGCTTCGTGTGTCGCGTCACCTACCCTCCCGGGTCAGCGGCCGCAGCTCGTCGGTCATGCTCGTGCTGTCAGCCAGCCCAGCGCAGCTTCCCTGTCGTAGAAGATCCCCAGGTCCACGCCTTGCTCTTCGAGGTAGATCGACAACATCCTGGCGAGGCCGTAGCGATGAGGGTCGGGGCCGATCACGAGAGCGAAGCGCCGGGAGATCCCCTGCCTCAGGAGGGAGTTGATCCAACCCGCTCGCACCTGCATGTCCTTGGACCATAGCTTGGCAGTGGACGCGACCTCCCCGCTAGAGGTTGCGCACGTCACGGTGGCCCACGCCCGAATCAATAGCCGCAGCAATCCGTTGCAGATATTAGTCGGGACTACCCTTGCTCGCACGAACGATGCTCACGACGTTCTGTTCCCCCGGCAACATCGCCGTCACCGTCTCGCCAACCGCGACGATCTGCTCGACGCAGTCAAGGTTCAGTAGCTTGCCGGAATCAGTTGTTATCCACACTGGCTCTCCCTCGCCTCTCTTTTCCGGACGTTAGCGGTTGACCTCGGCCTTCGGCGTTCTAGCCATCACCACTGCAGTGCCGTCCCGACCACCACAAGAAGTAAGCCGAGGCGGAGACGCCACAGGTGGATCTTCGTTTCTGTCTACTCAAGGAAGCTGGGGTCGTCCTTCTTCATGCGGTCGATGACCTTGGCCATCCCGCCGACGTACTGCCTCTTCGTCTGCACCGAGAACGCCAAAATGATGGTGCCCGCCACGACAAGAATGAGGCCGAGGCGGCGCCGCACGACATCGCTCACCGCCGCACTTCGCGCTCCAGCTCCTCCAGGAGCTCCCTGACCGCTTGCGTCTCCGCTTGGCTGCGGGCCTCAGCGTGCAGTCCCGACATCCAGGGCTCGACGCGCCTCACCAGATTGCGCAGCCGTCGCACCTCGGCGATCAGGTGGCGCACGTCCGTGGTCGGAAGGCCAGCGGCGTTGTTGCGCGCCTCGAGCCGCTCCAGCTCCTCCTCTGTCAGCGGCTTCAGCTCGTCGGTCATGACCGTCCAAAACCACACAGCTTGTCAAGGTGGTCGATGACGGTCGTCTTGAGGTCGTCGACCTCTAAGCCGGCAGCCGCGACGTTCTTCCCAAACGTCCGCCACGCGGGTCTCAGCGCCTCGGCCGTGACGTCACCGCCGTCTTGTCGCCAATGTGCGTGGATCACAGCGCTGATGACAGCGACCTGGGGCTGCGCGTCCTCGAGCGACGTGATCGGCACCTTCGCGACCATCGTCTCGACGCCGGCGACGGCCGCCTTCAGGCGCGCGGTGACGTAACGCTTAGACGGGGTGGTGGGAAGGACCTTGTCGGTCACGGCTGTCATTCTACGCCCCCGCGCAGCCTCGAAAAGCCATTCGCGTTCGGACCTGTCTAATCACCCCCGGGGTGATTCTCTCTCTTTGACCAGGAAAGGGTGATAGGCAGATGCTAGTGAAGTTCAGGACGACGAAGCTGGCCGGGAGCTTCGTTGAGGAGGTCAACAAGCACTATGGCGGAACGTCGACGTAGGAACAAGGCGGTAGAGGGGGCAACAATGGCCGCCTCCGCCGCACTGGACCCGAAGGGCCGTGAGATCTGGCCTGACGTGGTTATCCCGCCCGGGGAGCACCTGGTGAAGATCCTCGAGGCGAAGGGATGGTCGCAGGCCGAGCTGGCGCGGCGCATGGGCCGGCCGGTCCAAGTCATCAACGAGATCGCGCGGGGGTTCAAGGCGATCACGCCGGAGAACGCGCTGCAGCTCGAGCGCGTGCTCGGGATCTCGGGGAGCTTTTGGGTGCGCCTCGAGGCGGACTATCAGTACAACAAGGCGCGGCTGGCGGCGAAGGCGCGGCGGCGGGCTAGGTCGAGTCGGGGCTAGGGGTCAAGGAGCGCTCAGCGATGTCGGCGCTTCCTGACGAACACTTCGGGCGGCCGCTCGTAGCGGGCTGCACTCCGCCCGGGAGGCGTCAAGCGGGGGGTGCGGGCTTGAGTCGTCTGGAGAACAGCCACGCAGTGCCTGCCTGGTCGGTCCAGGGTCACGTTCGTCGGCGGCGTGGGCGGCGGCGTGTCTCGCATCAAGCCCTTGATCTTCCCCAGGACCTGCTCTTGAGTGATGCTCACCTCGTCTACTCCCTTTCCGCGTCGCCGCTTCCCGCCGCCCTAACGGTGGCGGGCTCTCCGGACGCGAGGACGACCCCGATCACCTCCACCCCAACTAAAGGCCCCCGCGGGACGACTCGGCCCGTATCGGCGAGCTTGCGCCGGCCGATTGACGGGCTTGGGACTCAAGCGGGAGCAATCGCGCCCAGGTCGGCAACGGGCGTCACGAGCCGCTTCCGGCCTCCTAGCACCAGCCGCACCTGGTGCGTGCCGCCGTCATCGGCGAGAGGAATGGTGCGGGGGTCCAGAGGCGCGCCGTCCAGTTCCGCCTCCGCGATCCCTCGGCACCGGCGCTCCGGATTTAAGACCGCGATCTCGTAGCGCGTCCGGCCGAAGCGCCAGACGATCGCGTAGTCGGGCCAGGACGACGGGATACAGGGGTCCATCTCGAAGGTCGAGCCGCGGCGCCTGAGCCCGAGTATGCTCTCGAGGCCCGCGCGGTACATCCAGCCCGCGGAGCCGGTGTACCACGTCCAGCCGCCACGCCCGGCGTGTGCAGGGTGGGCGCAGACGTCTCCGGCGATGACGTACGGCTCGGCCTTGTAGCGCTCGACATCGGCCGCGGTCCTCGTATGGTTGACGGGGTTGAGCATGTGGAAGAGCTCGCCCGCCTCGTCCCCGCTGCCCCGCTGGGCCATGGCCATGACGACCCAGAGAGCAGCGTGCGTGTACTGGCCGCCGTTCTCACGCACGCCGGGTGGATAGCCCTTGATGTACCCCGGGTCCTGCGCGGATTGGTCGAAGGGTGGGGTGAGCAGGAGCACGACCTGCGGCCCTCGCCGAACCAGGTGGGTGCGGACGGCGTCCAGGGCGCGGTCCGCGAAGCGCACGGGAACCGCGTCCGAGAGCACCGCCCAGGATTGTGCGATGGCGTCGATCCTGCACTCGTCGTTCTGGGCCGAGCCCAGAGGCGTGCCGTCGTCGTAGTAGCCACGCCGGTACCACTCACCGTCCCACGTCTGCTCCAGCATGCTGGCGAGGCGGCTCTTCTCGCTGCGGTAGCGCTCGGCCCGGGCCTGGTCCCCCCGAGCTTCGCACAACAGCGCGAACTTGCTCAGGACGCCATGGAGGAAGAAGCCCAACCACGTGCTCTCCCCACGCCCTTCCCGTCCCACGCGGTTCATGCCGTCGTTCCAGTCCCCGCTCCCGATGAGTGGAAGTCCGTTGGCACCCACCGTCAGCCCCTTGTGGATGGCGCGGACGCAATGCTCGAAGAGCGATCCCTGTTCGGCCGAGAGGCTGGGCTGAACGTAGGCGTCCTGCGCCTCCGGGGCGAGCAGCGGGGCCTCCAGGAAGGGCACCGGCTCATCGAGTACGCCCGTGTCGCCTGTCGTCCGGACGTAATGTGCCACCGCGTAGGGAAGCCACAGCAGATCGTCGGAGCAACGCGTGCGGGTGCCCCGGCCGCTCGGCTCCTGCCACCAGTGTTGGACATCGCCTTCGAGGAACTGTCGGCTCGCCGCTCGCAGCAGGTGTTCCCTGATGAGATCCGGCCGGGTGAGGGTCAGAGCCATCACGTCCTGAAGCTGGTCGCGGAACCCGAAGGCACCGCCCGGCTGGTAGTAGGCAGATCGGGTCCACAGCCGGCAACTCACGTCCTGATAGAGGAGCCAGCGGTTCATCAACAGGTCGAAGGAGTCGTCCGGCGTACGGACCTGAACCGTGTCGAGGATGCCGTCCCAGCTCTGGCGCACGGCTTCCCGGGCGGCCTCCGCGGCCTCCACGCGACCGTGCCGGCCCAGAAGCTCGCGGGCCTGGTCCACATCCTTCCCCTGCCCCACGAGGAACCCGAGGCGGCGCGTCTCCCCGGGGTCCAGCGTCACGGAGACGTGCAGGGCAGCGCAGGGATCCAGCCCCGCCCCGAAGCGGCCCGACAGCGCTTCACGGCGGAGAGCCACCGGTTGCGCCAAGGAGCCGTTGCGACCGAGGAACGACAAGCGGTCTCCCGTTGCTGAGCGGAGCGCTTCGCTCGCGTGGGCGAAGGCCACGCGCCCCGCGAACTCCTGGTTGTAGGGGTTTCTGGCCAGGACCGCCCCGGTCGCAATGTCGAGCTCGGTCACCACGTGCGTGTTCTGGCCCGCCCGCGGTGGACCCAGGACCCACTCGTTGTAGGCGAACACGCTCAGGCGACGCGCCCTTCCGCTCTCGTTCGTGAGCGTAAGCAGGGAGAACTTCACCGGGTCCTTCGCGTCTACGAATACGTCGAGGTCTTGGCGCATGCCGTGCGCCACGCGGGCGAAGCGGGTGAGCCCGGCGGAATGCCGGATCACGAAGCGGCTGTCCGTACGCGTACGGGGCATCGGGCCCGGTGTGGGTGACCACGTCTCTCCTGTCTCATCGTCGCGGACGAAGAGTGCCTCGGCCGTGGGGTCGGTCACGGGGTCGTTCGCGAAGGGCGTGAGGCGGTTCTCGCGGCTGTTCTCCGACCACGTGTAAGCCGACCCTGAGGCCGTGACCACCGTCCCGAACGCGGGGTTGGCGATGACGTTGGCCCACGGCAGGGGCGTCTCCTGGTCCGCTTCGAGGACGATCACGTAGTCGCGCCCGTCGTCGGCGAAGCCGCCCATGCCGTTGGCCAGGGCGAGTGGAGGCACCGGTACGTCCGCCGATGACGCGGCGGCGGAGCTCGGCTCCGGGGAGGGCGCGACTTCCGCGGGCTCCGCCCACTCGGGATCGGGCCGGTCGAGTTGGTTCGCCAGCTCGCCCCGCTCGCCGCTCAGGACAGCGCGCGCCACACCGGCGAGGAGGATGCGCTCGGCTTCCGCCATGCGGTCCCCACGCAGCAGGTACGCCCCGCCGGGCCGGTGCTTCCACGTCCTCCAGGGTCCATTGTCAAGGAGGGCCGCGAGCTGCGCGTGCATCTCGTCGAGATAGCTGACGGGGTGCTCGTTGAGGATCACGACGTCCGCGCTCAGCCCCTTGAGTCGCCAGTACTCCTGCGCCTGCAGGACCTGGCGCACCAGGGGCAGGTCGTCCTCCTCGACGACCCGCACCAGGAGGATGGGGAGGTCGCCCGAGATGCCATGGGGCCAGAGACCTTCCTGGCCGAGTGTATTGCGGGCCAGAAGCTCCGGGCCCGCGCGGAGCGATCCGTCGGCATACAACACCCGCGAGGCCAGGCGTTCGAAGAGCAGGGCTTGCTCGCTCGAGATGCCCAGGTGGCGGAGGCCGCTCTGCGCATGCGCGAAGGCGAGGGCGAAGGTCCGCGCCGCAGCGCTCGGGTCGTGGTAGCGCTGGGCGAGGGCCAGGGCTGTCTCCCGGGAGGGCGCCATCCCCGTGGCGAAGGACAGCCTCATGAAGCCGCCCGGCGCGAGGCGAATGCGCTGCCGCAGGCTGACGAGGGGGTCGAGCACGACCCCGGTCGTGCCGGAGAGGGAGCGTCCATCGAGGGCCTGCGGATTCTCGGGACCGCGCCCGCGACCGAGGAAGCGCGCGCGGTCGGTCTCCCATTCCACCGGCCCCTGCGTCCGGCCTTCGAGGCTCAGGACGTGGACGGCCCACGCCGCTGCCTCGTCTGGAGCGCGCGGCCGCCGATGGCAGAGGAGGGCGGCGCTCTCAGGAAGGTACTCCGTCTCGACGAACAGCTTGCCGAAGGCCGGGTGGGCCAGGTCGTCGGCCGGCGGGGCGAGGACGATCTCGGCATAGCTCGTGACCTCGATCTCGCGGGGACGATCGCTGTGGTTGGTCACCGCTAGCCGGCGCACTTCGACGTCGTCCTCGGTCGAGACCGCGATGTCGAGCTGGGTAGCGATGTCGTCATCGCGGCGGTAGAAGGTCACCTTCTCCGCGAGGAACGAGACCACGTAGTCTTCCGGCTCCTTCGCGATGGGGTGGAAGGTGGCCGACCACACCGAGCCGCTCCGCACGTCGCGCAGGTAGAGGAGCTGGCTCCCCGGGTCACGGGTCGGATCCTCTCGGCGTCGGGTGACCGCGCGGCCCCGACAGAAGCTGGCGCCCCCTCCTGCGTTCGTCACGACGGCGGTGTAGTTGCCGTTAGACAGGAACTGCGCATGAGGGAACCGCGTATGCGGCGACCGGAAGCGGCGAATGGCCAGCACGGGCACCGGGCCGGCCACGCGCGTCTCTTCGGCCGGTCGCGGTTGGGCGATGGGCGCCTGGCGGGGTACCCGTTCCTGCAACAGCAGCTCCGTGGCCTGCACGCGCGGGTCGGCATGGAAGCGCTTCACCATCGGATCGCCCAGGAGGGCGTTGGCGAGGGACACGAGAGTCATCCCCTGGTGATGGGCCATGAACGCCCGCACGACCGTTCCCTGGGAGAGGCTCCCTCTTCTCGCGGCGCTCTGGGGCTCGTCGGTCTTCCCGTGCGTGTAATCGATGGCCTCGTAGTAACCGTACGCCCCCTCGAGCCCTTCCCCGGCCAGGCGCCGCAGGTTCCGGGCGGCCTGCGTCGGGTCGAGCATGGCGGCCAGCGCCGTGGCGTAGGGAGCGACCACTAGCTCGTCGCCCAGGCCGCGCTTCAGGCCGAGGCCGGGGACGCCGAAGGCCTTGTACTGATAGTTGTCGTGCCGGTCCACGAGGTTGTAGGCGGACTCCGAGTTCCCCCAGGGCACGGCGCGATCCGTCGCGTACTCGATCTGCCGCCGCACGGCCATCCGGCACGTCTGGTCGAGGAGCGTTTCCGGATAGCTCTTCATGAAGAGGAGCGGCATCAAGTACTCGAACAGGGTGGCGCTCCACGACAGGAGGGTGGGCGTCCCGTCCACGCTGGTGACGAGCCGTCCCAGGTGGAACCAGTGCGTCTCGGGGAGGTCGCCCTTGGCGATGCCGATGAAACTCGCCAGCCGCGCTTCCGAGGCCAGGAGGTCGTAGTAGGAAGGATCTAGACGGCCCGGCCCCTCGGCGTCGGCGAGACGATAGCCGATGGAGAGGATCCGGCGCTGCGGGTCGTAGAGGAACCGGAAGCTCATCTCGTCTGCGAACGCGGCGGCGCGGCGCGCCAGGCCAAGGAGGGGTACGGAGAGATCGGCAACGGGTTCGGTCGAGGGCTCGGCCGCGGGCGGCGGTTGCCGGCTCGCCTGGCGCAGCCCTTCCGCCAGGGTCATGAGGGCGCCGGCGAGGTTGCCGCTGTCGACGGTGGAAACGTAGCGCGGCGG
>WNFB01022625.1_pt1 | contig 10164 bp, 9 predicted proteins | sample 5400501 | NCBI WGS metagenome assembly WNFB01 (sample SAMN13153341, study PRJNA577476) | soil metagenome | isolation source: 200 cm saprolite under Douglas fir tree site 2 hole 1 | place: USA:California | collected 2015-04-18 | reverse complement strand
CCCGGCACACGCGCAATTGGACGCGACTGCGCAGCTGTGGACGGAGATGCAGAACCTTGTGAGGATCGTGCAGACCCAGGCGTTTGCGCCGATCATCTATCTCGACGGCGACCAGCCAATAGGGTTTGCGCCGTTTCCCTACGAGCATCTCACCTCTCTGCCGCACCGTCCGGCAGCGAGCATGAGTGAAGCCGTGGCGATTACTCTGGGACGGTTTGGCCCAGCGGCCCGGCTCGACGAGCAGCGCACTACCCTCCTCACGGCCGTGCGCAAGGCGCTCGGGCGTGTGGCGCGCAGGGAACTCGAACTCCGTCAGGCGAGCGCGGAAGCCGAACGCACAGGACGGCTACGTCAGCAAGGAGAGCTCCTGCTCACGTACGCGAGGCAGGTTCCCCCTGGTGCGTCCGAAGTGACCCTCCCCGGGTATGATGGGACGCCCACGACCATCCCCGTCGATCCCGCGTTGTCGGCGGCACAGAACGCGCAACAGTTGTTCAAACGCTACAGGCGCGTCCGCGACGCGCGGACGACACTGGCGACCCGCTTGAGCGAGGCGGAGGCTGAACGCGCGTACCTGGAGTCGGTCCTGACACTGATCGCGCAGGCCACAACATCTGAGGACCTCGCCGACTTGCGCCAGGAGTTAGCTGAGGAAGGCTATCTTCGACGAACAACGCGTCGACCCACTCGGCAGCCTGCGAAATCCAGGCCACGCCGATTCGCGGTGGAGGGAGGACGACTCGTCCTTGTGGGGCGCACGAACCGCCAAAACGACGCGCTTACGTTCAAGACTGCGGCGCCTGAGGATCTGTGGCTCCACGCACGCGGCGTTCCAGGCGCCCACGTCATCTTGAAGACCGACGGGAAGGCGCCCCCCGAAGGGGCCATCAGGCAAGCTGCATCCCTTGCTGCCTTCTTCAGTCAAGCGCGCGAGGAGGCATCCGTCCCTGTGGACTACACGCCACGGAAGTATGTGCGCAAACTGCAGGGGGCCAAACCTGGTTCGGTTACCTATTCGCATGAACAAACACTGAGGGTTTCACCCGCAGCGCCGGATGCGTGGCTCGTGGAAAAAGGCGGAGGACACAAAGAACACCGCTAGAGCAGATCGCTGGCCTGCGGGGTTATGCGTTTGCGCGGTCATCTCCAGGTTCCTCGATGACCACCGCATCGGTGCCGTCGAGTTCTTGCACTCGGACCGCCACGTGCTCGCGCGAGGACGTGGGGAGATTCTTACCGACATAGTCCGGACGGATTGGGAGCTCTCGGTGCCCGCGGTCAACCAGAACGGCCAGTTGGATGCCGGCAGGCCGACCGAGATCCATGAGGGCGTCCAACGCCGCGCGCACAGTGCGGCCCGTGTACAGCACATCGTCTACGAGCACGATCGTTTTCTCCGCCACCTCAAAGGGTAACGCCGTGGGTCGGACGGTCGGCGCGCCGCGCTGAGGACGGTCATCGCGATAGCGCGTGATGTCCAGGGTGCCCAACGGGACCTGCACCCGTTCGATGTCCGTCACCGCTTTCGCCAGTCGCTGGGCCAAGACGACCCCGCGCGTGCGGATCCCCACGAGTGCGAGGTGCTCCGCGCTCTTGTTGCGCTCGAGCAACTCATGCGCCATGCGCACCAGCGCCCTCCGCATGGCCTCGGCATCCATGACCTGCGCCTTTTCTTTCATCGGAGAGGTCACCATGCGTGGGCGTCCTCACACCGTCCGGTCATCGCCGCTTGCTCCTCCGCGACTCTCGCTTCCCCGCGCGATGCTGCGGCGTGCCCTTTCGCCGCGAAGAGGACAACCCCTCCGCGCGCGCCCGAGCAATGGCCGCGCTCAGATCTGCGGGCAGAGGAGCCTCAAACTCTAATGTGCGACTGGAGGTGGGGTGAGTAAACTTCAAATGGAACGCGTGCAACGCTTGCCGCCCAATGCCCAGGTCATCGGCCCGACCGTAGACCGGGTCGCCCGCCACAGGGTACCCCAGGTGGGCGAAGTGCACCCGGATCTCATCGGCCCGACCGTAAACCGGGTCGCCCGCCACGGGGTACCCCAAGTGGGCGAAATGCACCCGGATCTGGTGCGTGCGGCCCGTCACTAGCTGGACCTCCACCAACGTGTGATGCGCAAAGCGCTCGCGGACCCGGTAGCGCGTGACGGCCGGCCGCCCGCGGGGGACGACCGCCATGCGGGTGCGGTGATGCGGGTGGCGACCGATAGGCGCATCAATTGTCCCCTCGTCCCGTCCCAGCACCCCATCCACCAGCGCAATGTAGATTCGGCTGATGGTCCGGCCGGCTACCTGAGACTGCAGAGCGCGATATGCCCGAGGAGTCTTGGCCACCATCAGCAGACCGGAGGTGTCCTTGTCGAGCCGGTGGACGATTCCCGGCCGTAACGCGCTGCCGACCCCCGCCATCTGAGGGACGCGCGCTAGCACCGCGTTGGCAAGCGTGCCCCCCGAGCGTCCGGCGCCGGGATGCACGACGAGGCCTGGGGGCTTGTTTACCACGAGCACCTGCTCATCCTCAAAGATGACGTCCAGGGGCAGCGCTTCAGGAACAATCTCGGCCCGAGGCGGCGGAGGAATGGTGATCTCGATTCGCTGCCCGCGCCGGACGTGCAGAGATGGCTTTGCTGGGACACCATCGACAGTGATGAGCCCCGATTCAATGAGTCCTTTGAGGTGTGACCGCGAATGGGCCGGCAAGTGGGACACCAAAAACGCGTCGAGCCGACGGCCCTGGTGAAGGGCATCGACGAAGTACACGTGATGCTCCATTAGGAGACTACTCCGAAAGCCTCTCCGCTTGCTGTCGGAAACCTGGCGTCGGACTCGCTCAGTGTGTCGGGGGTTGGGGCACGGCCTCGTGCTGGGCGCGGTTCACGTTTAGGAGGCCTGCGGCCGCCCCGACTGCAAAGAGCAGATTGACAGCCTGAGCCACGGTCAGCGGCCCGACGATCGCGGGGCTGTCCACGAAGAATTCCACCACAAAGCGCGAGACGGCGTGGAGCAGCAGCCACAGGAAGATCAGCGTCCCCGCCGCGGCCGTGCGCCGCTCCTGAGCCCACAGCACGATGTACGTCCCCAGCGAGGCGAACAGGAGATAGACGGCCGTGGGGTGCCGCTGCTCAAACGATATCTGCACTGCCCAGGGCACGGTTGTCGGGCGCCCCAAGTACAGGCCGTGCAGCAAGGCCCCGATCATCGCCACGGCATACCCGAAGGCGAGCGCGGGGGCGAAGATATCAAGGAAGCGAAGCAGCGGGATCTGACGAGCGCGCGCGTATTGGGCGATAACCAGCGCCCCGCCGACAAGCGCGCCATAGAACACGAGCCCCGAGTCTTGCCAGATCGTCAGAATGCGGAGCGGTTCTGCGGTGAAGGTCCCCAGGTTCGTCACGACGTAGCCCAGGCGGCCCATCACAATCCCGCCAATGATCGTGTACAGTGTGATGTCGAGCATCTCGTCGGGATTAATTCCTAACGCTGCGGCGCGGCGGCGGACCTGGACGATGCCCACGGCAAACGCGAGCAGCAAGAATAAGCCGAACGATGAGATCGGAAGCGGGCCGATCTGAAATAGGATCGGTCTCATGTCATCACCTCGGATCGGCAGCCGCGGGTGGCGTGCGGGCAACCAGCGAGATCATTAACAACGCGGCGCCGGCCGTCACGGCGAGATCGGCCACGTTGAACACCGGCCAGAAGTGGACGTCGATATAGTCGACGACAGCCCCCAAACGAATCCGGTCGATCAAGTTTCCCACCGCGCCGCCCGCCAGGAGCGCGAGCGCCCCCTGCACCCGCAGTGGGGCCGCCCACCGCGCATCATTGTAGAAGAGCGCGTACAACAAGGTCAAGGCGATCAGCGCGGGCACCAACACGGGCACCTGGGGGAGCAAACCGAACGCTGCGCCGGGGTTGCGGATGTACGTAAGGCTGAGGATGCCGTCGAGCAGGGCGGTAGAGGCCCCGAGGGGGTGCGTGGAAGCGACCGCCAGCTTGAGAGCCTGGTCGACGCCGACCACGGCGATGAGCACGCCCGCGCCGATTTTCCGAGAGCGCCTTAGCCCGCGGATCAGCGGGCCGTCTTCTCTTCTAGCTCCTTGCAGCGGATACACAGGGTCGCATAGGGGAGGACCTTCAGCCGCGCGTAATCAATGAAGTTCCCGCACCGCAGACAGCGGCCATAGGTCCCCTCCTCGATGCGCTCGAGGGCTTCTTCGACCTGGGTCAATACGTGCTGCACGCTAGACTCCAGAGCGACGCTCTTCTCTCGTTCGAACGTCGTGCTGGCGACATCGGCGAGGTCTTCGTCATATCCCCCTCCGATATCCATGCCGACCTGCTCCTCGACCTCAGGAGTGTGCTCCTCCATCGCCTCCAGCTCAGCCATCAACCGTTGGCGTTCTTGCCCGAGCACCTGGCGGAGTTCAGTCACCTCGCGCCGACTCAGCGGCTTCCCTTTCACCGCAGGCCGACCGACCGTAACAGGCCGCACCGCCTTCACTGTGGCGGCTTTTCTCGCGGTCCGAGCTGCCAGACGGGAGCTGGGACGAGACGAGCGAGATGCTGGTTTGGCGCGGGATTTGACAGTCTTAGGGGCCATGTGTCCCTCCTAATCCTGGCCCAACCGTCGCAGGGCGGACGGCCAGGACATCCTACATGAGCGATCTGGCCAAATTGGCTGTCGGTAGTGTATCCGATGCCTCCCGTGTTGGCAAGTCCCGTGAAAAATTGTGTGGTTATTCAGTGATTCTGTCCGCCCTAACGATTCAGTGAAAATGTCCTCCCCCTTCACGCCGAAGCACGGGAGGCATGATCACCTTGACGCAACGTGCAGAGCAGCACCTGATCGTCCTTCAGACCCTGGACCGTGGCGAGCTGTTGATGGCCGAAGCGGCTGCCCTTCTGGGCCTCTCCACCCGCCAGGTCCGACGTCTGCGCCGGGCGTACCGCCGGCACGGCCCCAAGGCACTGGTCCATGGCAACCGCGGTCGTCCCTCCCCCCGGCGCGTCGCGACCGCCACCCGGGCGCGGCTCGTCCATCTCGCCCAGACTACCTACGCCGGGGTCAACCACACGCACCTCAGCGAGCTCTTGGCCGACCGCGAAGGGCTCGTGCTGTCCCAACCCACCATCCATCGTATCCTCCGCGCGGCAGGGCTCCGCAGTCCCCGCCGACGCCGCCCGCCCCGACACCGTCGGCGCCGGGAGCGCATGGCCCGAGCCGACCTGCTCGTGCAATTCGACGGCAGCGACCATGATTGGCTGCAGCAACGGGGCCCGCGCCTGACGCTCCTCGCGGCCATCGACGATGCCACCGGCCACGTCCTCGCCGCCACGTTTCGGGACGAGGAGGATACCCATGGGTACTTCGTGGTGTTGCGAAAGCTCGTACAGACCAAAGGCATCCCCGTCGCCGTGTACAGCGATCACCACAGCATCTTCCACCGGACCGCCAAACGCCCGCTGACCCTCCCCGAGCAGCTGGCGGGAACCCCCGGCGCCCACACAGGTCGCCCGCGCTCTGCAGGAACTCGGGATCCGCTGGATCCCTGCCAGCAGCCCTCAAGCCAAGGGGCGCATCGAGGGCCTATTTGGAACATTTCAGGATCGCCTGCGGGCAGAACTCCGCTTGGCCCGGGTCACCGATCGCGACAGCGCGAACACCTTTCTCGCTCACTTCTTGCCCCGCCACAATGCACGCTTCGCCCAACCGCCGGCGGATCCCACCCCCGGCGTATCGCCCGTGGCCTGCCAGGCTCGATCCACAGACCGTCTTCTGCTTCAAGTACCAGCGCGTCGTCAGCAACGACAATACGATCACCCTCGCCCCACACCTCATCCAGCTCCTGCCCGAGACACAGGACCGCAGCTACGCCAAGGCCACCGTCGAGATTCACAAGCGCCTCGATGGCACCCTCGCCGTCTTCCACCAGGGTGCCCGCATTCCCAGCCTGATCCTCTCCGCGACGCCGTCCCTCGGCCGCATCCCGGCACGCATACATCCCGATCGTGTCCCCGGAGTGCAGACATCTCCCCGCGGGGGGAGCGGGATAGCCACCCCATCGCCCCAAATACATCCTCGGTCATCGGGGAAGAGGACGCTCCAGCCAAATGGCAGTCGGAGAGCCCAACGCGTGCAGCAATGGAAGCCTGCACCTAATCATCCGTGGAGGCATATGCCCATCGGAAAGGCGAAGGACAGAATGCTCAATAGGGGACGGACAAAATCACTGAATTCTTAAGCGGACAGAATCACTGACCTACGACAGTCCCGTGAAAAATTGCTTCGGGTGAGGCCAGAGCCGAATCCGCGAGGCAAGGCGCCTCGATCGGACTGGGATCTCCCCGCCAGAAACGCTGACCTGCGTTAGGTGGGTGTCGGTACGGGAACGCCTGTGGCGAAGCGCACCGCGGCCCGGGCTAGGATCTGGTTGGAGTCCAGCAGGGGCACACGGACATCCTGAGGCTTTAACACAAAAGGCAGTTCGGTGCAGCCAAGCACAAGCGCCTGGGCACCTCGTCCCACTAATCCGTCGGCAATCTTCTTCAGCCCTGCCGTGATCTCAGGTCCCATCTGGCCCCCTTTGACCCCGTAGATGGCCCGGTTGACGACTTGCTGGCCCGCGGGGTCCGGATTGACCACCTCGATCCCCTTCCGCGCGCAGGCGCGAGCATAGAGGCCCGAGGAGACGGCAGCGGCCGTGGCAAGAATCCCTAACACTCGGGCGCTCGGGACTTCCTCGCGCGCGGTGGACACGACTTCCTCCATAATGTGCAGAACTGGGATCGAGACCGCGTTTTGAACCCGCTCGTAGAAATAGTGCGCGGTGTTGCACGGGATCACAATGACGTCTGCGCCTGCCTGTTGGAGGATCCGCGCGCCCGCGACCAGCGCCGGGGTGGGGTCTTCGCCGGTCCCCGCGATCGCGGGCGACCGGTCGGGGATCTTCGGGTTGTTGTCGATGATAACCCGCAGGTGCTCCTGGTCTGTCTTGGCGGGGGTCAGCCGCAAGATCTTCTCAAAGAAGTCCAGCGTCGCCCAGGGGCCCATACCTCCTAACACGCCGATCGTCTTGTGCGTCATCGTCCGCTCCGTTCGCTGCGATGTCGAAAGCGCCCACTCATTCGGTTCACTGGGTGGCTCTCCTGCCGCGCAAGACTACAGGCTGGGGTACTGCTTCCAGACCGACCCGTACCCGCGTGCCGTCTAGCTGGATCTCGTGCGGGAGCTGGGTATGGACTTCCCGGATCTCCACAGCCAGAATTTCCCTTTCAATATATGCCCGATGAGCACCTAGAATCGGCGCTAATCCCCCGTCGTGGAGGAGCTTGATTCGGTCTTCCACGGCCAACCCAGAGGCTTTGCGGAGGATCTGGATCTGGTGGACGAGCTCCCGGGCCTGCCCTTCTAAGACGAGTTCCGGAGACGGCGTCGTCTCAAGAATCGCGAGCTCCCCCCCCTGCCCCTCCGCCGCATATCCCTGCGCCTCATGCATGCGGGCCACAACCTCCTCGCGCGACAGCACGACCTCCTCATTCCCCACGCGGACAGCCAGGTGCCCTTCGTCTTCTAACGTTCGCCACACCGCGGTGGGGTCCAGCGCCCGCACCGCCCGGACCGGGGTCGTCAACAAATCGCGCGGCCTTCACGTTCAATTCGTCGGCGAGGTGCTCGAGAAGCTCTGGGTGGTCACGCAGCGCGCGGTGCCGGGTAACCAGCAAGACAGCGGGCAGAGGCTGGCGCACTTTGATCCGCGCCCGACCCCGGGCCGATCGTCCCAAGGCCACCAGTGTCCGCACCGCCTGCATCAGAGCATTGAGGGGTTCATCGACACGCGCCCGATCGGCTGTCGGGAAATCATGCAGGTGCACACTGATGGGGGCCCGTGGTTCTACTGGGCGGACCACATCCTGGTAAATCCGCTCGGACAGGAACGGGATAAATGGGGCCAGCGTAAGGGTGAGAGTCCGCAGGGCATGGTACAACGTAAAGTACGCCGCGCGTTTGTCAGCATCGCCTTCGCTTTTCCAGAACCGCCGGCGGCTACGCCGGACGTACCAATTCGAGAGGTCGTCAATGAACGCTTCGACCGGCCGACTGGCGCCAACGGAATCGTAGTCATCCATGCGGTCTCGCACCGTCGCCACCAACCCATGGACTCGCGACAGGAGCCATCGATCTAGCACCCCCAGCGGCGGCTGACGGCGAAGGAGGGCGGGGAAATCAAAGCGCTCCAGGGCCGCATAAGTCGTGAAGAAACTGACCACATTCCACAGGGGGATGATGACGCGCCGGCGCACGTCGTCGAGCAGTGCGTACCCGAAGTTCAGGTTGGCGGTGGGGTTCTGGACGCAGTACGCCCAGCGCATCACGTCCACGCCCGCGCGGTCGGCCGCCTCGTTGAACTCGATGGCGTTCCCCTTGCTCTTATGCATGTCCTCGCCACGCTCGTCGCGGACTAACGCGTAGCCCAGGCATGTCCGAAACGGCTCGCGCCCATCGAGCACCGTCGCCATCACCAGCAGCGAGTAAAACCAGTTCCGGTACTGCCCGGGGAAGCTCTCCGTGATGAAGTCCGCCGGGTACCACTGCCGCCACGTCTTCGGATCGGTCCGGTAGTTCAGTGTTGAGAACGACACGATGCCAGCATCTAGCCACGGGTTGCCCACGTCGGGAATCCGAGACACAGTAGCTTCGCATTTCCTGCAGCGAATCTTGACCGCATCCACCCACGGCCGGTGCGGGCTGTGTCCGGCAAAAGCCTCCCACCCCTCGACCGCCCGGTCGCGGAGCTCCTCGGCAGATCCGATCACCTGGACATCCCCACACGCCTTGCACTCGTAAATCGGCAGAGCCAGTCCCCAGTAGCGTTTCTTGCTGATCATCCAGTCATGCATGTTACGCAACCAGTCCAGCTCGCGGTCTAGTCCGAACTCCGGGATCCACCGGATGCGCTTGGTGACGGCCATCAGGGGCTGGCGGATCGGATCCATGGCGATGAACCACTCATCCACAAGCCTGAACACAAGTTCGGTCCCGCAACGCCAACAGACGGGATAGCGGTGGGTATAGGACTCTACCTTATAAAGGCGATCTGTCCGGCGGAGGTCCTCGATGATCGCGGTCGCGGCTTCGTCGGTGCGCTTGCCCGCCAGCCACCCAAACTTGTCCGTGAACGCGCCAAACTCGTCGATGGGCGCGATCACAGGCAATCCGTGTTCTTTGCCGAGCGCGAAGTCCTCGGCACCGGCGCCGGGGGCGATGTGCACGATCCCGGTGCCTTCCTCTGCACCGACCGCTGTCCATGGGATGACGCGGTGCTCCACGCCCTGCTGGGGCGGCAGGTCGTCAAACGGACCTGCGTAATGCATCCCGACCAACTGCTTCCCCGGGAGCCGCTCAACAACGGTGTAGTCGCCGCGTAAGACGGAGAGGGTCCCTTCGGCGAGGACAAGTTCCTCGTCGTTCTGGCGCACCACGGCATACGTGAGATCGGGGTGCACGGCTGCGGCCACGTTGCTCGTCAGCGTCCAAGGCGTGGTGGTCCAGACCAACAGAGCCCGGCGCGGATGTCCGACGAGGGGAAAGCGCACGAATAGGCCGGGATGAGTGATCTCTTGGTAGCCCTCGGTGACAATCTCATGTTCGCTGATGCCGGTCGAGCAGCGCGGACACCACGGCATAACATCGTGGCCCTTGTAGACCATCCCCCGCTCCCAGCACTGCTTGAGGAACGCCCAGATCTCGTAGTTGTTCTCATCGGAAAAGGTGTAATACGAGCCCCCTAGTTGCGGGGACCCGAGTCGGCCGACGAGTTGTTCTACTGTCCCACTCACCCGCCCGCGCCGACCCTGCACCGTGAGGCGCTGGGCGGGATCCAGGCGCATCCCCGCGGCCAGCTGGCGCAGCATCGCAGGGTCTTCCCAGTCCATCCACATGCCAAGCCGTACAGACTGCTCCCCGATCTGCGCCGCGTAAGTCAAGACACGCTCTTTGCAGAGGTTCACGAACGGCCCGACGCCGAACTTCTCGATGTCGCGTTTGTTGCGGAATCCCAAGTCGCGTTCGACGTTCACTTCAACCCAGAGGCCCTGGCAGTCGAAGCCATTTTGGTAGCGTTGCCGGAACCCGCCCATCGTCTTGTAGCGCTGAAAGAG
>WNFB01006915.1_pt1 | contig 10164 bp, 8 predicted proteins | sample 5400501 | NCBI WGS metagenome assembly WNFB01 (sample SAMN13153341, study PRJNA577476) | soil metagenome | isolation source: 200 cm saprolite under Douglas fir tree site 2 hole 1 | place: USA:California | collected 2015-04-18 | reverse complement strand
GCGGCTCTGATCTTCTGGTAGATATCTCTGAACCCGCACCCCTCGACCGTGCATCCCGGCGTGTCATCTTTCGGGTAGAAGTACAGCACTACCCTTTTCCCCCGGTAGTCACTTAGGTGGACAGTCTTTCCATTAGTGGTGGGGGCTGCAAAGTCAGGCGCTGGTCTACCGACTTCCAATCGGGAAACAGCTTGCATTGGCCAGGGAGTTCAGAGTAATAGGGGGGATATACGTGCATCGCTCTTGAGAGAGTGAAACGATATTCACTAGATTCTTTCTCGATCCTCTAACATTCTTGAGCCCTCCGAGCGAGCCTAGTCCCCCATATGTCACACAGACAAGACGCCAACAAGCCGTGAAAGCTGGGCGCGGATAGAGATTGTTCTCGGAGAACCTGCTGGCAACTATGTGGACCTGCCGGGGATAGGGTGATCATACACCTCATGAGAGCTTCGGATGCGAAGAAGTTCAGGGCTTTTGAAGAGATCTAGGCCCCGAGGGGATTCCATAACTTGTCGTCAACTCACCAAGCATTTGAGAAGCGCCCTTCTGACACTCTGATTGTTTGAAAGATTCAGTAACCTGTTCCTAGGCCGCAGAGATTAATGGTTTCTCCTGACGGGCCTCCTTCGCCCTGAGGACGATCTCAAAGTACTTTTCTGCGAACTGCAGTCCAAGTTCAAGGCCCGTGGAGTCGTGCTTGTCGTGGCACTCCACCAGGAGAACGTATAGGGACCCAAGAACCTTGGACCAATAGGAGTCTCCCAGTAGGGCGGTGCTGAAGATCTTTTCCGATTCGAGAAGGTAGTTCACGTAGGCACTGTCGTGGACACCATGGTAACGAAAGAAATTGGCAGTACTGGTGGCATAGGACTCCGGCAGACCCAACTCCCCCGCGAATTTGAGAAGTACCGACTTGACATCATCCCACCTCGGATCATTTAGGATCTTGTCTGAGCTATACCCTCGAGTATTTTCGATCTCATCCTGTTTCACAAGGGATTCCACATACAATTCAGCGGCCCGGTGTACTCTCAAAGGGTTGATCTCCGGAAAAAGGTGCCGGTAGACCTCGAAAAATCCCTCAACGGCTTTCTCCGGGTGTCCCATGTCGTGTTCCATGTATCCCTGGATTACGCAGAACGCAATTCGTCTCGCCAACTCTTTCAAGTCGTCAGAGGTTCGGGGGATTCGAGATGCCTTGGAAGGTGAGCTCAAGTGCGTAAGAAGTCGACTAGTACTCACTTGCGCCTCTCTCTTTTCCTCAAGTATTCTATGGTTGGTTGTCACACATTGCCAGCCCGGGAAGCTTGGTCGTAGCTTATCTTCTGCTATGTGTTTGCAGGATATAATGCTCGCCTACTTTTCTCAAGAAAAAGGCTCTATGTTCTTTAAATACGAACAGGAGACTTCGCAGTCTAGACAAGCTTCATTATCCAAGAACCCTAACCGGGTTCCGTCAAGGGAACGAATGCGCAAAACAATAATTGATTTCGGGGTTGGGCAGAACCCTGTGCGGGTTCGCAACCGGGAGAACCCTCCAGATTTCAGCCTTGTGAAGAAGACACGCCCATATCGAATGTCAGTCATCTCCGCGGAAAGACTAAGGGATAATTGAGACGAAGGAGCCCAGATTACTTAGTCGCTCGGGGGCCGAGCTGTTTGCGAATCTCTTCGCTTATCTGTCGCCTTTCAGTCTCGTCCTTGGCCATTATCCACTCCAGCTTCAGCTTGTGAATCGAAGCCTCCAATCCTTGTTTGTTCATCGTCGAACTCACTGTAGCCGTGGAAGTCAATGAGGTCAAGCCAGTCTAGAGGCATCTGAATATAACTAATTCTGAAGTAGCAGGGTGCATCATTATCCCTACTGCCCGATGATCGCTCCAATGACGATACCTAGTATGGTGAGTGTTCCGAAGCTGAGGTGCAACATTATGGTTCGGGCATTGGCCGGAATCAGGGAGTGAGGGTCTTGGTAGTTTTCCCGGAGCAACTTGATGGCCTTCAAAGCCATTGGAAGGCTGAAAAGAGCAATGAGTGTAACGTAGCTGGTTGTTTGCAGAGAGGTGAAGACTCGAAGTGCTGCGTAAAGAATGATTAGGAGGTAGGACCCGCCTAACAGGCCCGCAAAGACACCTATCGAACGAAGTTGCCCTAATCGGAGAACCAGTGTTTTTTTGCCAACTGCTCGGTCCGCATCGATGTCGGGAAACTCGTTGATCCAGAGAACAGCTGCAATCAACAATCCTATCGGAATAGAGGCGAGAAAGGGTGCTGTTAGCCGGGTCCAAGACCCAGTCTGGACATAGAAGGATCCCAGCGTCATGACGGGTCCGAAGTTGAGCCCGACGATGAGTTCGCCAACTCCTCTGTATGCCAGTTTGAAGGGGGGACCGACATAGAAGTAGGATGAGACGACTCCGACTAGCCCAAGGACCAGCAGCATCGGGAGACCGTAGGCGGAAACAAGATACAGCCCCGTCAGGCAGCCGATGACCAGACAAGTCGTGGATACTAGTAGATGTCTTGACGGGGTAACCAGTCCAGTTGCTAGAATTCTTCCTCCTCCGGCGAAGGGGTTCTGATGCTTAACCTGGAGGTCGTTTCCACTCTTGAAATCGAAATAGTCGTTGAACATGTTAGTAGCTATCTGAATCAGGCTGGCTCCCAGCAGGGTTAGCAGGAAAAGGTCCCAGTGGAAAACATTGGTTATCTGCCAAGCGGTCACCCCTCCAAGTGCGACAGGGATGATTGTTGCCTGAAGAAAGGGAACCCTCATCGCCCTCATCCAAAGCGAGATTCCCGCGGGTTTCGAAGCCTGGGAAGCATCTTGGGCCAAGCCTGTTCGTCCTGTGAGGGTCGGACGCGTAAAATGTGATATAAGGGTTGACTGTCCGGTTAACCCAGGGAAAGGCTAAAGCAGGTTTCAAAGCCTCCTTTAGCTCTAGTCCGAGCTGGTTTGAGATTTGGTTGAGCAAAGAGACGTAGTGATTGTCGGGGCAGGAATCGCGGGGTGCATGGCCGCTGCGACCATTGCCCTCAAGGGAAAGGGCAGAGTAGATGTGGCACTGCTCGACAGGAATCCTCCTTCTGAGGTGGGTAAGAAGAACACTCTGGGATGGGTGTGCGGGGATGCGGTTGGGGAGCATCACATCAAGTACGTCCACGACCAGGTCGGGGTAACCTATGGACTCCCTGAGATGGAAAACCATGTGACAGCGGTCTATGTCTACTCGCCGGACATGAAAGTGAAGGTTCCCTTCGAGGGTCCAGGTTTCGTTCTGGACCGTCCGAAGTTCGGAAGACGATTGTTAGATGACGCTCTCAAAGCTGGAGTGGCCTACATGGGTAATGCCCAGGCCACTGGGCTAATTGCCGAGTCAGGCAGAGTGGTCGGGTTGAAGGGACAGACCACCGAAGGGAGTGTCAATCAGCCTTTTGAGATCAGGGCTAAACTGGTCATTGACTCTTCCGGGATGTCCACGAAACTTCGCCGGGATCTTCCAATACCCAGTTACATCGAGAAGGAAATCGACAAGGACGACGTGGAGCCGACGGCCAGGATCAACGCACGACTTGGCGACGGGATCGAGGTGGAGACTAGTCATTGTGATATTTATCTGGACCAGGAGAAGGCTCCTGGAGGTTATCTCTGGCTGTTTCCTAAAGCTGAGGACAAGGTTAACATTGGCCTCGGAATTCAGCAGAAGAGGACCCACAGGCCTCTCAACGCTCTCTTGAAAGACTGGGTCTCAACCGACCCCCGCTTGAAGAACATCCAACCACTGACCGACGACAGCAACTTGAACGGTGCCTGGCAGGTCTCTGTTCGGCATCAAAACGATTGTCTGGTTGCAAATGGGTACATGATATGCGGAGACGCGGCTTGGTTCCCCAACCCGATAAGTGCCGGTGGAATAGGCCCGGGACTGATTGGAGGAGTCATGGCCGGGGAAACGGCGATCAGAGCCGTCGAGGCGAATGACTTCAGCGAGAGACAGCTCTGGCAGTACAACCTGGACTTTGTTCAACACTATGGCAACAAGACAGCCGGCTTGGAAGCCTTCAGGCTGTACTTGCAAACCCTCAACAATGAAGAGATCAACTATGGGATGCGACATTTCCTCTCGGCTTCAGAGGCCACAGAGATTTCTCTGGGAGAGATGCCTGAGCTCTCGCCTTTGCAGAAACTTGTCAAACTCTTCAGAGGACTGGGATCATACAAGGCTTTCAAGGGCCTCGTCTATACAATGGACGGGATGAAGCAGCTGAACCATCTATACCAACAGTATCCCAAGGAACCTTCTCAGTTCCCGGCCTGGAAAGGACAAGTGGACTCGATCCTTTCAAAAGCCAGGACTCGCTTCAACTAGTCGGAACATGGACCGCTAACCCTTATTCTTCGAGTCCTACCACCGACGCCATTCAACGTCGCCCAGCCCAGCCTCCAGGATTAGTCATTGGTGAAAGAAGGGAATTTAGGCAACAGTTGACTCAATCTAATATGAGGGGAGGAAGAGCAGGTCTGGAAAGAACTCGCCGGGGCGTTATTCGGCCTCTACTCCTTTACGATAACGATTGCAGCTTCTGCTCAAGGTTTGCTGCCCTAGCTCATCAAGGATCCAAACGTTGGATAGCCACCATAGGCCTCTCCACCCCCGAAGGTTACGGGTGAAATCCGGGTTCTTCCAACCGGAAGATGAGTCTGATGAAATGTTCTGGCTTATACACGGCGACACTGGATACGGTGGCAGGTGCGGACTGTTACCCTTAGCTCGGGGAATCCTCCCGGGACGAGTCTCCTGACTCTGAAGCAGGGAGATGCCTGTCCCAGGCCGAAAAATGCGCTGGAAAGGATTCTGGGCACCCTTCGAAAAGGAAGAGTGGTCAAACGGAAACCCTCCTGACCCCACACTCTCCAGATACATATCAGAACCCGTGTAAAAAGCCCCGGATGAACCCGTTTTCAAGATTCAAGGCCGCGACTTGCATCTGGGCACCTTTCGTTCGGGGCCCTGGCAGTTTCCTTGGGAACTTTCCAAACCCGAGACGGGCAGATTGCAGCCCCTGACCAGCCCAAATCCCCTTAGAAGCAATCCCAGACAGAAAGCAATCCGTTCGAGAAAAAGTATGGGCCATCCCATCCTCAAGACGTGGGAGACCCGAGCTCGCTTCTAGTTTACCCGGAGGCTCTTGTCAGCGTCGAAGCCCATATTCCTACCCCAGGCCTTGATAGCATCCAGTATCTTCTTTGACCCGAACCAGCAAAGCGTCGTGAAGACGGATTTGAACACCGGGTTGAGCTTCATCAGCGAAGGGGGCATCGTGTGCAACTCAAGCACCGTATGCCTCCAGCTACGATAAATCACCCAGAAACGCGCCTCATCCATACCTTCTCCTATGTTGAAGAACCCTTTGTTCTTCAAAACCCCCAATGGGACAAAGCTCAACGGTGTGACCGTAAAGTGGGCCTTGTTCCCAATCTCACCAGGCAGTCCCCGCTCCATCCTGTCAATCAGCCTAACAGTCTCAATGGAATCATCAGGGGTCTCACCCGGCAGGCCCACTATGAGCGTGTAGGCTGGGAACCAGAAGTTCTCGTTGAAGATACGCGTCCCGTCATAAATGACCTTCTGCCACTCGTCAGGACTGAACGGTTTCACCTTCAAAGGCATGTACTTCCTGATCAGTTCACTGGAACCGGTCTCCAGCCCAGACTGTATTCCAATGTGCCTGTCCGTCCCAAGCCTAACAGTCTCAGATATTTCCCGTATCAAATCCGGGTCAGCGCAAGCAGGAGAGGTTGTTCCATGCGTCGGGTTTGAGTACGTTATTCCCTTGATGGACATGACTGTCTTGAAAAGGTCCAGGACCGCTTCATGGTTAGGCATGAACTCCTTCTTGTCCTCAAGCTTGTAGAGAAAAATGTCCTCGCTGTGAATCCAGACGTTAGGGTTCCCAGCCCTGGTGTTCACCTTGACCTCTCTAACAATCTTCTCCATAGGATAGTACTTGGCAGTTCGAAGGTTCGGCTCGCAGAACTGGCAGTTACGGCCACAGCCCCTCATCACCTCCACAAGGCCATGTACTGAAGGGCCAACGATGTCAGGAATATCCTCAAGCCTGGGGCCCCGGGGAACCCGGATAACCGCGGGGCTACCATTGAACTCTATGTCGTTGTAAATCTGGCCGATCACGTGGTCGCACTCACCCATCACTAGATGGTTCACGCCCAGCCGCCGAGTCTCATCTTCTCTAACCTCCATCTGCCAGGCCCCCGAACCTCCCACCACCAACTTAGCCTTGGGAAACTTTTCCCGGGCCCTGTTAACACGGTCGACAACTTCGACGAACTTCTGTTTTGTATAGGCTGTTAGCTTGCCCCCATTGGTGAACATCATGCTCACCGGCCCGAGACCAAGAGGGTCCATTGCAGAAACGCCAACTATGCTGGTCTTCTCATCAATGAACTGGGACACGTGATCAGGGTGGGCGACAACCACCTCGTCAGGCTTGTAACTCCTGAGAAGTGAAGCCTCCAACTTCCGCAGCCCGTACGGGGCTTGAACGGCAACTCCATTCACATGCTTGACTTGGGGTGAGAGAAAGTCGAAGACCAGACGAGGCACCTTCTCCGTGGGGGCGCAACTGAAAAAGGGAAGGAGGGGTATCCCCCAGTACTCGCTCATCTGAGTGGCGTCTGCAGTAAGAACTATTCTGCTCACTTAGATCCCTCCTCCCTCACAATCTCATTCTCGATTTCGGTTGAACCCTGTTCTCTAAGAATAATGTATTCTGAAGGGGTAACGTATTTTAAACTACCGTCCAGTTTCGCGGCTAAAACGTCGGATAAGGGCTGATTTGGACCGGTAGGATTTCATCCTGACTAGAATAGCGGAGTCTTACCTTTCCACTTCCAGGCTCAACCTTTTCTTGACTTGGGGTATCCTGGCGCCGGTGCTACAGACCAGTTCCATGTCGAAAAGGTTTTCGAAAATAGAGATTGTCTTCTGGTCGTGGGCCCCCATGTTCAAGAGGAATACTGCTGTAACTTTGTCAGATATTATCAACTCCATAGCTTGTCTTACGAGCGAGAGTGCTCTCTCCGGCCCGAGCGTGAAGATATAGTGTGATATACTGTCAAATATGATTGTGTAGGAAGCACCTGAGTAGGCCTGAATAGTCTTGTTCAGAGCATCGAGGAAGAGACTGCTATCATATGCTGGTAAAAGGACCCTGTTTTCTTCCTCAAGCCGCGGATAGGACACCCGGGAAGTAATGACAAATATCTTGGCTTCTCGTTGTTGGTACACGAAGGAATAGATTGGACTGTCCCTCCGAGTGAACACCACTGTTCGTTCGAAGTTGGATGAGGACTCTGCCAAGACGGACCTGAGTGTTCTCTCGTAGTCAGACATGGGTTCGTATTCGAGAAGTATCTTCTTTCCAGCGATTTCAGAGTGGGAAAGACCGATGGTTCTGGAGAAGCTGTCAACGAGGTCGGAGAGGTCTATCGCGCCGACTTCGGATTTCAGGAAAGACAAGACCGACTCCTGGCCCTGGAACGCACTCTTCGAGAACGTCATTAGGGCCGCTGCATAGTGGCTGGGGTTTGTCCATCGCTGATCAGTCAGGTGACTCACAAATTTTCTGTAGGGCTTCTGGGCGTAGTCCCCATAGTCGACAACTAATCTTAGACTGCTCTTTCCCAGAGTCATAGCCTCGCCTGCCAGTTCAGCAACGTATCCCAAAGCGGAGTCCTCGTCGAACAATACCTCATTCTGATAGAGACTACTAAATGGAACCAGGCGCAGATTTCTTTTCATCAGATGCTGTCTGACATTGAACCCGGGGTGGGAGAGCGCATGCCCGACCTCTGACGCATCCCCACGGTAGAAGTAGACAACGAGACCTCCTTGGTTGACCCCCTCGCTTACAAACCTTGCAATGGGGCCGAACTTTTCCTCATCTTTTCCGTAGATGAGAACTTTCATTCCTACGCGCTTGCTGGTGTAGCGAGACTGGATGCTAGGCACGACTCCTAGGAAGGCTTTGAGGAAGCTTGGTCGACTGAAGGCCCTGTCGACGATGACTAGAAGGCTCACTGATACCAGGTTGGCTAGGCCTGTTATGCTAACCCCGAAGGTATCAAGTGCATTCTGGGTTAGAATCAGGCCTGAGATGATACCGAAGCATAACGCGATCACCTTTAAAGCATAACGGACCTCGGGGTCTTTCAACTGTGACCTTAGACTAACTAGGACGATGAAGGGATAGACTACAAAGGCTACAACGATCGATAGTGCGATGGTTAGAAACTCAGCGCTGAAGCCTACTGCCGTGGAAGTGACGCCCGACAGCAGGTATGTCGCGTTGACAGGAGTGTCCTCGATGGCTCTAGGGAGAACGAAACTCGCTAGGAGGGTGCTTATGCACGGCACCGTGTAAAGGATGAAGATGAAGTGGACCGGCCTACTGGGTTTGATAAACGCGGAGTGCAGTGTGAATTCGACAGGGTAGAGGTAGAGCTTTGTTGCTAGATAACCCCAAATGAGAGCGATGGCAACTCCTGCTCCAATCTCTGCGTGTGTCGAGACCTGGAAGACTACCCGTTCCGGACGAAACATCATTAGAAGTTCTCTGACCGGGAAGACGAGAAATGCCCCGTAGATTGCCACGAAATAGTCTCGGTAGGGTCTGAAGTATGAGGTCCGGTTTCTCGCCAGTAGTAGAATCATTATGGCGTCCGCTATGATTACGACTAGGTTTAGGGCAGCGTCTACGTAGGGTATCGTCTTGAAACAGCCTCTAAGCGTGACGCGGGCCAGCCCGAGCCTGGATGCTGGCTTGAGTCCCTCCTCCGGAGGGCGTATAGATTGCTAGAAGTCGGTTAGACTCATGTTACTAAGCCGGAACAGAGAGAGTAACACTTCTAGGCCACGTCTGGTAGGCCTAGAGACTTCGCTGCTGTTTTGAGGTCTCTCATTCTACTTCTAATTGTTACTTCGGAGACTCCTGCGGCTTTTGCAAGGTCTCTCTGCATGACCATGGAGCCGCGTATTCTGGCGGCCAGGTCTAGGGCTGCTGCTGCAAGCCCGTCGGGGTCCTTTCCCACGTTGACGCGTAACCGTATTGCCTCTCGGAGAATCTTTCCTGCCAGTATTTCTGTAGGAGAATCTGCACCGGCCCGGGAGGAGATTTTTGAGACCCGTTTCAACGGGTCCTCGATGGCCATGGTGACATCTAGGGATCGGACTAGTGCTCTGTAGTAGTGGGCGAGGAGTTTTCGGCTCATACCGGATGCTTTTGCGATCTCGCTTAGGCTGCGGGGGACGTCTGTTAGTCGGCAGGCGGCGTAGGTGGAGGCCGCGACCATCCCGTTTATGGGCCGGCCTCGGACGAGGCCCTTGTTTAGGGCGCGTCTGTACATGAGGGCGGCTCGTTCTGTTACGACTTCGGGCAGGTTTAGGCGTCCTGCTAGTCCCCGGAGCTGGCTCATGGCTCTTGAAAGGTTTCGGGCCATTGAGGATCCAGCTGAGGCTCGAAGCTGTGTTCGTCGGAGGCGCCATAGTTGTAGTCGTTCGTCGGCGCTGAGGCTTCTGTTGCTGGCTTGGGCTCGGCTGATTATGGTGGAGAGGTTCTTGTCGAAGGCTGAGAATCGGCCTGGTGGGCCGGACTGGCTTTCTAGTAGTCCTTCTTCTGTGCGTCTGGGTACGGGGGCTGCGAATTGTTCGTTGGGGTCGGATAGTACGAAGCCGCAGTTTGTGCAGATGACCTCGCCTGTTTCAGCGTCGCGTACTAGGCTGCTGCTGCCGCAGTTGGGGCAGGTGTAGTGGCCCACGTCGTCCCTAGTTCTTGGTCGTTTGGTCATTATGGTCCCTGCGATTGGGCGTTGTTGGGGTTGTGGAGTGAGGGCTGGGCTGAAGCTTCTTCTCTTGTCTTGGGTGACGCTGGAGGTCCCTGCCATGGCTGGTTTATCTAGTGCGGGTGGCCTCTGATGAAGCTTGTTACTCCCTTAAAGAGACGATGGGTGTCGGGGAGCATCTGGCTTGTAGGTTTGACGTTGGGGTCTGTGGAGGGGCCATGTGATTGTCCACATGACTGGTTGTGGTTTTCCCAGGTTTGGTTGTGGGTTTCACAGTTTTCCGGGCTGGTTTCTGTGAC
>WNFB01018192.1_pt1 | contig 10165 bp, 7 predicted proteins | sample 5400501 | NCBI WGS metagenome assembly WNFB01 (sample SAMN13153341, study PRJNA577476) | soil metagenome | isolation source: 200 cm saprolite under Douglas fir tree site 2 hole 1 | place: USA:California | collected 2015-04-18 | reverse complement strand
CTGCTTTGCGATGAAACACCAAGGAGGATGCTTCCTTGGGCGCAAGCCTTTGGAGCAGCGAAGCAATCAGAATTCCCAAGTCCTCGCGGCGTTCGCGCACCGGCGGCAGATGGAGGGTCATCCCGCAAATTCGCGCATAAAGATCCTCCCGGAACTCTTTGCGAGTGATCAGCTCCTCCAAGTTCCGGTGCGTGGCGGCGCAAAAACGCACGTCAATCCCAACCGGCTCTGTCCCTCCCAACGGCATCACCTCGCGTTCCTGAAGCACGCGCAACAAACTCGCTTGTGAGGCCGTCGGCAGGTCGCCCACCTCATCCAAGAACAGCGTTCCGCGTTCGGCGCTCCGGATCAGTCCCGGCCGGCTCTGGGTAGCTCCCGAGAAAGCGCCCTTCTGATGCCCGAACAGCTCGCTTTCGACCAGCGTGGTGGGAATGGCGCCACAGTTGACGGCGACGAACCGGCCCGTGCGCCCGGAAAGCTGATGCAGCGCTCGAGCCACCAACTCCTTTCCGGTGCCAGTCTCGCCTCGAATCATCACCGAAACCATCGCGCGGGCCACCTGAGCCATTGAGGCGAATTGTTGAGCCAGCGGAGGCAGCAACGTTGTCAGGTTTGCAGCGACCGCATCCAGGTGCTCGGAGTCCAATTCCTTGATCTCGGATCCGGGAAGACCGTCTCGATAGATGAAAAAGGTCCGTCCGACCTCGAGTAAGTCACCGTCCGATAAAACCGCGCGCGTCACCCGCTGAGAGTTGACGAACGTCCCATTTTTGGACCCAAGGTCCTCGAGGGTCCACCGTCCGAGTACATCGTTGATCCGGACGTGAGTCGCCGACATCCAAGAATCGGCGACTTCCAGCTTCAACATGCGAGGCCCGACTCGATCACGAATCGCATCGCGATAGGAAGAAGTTCGTTCACCTCGCCCGATGGTGACGGCGCGGTACTCCCCCAGCGCATGCCGGGTGGAGGGCGCAAGCGGGTGCTCACATTGAAAGATTCGAAACAGGTAGGTGTTCCCGGTGAGCTTGTCCTTTTGGCTCAAGGTCTCGCTGGTACCGGACTTGGTCTGAATCGAGGGCCCCACCGTAGGACCCGTTGTTTATATCACCGCTGCCTTCGCAATTTTGAGCGCGAGGGCGCGACTCATCGGTGACGCAACCCATGAAGGAAAGCGCCCGCCGCTGTCGATGCGGCGGGTAGGCGCACCGGGCCTGCGCGCGCCGAGACCGCGCTGTCGAGAATACATGTCAAAAGATACCCGAAGAGCGCGATCCACCCGGCCAGGTCGCGGCATCGCTCGCCGTTAACGGCACGAAACTCGGCCTTTCAACCAACTTTCTGAGCAAGGCATAGCGGTTGCTCAGCACCCGGGGCGAATGCCACTCACGCATTGGGGAGGGTCGATTGCGCCGCGGTTTGCGCTCTTCGCGCTACTCCTGTCCGACCTGTCACACGCTTACGTACTCAAGCGCGACTCTAGCGGAGTGGCGATCCGATGGAACCGACCGGTCGAATTCGTGGTTGACTCCAGGTTGACCCAAATGCTCGGAGAGCCCGAGGCACTGGCCGCGGTGCGGGAAGCGCTCAGCTCTTGGAGCGCTGCCGCGCCGACCTTGCCGATGTCCCTTACTGCCGGCCCGGTGGAAGGGATGGGCTACGACCAGTCCGACGACGCAAAGAACAGAAATGAAGTCTACGGGATGCCGCACTGGGTATTTGATGAGAACGCGATCGCCGTCACGCTCGTGACGACCGACAACGGCACCCACGAAATTTTGGACGCGGATATCGCACTGAACATCGAGAGCTACACCTTCCGCGTCCTCCCTGTACCTCACACCAACAATCACTTCGACGATATCCAGAATGCCCTCACCCACGAGCTCGGTCACGCGCTCGGCCTGGCGCACAATCCCGGCGATTCCACGGTGGTGATGTACCCGTCCGCGAGGCTCGGCGAGACTTCCAAGCGATGGCTTGCTTTGGACGACCAGGACGGCATTGCCGCCTTGTATCCGCCTGGCGGTCCACGAATCACTGCACCGACCGGCTGCAGTGTTGCTCCGACCGGTTCCAACGCCGCCAGCTTGGCAGGGTTGATCCTCGCGTTGTTTTGGCTGTACCGCGGGCGCGGCACCGCGGTCTCAACCGGGGACCTGCCTCACCGCGGCTCCGCTCTGCTCGCCGCGCTATTGCTGCTGCCTGCCACCGCGGCCGCGTCCCAAGACGAACGAGGGGACGCACCCGCCAAGAACGCGGCCGTGGTTGCCACCGCCGAAGTGCTGTCCACCCGCCTGCGTGAAGACTCGAAACACAGCCGTGTGCTGCTCACCGAGGTGGAGCTGGTGGTGCGCTCCTGCATTAAAGGCGATTGTCCCCAAACCGTGGTGGTGACGGTGGTGGGCGGACGCTTTGGCAAAATCGAGCAATTCATCGAAGGTGAGCCGGTTCCCGAAACGGGCGACCTCCTCGGAATCACGCTCGCGCCGGGCACGTCGCTGGAATTGCCTACCCCAGGGCAGGCCCGCGTCTACCGGCTTTCGGTCGCGAGAGACTTTGCTGCCTTCGCTCGGGGGTTGGAGGCGGCGGGACTTAAAACCACTCTTCCCCTGCCGCCGGGGTCCCCCGCGCCCTCCCGGTAATTGGTGACCCCCACCTGAGGCGGTAACCGCTTGAAAGTCCGCGATCCTGTGGTTGGCGCGCCCCTTGTAGGCACCTGCCATGACAAGGAGAGAGCGATGTCACGGCCTCCGATGCACCGAATTCTGGTTGTGGACGATGAAGACAACGTCCGCAACGCCATTCGCCGCAGCCTGCGCAAGGAAGGGTACGAGCTGTTTTTCGCGAGCGAGCCGAGCGAGGGTTTGACGATTCTAAGGGAAAACCGGATCGACCTGGTCATTTCAGATCACCTGATGCCGAACATGACCGGCCTGGAATTCTTGAAAATCGTCCACGACCGCCATCCGGACTGCATGCGGATCATGCTGACCGGCCACGCGGACATGCAAACCGCGATCGACGCGATCAACCAAGGGGAAATCTACCGCTTTCTCACCAAGCCGTGGGACGACACTGAGCTCAAAGTCACGATCCATCTCGCGTTCGAGCAGCTGGAGCTGATGCGCGAGAATCGGCGGCTGTTGGCGGCGGTGCGACGTCAGTACGATCTAATCAAGAGCCTGGAGCGCGACTACCCGGGCATCGGCAAGCTGGTCAAGGACTCAGACGGCGCGATCGTCATCGAGAGCGACTCCAAGCCGCTGACCCCGGAAACCCACTAGGAGCTTTTCGATGAACGCCGCTCCGGTCTTGGTGGTGCTCCAGAGAGAGCCGCCAAAGGCGCTGATCTCGAGCTTGACCAAGGCAGAAGTGCCGTTTCGACAGGTGTCTCCCCAGGAAGCGATTCGGGCCAGCAGCTCAGCACAGCTGGCGATCTGCGCAAGAGTCCCTGGCTGGCAAGCGGTGATCGCGCGGATCTACCTGGGTGGTGGAGCCGCCGTGATCTGGGGTCCTCCGTTGGCACCGTTCGAGAATCGCGGGCTGCTGCCCCCGCATCTGGAAGCCGTGGACGATCCCGCTCGGCTGATCGAGGCACTGCAACGCGCTCGCGACCGCGTTCAGGGGCCGGCGGCCAATCCCCAGCAGCTATCCGAGAAGCTTCTGAGAGAATCAGCCAGTTCGCGCAGTCGATCGCCACCCGGATTGACCTTCCGGATGTGATCCACGAGGCCATCAATCGGACCCGGGACTTGTGCGAGGCGGATGGTGCGAGCCTTTTGCTGGTCGACCCCGCGACCGGAGATCTCTTCTTCGAGACCGTCACCGGTGCCGACTCGCGCAACATGCAGACCCTTCGGCTCAAGCCGGGGCAAGGAGTGGCGGGAAAGGTGGCCCAGGAGGCAACCTCCCGCCTGGTGCTCGACGTGCGACAGGACCGGGATTTCGATCCGCGTACCGACGCCGCCACCGGATTCACCACCGGTTCAATCATTGCCGTTCCGCTGCTGCAGGGCGGGGATGTGCTTGGAGTGCTCGAAGCTGTCCGGATCGAGGGACGGCAGGCCTTCCATGACGAGGATTTGCACCGGTTGGAGGACTTGGCGCCCCATGTGACGATCGCCGTTCACAATGCCCAGACTGCCGCGCGGCTGCGTGAAGTTCAGCTGCAGCTGATTGGCGCCAATACGGACCTGGAGCGCCGAGTCCAGGTCCGCACCAAGCAGATTCGAGACGCGAAGGTGGAGTGGGAACGTACCTTCGACGCGATTGACGAGCCGATTGCGCTTCAAGACGGGTTCGTGATCCGACGCGCGAACATCGCCTACGCCAAGGAAGTGGGCCTGCCGATCACAGAAATACCGGGGAAGACCTGTCATAAAATCATGGCCGGGTTGGACAGCCCTTGCGCCGGATGTCCGCTTCGTTCGGGCCGAGTCGGCGAGTTGACTGGCGAATTCAAGATGAAGAGTCAGGCCAGCCTCCTGCTTTCCGGATTCTGGATGTCGGCAGAACCTTCCGACAATCGAGTGGTGATCCATTACCGGGATGTCACCAAACAGCGCGCGCTGGAGGAGCGCTTGCGGGAATCCGAACGACTGGCCGCCCTGGGTCAGCTCGCGTCAGGAGCAGCGCACGAAATCAACAACCCACTGGGATTCCTCACCTCCAACCTGCAAAACCTCCAGTACTGTCTCGAGGAGTTGCGGATGAGCGCCACGCTGTCAACCAAAGCGCTGGAATTGATGCGCGCCAATCAGCAGGGTGAGGCGTTGCGCGCGCTGGAAGAGATCCAATACCTCGAGGGCGAGAGCAGCGCGGGTGACGGACTGGAGATGATTAACGAGTCCCTGGAGGGCGCTCGCCGGGTGGGCGACATCGTGCGGGGATTGCGTGAGCTCTCGCGCCAGGAGATCGGCCGCGGTGACCCCTGCTGCGTCAACTCGGCGGTAACGCGAGTGGTGCGCAGCGAATTCGGAGAGCACGCACCGCACGTGATTCTGGACTTGCAGGCCAAGATTCGCGCTGAAATCCAACCGTTGCACATGGATCAGGCGCTTGGGCACATCCTTCGCAACGCGAAACAAGCGGTGACCGGCACCCAGAAGGTAATCGTGCGAACCGCCAATACCGATACCGAGGTGATTGTTCAGGTGGAGGATGAAGGCTGCGGAATTCCGCCCGAGAATCTGCGGCGAATTTTCGAGCCGTTTTTTACCACCCGCGGCGTAGGCAAGGGGATTGGGCTGGGCCTGACCGCCGCCTATGGAATTGTCAAACGCAACGGTGGATGGATCGACGTTACGTCCGTGGCCGGGCGCGGCACGACCCTGACCCTGAAGCTGCCCAGGGCGAAGCAGCAGGACGCGGTGTACCAGCCCCCGGCACTGGTTACCTCCCCGGCCTAGCTCCGCGCGGTTGCGAGAGGCGAACGGCGAGCTTCACTCGAGCCGGGTCGGTGAGGTCAATCGTGCCGGATCGAGCAGAGACGCCGCCTCGGTTTCGCTGAGCAGGCCCATTGCAACCACCACCTCGCGGATGGTCTTCTGCTCGGCCACCGCCTTCTTGGCAACCTCGGCAGCCTTGGCATACCCCAATCTCGGGGCCAGGGCGGTAACCAGCTGCGGGCTCTTCTCAGCAAACATTCGGCAGCGGGCGGCGTCGGCCTCGAGCCCTTGAAGGCACTTCCCGTCCAGCACGCGAATCGCGTTGGTGAGATAAATCATCTGAGCGCACTGGGCGTAAGCGATCACTGGCATCATCACGTTCAGTTCCAGTTGTCCGGCGGCGCTGGCCAACGCAATCGTGTGGTCATAGCCACAAGCCTGCATGCAGACCATGTTCGTCATCTCGACGATCGAAGGGTTGACCTTTCCGGGCATGATCGACGAACCCGGCTGCACTGCCGGAAGAATGATTTCGCCGATCGCCGTGTTCGGGCCGGAGGCGAGCAGCCGCAGATCATTGCAGATCCGCGTCAGGTCCAGCGCCAGGTTGCGCACCGCGCCGGAGAGAGCGGCAAACGGAGCCATGCTCTGCATCGCCTCGAAATAGTCCTCCGCGCAGGTGAGCGGCTCACCAGTCAAGGCCGACAATTCCCTCGCCATCCCCTCGCGGTAACCCTTGGGCGTATTCAGGCCCGTTCCAACCGCGCTGCCGCCGATTCCGAGCGGCCGCAGCGTGGCGCGGGCAGTGTCGATCCATTCCGCGTGGCGCCGGAGGTTCGGAGACCAGGCGCCCACTTCTTGCCCGAGCATGAGCGGCGCGGCATCTTGAAGATGGGTGCGTCCGCTCTTGACGATATTGGCGAACTTCTGGGCATCGTCTTTGATCGTGGCCGCAGCGTGGCGCGTCACTTCCACCAGCGGCTTTGATAATTCCAAGGCGGAAAGACGCATCGCCGTCGGAATCACGTCGTTGGTGGACTGGCCAAGGTTGACGTGGTCATTGGGGTGAATCTGCGAGGTATCGCCCTTTGGTAACCCGAGCAGCTCGTTCGCCCGATTGGCGATCACCTCGTTAACATTCATGTTGTGGCTGGTGCCCGCCCCGGCTTGAAAGACGTCGACCACGAACTGATCGGCCAGCTTTCCGTCGACAATTTCCTGTGCGGCTTTTTCGATTACCTCGGCGATCTTGGGCTTGAGGGCCCCGGCCCGCGCGTTCACCCGCGCCGCGGCCAGCTTGACGAGCGCGGTTGCCTTGACGAATGCCGCGAATGGTTTCAGCCCAGAAATCGGGAAATTCTCGATCGCTCGGACGGTCTGGATGCCGTAGTAGGCATCCGCGGGGACTTCCCGCTCGCCCATCGGGTCTTTCTCTTTTCGGGTTTTCATCTCCGCTCCTTTGAGGGGAGGCGGAGTCTCCAGCACTCAGTAGTCGATGTCTACTGCCCGGCTTGGGCACGATTACATCGACTTCTGCGAAGGGTCGGGCCTTCGCTCGGTGTGGCTAGAAGAGCAGGCGCATCGGGTGCTCGAGCAACCCCTTGAGCTCCCGCAGGTACTCCGCACCCAGGGCTCCGTCGATTATCCGGTGATCGCCCGAGAGAGTGGACGTCATGATCTTGCGCACTACCACTTGTCCATTACGGACGACCGCCTTTTCTGCCACCTGGCCCACCGCGACGATCGAAGCCTGAGGAGGATTAATCACCGCGACGAACGAATCCACTCCGAACATCCCGAGGTTGGAAATGGTGATCGATCCACCGGTGTATTCCTGCGGCTTGAGAGCTCGCTTGCGCGCTCGCTCCGCCAAGTCACGAGCCTCAGCGGAGATGGCCGCCAGGCCCTTCTGATCTGCGTCTCGGATGATTGGGGTGATCAAACCTTCCTCGATCGCAACGGCGATCCCGACATCGACGTTCTGATACTGCAGCTGCTGGTCTCCCTGCAGGGACACGTTCATTTTTGGCATCCGTCGAAGCGCGATCGCAGCCGCCTTCACGACAATGTCATTGACCGACACCTTCGAATCGAGCGCTTTGGCTTCATCTCGGATCTGCATCGCCGCGTCCATCTCAATATCGACCGTCAGATAGAAGTGAGGAACACCCGGCTTGACGTCAGCCAATCGCTGCGCAATCACCCGCCGCATCGAGCTGATCGGAACCACCTGGGGTTCTCGCCGCTCGACCGAAAGCGGCACGCCCGGGCTCGGAGCGAGACGCGGAACCGCGGCCCCGTGAGTGAGCGCTTCTTCAATATCTCGCTTGATGATCCGACCCTGCGGTCCCGAGCCTTGCAACGCGGCCAGGTCCAGTCCCCTCTCCTCCGCTATTCGTTTCGCAAGCGGTGATGCGCGCAGGCGTCCTTCTTCTTCCGCGCGCCTGTCCCCTTCGCGGCGAAACGGAACCACCTGCGCGGGTCCAGCTTGGGGACGCGGTGTCGCGGGTGCCGGCGCGCTCGTTTTCTGAGCGGCAGCGGGAGCCGGAGTGGAAGGCCTGGGAGCAGGCGCCGCCGGGGCGGGCGCCGCGGCAACGGGCTTCGGCTGTTGCGCAGAAGCCTCGACCTTCTCGCCCTTCTCGCCCAGATAGCCGATCGGTGCTCCAACCGGCGCGCTCTCGTTTTCGGGTACCACGATCTTCAGCAGATAGCCGTCCTCATATGCCTCCACTTCGAGGTTGGATTTGTCCGTTTCGACCTCTGCCACGGCCTCGCCGGAGGAGATCTTGTCCCCCTCTTTCTTCAGCCACTTGGTGATTTTCCCTTCCTTCATGGTGGGGGAAAGCGCGGGCATCAGAATCGGCATCGACACGAGCTTCAGGCCTCCTCTCGGTACATGACCTTTTTCACCGCTTCGATAATCCGAGGCGCATCAGGCTGAATCGCGTTTTCCAGATTTGCGGCATAGGACATGTTCACATCCAAGCCGGTGACGCGCTGAACCGGTCCGTCCAGGTAATCGAAAGCCTTGGATTGGATGGTATCGACCAATTGCGCTCCGAAACCGCCCAACGGCCATCCTTCTTCGACGACCACCACCCGGTTGGTTTTTTGAACTGTGGCGATGATCGCCTCCTCATCCAGCGGCCGAAGCGTGCGGAGGTCCAAAATCTCTGCCCGGATGCCTTGCTTCTCTAGCTCCGCCGCCGCCTGTTCGCAGAAGTAATACATCCGCGACCAGGTGATGATCGAAACGTCAGTCCCCTCCCGCTTCACCTCCGCTTTGCCAATCGGAACCAGCAGCTCGCCCTCCGGCACATCGCCCTTGATCGCGTAGAGCCGCTCCGACTCAAACATCACCACCGGGTTGTCGTCGCGAATGGCGGATTTCAAAAGTCCCTTCGCATCACTTGGGGTCGCGGGAGCAACCACTTTGACCCCGGGGAAGTGGGAATAGACGACGTCGAATTCCTGCGAGTGTTGGGACGAGAGGCGACCCCCCGCTCCTGCCGGTCCACGGAAGACGATTGGGCAGCGCAGCTGTCCGCCGGACATATGCCGCAGCTTGGCGGCGTTATTGAGAATCTGATCGATCGCGAGCAGCGCGAAGTTCCAAGTCATCAGCTCGACAACGGGCCGCAAGCCCACCATCGCTGCCCCCACCCCCAACCCGCAAAAACCGAGCTCGGAGATCGGGGTATCCACCACCCGCGCGCTGCCAAACCGCGCCAGCAAACCTTGCGACACCTTGAAGGCCCCATCGTAGAGACCCACTTCCTCGCCAATCAGGAAGACATTGGCGTCCCTCGTCATCTCCTCCGCCAGCGCCTGGTTCAAAGCTTCGCGATACAGCATTTCCGCCATCGGATTGCCTCTCAGCCCGTTTTCTTGGTGGCCGTTGCCTTGGGTTCCAGCTCCCAAGTCACTTTCAGTTCCTGACCTGATGGGAACGTCGGCCAATCGACTTTGATCCCAAGCACCCGCTCGCGTGGCCGGACGTCGGGCTCTCCCGGCTCGACGATCGTGTCCACCCAAAGCTCGTCCAGGGAAGGCTCGGGCGATTGATCCGCGAATTGAATTGCTTGATCGACAATCTTCTTCACTTCTGCGTCGATTCGATTCAATTCCTCCTCGGGAATGCTCTTTTCCTTGAGTATCTGATCGCGGAGCTTGGGAATCGGATCGTTGTGCCGCTGCTGCTCGACCTCACCTTTGGTGCGGTAGGTGGCGGGGTCGGCCATCGAATGACCGCGATAGCGGTAAGTGCGCGCCTCGAGCAGCACCGGCTTCTTGTCCGATCGCACTTCAGCGGCGCAGTCCTTCACCATGTCGTAGACCGCCCGCACGTCCATTCCGTCTACCACTTCGCCACGCATCTCATAGGCGACCGCGCGTTTGTAGATGTCCGGTTCGGCGGAAACGCGCTCGAAAGCGGTTCCCATCCCATAGCGGTTGTTCTCGCAAATAAAGAGCACGGGCAACTTCCACTTAGAGGCCATGTTGAGCGTTTCGTGGAATGACCCCTGGTTCGCAGCGGCATCGCCGAAAAAGCAGAGCGTGATCCGGTCCTCATTGCGATACCGCGACGCAAAGGCCATTCCGGCGCCGAGCGGGATCTGTCCGCCGACGATGCCGTAGCCGCCGTAGAAGTAATGCTCGATGTCGAACATGTGCATCGAGCCTCCTTTGCCTTTGCTGTAGCCCCCGGTTCGGCCGAACAGCTCCGCCATCACCATTCCTGGATCAGCCTCACGGGCCAACGCGTGCCCGTGATC
>WNFB01015193.1_pt1 | contig 10166 bp, 7 predicted proteins | sample 5400501 | NCBI WGS metagenome assembly WNFB01 (sample SAMN13153341, study PRJNA577476) | soil metagenome | isolation source: 200 cm saprolite under Douglas fir tree site 2 hole 1 | place: USA:California | collected 2015-04-18 | reverse complement strand
CCCGCGTTCAGGTCCGGGAGCAGGACCAGCTTGTCCGGGTTCAGAATCTTCGCGGTCTCAGCCATGAAGTGCACGCCGCAAAACACAATCACGTCCGCCTGGGTGGCCGCAGCCTCCTGGGAAAGCTGCAAGCTATCCCCCACAAAGTCCGCCAAGTCCTGAATCTCTGACTCCTGGTAATAGTGCGCCAGGATCACGGCGTTCAACTTGTGCTTCAGCCGCGCAATCTCCCGCTCCAAATCCATCTGCGCCAGCGAGGCGGCGCGTTCCATTTGTGCTGGAGCGATCATCACCCGAGCTTCCACTCCTGTCGATACAAGCCCACTTCTATTATATCCGCCACGGCGAGGTGGGCACACGATGGAAGTGTTGGCCTGTGTGCCGGCACCGCTGAGAGTGAGGCTACCGTTGATGGGAACATTGAAGAACTGCTTGCCCGGCCCAAATTGGTTGAAATCCATGCTACCGATGAAGTTATTGGAGGACGCGGCAGTCAGAGAGAGTTGACCAACGAAGTCCTCCTCGTCACTGCTGGCGCCACTCCAACCGAAGGCATAGTTTCCGGCCAGTGAGGCCGGTGTAATCGGAGTGGTCGTCTGCGCCGAAAATATACCGTCGCTGGTGATGCTTGAGTCGGTCTCCTGAAAGACAGCTTGCGTCGGCGAAATCAGGTAGAAGATGAACGCGAACGTGCCCGCCTTCGTGTCCTTCCATGTCAGCGTTCCTCCACCAAGCTGATTAGGATCCACGGTGTAAGAGGCCGTTACAGCCCCGTTCGGCAAGAGAGTGATGCTGCCGCTGTTGTTCTCGTCGAGGACAACGTTCGTAATGTTGCCGCCGCCGTCCGCGGTGAAACGCCCGGCCGTGGCAATTGGCCCACTCGAACTCGAGCCGCCGATCAAAAATGCATAGCTACCGTTGAGCGAGGCAATCTGGAACGAGACGTTCTGTTGGGCGATAGCGTCGCCGACGAACGCGGAAGGAAAACCTATTCCAAGGAACTTCACGGTAGTTGCATCCACAACATAGAAGGCAAAATTGCGCCCCGCGATGTTTGCGGTGCCACGACCAAATGTGCTGCCGTCGCTGTTGCTATCGACTTGATAGAACGCCCCGGCGGGAAAAGGCCGTTGTCCGGAGAGTGTGCCCCCTATGTTGGAATCGAACAGGCCATTGCTTATCCCTCCCGCACCATTCGCATCGAAGCGGCCAATGATGGACGCGGGATTCCCAGCGCTGCTGGCGAAGTCCACACCATTGAAATCAAAGACGTAGCCCCCTGCGATCGCGGGATTGGAGAACGCCGCCGGGTTTTGCCTTTGAAACGAACCGCTGGCTGTAGCGTTCGCATCGGTCTGCGCAATGAAACCCTGGGCCGTGGAAGAAAGCGTGATGCTGTAGTTCGTCGTGCCGGTGCTGTTTGTCAGGCTGAGGGTGCCGCGGCCGTCCGAGCTGATGGAATACTTGCCATTACTGAATTGCAGCGTCCCGACACCTGCGCAGGCATTGACGTCTTCTAGACCGTCCTTGATGTTGCCGTTACCGTCGGCGGTAAATGTGCCGACGCGCGCGAAGAAACTGCCGAATCCACCGCAGAGTTCCCTGCCGCTCATGGAGAACGCATATTGGCCCTTCAGGCTGGCATTGGCGAAATTGCCCCCAGGCGGAGGTGGAGGAGGAGGAGGACTCGAGTTTGAGCCGCCACTTCCGCAGGCAACGCCGGCAAGCGCAAACCCGAGCGAGACCATTAGAACCAGGTGCTTCGTCAGTACTTTCACCGTGCGCCTCCCCCCTCGACCCGGCGACCCGCTGCAGCCTGCGTGCGGGCGCCCGCGGTCCACAGCGGCATACCCTGAGTTGTGCGCACCGCGAGTGACTGCCCGCCTTTTTGGATCACCCGCGCAACAAACATCGCGCCATACCTATTGGAAATGTTGGCGCCAACGATCTGCACCGTGTCTCCCGGCGCCAGTACAAGGTTGTTGCCCCTAAGAAATTCATCGGTGCCGAGGTGAATGTCCGTTGGCCCCGCGGTGGTCTGCAAAATGACGTGTGCGCCAAGCGGCGGGGACGTCGAGGTCGCGATGTAGTTCAGAACGGTTCCTTGCAGCACAGTTTCGCGACTGAGCTCATAAGCCGAGCCGGGCTGCGAAACGATCTGCCGCTCCTGCGCTGTGGTCGGTGTCCCGAATAGGCCGGCTAGACAAATGCCGGCGAGCAATCTACGAATGGTATCGAGCATCCTCTTCTCCCAAGGGTGCAGGTCTGAGTAGGACCAACCCTTTCTTTTACCGGACCAGGGTCAGCGTCAGGATCGCCGGTGGGATCCATCTGCTTAGATGTCACCTTCGCGCTGCGCGTTTGCTCGCTCGGGCCCATCTCACGCGCAGCGAAAGGAACTGTCTGTCCGATGCTCAGAACTCAGTCTCGCGATTCCGTACACAACTTATGAATGAATCTAGTGACTGGGAGGAAGCGGTATACGGCTACATAGGTGGCTGTTGGACGTTCCAAGTGGAGCAAGCGATAGGATCGGCAAAGGAGGACAACTCCTGATAAACGCTAGTGCTCTATCGGAAGCGCGCTTTCGCCGAGGAGGATAGCGGGAGTAGGGTGCTCTGGCGCGCTTTCGATAGAGCCGTTTGAAGGAACGCGCCCGGCGTGGGAGGGCTTCAACGCGAAACTGGTTCGCGGCTACCAGAAATGCAAGGTGGGCCGGGCCGTGTGTATGATAGCATCACGGAAACGATGAGTTTGGGCCGCAGTTCGTCCCTCTCGCGCGGTCTGTTGGGATGAAGAGCACGCCATGGCGCAAATCTCGCTGAGAGTGAATGGCAGGGCGCGGGTGGTTGATACCGATGCCAGCACGCCGCTGCTGTACGTGCTGCGCAACGACCTGGAACTGAGGGGGCCGCGGTTTGGGTGCGGGCTGGGGCAGTGCGGCGCGTGCACCGTGATCCTGGACGGCAAGGCCATTCGGTCGTGCATCACGTCGGTGAATGCGGCGCAGAACCGGGCCGTCACCACGCTCGAAGGGCTCGGCAGCTCAGCGAAGCCGCATGCGCTGCAGCGGGCATTCGTCGAAGAGCAGGCGGCGCAGTGCGGCTTCTGCATGAACGGGATCCTCATGAACGCCAAGGCGCTGCTCGACAAAAATCCCAGCCCCACCGCCGACGACATCCGCACTGCTCTCGACCCGATTCTTTGCCGCTGCGGCAGCCATTTACGGGTGATCCGCGCCATCCAGCGCGCCGCGCAGGCAACCGCGCACGCGTAAACCCAAGGAGAGCGACGATGAAAACGAACGCCATCTCCCGCAGAGAGCTTCTGAAAAATTCGGGTGCCCTCGTCGTGAGCTTCAGCTTGTTTGGGCCGGTCTCCCGCGCGCTGGCGCAGCAGGGCGTGGCTCTGCCCGTCCCGCCGGGCTCGAACCCCTACAACAATCCGGATTATCTCGACCCCACCTCGCTCGATTCCTGGCTGGCGGTGAGGCAGGACGGCAGCGTCACAGTTTTCACCGGCAAAGTGGACCTGGGCACCGGGGTGCGCACGGCCCTGGCGCAAATTGTCGCGGATGAACTCGACGTGCGATTCGACCAGGTCCACATGGCCATGGGAGACACGGCGAAGACGGTGGATCAGGGCCGCACGGCGGGCAGCAACACGATCATGCGCGCTGGGCCGCAATTGCGTCACGCGGCAGCGGCGGGGCGCACGGAGTTGCTGAAGCTCGCAGCAGCGCGCTTGGAAGCGCCGGTCGAGAAGCTCACCGTCGCCGAGGGCGTCGTCAGCGTCACGGGCAGCTCGGCGAAGAAAATCTCCTACGGAGAACTTCTCGGCGGAAAGCGCCTCAACGTGAAGGTCACGGCGAAAGGGATGCAAACCGCCCTGGACGTCGCGCCGGAAGCGCACATCAAGAATTACAAGGAGTACAAAGTCGTCGGCACCTCGGTCCCTCGCGTGGACCTACTGCCGAAGCTGACCGCCGAATTCACCTATACGCCGGACTTCCGCGTTCCCGGCATGCTGCACGGGCGCCCGGTGCGGCCCGCCACAGTCCTCTCCAAGCCCACGAGCGTGGACGAAAGCTCCATCCGTCACATTCGCGGCATCGTCAAGGTAGTGCAAGAGGGAAGCTTCGTCGGCGTGGTGGCGGAGACCGAGTGGGCAGCCATCCAGGCGGCGCGCGCGCTCAAGGTCACGTGGTCCACTCCCGCGGCGAAAATGCCCGCCACGCCTGAAGAAGTGGACGCGTACATCACCAACACAAAAAGTTTTGTGGACAATGTCGTTGTCAACCGCGGGAATGCGGACGCGGCCCTTTCGGCCGCGAGCAAAACCTTCGAGGCCACCTACCACTGGCCGTTCCAGAACCACGGCATGATGGGCCCGTCGTGCGCCATCGCAGATGTTCGCGGAGACAAAGCGGCCATCTGGACGGGCTCGCAGGGACCGTTCACCACGCGCGACCGCGTGGCTTCCATGCTCCGAGTTCCCAAGAGAAACGTCGAAGTGAATTACGTCGAAAGCTCCGGCTGCTATGGACGCTTGACGGTGGACGACGCGGCGGAGGACGCGGTGCTGATGTCGCGCGCGGTGGGCAAGCCGGTGCGCGTCCAGTGGATGCGAGAGGACGAGCACGCCTGGGAGCCCAAGGGGCCGCAGCAGTTGATGACCGCGCGGGCCGCGGTGGACGCGCAGGGCCACATCACCGCGTGGCAGTTCACCGGCCGCACCTTCCCTTGGACGGAAGCGCAAGGCACTCCGCAGTTGGGCGAGAGACAAATCGGCCAAAAATCCACGGCGCCGCTGCCGGGGAATCCTATCGGGGGCGGTGCCATCGAGCAGATCTACGATTTCGACAGCCAGAAAGTGGTAGGCTCGTATGTGGATTGGCCGCAGGACGATCCCTCGCCGTTGCGGACCTGCCCGCTTCGCTCTCCGGGGGAGCCTGCGGGATTTTTCGCGAGCGAGTCCTTCGTGGACGAGATTGCCTCAAGCTTGCAGGTGGATCCGGTCCAGTTCCGGCTGCGGCATCTGACAGGCAACCAGCGCGCCGCCGAAACTCTGCTCGCGGCCGCGAAGCAGGCTGGGTGGAAAGACAGGCCGGCGCCCGCAGGGCCGTCGGCTGGGCCGAAGGCCGCCGGGCGAGGCGTGGCCCTGGCGATTCGCGGCGGGACGTTCATAGCTGCCATCGCTGAAGTCGAGGTAGACAAAGCGACCGGCAACGTCGCCGTGAAGCGCATGACCATCGCCCACGACTGCGGCTTGATCATCAACCCCGATGGGTTGAAATTTCAGATCGAGGGGAACGTCATCCAAGGCACCAGCCGGGCGCTGATGGAAGAGGTGAAGTTCGACGCCACGGGTCTGAAGAGCCTCGACTGGAACAGCTACCCGGTGATCCGGTTCAAGGACATTCCGGAAGTCGAAAGCGTTTTGATCAGCCGGCCGGAGCTGCCCGCCCTCGGCGCGGGCGAGCCCTCCATCGTTCCGGTCCCCGCAGCGATCGCAAACGCAATTTTCGACGCCGGCGGCGTGCGCCTGCGCGAAGTTCCCTTTACTCCGCAGCGCGTGCTCACAGCACTAAAAGCGAAAAGCCCAGTCTCCGCAGCGATCAAGACCCACTCTCCGAATTTCAGCAGAACCTGATCGGTCCTGCATTCAAGTCGAAGTGCCTTTCACGCTCCGTCTGAGGCGCAGATGTGCGTGTGCGTGGTGCAGCGGCGGTAAACTGGAGACTAGCAGCGCTGCTGTGGAGGTGATCCCCGATGCGACGAGCATCTTTCGGCCTGGCAATCCTGCTTTGGTGCGGATGGCTGCTTCCCGCCCATCTTGGTGCGCAATACCCCAAGCAACCCAAGGTAGCACCCGCCAGCCTCGGAGGAGAAGTGGTGAGTGCCAAGGGAGCGCCTGTCGCCCGCGCCGCCGTTCTCTACCAGGCTTCCGACGGCCGCACACCCCGCGTCGTACACACGGACGCCGAGGGTCACTTCCGCATCGCGGAGATCCGGGCGGGGCTGTACGACCTGCGCGCGGTGAAAGGCAAAGGTCAGTCGGAGTGGTCGCACAATGTTCTCGTCCGGCCTGGCCAGCAAACCAGCGTGACGTTGCGCCTGGCGGTCGAGCCACCGCCTCCCGCGCCGCCGAAATAAACTCGTCAGCGGAAAATCGTGAGCAAATTTCTCTGCTGGAAAAGTAGGCAGGGGCGAACTGCGCCCTCAGGCAAGTACGGATGGGCTAGTACTAAAACCCCAGTACCCAAAAAACTGGTGCAAGCGGTCCATTGGTCATATTGGCCCGGATTGGGAAGATGTACGTGACGGGTTGGGGGCTACGCTGCGGGGACGACGGCCCCGAGAGATCGGGATCGTAGGCGAGCTACCCAACCCGCCAGTTACTTTCGTGCCGGCGGTTTCTCCTCCCCTTCTCGCCGACACGGGGTCCCCAGCTATCGTTCACAATCCTTCCCATCCATCCAAGGCTTCCATCGCTCCAATGGCCGCGGAAGTGCGCTACTATCCGTGCATCGGTAGAGATTAGGTATCTAAGGCCTTTAGATTGTTAGGACCGGGCGGCGCTTGATGCACGAAAAAGCTGACACCTTGCGGAAGATGACAGGCCGCCGCGACGCGGCTTCGCCTGCGAGCCAGCCCGGAGGGAGGGATGAGCCAATGATGGGGGCAATGGACTTTCCGCTTTCGAATGCGCACAGAGGCACTCTCGGTCTCTACAGAGGTTTTGCAGCTTGCTCCCTTGCGCTTCTAATCCTCAGCCTAACGGCGGCATCGGTGGCGTCCGAACCAGTGCCTGTAAACCTCCGCCGCCCCACGATGGACGCCTTCGACCGGTACGTGGCGCTTACCGACGCGCAAAACGACGCAGAACTTCGCGATGCCAACGCGTTCCTTTGGGTGGACGCGCTGCCAGAGGCGCAGCGCAGCGAAGCCTATGCTGCGATGAAGCGGGGAGACGTGGTCATCGCCAAGCGCGAGACGCGCGACAGCGGTAAGTCCATCCACTGCCCCGGCGGGCTGATTCATCACTGGGTCGGCTCGGTTTTCATCCCCGGCGCCACGTTGGCGCAAACGCTCACGCTGGTGGAGGACTACGACCACCACACGCAGGTCTATGCGCCCTACGAGTTGCGCTCGCACATTCTGGCGCACGATGAAGGCCATTTCAAAGTGTCGTTCCGCTATCTCCGGAAGAAGGTCATCACGGTGGTGCTCGACGCAGTCTTCGACATCGATTACCACCAGCGTGCGCCAGATTAAAGACCATGACACGCCGCAGGAATCCGCTCTGCCCGAGGGGGACGACGGCGGCTACCTGTGGGGCATGCTCGCCTACTGGAGATTCCTCGAGCGGGATGGCGGCACCTACGTGCAGTCGGAGTCGGTGTCGCTCACGCGCACGGTGCCCGCCGCGCTCGCTTGGCTGGTGGATCCCTTCATCAAGGAGATTCCGCGCGAGTCGCTGGACGCCATCCTGAAAGATACGCGCAAAGGCGTGCTGCACCCTCCCACGTCGCATGCCGCTCCCTAGAAAACGAAGGTGCCTAAAACCGCCCTTCCCATGTCTCGTACGATTTTGGCGCGGCCGGATTTTGAATTTCCAGGTGTCGAAAATCGTCCTGCACGCTTCTGAAAGGGATGGTAGCGTCCTAATTCGACGAGACGATATGAGAGCGGCCTGCGGACTGCGATGTCGGAGGTCGGACCTTCAGGTCCGACATAAAGCGTCGCTTGACAAGGGCTTTTAAGCCCTGAAGCCTCAGGGGCTGAAGCCCCGAGTCCCATGACATTGAACGTCGGAGCTGAAGCTCCGACCTCCGCAGGCCTGGAGTCATTCCAACGCCGTCCAAATCAAGACACCACCAAAAGGACGCCCGGTTGGATGCGCTGTGCGGTTATGCTAACGTCTTTCGGCTATGGCTCATCGCATTGGCGTGCTGTTGTCGGGCCGAGGATCGAACTTTGAGGCGCTGGCCGAGAGCGTCGCGGCGGGGCGTATCCCCGGCGCGGAAATTGCGCTCGTAATCAGCAATCGCGAAGGCGCCCCGGGGATCGAGTCCGCCAAGGCGCGGGGCATCCCGGCGCGGGTGATCCCGTCGAAGGGGCTGGAGCGCGAAGCGTACGACCGGCTGGTGGTGGCGGAGCTGCAGCGGGCGCGCGTCGAGCTGGTGTGCCTGGCGGGCTTCATGCGCCTGCTGTCGCCTTATTTCATAGCCGCGTTCCCCCGCCGCATCCTGAACATCCACCCGTCGCTGCTGCCGTCGTTTCCCGGGCTCGAAGCGCAGCGCCAGGCGCTGGAATACGGCGTGAAGCTCAGCGGCTGCACCGTGCACCTGGTGGATGAAAATCTGGATGCCGGGCCGATTGTGGCGCAGGCGGTGGTTCCGGTGCGCGACGACGACACCGCCGAGACCCTGGCCGCGCGGATCCTCGCCGAAGAGCATCGGATCTACACCGAAGCGGTGCGGCTGATTCTCTCGGGCCAGTACCGTTTCGAGGGCCGCCGCCTGCTGGCGCTTGGAAATCCCTCATGACGGCGAAGCCACAATTCGACCCCGTCGAAAAACAGCTCGCTTACTTGAAGAAAGGCGTCGCGGAAATCATCCGCGAAGAGGACCTGCGCGCGAAACTCGAGGCGTCCTACAAGTCCGGCAAGCCGCTGCGCGTCAAGCTCGGCGTGGACCCAACCGCGCCGGATCTGCATCTGGGCCACACCGTGGTTCTGAGGAAGCTCAAACATTTTCAGGACCTGGGCCATACCGCGATTTTTCTCGTGGGGGATTTCACGGCCATGGTCGGCGACCCCACGGGCCAGTCCGAAACGCGCCCTCCACTGACGCGCGAGCAGGTGGACGCCAACGCCAAGACGTATCTCGAACAGGTGTACAAGATTCTCGACCGGGAAAAGACCGAGGTCCGGTACAACAGCGAGTGGCTGGGCAAACTCACCAGCCATGAGATCGTCCGCCTCTGCGGGCACTACCGCCTGGCGCGCATGCTGGAGCGGGAAGACTTCCGCTCGCGGCTCGCGGGCAACTTGCCGATTTCCGTCCACGAGCTTTTGTACCCATTGTTCCAGGCCTACGATTCCGTAGCGCTCGAAGCCGACGTGGAGCTGGGCGCCACGGAGCAAAAGTTCAACCTGCTCGTGGGCCGGGACATCCAGCGTGAGTACGGCCAGCCGTCCCAGGTCGCGCTGACCATGCCCATCCTGGTCGGCCTCGACGGCCAGCGCAAAATGTCGAAGTCGCTCGGGAACTACGTCGGCATCACCGAGCCGCCTTCGGAAATGTTCGGCAAGCTCATGTCCATTTCGGATGACATGATGTGGCCCTATTTTGATTTACTCACCGACCGGACGCCCGAGGAAGTCGCTTTGCTGCGCACCAATGTGCAGTCCAGCTCGGCTCACCCGATGGACGTCAAGATGTCGCTCGCCAAGGAAATCATCACCGGGTTCCACGGCACCAAAGCGGGTGAAATCTCGGCGGCCGAATTTCAGCGCGTCTTCCGCGACCGCGAGGCACCTGAGGAAGCACCCGAGCGCAAGCTCCCGCGTGGGAAAGCCAAACGCCTTACAGCGTTGCTGGTGGAACTGGGCCTTGCGGCCTCGCGGAGTGAAGCGGATCGGTTGGTGAAACAGGGCGGCGTTGAACTGGACGGTACACGCGTTTCAGATGTGAAGGCCGAGGTGGACCTCGCCAAACCCCGCGAATTTCTCATCCGCGCTGGGAAGAAGAAGTTCGTCCGCATCGTTGTCGAATGATTCCCCGATAGCCTTATGCGGTATTGCTGTAGCTCGCCTCTTCAGAGGCGAGGGTTTCTGCCGCCGGACAGAAAACCCCCGCGTCTGAAGACGCGGGCTACAGCATGGGGCGGGCCTTTCAGGTCAATCAAAAAAATCTGGAGCTACTCCCAATCCTTTTTCAGGAGCAATTCCTCAATCCGGTAGGCGTGAAACATGTCGTGCATCGCGAGGTGGCGGAACATGATGAATACGGAATAATGCGAGTACTCGCCATGTTCGGCGGTGCGCTGCCAATCCTCCGGCGACAAAGCTTTCAGGCGCTCGACGAGCCGCCGACGCTCACTCGAAAAGCGCTCCATCGCCTCCCCCAAATCAACTTTGAGAAACGCGCCAGCCTCCTC
>WNFB01006911.1_pt1 | contig 10166 bp, 7 predicted proteins | sample 5400501 | NCBI WGS metagenome assembly WNFB01 (sample SAMN13153341, study PRJNA577476) | soil metagenome | isolation source: 200 cm saprolite under Douglas fir tree site 2 hole 1 | place: USA:California | collected 2015-04-18 | reverse complement strand
TCGGGGGTGAAGCCGCGCCGGCGCGCGCCGACGAGCGTGGGCATGCGCGGGTCGTCCCAGCCGTCCACGTGTTTTTCTTCGACGAGCTGGATGAGCTTCCTCTTGGAGAGCACGACGTAGGTGAGATTGAGCCGCGCGAACTCGATCTGCTGCGGCAGCGGCCGCTGCAGGAGGCCCGGCCTTCGGACGCCGTCGTATCCGGTCCAGTCCTCGGCGAGCCGCTCGTTGAACCAGTCGTAGAGCGGCCGGTGGTCCTCGAACTCGAGCGTGCAGATCGAGTGCGTGATGTTCTCGAGCGCGTCCGACACGCCGTGCGCCCAGTCGTAGGTGGGGTAGACGCACCAGTTGCCGCCCGTGCGGTGGTGCGCGGCGTGGCGGATGCGATACATCGCCGGGTCGCGCAGGTTGATGTTGGGCGAGGCCATGTCGATCTTCGCGCGCAGCACGTGCTCGCCGTCGGCGAACTTGCCCAGGCGCATTTCGCGCAGCAGCTTCAGGTTCTCCCCGACCGAGCGCTCGCGGTAGGGGCTGTTCTTGCCGGCTTCGGTGAGCGTGCCGCGGAGGCTGCGCATCTGCTCGGCCGAGAGGCTGTCCACGTAGGCGTGGCCGCGGCGCACGAGCTCCTCGGCGAACTGGTACAGGTATTCGAAGTAGTCCGAGGCGTGATACTCGTGATCGCCCCAGTCGAAACCGAGCCACCTCACCGCGTCGCGGATGGAATCGACATATTCCTCTTCTTCCTTCGCGGGGTTGGTGTCATCGAACCGCAGGTGACAGGCGCCGCCGTAGTCGCGCGCGAGGCCGAAGTTGAGGCAGATCGATTTCGCGTGGCCGTAGTGGAGATAGCCGTTCGGCTCGGGAGGAAAGCGCGTGCGGATCTTCGCCGGATCGGGCGGCGCTGTCTCGACCGAGAGCGCGGAGCCGGGCTTGCCGTTCCACCTGCGCCTGGCGAACTTCCCCGCCATGAGATCGGCCTCGACGATCTGGCGGATGAAGTTCGAGTGCGAGGCCTCCTGCGGCCTTTTGGCCGGCTTGTTCATTCGAGTTCTTGGAAAGGTGGGCGTATGATCAGGCGAGCATTCTACCGCCCGCGGCGCTGCGTGAGCCGGCCTCAAGGCTGCTGACATCACGCTGTCAGCAGCCGGGGGCCATCCTTGTCGGCGTGCGATATCGCACGTCTTCAAAGGAGAGTGTAATGAAGAACGCCGTAGTTTGGAGTGAAATCGCGGTCGCCGACCTGAAGCGCGCGACGGCCTTCTACGAGAAGCTGCTCGACGGAAAACTCAAGCTTGAGAGCTTCGGTCCGTACGAAATCGCGCTGTTCCCGCATGCCGCAGACGGTATCGGCGGCTGCTTGATGAAGGGCGAAGGCTACGAGCCCTCGGGGAAGGGCACGGTGACTTATCTTGCGGCCGAGCCCGGGATCGACGCAGCACTCAAGCGGGCGACCGCCGCGGGCGCGAAGGTGCTCATGCCGAAGATGGCGCTGCCCGGCAACCAGGGCTACATCGCCCACGTCTCGGACTGCGAGGGCAACCGCGTCGGCCTGCATGCGATGAGCTGAAGGATCCATGCGGCGCGCCGACCGGCTTTTCCAGATCGTCCAGTTCCTGCGCGGCCGCCGCCTCACCACGGCCGCTCACCTGGCGGGCCGGCTCGGCGTGTCGCTGCGCACGGTGTACCGCGACGTGCGCGACCTCTCGCTCTCCGGCGTTCCGGTCGAGGGCGAGGCGGGCGTCGGCTACCGGCTGCGCGCGGGCTTCGACGTTCCGCCGCTGATGTTCACGCTCGACGAAATCGAAGCGCTCGCCGTCGGCGCGCGCATGGTGGAGGCCTGGGGCGGGCCGGTGCTTGCGGAATCGGCGCGCACCGCGATCGAGAAGATCGTCGCGGCGCTGCCCGCCGACCGGCGGCTGGCGATCGAAAGAACACGCTTGTACGCGCCGTCGTTTCACGTTGACCGGCAATCGATGGAGCGTCTCGAGGCGGTGCGCGACGCGATCGGCTCGCGGCGCGTGCTGCGCCTGGACTACCGCGACGCCGGCGAGAAGGCGAGCCGGCGCGACGTGTGGCCGCTCGCCCTGTATTTCTGGGGAAGGACGTGGACGCTCGGCGCCTGGTGCGAGAAGCGCGAAGACTTCCGCAACTTCCGAGTCGACCGGATCGCCGGGCTCGAGGCGCTCGAGCGGCGCTACCCCGACGAGGAGGGCCGCCGGCTCGCCGACTTCATCCGGGCGATGCAAGCGTCGTGACCCTGCGAAGTCCGGCTCTACGAGCGTTTCTCCGGCGCTGCGGCTCGGGCGATTGTGTCGGACGGCACAACCCGTCCGCGACATTCTTCCTCCAATTCGCCGGATTTTATGTGTTAGCATCGGCCGGGTTTCAGTAGCGCATGGGGGGGTCCGCCGCTGTGAGACCGTTCGGCCAACTGGATGATCCGCGCCGCCGTGTCCTGCTCCAGGCGCTGGCCGCGGGCATTTTCTCTTCGGCCGGAAGCGCGGCGGCTCAGCTGTTCGGCACCGCGCCCAAGAAACTTCCCCCCGGGCAGTCGATCTATCGCGTCTCGGGGCGCGCGCTGGTCAACAGCCGGGAAGCGACGCTGCAGACGCCGATCAAGACCGGCGATACGGTGGAGACGGCGCCCAACGCGGAGCTGATCTTCGTCGTCGCCGAGGACGCGTTCATCCTGCGCGGGGGAAGCCGCGTGACGATCGAGACGCCGCCGCCCAATTCGGTCTTCAAGACCGCGATGCGGCTCGTGACCGGCAAGCTGCTGTCGGTGTTCGGCAAGGGAAGACCGGTCCGGATCGTCACCGCGACCTCCACGATCGGGATCCGCGGCACGGGCGTGTACGCCGAGACCGATCCGGAGCAGACCTACTTCTGCACCTGCTACGGGGTCGCCGACATCGCGGCGATCAGCGATCCCCAGAGCAGGGAAACGGTGTCGGCGACCCACCACGACAAGCCGCTCTACATTCTGGCGAAGGGCTCGCCGGGCGCAAGCATCCGCCCCGCGCCCTTCATCAACCATACCGACCAGGAGCTGATGCTGATCGAGACCCTGGTCGGCCGCACGCCCCCGTTCGTGTTCCCGATGGACCTCTACAATGCGCCGCGTCGGGACTACCCATAGCGGGCTGCGGTCCGTTTCGATCGCTGGACCGTCCGGGCCGCCGGCCGCGCGCAATGCCTGCGGCGCCCTGCGCATGGGAGGCAGCGTCGCGGCGCTCGCCATCGCTGCCGGCGCGCCCGGATCGTTGCACGCCGCCGACTTCCTGGGCGTTCACGCCGATTTCCTCGGTTTTCGCGCCGAGGCGAGCTACACGACGGACGACAACGTGACTCGTGCTCCCAGCGGCGACGCTCTGCGGGACCGGATACTGGGCGTGCGCGCGAGCGCGAGCGCCGCTATTCCGGTCTCCACGCGCACGCGTGCCGTCGTCCAGGGTTTCGCGGGCACCCAGAAGTTCAGCACCTACACGGGCCTCTCGAACACTTTCATCGGGGCGCAGGGAGACCTCGCTTTCCGCTCCTCGGGCGAATTCGGCGCCGCCACGTACGGGGCGTTCGTGCGCACTGCAAAGGAAGCGTACGAGTCGAACCTGCGCGACGGCTATCGGCACGCGTTCGGGGTGACCGTGATCAAGCCGGCGACCGACCGCATCCAGTTTTTCGGTGCCCTCGCGCGGAACATCAGCGACGGGAGAAGCGCCGTCTTCGACGCGCGCAACGTTTCCGTGCGCGGGAGCGTCGACTGGTCGCTCGGCCGCTGGGACACCGTCTTTTTGGGACTGGAGCACCGGAGCGGCGACTCGGTGTCCACCGTTTCGCGGAACGATCCGATACGGACGCTGGGGTTCGTGAACACGGCCACGCCGAACATCATTCAGGACGACGCCTTCACCGACACCACGCGCGACGCCTATCGCCTCAAGGCCAGCACCCTGCTCGCGACGCTCGGCTACAACCGCGCGTTCGGCGAGGGACATGCCCTGGATATCTCCTGGCGCCGCGCGCAGTCGTCGGTGCAGAATGCGGTGGCCCCGGCGTCGGGTTCCGATCTTCGCTACACCGTGAACCAGATTTCGGTGGCCTACCTGGGGCGTTTCTAGGGAGATGACCATGATCGGCAAAACTCTCCTTCGGCTCGTCGTGCCGCTTGCGCTCTCGGCGCTGCTCGGCGCGTGCACGCAGAAAAATACCGCCGACGAGCAGGCTCAGGCTGCTGCTGCGAGCGCCAACGTAGACTTGGGGATCGACCGCTTTCTGCTGTTTCCCAACCCTATCGGGATGGATCCGCTCGCGCAGGACGGCGGGACGTTTGAAACCAACACCAGCGAGTACGCCGCTGCGTACTACCGCGCCATCGATCCCGCCAACGCGAAGGACACGATCGACAAATGGAGGGCGGCGAACGGCTTCATCGGCTACGCCAGCCGCCCTGGCACCGAGCATCTCGCCGTATTTCGCGACGTCAAGGACTTGGGCTACGGGCGGCGCATGACCGCGCGCCGGAACAGCGACGACAACAGCGTCGCGTTCTACGTGGAGAACTACAAAGTCACGCCCAACGCGGGCACCGACTACTCGAGCGAGCTCAACGTCGAGGCCGCCATCCGGCGCGACACCCAGTGGCACGTCGGCACCAACGCCATCGAATGGACCACGACGCCGTGCATCGCGGGTTTCGACCCGGCCGACTGCGATTCCACCGTCAAGTTCGCCAAGTACTACAATTTTTCCTCCGCCGACGGCACGCGGCAGCTCGCCGTGGATCTCGACGGCCGGGGCAAGAAAGCCATGCCCGGGCCCTGCATCACGTGTCACGGCGGGCGTGGCGACCCGCTCACGCCGCCGGACGTGAGCGGCAAGCCGCGCTTTCCGCTGGTCGAGAACAGCCTGTCGAGAAAGCGCGGCGACGTCGAGGCGCGCCTGCACGGCCAGAACGTCGACAGCTTCACGTACTCCACCAGCCAGCCGGGCTTCGCGAAATCGGACATGCAGCCCTTCCTGAAGGACTTCAACCAGTGGATCTTGTGCACCTATCCGAGCCCGACGCCTGGGACGACGGTCACGGGCACCTGGGGAACTTGCACCCGGCCGACCGCGGGAGCGAACGAGTGGCAGGGCACGGCGGCGGAAATGATCCAGGCTTGGTACGGCGGGCCGGGCATGCCGGCCGCTGCGTTTAGCGACACCTATGTGCCGGCGGGCTGGAACACCAATACGGCGATTCCCGGGACGAATTTTACCGACACGACGCTGTACCAGAATGTGGTCGCGCCTTACTGCCGGACCTGTCACGTACTGCGCGGCACGTTCAACCAGAATGACCTGGACTTCATGAGTCTCGCCAAGTACCAGAGCTACGCCGACCGCATCAAGGTGCACGTGTTCGACCGCGGCAACATGCCGCTGTCGCTCATCCCGCACACGGGCTTCTGGACGTCCTCTGCGCCGCAGATGCTGGCGAGCTTCATCGACGCGCAGCTCGGCGCGGGCACCGCGACGGCGAACGGCACGCCGCTCGTGCCGGGGCGGCCGATCGCCGATCCAGGTCCGGACCGCATGGTGAGAACTGGATCCAATGCGGTCCTCACTGCGGAAAACAGCCTGTTCGCGAGCACGTTTGCCTGGTCGCAACCTTCACCGAGCGGAAACGTGACCATCTCCAATCCGAACGGCATGGTCGCGATCTTCAACGCGAGCGTCGCCGGGACGTATGTGGTGCGGCTGACTGTCAACAACGGACCTTTCAAGGACGTGACCATAACGGTCGACGACAATTTTCCCGATCCGCTGAACATCAAGTTCGCGCATGTGAAGAACGAGCTGCAGAACGTCCTCCACGGAACGAAACGTTGCATCGACTGCCACGTGAACGTGGCAGTGCCGGCCCCGAGCATCACTCCACTCGTTCCGCCGATCTGGTACTCTCCCTTCGATCGCGACGGCAATGGCGCTGTCGATGCGACCGACGATGCCTGGTTCCTCAAGGCGCTGCAGGGTCGCGTGAACCTTACCGAGATCGGGGCGAGTGCGTTACTGCGCAAACCGACCGGCAACCACCACGCGGGTCTGAAAGTTATCGACGTTGCCGATACCAGCAGCAACGGCGGCCTGCACAGCTACTCAATTCTCTACAACTGGATTCTCGCGGGCATGCCGCCGGGTGGGGTTGCGGCGAATCCAATCGTCAGCGCGAGCAACACGCTCACGTTCTCCGGGTCCCCGCTGTTTTCGGCCGGAATCGCTCTCGATGGCGGATCGAGCGTCGGCGCGACGAATTTCCTTTGGTCCGTATCCGGGCCGAGCGGACCGACCGGGGCGGTCCCGATCATCTCGAATCCGACTTCGGCTTCGGCCATACTTTCTCCCGCATTTCCACCCGGGCTTCAGGTGCCCAACGTGGGAACCTACGTGGTTCAACTCCACGTGGACGACGGTATCTCGAGCGATGCGATACAGCGCATCATAACGGTGAGCGAGCCGCTAATCGTGGCGAGCTTCAGTCCCCAGACCGGGAGCGTACTGGTGACGTTCTCTCCCTCCACGAACACCGGGGACATCGCGCTGACCAACGCGAGCACCTATACGGGCGCGGCCGGCACGCCGCTCAATTGCCGTTGGCAGGTGACGCCTCCCGCAGGGGTATTCGGAACGACAATAGATGGCTCGACAATACTCGATATCACGAAATCCTGCGGCCCGACGGCAACGCTCACTGTTCCGCTATCTGCCGTCGGCAAGGCGTACCAGGTTCAACTGACCGCGTCCACGCTTGGCTCGAACACGTCCCCCGTACATTCACTCACGATATCCAACTCAGCACCGACGGCGAGCCTTGCTAACACGGCGGCGTCGCAGCCCGTTCAGTTTGCCCAGACCTCAACCACGTCGATTACCACGCATGCAACCAACACCGGCGGGCTTCCAACAGGGAGCGCACCGATATCAGTTGTGTCGGCGAGCGTGACGCTGAACGGCAGCGCAAGCACGACGCCGACCGGATCGCTGACCTACGGATGGTGTCTGTCCAGCCAGCCTGACTCAACCACTTTTCCCGCCTCGGTTGCGATCTGTCCCGCACAGACCTCAAGCGGAGCGTCGTCGACGCTCGCAATGACAGTGAGGGCAACGGGATCGTACGGGGTACAACTCACCGTGGATAACGGCTCGGGGACCAGCACGATATCCAAGACGCTTACCATAAGCCCGAGCAGAGGCACGGCCTTCCCAACTATCGTCGCCAACCTAAGCACCAACATCAATTCATGTTCCAGCTGCCACGTCTTCGGAAACTTGACAAATATATTCAATACAACTTCTGGAACGGCAAATTCTGCAGCCATGCCGCCGTGGGACAACGGTGTTACGCAGGACGGCGAGAGTCTGTACCAGAGGGTCATGCAGCGCGTCAACCTCGGGATCCCGACGAGCAGTCTGCTGCTGGTATGTCCGAACGCCGGCTGCGATTTCAACGGTACATTCAATGTAATGCCTGCACAGCCAAGCTTTGCGAGTACTGCACTAGGTACGATCTACGATCAGTTCCGGAATTGGATCCTGGACGGCGCGCCTCCCGGCAATTGAGCGAAACGTCGACCTGGAGCTTTTTTTGTTATGCAACTTGTCATGCGCAATTTGGAGGGACCGATGGGTATATTTCTGAGGTTAGTTCGGCCTGATGCTTTGCGTTGCTTGGTTTTGGGAACCCTGGCGTTCGCCGCGTCGCTCGGGTGGACGCAGACTTTTACAGTCCCTAATACCTTTGTCACAGGCACCCCCGCGTCCGCCGCCAGCGTCAACCAGAATTTCAGCGCTGCCGCGACGGCGATCAACAGCAAGCAGAACTTGGTGACCGGCACCTGCACAGTGGGAAGTGCGGTCCGCGCCATCAACCCGGACGGCACAGTCGTTTGCCAGCCGCTCAGTTTCTTCGGCGGCGACGGCAGCGCGGGCAACTTGACGGTCGCGGTCGGCACGGACTGGAGCACCGTTCCGCCGGTCAATCCGAATTTCGCAAACATAACGATCAACGCAAGTCAGACCTTGACCGTCGCCGCGGGCACCACGATTCACTGCTCTGGAACCTTTACGAATAACGGAATTTTGAGCGTTGTTCCTGGCGCGACCTCCCGTGGAGCTTTTTCGAGCGCCTTGGCCTTTGCCAGCGGACCCACGATGTTCCTAACCTCCGTTGCCCATCCCGGCGATGCACCGAGCGCAGCGACTCTGGGAATGTCCCACAACGACGGGGTTAACACTCCCCACGCTTTGGATGGGGGGACGGGGGGCAGGGCAATTCCGCGAGGGGTTGCTCAGATGTCCTTTGGAAATTTCAGGATAGGTGGAGGTTCCGGCGCCGGATATGACAGCCAGGGCAATCGCGGTGGCGGGCTGGTCAAGATCTACTGCGAAGGCGCAATAGTCAATGCCGGGACGATCAACGTCCAGGGCGAAAGTGGTACCAACGGCACGATCGCCGGGGGGGGCGGCGGAATCGTGGTCCTCGCCTCGCGCACATCGGTCTCCAACTCGGGGACGATCAATGTGAACGGCGGAAATGGCGCCGGTTCCGCCAGTTGGGGAGGAAACGCCGGTGGAGGTGGCGGCGGCATCGTCATCATGGTTTCGCCGACCGCGCCGGTGCTGGGAACGGTCAATGTCGCGGGAGGGCTCGGGGGGACCAATACGGCCTCGGTAACGGCAGGCGCTCGAACCGGCGGAGCTGGTGGCGGTGGGTCCGGTGGAGCCGGGGGGGATGGTGGAAGCGTCAGTGCCGCCGCTACCGGAGTTCCAACCAACGGCGCAAACGGCGGGGCCGGGTACTCGATAACGATAGCAGTGGACCCGACTGCCATCGCGCGCTGAGAACTGCGTGAAATCGGCAGCGGATTCTTGAAGGAACGGCTATGCGACTTTTTTTCTCGCTCCTTGTGATCGTCGTCCTGTCGCTGGGTCTTGTCGCCTGCGGAGGCAGCGGAAGCGGTGGCGGCAGCAATGCCTCAGCGCCTGGAAGTTCGCCGCAACTGACCTGGGACCAAGGCAATTGGGGCGAGAAAAACTGGCAATAAAGAGATCTCTCTAAGGAAAGCCCGTGCTTACATGGGCTTTTTTTTGGGAGGTACTTGAGGCCGCCCCTTCTATGGGGGAAAGCGGAATCCCGCGCCGCCTTCACCGCCCGCGCAAGCGCATCGCCGATCGTTCCCCAAACCTCTCCCAGAGGGTGAGGGAGCGGGAGCTCACTACGGCGGACCACGGTTCGGGCCGTCGTTTTTCTTGCGCGGCTGCACGGCGTACTCCCCGGCACCCTTTGCGCGAGCCGATCGAGGCGCGCGCGCTGCGCTGATTTCGCTTCGCCGTTTCGTCGAGCGTGCGCAGGGAATCGGGCAGCAACCGTGGATGGATCAAGCTAAAATGCCGCCATGGATTCGACACCGATCGATCAACAGCCGATCGCGAGGACGGTAGGGCGTCGCAGGCCGCCTCCGGTGGGCGCGCCGCCCACGGCCGAAGCGCGGGCCGCCTGGAACGCAATGGCTGCTTATCGCACCCGCGCTCCCAAGGGCGTCTTCTCTTACGATAGTCATGAGGAAATGACGCAAGACCGTGAACGCTGGAATGCGGAAGCGGTTGCGGACCGGCTCCGGTAGCGTGTCCGAGTTCACGCGTCCGGCGACCTGGGAAGACGTAAAGCTTCTCGCGCGCTACTTCGACGAGGCGGGCGTCGAATACGCCGTCATCGGCGGCTACGCGCTCGCGGCGCACGGCCTTTCGCGGTTTACCGAGGACATCGACGTTCTGGTCAATCCGTCCGCGGCCAACAGCCGCCGCTGGATCGTGGCGCTCTCGCGGCTGCCCGACGGCGCGGCCCGCGAGCTCGAGGCGGACCCCGACGTCTTTGCCTCGCAAAAGCGCTATGCAATTCGGGTGAACGATGAGATCACGGTGGACGTCCTGCCGAGCGCGGCCGGCCACACCTGGGATGAGCTGAAGCCGCACGTCACGCAGGTCGATATCGAGGGCGTTCGCGTCAAGGTGCTCGACCTCGAAGGCCTCTTGAAGACCAAGCAGGTGCCGCGCCCCAAGGACCAGGCCGACGCCGAGGCGATCAGGCGCGCGCTCGATCTGCTCAAGCGCAGGTAGTACCCGAAAACGCT
>WNFB01006910.1_pt1 | contig 10166 bp, 10 predicted proteins | sample 5400501 | NCBI WGS metagenome assembly WNFB01 (sample SAMN13153341, study PRJNA577476) | soil metagenome | isolation source: 200 cm saprolite under Douglas fir tree site 2 hole 1 | place: USA:California | collected 2015-04-18 | reverse complement strand
GTGTTGGGTAGGTGGCTGGCGAGGTATCAATTGCTTGACCCTTTTCCATCCACCCCCCGTCAAACCGGACGTGCGACTTTTACCGCATCCGGCTTTCCGTTTGTTCGTTCCGATCTCTTCTGCCGTGTGGGCCGTCCGGCGTGGATAGCCTGGTGACAGAAGCGGCAAACCATCAGGGTCTTTCTCCGGCGGGCTATCATGACTTTGACCCAGCGTGGCCGCTCTTTCCCATCTTTGTTGAGGTCTGCAAGTTTGTGGATGTGGTGAACCTCTACGTTTTCCCGCGACCCGCATAACTCGCATTTGTCTGCAAGGAGTCGTTTGATGAGCTCATTGCGTTCTGACCTTATATAAATGGGGTTTTGATCGATGAGAACCGCCGTCTTCTGTCGTTTCAGTGGGATGCCCCCAAATCTTGCTACAAGCGGCTTTTTCCCCTCTCGCTGTATCTGGATTTCCAGGCAACGGTAGGTGGTTCCATCTGCTGCCTGCACACTCGCTTCGTACTTCCGCAACATCCTCACGGCTGTTGCCTGGTGCTTCCTCGCGAGCGTTTTGAGCAGTGATACTTTTGCTATCCAGTGCAGTTTCCAGAACCAGGAAACATTGTGGGCGAGCATGTAGTATTGGACAATCCCCCGATATTCCTGCTGGTAGTGTTCGATGATGGTGAAGTCATCGTTTTCGAGCAGCGTCTTCCGGTGGATGGCTTTGCCGGCTTGCTGATAAGGGGCGCATTTACTTTCGACGACATCCGGTGGCACGAGGAGTCCAATATGCCCATTGATGCTACGTCGTTTTTTGGTCTGCTTGGTATCGTTTTGTTGGTTCACGATATGGTAGTTGAGGAACCGCGCTGCTTCGGTGCTGGCGTGGGTGATGAGCGTTTTTTCTTGGGACATTTCCAGCTTGAGGGTGTCGCGCAGGAATTGTCCTAGTTGTTGCTTGATCTCCTCTGCTTCCTGTTGTGGACCAGCAAAGCCAAAGAGCGTATCATCCGCATAGCGTACATAGTAGAGTCGGCGATAATTGTCATCGTTGGGGTCACCAGAGGGAAGTTTCTGACATTGCTTCCGCGCTTCTTTCGCTTCCTTCCGTTTTCCTTGCCGATACTTTCTCTGGGCTCTCTTTTTCAGCACATCATATGCAGGGTTACTTGCTCGTTTTTCTCCTCGTGTGTAGGCTGGAATGAGTATCTGTTCGACATACTGATCGAGCTTGTCGAGGTAGATATTACTGAGGATTGGCGAGATCACGCCGCCCTGCGGGCATCCGCTCAGGGTTTTGTTGAACGTCCACTCCTCCAAATATCCGCTTTCGAGCAAGTGTCGAAGTAACCTCAGAAACCGTTGATCGTGGATTTTCTCACTCAGAATGGCGAGTAAGACCTCGTGGTTCATGGTGTCGAAAAACTTGGCGATGTCGCCCTCAATGAACCAGCGTGCTCCGGTCCAGTCGGTCTGAACCTCTTGCAAGGCTGTATGGCATCCTCGACCGGGGCGGAACCCATGGGAGTATTGGCTCATCTGCGGCTCATAGTATGCTTCCAGGATGGAGCGCATCACTTCTTGCAGCAGTTTATCCTTCCAGGTGGGCAACCCTAACGGCCTTTGACCGCCCTTCTTTTTGGGAATGTACACACGTCGGACCGGCGTCCATCGATGTCTTTCATGACGTACATCGTCAATCAGACGCTTGATTTTCGCCAGGGACATGCCATCCACGGTTTCATTGGTTGTCCCTTTTGTCATAGCCCCCTTGTTTTTATACAGGCGGCCATAGGCACGTAGGTACAAATCCGGGTTGTAGAGCATGCGATAGACATCTTCCAGCGGCAGTCCTCGCTTGCCGCGTTCTCGGACGATTGCTAAGACAGTTTTGGCGTTCCTCATCACGAGTACCTCTCTGTGCTTGTCAATCTGAACTCCCTGCCGCCCTTCGCCATGTGATCGGCGCTACCGTCTCAGACTACTATGGCGGCTCCGTTCTCATAGGCCTCGCAGCCCTTAGACAATCCCACGTTCCGCTGACAATCTACGTATCGAGCATCCCTTAGGTAGTTTACTCATCCCTTTAGCACGCCCCGTTGGCGCCTCTGTCATCCCCAGAGGTGCATATATCATCGGGACTTATATATGCAGGGAATGATACCGGTTTCATACGCTTTCCGGTAGGTTGGCTCCCAAACCCAGTCGGGATTACACTTCGAGCAGTCTAGCTCTTACCATAGGATGCAGGTCTTGCCGTGCGTCTCCCCGTTGCGTCTCAGGGATTTACGGCGTTACCAACATGCTAATGTTCCCTTTATCTTTCAATGCCAGGTAAGTTGGTTGACCTTAGAAACCTCCTCTGAGTTTCATGTGCTGATTGCACCAGCGATAGATTGCCACGTGACGTGGCGCACCCCGACGAAGCCACAACCGGGACATCCGTTACCAAACGGAGGGCTTCATCCCTGATGTTCAAGGATGCATTGAAATCACGCTCATTGACCACTCTGCATTGTTCACATGCCCACTCGCGGTCATCAAGTGCCAGGTCTTCCTTCATCCAGCCACAGGAGTGGCATGTTTTGCTTGAGGGGTACCATCTATCCACCAGTTGGACATATCCACCATACTGCTCAGTCTTGTAGAGAAGTTGGCGCTGTACCTCAAAGAAACTGGCATCGCTGACTGCTTGCGCTAAGCAATGGTTGGCAAGCATCCCTTTGGTATTGAGATCTTCCAGGCCAATCAATGCATAGGTTCTGGCGAGATAGGTCGTCATCTTATGCAGGCTATCTTGCCGCTGACACGCTACGCGATAGTGAGCCTTTGCAAGCTTGCGAGTAGTTTTCCACCAGTTCTGACTCCCCTCTACTTTGCGGGATAATCCCTTGCTTAAGCCCTTGATGCGTCCTAAGCCTTGGCGATAGTGCTTTTGGTTTTCAAACACCACGCCATCGCTACAGGTCGCAAGCGTCTTGATGCCCAGGTCGATCCCAACGGCTCCACCGCTATGGGTTGGCACTTCATGCTCAACCTCTAGCGAGATGGAGACGAACCACCAGCCTGCACGAGAGGAAATCACGGCGCTCATGATCTTGCCTTGAAAGCGGAGCGCTTCGGTCATGTTGACGGAGCCAAGCTTGGGGATACGTATCGTCTGCCCCTCGACAGAAAATTTATCGTTGGCAAGATAGAAGCTCAAGCGATCCCGTTTCTTGCTTTTGAAACGCGGAAAGCCACCTTCCTCCCCATCCTTGCGTGGATATTTGAGTTTTGGAAGTGTTCCTTCCTTCTTCATCCGCCAATAGTTGGCAAAGGCTTGACCAAGATGGCTAAACTCTTGTTCGGGAGCGCATTTCGTGACCTCAGAGCACCAGGGGAATTGCTCGCCCTTGATCCTGTTATACTCCGCCTTGAGGTCGCGCGTGTTGACCCATTTCCCCTCTGCCCGGTAGTCTTTCCAGCGAGCAAGCGCCCAGTTATACGCATGGCGTGCCACCCCACAGGCTTTACGAAAGTAGACTGCTTGCTCTGGCGTCGGATTGAGCCTGATCACCTGCGAACGATTCACGTACTTCCCTGCTTTCTACTCTTTGTGCAGAGCAGCATCTTTCAGGACTTGCCTGTACGATCTCAGCCCGTGGAGCCGCGCAGAAAACACCGTCACGATAGCCATTAAGTCTCGGACTAACTCTTGTTCAGGCGAAAGGCTTTCCCCATTGATGACCACCAGTTCGGTATGGTGCCGCTGGCAGAATGCCTCGAAGTAGTCATAGCCGAAGCGTACCAACCGATCACGGTGAGCAAGAATGACGCGCTTCACTTGTCCGAGTTCAATCATCTCCATGAGCCGGTTAAACTGCTTGCGCTTGTAGTTGAGGCCACTGCCGAGATCAGACATCCATTCATCAACCTTGATGGAATGCTGCTTGCAGTAGGCCTCAAGCGCACTCATCTGATGAGCTAAATCCGGCTTTTGTGCTACCCCTGATACCCTGGCATACACAATCGTGAGTCCTTGCTCTTGCGCCACCAATCCCCGATAGGCCAGGTACTGGTCATGGGTGTAGTAGCGTCGGTTAGTGGGACTGCGTTGAGCTTTTAAGACGCCCTTCCTATCCCACTTCTGGAGCGTGATAACAGACTTCCCGATCAATGCTCCAAACTCTTTAGGTGAATATGTAGTCTTCATGAATATATTATACTACGTTGGACTACATATTTGTCAACTGTTTAAACCTCTCTGGTATCCGCAAGAGGGGCAATGGCACCCCACCCCTGGTACCCGCAAGGGGTACCACTACATTTGGGGGATTTTGAGCGTGATCTGTGGTGGCACCCCTTGCGGGGCCAGGTGATCATGTGGGTGTGCTAGACTTACATTGCGTTTCGACGCTCACGTCGCCGAAGACTTCAACCTGGCAGGCAAGACGCATATTGGGCTTCTTCTTCAGGTCGGCGCGCAGCCAGATTTTCTCCATGAAGGTGAGGGGATTTGTGTTGACCGCCGGTGAGACGGCTACACGATCGGTGCCACAGAGGCCATTGCCATGGCAATTGGCAAATTTCCACAAGCCGCAGTAGACGGGAACGTCGTTCTCCAGCCCTGGATAGCGGACGTGGTCACCTGGCGGGACCTCAACCTGTATTTGCTCCCGTACAAATGTAATCGTTGGCACGGTTCTATCCTCCAAAGTCTTTTTGTGAAATAAACCAATTCGCAGGTAGTTGGCAAATTGGTTATGTGCAGAGTGTAGCACAGCGAGATGAGAGCGTCAATTCTTTATGATAGCAAGCTAGCTATGTTATAAGCTCACGTTCAGCGTTATTGAGACTGTTTGAGGGCTGCCCTGTACAGAGGCTCCACCACTATCAACAGCGGAAATGGTGATCTGGCCCGTAGAATGGCCTAGGGTCAGACCACTTCCTTTGACATTCACTGTGATCGTACTCCCTTTACTGCTATCTGTGCCGGAAGTGGCAGATAGGATAATCCAGGCGTGGTCTGTTGAAGCTTTCCATGAGACGGGGAATGTACAGTTTCCTGTCTCGGTCAGTGTGATGTTCTGTCCGCGCGGATTGGACCCTAGGAGTACCGAGGCAGTAAATGAGAGGCTGGAAGGTGAGACTTGCAGTGTACACGGTTGAGCGACAGTTAGCGTGACCGAGACAATTTGTGGGCTGCCTTGCACCTGTGTAGGGGAACTACCGGTTGCGCTTATGGTGATTTTTGCATTGAATGAGCCAGGTGTTAGTCCGGCAGTGTTCACATGCACTGTCACCTGCGCGGTCTGACCATTGGCAACAGTTCCTTTGCCAGGAGCAGCGCTTAACCAGGATGAATCGACGCTGGCCGTCCAGTGGAGTGGACTACGGCCAGTGTTGGCAATCTCGATCACCTGACCGGAAGGGTTGGCTTTCCCCTGGGTGGCGTTAAAGGTAAGCGTGGACGGCGATACCCTCTCAACTGGCGATGAGAGCGTTGGTGCTCCCGACCCGGGTGATCCAGGGATCGATGAGGTAGTGGCTGTTGGATGTCCTACTCGTACTGAAGGCGAAGCGGAAGGTGTTGCCTGGACAGTGACAAGAGGGGGTTGAGCTGTACCTGTGGTGGCGGGTAGCACGGGAGCAGGCGGGGTGGACCTCTGCACACCGGGCTGGCTGGTTTGGAGAATGCCCATAGAAGCGATCACACCGCTCACTGCCAATGCGAGCACTAGCAGGACAGCTGATGCTATAAGGGCAATGCGTATATATGGATGTGTGGCACGACGCTGCACGGTGGGCGAGAGGGTGTTTGTCACCTTCCCGATTCTACCTCCGGTATCTTCCTTCTCGACGGGTGCTGATGGAAACTTATACGTATATGTATCGAGCCGAGGTGTGAGCGGGTCAGCCTGGTTAGTCCAGCCATTGCTTTTTCTGCTATCTTCCTCTCGCTCGAACCATGCACCGGGCCGGTCGAGAGGTGTGTCTTGCTTGGCACCAGGTACTGAAGACACCTGGGATAGGCTCTCAAGTTGCACATTGGAGTCAGGGCTTTGTAAGGCAGTCAAATGTGTGTGAGCAGACAAGGCTGCTTCCGGGGAAGATTCTGAGAGGGGTTTAACGGTGAAGGCTTCTTGCGACCGCCAGTTAGCGAATGTACTGTAGGTTTGCTTGTTTTCAGAGGCGCTTTCAGCGTTGGGGGTAGGGTTTCTACCACCTGCGGATTGCTTGGGAGGAATATGGTCCTCTTCTTGCCACAGGGAGGTGTACAGGAGGTCAAAGTCCTTAGGTGCCCCCGTCTTATCGCCGGTCTGGAGCCGATTATGCAATAGTGACCGGCACTCACCACAGAAGACAGAAGGTTCTGAGTTTGGAGGGCCGGGGTCCGAGCATGGTTTGTTACAACGCAAACAGTAGTTCATTTCTTATGTTCCTATAGTCAATGCTACACTAACCCACACATCATAAGGCTGTTCGCTGAGTCCATACTTTATAACGTTCGACACAGGCTGGGATATCGCTATCTATGTCGAATGGGACCATTGGGACACTCATTTTAGTGACTCTATCAGGCTTTGCACAAAGATGGCCCGTGCCCGTTGGAGGGCCTTGGCGTTGATGGTGATGTAGATGAGCGTATTGAGCCGACGGATGGAGCGAATGTTGCGCGCTTTGGGCCGTTCAATACCCAGGTCCTTGGCCTGGCTATTGATGCGCTCACAGCACGTCCGCTGGGTATAGACGGCCTTGTAGAGCGGGCTGTGGCGATCCAGCAGGGCACGTATAAGCCCACCGGCTTCCAGATTGATGTCCTTGACGCAGCCTTTACTACGACTCCTAAGATCGAAGCAATGCTTCCAATTCGTTTAGATAACTCAGGTGTGCCTCAGAATCAAGAGGAGCACCACTATAGTAAATGTATGCATCTGGACGTGTACCTGAGCGAAGACCAAAGGTAAATGCATGCACATCATTGGCGCTTGGTATTGCCCGTACTACTTCATCCTTGGAAAATGTCTGTAATGCTATTGTGGGAATGATCACCTTGGATTTGTTATCAACGTCTATGCTCACGGTTTTGCTGAGCAATCTTCGTAATGATTTTGGAAAGATAGCGTCCAGGGGGGACGAAAAATGAGCACTAATCTCAGAGTAGTCTAGTATCCGTTCTGGTTCTCCAACAGCGGATGTCCCATCAGCAGCACGTAAGCCTGATAGAAAGTAGAAGAGACGCTCTGTTATCCCATCAATCGCGGCTGATGGTCCTGCAACGTCAATGACAATGCGTTTCGGTTCAAAGTGGATAAAACGAATGGGCACAAGGTGCTCCTCCTGATGTATCCACACTCCTAGGTTGAAGACAACTCCTGGAGGATAGGTTGCAGGAACCTCTCCAAATGTTGGTATGGGGGAACCAATAGTAAACGATTGGAAGTTAAAGAGTTGTTGGATTTGCTGTTGTACTCCCTGAATACTCAGCGAGGTTAAACGCAATGTATCAGGACTAAATTCGTAAGCTCTTCGGCTAGCTAAGATTTTCACTTGCTCAAGCATTTGATGCAACTACTCCGTATGATCTATATTCTTCGCCTCTGTATGAAAGCGATGTTCGTTTGTGAGATTCCAAGGTGTTCATCGCAGGTGGCCATCTAGGCTGAACTGTTGTAGTTACAGTGATTGATGATTGATTTGGGAAGGTTGTAGGTGTTACGTTTTGGGAAAAAAGCAGAGATTGGATTTCTCTATTCAGGAGCCAAGCATGATAATTCTCCTGCGTAAGCGGCAGTTGGGGATTCTCCAATGTATAGCCGTGAACAGCCTCTATTGGCACATACGCGATGTTAAAAGGAATCATCCCACAGGCCATAACAAAGTCCACATAGCGATGGAGTGACATTGCCCCTTCTGTATCATCCTCTAAACGAGCAATCGCAGCTTGCCCAGTATTTAATCTTTCCGCCAACTGTGCCTGAGTAAGATCGGCTTGCCGACGTGCCTGATACAACGTGTTCACAGCGGACTCCAAAAAACCAGCCCGCAGATATGCTCTAAAGTATGCTTCTCCATGTATAGGGTCTTTAAGCCTCTCGGTAATAAAATCGGCTGTTGTTTTTGTATCCAGTTTCTTTTCTTCGTATTGACTCATATTTATCTCCCTTGTACCTGATTCCAGAACCTTCTTGCACGTTCTTTTGCCACATCTACCTCCACCTGCTCCCTCTGCTTCCCTTTCCGAAATAAAGCGATCCAATAGGCATCTGGGTATTCTTTACGAAAGAAAACGAACGCCCGATGAGTCCGCTTTAAATAAATCTGCCAAAGCTTATATGGACTCGTTACATGTACCTCAATTTGGTAACTGTTACGCAACTCCATATCCATTGTACTGTTTTGGTAATCACTCTGGAAACGGTTCATGTATCGGTCAATTGACGCCTGTTCGTTTATGCTGAAGGCGTCATGGTCTCTTTCAAAGCCAGGGACTGTGCTAAAGGTTGTATCACTTCTCGAACCCAAAATACAAGCCGTCCTTCCATAATTATCATGACCCCCGTTCCTTTCGCTATTGGTTTCTCTCTTGCAGGCTCTTCGAAATACATTGTATCATACACTTTCCATTGAGTCAAGAACAAGATGACAAATCTATCATAATTTGGCTGCCTTTTCAGGCCACTAAAATGATCGTGAAATTTCGTGGTGGGTTAGGCGTATAATGAGTTGGCAGGGAAAATAAAAGAGGCGTTGGTAAGCTTGCTAAGCACAACCCCCAATCTACATTTTGTGCAGGGGTCACTTTTTGTGCAAAGCCACTCTATCATCCTTGACAAATAACCTGAAGTAGTTAATATAATATCAGCATGATGGATGGTATATCTCCCTGGAAATTAAGGAGGGTAGTTTCATGTCGCTCAAGACCAAAGCAGATGCTCTTTTACGGATGGCTACAGAATCAGGTGATGTCCCTGGGGTGGTAGCCACTGCTACCGATCGAAACGGGACGATCTACGAGGGTGGTTTCGGCTCGCGTGCCCTGGGCGATCCGGCCGAGATGACTTCCGATACCGTCGTGTGGATTGCCTCGATGACCAAGGCGCTGACCGGTACGGCTGCCATGCAACTGGTCGAGCAGGGCGAACTCGCACTCGACATACCGGTGAGTAACATCGTTCCAGAACTGGGTGAGGTTGGCGTGCTTGAAGGGTTCGACGACGACGGTCAGCCGCTCACCCGAGCAGCGAAGCGGGCAATCACGCTACGCCACCTGCTGACGCACACGGCCGGATTCGGCTACGAGTTCTGGAACGCGGACGTTGTGCGCTATCAAAAGGTCAAGGACTTGCCTCCTATTATCAGTTGCCAGAATGCGACCCTGCGGTTACCGCTTCTCTTCGATCCGGGTGAACGCTGGGAATACGGCATCAATATCGATTGGGTTGGCAAGATAGTGGAGGCGGTCAGTGGCAAGAAGCTGGGTATCTATCTCTCTGAAAATGTGTTCGGACCGCTTGGAATGAACGACACGGCCTTCCGTATCACGCCGAGCATGCGGCAACGGCTGGCCAGGATCCATCAACGTGGCGATGACGGAGCGCTCGCTCCCATTGATGTCGAAATTCCCCAAGACCCCGAGTTCGAAATGGGCGGGGGCGGCTTATATGGCACAGTGGGCGACTATCTGAAGTTCGTCCGCATGATGCTCAATTACGGTAGAGGTGATTCAGAGCAGGTGTTGAAGCCGGAGACCGTCGAGCTTATGTCGCGCAACGCCATGGGTGATTGTAAGGTGACCATGTTACATACCGTGATGCCAACGCTGTCCCACGACGCGGAATTCTTCCCTGGCATGCCGAAAGGATGGGGGCTGTCCTTCATGATCAACAACGAACAGGCCCCAACCGGTCGCTCTGCAGGCAGCCTGGCCTGGGCTGGTCTTGCCAATTCGTATTTTTGGATCGATCAAACACACGGCCTCGGCGGTGTCTACGCCACGCAGATTCTGCCCTTCGCGGATCACAAACCGCTGCCGCTATTCTTTGAATTCGAGAAGGCCGTCTATCAAGGCTGATCGCCGTACCCACGGACGCGATAAATCGGGGATCTACCATAATGCGGCCTGAAGGCCCCTTGCTTTAGCTATGGGGGTGAAAGGCCGCCGCCGCAGGCGCACCTCCTTCAATCTGTTTGACA
>WNFB01006909.1_pt1 | contig 10168 bp, 7 predicted proteins | sample 5400501 | NCBI WGS metagenome assembly WNFB01 (sample SAMN13153341, study PRJNA577476) | soil metagenome | isolation source: 200 cm saprolite under Douglas fir tree site 2 hole 1 | place: USA:California | collected 2015-04-18 | reverse complement strand
CGCATAGCCGCCGGTCTCGAAAAACGTAATGACGGGCATGCTTAACAGCTGCCCTTGTTCATCCACCTTGGCGGGAAGCACAGCGAGCGCTTCTTTGTGGCGAGAACTTTGCAACAGCAGTTCTTGCGCATAATCGTGCATGTGCCCGCCCACGCCGAGGAGAACGCCGTCGTATTTCAATTGGACACTGCCAACGGTGACATTTTGCCCGGGTTTCAAGTCGTAGCCGGAGTCCCGGCACGATTGCACGTCCATCCAGGCGGGATAGACGCTTTTTGGGAGTGGCACAGCCTTCGCGCCTAAAGGGGCCTCGACGAAGGGAATGCGCACTTCGAGAAAAACTTTGTCGTATGACGTTGAGGTGGGATTGTAAACCATCGTTTCGATGCGGATGCGGTCGCCTTTTTTGACGTAGTAGCCATAGCCCGGAATTACGGCCCAGTTGGTCAGCTCACCACCGGCGCCGAAGATGTGTTCTTCTTTATTGGGGCAGAGAAAATCGGCGCGGTTTTCATTCCAGAAAGCCACATGGTGCAAGATGCGGCCCGGCACTTCGTTTCCGGCGGCATCGACAAGCCCTGGCGTGTACCCGAGCAGCCAACCGTCGAAGGGAATTTCCCAAGTGAGATCCGGCGGCTGGGGCATTTTCATGTGATCGGTGAGCGCAGGGAGGGTCATTGGCCCGACGCGCAGAGTGATGGTGTGTGTTGGCTGATCGATGTTTTGCTCAAGCTTCACGCCTTTGGCGATGGCATGATGCATTCCTCCCTGCATGAAGCCGCCGTGTTCGTGTTGGGGTTGCGCGGGCGAGGCAGCAACTGCGGCGAGAAATGCCGCGCAAATTGCAATTGTTCGCACCATGATCGTCCTCAGTGGGCGCTCCTCTCGTGCGCACGGGAGCTTTCTTCTATGGTACGCCCGGGCAACGGCCGGCGGAATTGGTAAGGAGAATGCGAGGCCTGGTGACCGATGCGCCTCTGAGTGAGATGCGCGCTATGGTTTTCCCGGTTGGTCGCCCTGGACGATAGGCAAATCCTTGCGATGGCTCCAGTCTTCCCAGGAGCCGTCATACATTTTCGCCTGGTAGCCCAGCATTTTGGCGGTGAAATAGAGAACCGTGGCGCGCTGCCCAATGCGGCAATAGCTGACCATGAGGTTGCCCGGCTTCAAGCCCGCCGCGCTAAACAGCGCTTTGAGCTGATCGGGAGTTTTGAATTTGTTGGTGTCTTCGTTCACGACGCTCAGATAAGGAAGATTCGTTGCGCCGGGAATGTGGCCGTCGCGAGGATTTCCGTCGCTCTCTTTCCCCGTGTAGAACTCGGGCGCACGCGCGTCGAGGATGGTGACGCCCGGCTGAAAGAGGTGGCTGCTGACCCACGCCGCGTCAGCGACGATTTCCTTGCGGGGCGCGGGCGTGATCGAACCTTTTGGCGACCGCTTGCGGTCCGTAGCGATGGGCTTGCCTGCGGAGCGCCAAGCAGGCAGGCCGCCATCGAGAATGGATGTGCGGTCGCCGAGGCCGAGATAATCGAGGGTCCAATAAACTCGTGTGGTGGGAGTGACCTGGTTGGTTCCGAAATAGAGAATTACGTGGGAGCGATTGGAAACACCAAGATTTTCGAAGACGGAGACCAATTGCTCGACGGGTGGAAGTTCCAGCATCAATCCCTGGCCGTGAGGGGTGGAGATGCTGTCGTATTCGAAAAATTGCGCGCCGGGGATGTGGGCCTTTTCATACTCACTTTTTTCGCCGATTTGGAGGAGAACGAGCGAAGGATCGCTGAGATGCTCGCTGAGCCAATCTGCGGTCACCAGCATGGGGACGCGTTCGGAGCCGGCCGTGCTTTTTGCTGGCGGCTGCGCTGGCGCGCTTGGAGGTGTAAGAAAGAGAGCCAGGAGCGATGCAACTGCGAAAACTTTTTTCACGAAGCACCTCTCTAAGCGGACCGCGTGCTTATAGCGTAACACGCTATATCGTGTGACGCCATAGTGTTAGGCTCCAAAAAGCCGCAGCGAGCATTGGACGGGTGAACATCTCCCACAAAGAGGATAAAATTCCGGGTCATGAAAACTCCAAGACATCAGCTTCTTGCTTTGGTCGTCTGCATCCTGATTTTATCGCTCTGCCAGAGTTCCGCGCACGCGCAGAAATCTTCTGCGGAAAGAATTTTAGTCGTTCAAAACGCAACCGTCGTGGATGTGCTAAAGGGAACACTGCGACCGGATCAGACGGTGGTCATCGAAGGGAACCGCATCGCCTTCGTGGGACTGCGAAAAAACGCGAAGATTCCGCGAGGCGCCGCAGAGATCGACGGGCGAGGCCTGTTCCTGATCCCCGGATTGTGGGACATGCACGTTCATTTGGAATTCGGCGATTGGTTTCCGGGCGCCAAGGAGATTACGCTGCCCCTCTTCATCGCCAATGGCGTGACGGGCGTGCGGGACATGGGGAGCGAACTCGAGACACTGCAAGCATGGCGCAAAGAGATCGGGGCCGGAAAGGTGACGGGGCCGCGGATTTTCACTTCAGGGCCGATGCTCGATGGGCCCAAGCCGCGGTTCCCTAGCTCGGTAGCCATCGCGACAGCGGAAGACGGGCGGCGCGCGGTTGACGACCTGAAACGGCGCGGAGCGGATTTCATCAAGCTGCAATCGCTAATTCCGCGCGAGGGAGTGTTAGCCATTGCGGACGAAGCGAAGAAGCAGCAGATTGCGTTTGAAGGGCATGTGCCGGACGCTATGCGTGCCAGCGAGATGTCCGAAGCAGGAATGAAAAGTTTCGAGCATCTCATCGGGATTTTTGAGGGGAGTTCGCCGCTGGAAGAAGAGTTCCTGAAAGGCAACAAAACCGAGGGGAAATTTCTTTCGACATTTGATACGGGACGAGCCAGTGCGCTGGCTGCGCTGTTCGCGAAGAATCGGACCTGGCAATGCCCAACGCTGGTGTGGGAGCGCGGCGGGAACCTGATCGACGTGACGGATTTTGCCAAGGATTCGCGCGCCAAATATGTGCCGGCATCATGGAAGGAAAAAACCTGGAAGCGATTCCGGGACGAAATCATAGAGGGTTACAACACGGACGATCTCGCCACGCGAAAGAGATTTATCGAGAAAGAGCTGGAAGTTGTGCAGATGCTGCACCGCGCGGGAGTGCCATTCCTGGCGGGGACGGACACTCCGCCGGGCGTGTACATTTTCCCCGGGTTCAGTTTGCATGAAGAGCTGCAGCGATTTGTGGATGCAGGGTTCACGCCGCTCGAGGCGCTGCAAACAGCGACGCTCAATGCGGCGAGGTTTTTCGGGATGGAAAAACAGAGCGGCGCGATTGAGAAAGGGAAACTCGCCGATGCCGTGCTGCTGACGGCGAATCCACTGGCTGACATCAAGAACACGCAGAAAATCGCGGGCGTCATTGCCAACGGGCATTATCATTCGCGCGAGGAGCTGGACAAAATGCTTAAGGGAGTGGAAGCCGCGGCAATGCAGCGATACTAGCTTTGAAATTTCCTTAGAACTGTCTGATATATAGCGGAACTGTCAATTCCGCTGACCTCCGGGGTTAAAACCCCAGAGGTGCCAGCGCATATCGGCACGGCTGAAGCCGTGCCCTGACGAAAACCATTCTTGCGATGACTTGCGGTGGTTCTACTTGAGCGAATCACACACCAGGTGCGGGCCGAGAAGGGAGCATGCCGCGCCGCCTAGGGGCCGCGACATTCGGGTCGTGATTTAGGGGGCGAAACGATTTAGGATAATGGTGCGTCAAAACGGTAGGACGGAGTGTGAGGTTTGTGGTGTCCGCGGAAAGATCCCCGATGAGAGATGCGAAGCGCATGGAGCGCCTAGCGGTTGGACTGGCCGCGCTGGCCAGCGTGTTTGCGGCGGGGTGCGCGAAGCCGGCGCCAACCAGCGTGCTCGGGGATGCAGCGCATCCCACCCCGGTGCATGTGTACACGGTGGCGGAAGAAACTGCGCAGCGGCGGATCCAAGCGGTGGGGTCGCTGTATGCACTGGAAGAAAGCACGCTGAGCGCACAGGTCGAGGGGCGCGTGAGCGAGGTGCTCGCCGACGTAGGCGACGCGGTGAGAGAAGGTCAATCGCTGATTCAGCTCGATACACGGGAGCTGCAGTTCGCGCTGGACAGTGCCCGGGGCCAGGAGGGGCAGGTGCGCGCGCAACTGGGCATCGGGTCAACTGATCCGCCTCCCGCGGACGCCCGAAAACTGGCGTCGGTGCAGCGCGCAGAGGCCGATCTGTTCGATGCGGAACGCAAATATGGCCGCGCGCAGGAGATGTTCAAAGACAATTTAATTTCGCAGCAGCAACTGGACGAAGCGGCGAGCCGTTACCAGAGCACCAAGGCGGGATACACAGTGGCGTTGCAGGAAGTGGATCGTCTGAAGGGAATGCTGGTTTCGAGCGAAGCGAGTGAAAAGCTGGCCGAGAAGAAGCTGAATGACGCTACGATTCGATCACCATTTCCGGGAGCCGTGAAGACGCGCGATGTGCATCCGGGAGAGTATGTGAGGTTGCAGACGCCGGTGATGGTGGTGGTGCGAACAGACCGGCTGCGCGCGCGACTGGCCGTGCCGGAGCGCTGGGCGGGATGGCTAAAAGACGGAGCTATGGTCGAACTGCATGTGGATGCATTCCCCGGGGAAGCATTTCATGGCCGGGTTTCGCGGATCAACCCGTCGGTGTCGCAGGATTCGCGCACGTTCGAAGCGGAAGCGCTGCTCACGAACCTGGACGGGCGCTTGAAACCGGGATTTTTTGTGCAGGCTTCGATCCCCAGTGAGAAGGAAGAGAAGACGATTTTTCTTCCCGAACAAGCGGTGAATTACCGCTACGGCGTGTACAAAGTTTTTTTGCTGAAAGCGAACCGAGTTACGGAGCGGCAGATACGTCCCGCGGGGCAGACGGAAGACGCGCGCGGGCGGCGTTTTGAAGTGGCGGAAGGATTGAAGCCGGGAGACCGCGTGGCGGTGGCGGTATCCGGAGAATTGCATGAGGGCGTCACCGTGCAAGAGCAAGCGGAGGGGAGCGCGCCCGCACTGAAGTAATTTCCGCAGCGAAAGCACCAAACAAAAACAATGAGGCTGGCCGAAATCTGCGTAAAGCATCCCGTATTCACGGTGATGCTGATCGCATTCCTGGTGACGCTGGGAGTGTTTTCTTATCGCGGGCTTGCCGTGGACCTTTTCCCGAAAGCCGATCCTGCAACGATTAACGTTCATGTGGAGCTGCAAGGGGCGACTCCCGAAGAGGTGATCACAGGCGTGGTGCTGCCGCTGGAGGACGCCATCTCCTCGGTGAGCGGGATCGATGAAATCACGGTCTATTCCACGGAAGGGTTCGCGGAAATCACCTGCACGTTTGTGCTGGAGCGCGACATTGAAGGCGCGGCGCAAGACATCCGGGAAAAAGTGTCGGCCGCGATTAACCGGCTGCCCCGCGAGACGCTGCCGCCGGTGATTACCAAGCTCGATCCGCAGTCAGACCCGATCATGACGTTGCTGGTAAGCGGACCGATGAGCCGGCGCGAGCTGACGGAAATCGCGGACAAAAAGGTGCGCCGCGCGATCCAAACAGTGGATGGAGTCGGAAGCGTCGATTTAAACGGGGGACAGGGGCGGCAGATTCGCGTGCTGCTCGACGCCCAGAAGCTGACCGCGCACAACTTCACGGTGCTAGATGTGCGCGACGCACTGCAGCGCGAAAATATCGAAGCGCCGGGCGGGCGCATGATCACCGGGCCGCAGGAGTTGGGCCTGCGCACGCTGGGCCGCGTGACTTCGGCGGAACAGTTTGGAGAGATTGTGGTGGGGACGCGCGGCGGCACACCGGTGCGGGTCCGGGACGTGGCGCAGGTCGAGGACGGCGCGGCGGAACTGCGCACCTGGTCGGCCTTATTCCGGAAAGGCACTTCCGGCCAAGACGTCGTCAGCGTGCAGGTCCTGCGGCAGTCAGGCGCGAACACCGTGCGCGTAGCGGACGAAGTGCGAAGCAAACTCGATGAATTGCGCGCGCAAGTGCCACCGGGAGTTCAACTGCTGGTGGTGCACGATATTTCGGATTTTATCAGGGCTTCGGTTCATTCCCTGCTGGAACACCTGATCCTGGGAAGCATATTGGCGAGCATGGTGGTGTGGCTGTTCATGAGGAATTTGCGCGCCGTCATAATTGCGGCGGTAGCGATTCCGGCCTCCATCGTGGCGACTTTTACGCTGATGCGCGGGATGGATTTTTCGCTGAACAACATGACGTTGCTGGCGTTAACGCTGGCCGTCGGGATCGTCATCGACGATGCCATCATCGTGCTCGAAAACATTTTTCGCTTCATGGAAGACAAGGGGGAAGACCGGAAAAGTGCGGCGATCAAGGCGACACGGGAAATTGGGCTGGCGGTGATGGCTACAACGCTCTCGCTAGTGATTATTTTTCTGCCGATCGCGTTCATGACTGGTTACGCGCGAAAATACGTGAACTCCTTCGGGTGGACGATGGCGATGGCGATCCTGGTATCGCTGCTGGTGGCGTTCACGCTGACGCCGATGATGAGTTCGCGAATGCTTAAACTGAGCGAAAAAGAAAAAGAGAAGCACCTCCACGGCTTCATGCACAGAATCGAAGGGGCGTATGGAAGGCTGCTCGAATGGTCGCTGGCGCACCGCCGAATAATTATCGTGGTCTGTGTGCTGACTTTTCTTTCGACGCTCGGCTTTTACCGGCTGGTGGGACGCGACTGGATTCCGTCGGACGACCAGGCAGAGCTACAGAGCTCGTTCACGCTTCCGGAAGGAACGTCCCTGGAAAAAACAACGAGAGCGACTCAAGATATGGCGGGGAAGGTCATAGCGCTGCCCGAAGTATCCTTTGTGCAGGCCTACACGCACGGCCCGACAAATCACGCGCATTTGTTTATCGGGCTGGTGCCGCGCGAAGAAAGGAAACGCTCGCACGAACAGATGGCGACGGTGGTGCGCGGAATTCTGAGCGGCTATCGCAACATGACGTATAACGTGCGGCTGCCGTCGGTGCTGGGCGGCGAAATTTATTTCCCGATCGGGGCGGTGATCCGCGGACCGGACATTACGCAACTCGCGGAGCTCAGCAAGCAGGTCGCGGGCAGAATGATGAAGTATCCGGACCTGGTGGATGTCAATCCGAGCCTGAATCTGAACACGCCGGAACTGCAAGTGAAAGTGGACCGCCAGCGCGCTGCGGACATCGGCGTGCGCATGTCGGATGTAAGCGATGCCGTGCGGCTGTTTTATTCCGGAGAGGATGAGATCACGCGTTTCAAAGAAGGTTCGGAGCAATATCCGGTGACGATGCAACTGCTCCAAGAGCAACGGGACAATCCGGATGTACTTGCGCGGATGATGGTGCCTTCGACAAAGCTGGGGCAGGTGCGGCTCGAAAACGTTGCGACAATCGTGCGCGGTGCGGGACCCGCGACGCTCTGGCGGTACAACCGCGAATTTCAGGTGAGCGTGTTTGCAAACGTGGCCTCCGGCTACCCGCTCGACCTCGGCGCGGCACATACGATCCAATCCATCAATGAGGTGGGACTGCCGCCGGGTTATTCCTACCGGTTCTCCGGGCAGGTGAAGATTCTTGAAGAGACGACCTGGAATCTCTTGCTTGCGATGCTGCTGGCTTCCATCTTTATGTACATGGTTCTTGCGGCGCAGTTCGAAAGCTTTTCCTATCCTTGCATCATTATGCTGACGCTGCCGTTGAGCGTGCCGTTTGCGTTGTTTTCGTTGTGGATCACCGGGCGCGCGCTAAGCCTGTGGAGCGCGTTGGGAATGTTCCTGCTGCTGGGGATCGTTAAGAAAAATGGAATCTTGCAGGTGGATTACACAAATCGCCTGCGCGCGGCAGGGATGCCCGTGCGCGAGGCGATCTTAGAGGCCAATCGCGTGAGGCTGCGACCCATCCTGATGACCACGCTCTCCATTGTGGCGGGGCTGATTCCCGTAGCGGTTGGCATCGGAGCTGGTTCGGAGCAGCGCGCCTCGATCGCGGTGACGATTATCGGAGGGCAGACGCTCTGTCTGCTGCTGACCTTGCTGGTGGTGCCGGTCGCTTACTCTTATCTCGCAGAGTTCGAGGCGGTACCGTGGTCCGAAGTAGCGCGCCGGATTTTGGGACGCACGAGGGAATCCGTGCGAGACTCGCATTCGAATTAGGCTTCTAGTTTGCACCTCGAAAAGAAATGCACATGAAGCCTCAGTGAAAATAACTTAGAATATAAGAGCGTACACATGGGCGTGTAGCTCAGTTGGGAGAGCACCTGCTTTGCAAGCAGGGGGTCGGGAGTTCGAATCTCCTCACGTCCACCAACTTTCTCTTTTACTTTCATTGAGTTAACCGCCGCGGAGCAACTCCGCTCGATTCGGCTTGATTGACGCTGTGCCCAGTTTTGTGCCCACCCAGGCGTGACATGGCGGCGAATACCGCGTCTTCGGATGGATGCACGTAGCGAGCAGAAATCCTGATATCGCCATGGCCGGCGATCCTCGCGAGCGTCCAAGCATCGCAGCCGGATTCGCCCAGGCGGGTCAGGAAAGTGTGTCTCAGTGAGTAGAGCACAAATCTGCGGATAGGTTTCTGATTGTTCTCCTTTGCTTGTTCTGCCAGAGCCTTGAATACCTGGTTGTGCTGCCGTTTCAGGCTAGAAGATTCAATGTGACAACTACGGGTCGGAGCGGCCCACGCCCAACCCTCTTGGGGTTTCCCGGCATTCTCCCAGCGGGCCTCTAGAATGTTTCTAACTCGGGGCGTCATTGGGAGAACTCGACGAGCAGCAGCGGTCTTTCCGTGCGTAACAAGGAGTGTTCCCTGTCTACCGTTGGCCCAAGTGATTGCTTCCCAACGAAGCCGAAAGCACTCTTCTGGCCGGAGCCCCGTGTCGGACAAGATTGTTGCTACGGACGCCAAGGGCTCAGGGGCTGCGGCAAGGTACTTGGCTTCTTCGTCTGGTGTGACTACTCGCTCCCGATGTCTTTCACCGGGCAATAGCTTTACCTTCGGGCAGGAACCCAACGCACCCCATTCCACCGCAAGCTTCAGCACACGGCGAAGGACTCGAAGTGAACTGTTAATGCTGCTGACCTGCAAGCCGTGCGTCTGGCGATGAGCGGCGAAGTCCGCCATTTTCTCGCCCGTGATTTCTTCGAGTTTACAGTTCGCGAGTGGCTTATAGGCTTTCAGTGCGCGCAGGCCTACCCGATACCAGTCAAGCCAAGTTTTTGGGGAGGATCTCTCGAATGTCGCTTTGGCCCAAGGCTCAAAACGGTTCTCAATAAACTCCGCAAGTGCGGGAGACGGTTTCTTCTCTCTGAGTCCTACTTCGCCCTTGGCAAGTGAAGTGCGATGTGCAGATTCCATCTGCCGCGCGATCTTGTCATTCCCTTGCTTTGTGGACTCGCGCACAAGCTTGCCCTGCCACATGAACTTGTACCAGTAGACACCACAGGTGCCCCGCTTGCCACACTTCTTGCACCTCCCATCCGAACCTAGCTTGCACTTCCCGCGCTTGTAGATCATTGCCTACCATCCTTCCGCTTGGGCGGCCGACCGCCGAACTTTCCGTTCTCACGTGCAATTGCCCGGAGCCGCTCGATTCCGAGTCTCTGCAACCGGGCTTGATAGCTGCGCTTTCCGAGCAGGCTTGCCGCCTCGCTGAGTTGCTTCTTGGCCATGCTACTATCCTAAACGTTTAGGTTATAAAGAGTCAAGCGAAATATGATAGTTTTCTCGCGCGGGGCTGGGATGGCCGCCGAAGAGCATGGGGCATCCCGGCCTGTCTGCCGACGCTACTGCATTAAAGTCGGGATGCCACGCGGGAGGTGGCTAGTGTCTCGAAAGCGGCCTGAAAGCCCCGAGACGAAGGTGAATCTGTTTGGCCGTTTGTTGCTCGAAGCCTCGGAGTCTGAGCTCCAGGAGTTTATCGACGAGGCCCCACAGTTGTTTTCTACCCAGCCGCTCGCACTGCTGCGCGGATGCAAAGCCCTGGTAGATGCGCGGCTGGCGGCAGAGCCGGATAAAAAAGTCTTCTACATGAGTGATCCCCATGAGGTCCGCCTGCGCTATTGGGATAAGATCGCTGAAAGGCTCGAAGCTGAAATCAACTTGCGCTCTGGCAAGTCAGCGGAAG
>WNFB01007188.1_pt1 | contig 10169 bp, 9 predicted proteins | sample 5400501 | NCBI WGS metagenome assembly WNFB01 (sample SAMN13153341, study PRJNA577476) | soil metagenome | isolation source: 200 cm saprolite under Douglas fir tree site 2 hole 1 | place: USA:California | collected 2015-04-18 | reverse complement strand
TACGGGACGCACGATTACCTGTCGCCAGGGAGAATCCCGAAGCGGCCCTTTCATGGTCAGTCGCACAAATGTTTGCGCGTCCAACACCATATTTCTAATTTGCTCTTTATATTGATTGGTCATTGCTTCACCACCTGGGATAGTCTATCTCAAGTGGGGGGTCAGCGTCCAGGGGATGCGGGATTTCTGCTATACTTGCTTTCACACACATATCGTATGTGACCTGGAGTAGCAGCAGATTCAAATCGGGCAGATAAGCCCGCAGAAGGCGTTAATTGCTACAATATGTATGGAGTATTCAGCACGAACCAAAGAACACCTGGTCGCAAGGAGCAATCGACATCGATGTCGCAAAATAGAACGGGTCGGCTTAATCATCGTCGGGGTATTCTTGATGAGCACCCAGGCGAGAGTGTGAAGTTGAGGTCCCTGCGGTCACCGCTATATAACAGCGTCTTTTCCGAAGAGCATTTACCTTTCAAGATCACCGGTTATAGTATCCCCTGTGAGCGACACCCGCAGCGAAACGAGGACAGCTTCCTCATTGAGCAGCATAGCGGTATAGCGGCTGTTTTCGACGGGGTAGGAGGAAGCGCTGCCGGAGAAATTGCAGCGCAGACGGGTAAACGTGCGACTCTCCGGGGCTGGCGAGCGGCGCTGCGGCAGATCCATAGAGGACGGAACATACAACGATACCTGGAAGATTGCGAAAAGGACGATCTTCACACGCTGCTGCAACATCTGATTGAACATGCCGATGAATTGATACGTACCGAGGGTGTAAGAGAAGCCGGCACGGATGATCTTGCTACCACTGTGGCTATTGCTACTCTCTGCCGGCATAGCGAAAAAAATGAGTATACGATGTTCTATGCGCATGTCGGTGACAGCAGGGTGTATTTACTGCGGGAGCAAGAGCCCATCAAGCGCTTGACGAACGATGATGGCCTGCTAGGCAGGCTGGTGGAAAATCAGTTGGTCGATGAGGCTGATGCTCATCGTATCGACCAGGCGACTCATGCAGACGAACTTTCAGACGCAGAGTTTAGTTACTTCCGCCTCCGTGGGGGTATTACCCAGGCATTAGGTGGCCCTTTCCCTCCAACTATCCACATCGACCAGGCTCCTATCCTCATTGGCGATCGCATCCTCCTTTGCACGGACGGTATCCACGATAACCTCACAGACCTTGAGATCGAAGAGATTCTGAGGAAAGCGCCTCGAAACGCTGCGGCACGACTACTGGTTGAACACGCTCTCCTCCGTTCACGCGAAGAACGCCAGGTCACGATACGAGCAAAACCCGACGATATGAGCGCAATTGTGATGACCCGCCGCTATTAAAAGCAAGCGTAGCAAGCAAGCCAAAAGTACCAGTCAACTGCATGATTTTGTGCGTTCTTAGTGCTCGTATGCTAAACTCTATTGGAGTTCTGGTTAGTTATGTTGAGAATACCTGGCGGGGCAAGCCCTTTTAAGGAGGAGTTATTGGACCGGAAGTTCTGGTACATAATGAGCCTGGTTTTGATTGTACTGTTGACGGCGTGCGGGGCCGCGCAAACTAGCCAGGGAACGCCAGCGCAGCCAATTACAGCCGATAGCCTGAGCATCATGCAGCACCCAATTCCCACTACTTCTATTTCGATACCAAGGCAGTTAGCGACCCCAACGGCCAACACCCATGTATACCCCACCGGCGCTCCTCCTACGACGATTCCAACCTCAGGAATTGGGCCTGCACCCTATGGACCACCTCCAGCGCTTACTGCAGAAGAAATCCAACTGACGCAGCAGCTATTTGCATTGATCAATCATGATCGCGCAGTCAGAGGACTCTACCCTTTCACCTGGAATGTTACGCTGGCAGGAGGTGCGCGGCTGCATAGCTGGAACATGTATCACTGCGGCTTCAGCCACACCTGCCCCAACGGGGAAAATCAATGCGTACGCATTGCCAATGAGGGATTCGCGGGCTTTACGGATTGCGGTGAAAATATCGGGCTGGCAGGGCCATCCACACCTCCATGGAATAACGTGTACGCCGTGCAGGAAAGCATGATGAACGAGGGGCCGACCGGCTGGCATTATATTCATCTGACCAGTACCACGCTGCATCGCTGCGGTGTCGGCATCTACGTCGATCCAAATGGTTGGGTCTGGTTTACGGAGGATTTGGTAAGTTGAGGGAGTTGGAGTGTCCTTCCTAATTTGGTACCATTACCCGCAGGCGCTCTTCGGCGACATGAACGTACATTGGCGTTTGACCTCGCACCTCGCCATCCAGTGTCGCATCGCGTGGATCAGCGCTTGTCGTGATCGTGACTCCGCGCGCTTGAAAATGGTGCAGACCGGGGATACCTGCCAGGTCCGCGGGATGGCTTGGATGGCTTGTAAAAGGCTGCTCTTCCTCGTTAGATGAAGTAACCTCTCCAGTTTCCTTTGGACCAAAGAGATGCGCTAAGATCCTTTGGAATCTCCCAAGCTCGAGCTCCTCTATGACGACGGTGTCGAGCAGGCGATCAGTGAGATTCCCGCCGGGAATGGCAAGTTCCCATTGTCCCCCGAAGATGGGAGCGTTGATTACTGCTACTTGTAGCGCACGACAGTGGAGCGGTGGTTGTTCATTCATTAAGGCAGGAGCCGGTACAGGTTGACCCGGGTTGGATGCTCCGGACTGCGGCATCACCAGCCCTTCAAACTCAAGTTGTACATCCAGGGGCTCGTGGTATCTCAACGTCTCAAGGGCAGCAACGGGATAAGCCATGCGTCCGTAACGCTGGCGCGTCGCCACGTTGGTCGCTATACGCGCAAACTGGACGTTTAGTCCAATAGTCAGGGCATGTGCAAAGTAGCCGTGTTTTTCGGTGGCAACGTGTGCCAGTAATGGACCCGATTGGTGTTTACTGGCAAGATGGGGAGCTTGCTCCGCGGGCCTGGCTACACCGACATCTATCTCTTGCTCTTTTCCCTGGGCAATGGCCTGAACTGCCATCTCGATCTCCTGGGGAATACGCAGGGAGCGGGCAATATCATTGGAGGTACCGAGCGGCAATATTCCCAGGCGAAGGCCGCTTTCGGCGATATGTGTAATCGCACCACCTACCAGACCATCGCCACCTGCTGCGATGGCTACATCGATGCCGCGCTGCATCCAGTTTGTTCCCTGGGGAGGTAGATTATCCAGGTCAGCTATGGAGATGCAATCGGTGACCTCTATTCCTGAGTGCTGGAGAAGTTCCAGGGCCTGCGATAGCTTTTCTGACCTGCCTGAATGCGGGCTATGTATGACAATTACTCGTCGTGATGTTTGCATGGTTCCTTTCACCCGTCTGTGCTTGCTTTCGCTGATCTTATTTTATCGAAGACAGTATAGCGCAGAGAGGATTGCGACCGCAAATGGTAGAAAAGTAATAGAGCCATACTTGTGCTATACTACCCATCAATAGATCCATTCCGCTGGTCGGGATGAAAAGGCAGGAGAGAACAGAGACCATGCAAAGTATCGTGCGCGACTACTGGTCGGTCTGGAAACAGTTTGTGCTGCATGGTGTAACGCAAGAAGACGTACTTCCGCCAGCGCTCATGCAATCATGGCGGCGCTGCGTTGCGCAGGGTCTTGATCCTTACAGTGAAACTGGCCCGGAAAGTAACCCTCATTCAAGGTCTATCACGGTCTCTCAGGGATTGCTTTCCCTGGTGCGTCCGGTGATGGAGGATCTGCACCAGTTCGCGGAGGGGTCAGAGTGTGTTGTGGTGTTTGCCGATGCCGAGACGCGTATAGTTGATATGGTGGGTGATCGAGATATACAGGTGGAACTTGAGCACCTGGGGTTAAGCATTGGCGAATCGTGGAGTGAAGAGCGACAAGGCTCGAATGCACTGGCGCTGGCTTTGCAAGAGTCGTTCCCAATTCAACTTGAAGGGGCAATGCACTACCGGGCTGCACTACACCCATTGTATACTTCAGCCGCGCCGGTGCATGACTTGCTGGGGCAAGCTGTGGGCGTACTGGGCGTAATTGGTCGTCATGAGCACAGCCATCCTCACACCCTGGGAATGATCACAGCGGCTGCCCAGGCAGTGAGCAACCAGTTGCAGATGCAGGTGTGGTTGAACAATGCAAACGACCGCTGGGCTGAACTTAAAACAATCCTTCAGAGCTTACCCGAAGGCATTCTCTTATTACGACACGACGGAGTAGTTTCGCAGATGAATGCGCCTGCTGGAACGATGCTCGGGCTGAATCCTTCTAAGGTTACCGGTAGGCGTTTACAAGATGTGTTGCCGCTGCCTACTGTATTGGCCCAGGCGTTTGAACGCCAGCAGTCGCTCTCTGATGAAGAACTGGTCTTTGACACGATACATGGACGTGTCACCTGTCTCTGCTCACTCAAACCAATCACGACTTACCGGCCAGATTTGGAGGAGATTGTAAGTTCGACAAAGCTTGTGATCTCAGAACCCGTCGATACTGATGGTTTTGTAATGATCCTGCGCAGCATCGAGCGCGTGCAGAAATTGGTCCATCGTATGACCGGCGCTCGCGCTCGACTGACGTTTGCCAATGTGATTGGTGAGAGTCCTACCCTGAAAGAAGCATTGCGGCTGGCAAGACTGGCAGCTAATAGCAACTCTACTGTTCTGCTGCGTGGTGAGACCGGCACGGGTAAAGAAATTTTTGCCCAGAGCATTCACAATAGTAGTGCGCGTGCCGATGGACCATTTGTGGCGATCAACTGTGCTGCGATCCCGCGTGAGCTGATTAATACGGAGTTATTCGGCTATGAAGGAGGCTCGTTCACCGGGGCTGACCGCCAGGGGCGTTCCGGTAAGTTTGAGCAAGCGCATGGGGGCACGCTCTTTCTGGATGAAATTGGAGATATGCCACTTGACCTGCAAACGACGCTGCTGCGTGCTATCGAGACACGTACCATTGTACGTATTGGTGGTCAGCGCGTGATTCCGGCTGATGTGCGTATTGTCGCTGCTACACATAAAGACCTGCGGGAAGAAGCGCGGCTGGGTAACTTCCGCTCCGACCTGTATTATCGCTTGAATGTACTAACTATCAATATTCCCGCGCTGCGTGAACGCGCTGACGATTTGCCTTTACTTGTGCAGCATTTCTTGCACCGGCAGAGCCGGGCACTCGGCCGTTTGTTTACGATCACGCCGGAAGCAATGGAAGCTCTGCCACAGTATAACTGGCCTGGAAATGTACGTGAGCTGGAGAACATGCTGGAGCGTGTGACTTACCTCATGCCAAAGAATACCATCACAGTTGGTGACCTTCCAATTGATCTGCAGCAAATGCACGAGGATGCAGAGGAATCAAAGCACCAGGCCCGGGATCGAGCGGCGCAAAATGGGGAGAATCAGCAGGGTAAAGAGCAGATGGCACTCGTAACCGGTAAAAGTAGAGCGCTGAAAGAACACAGCAAGAATGCTGAAATGCAGGCTGTCATACAGGCCTGGGATGCCAGTAATGGCCATGTCTCGCGCGCTGCTGCCATACTAGGGATCAGTCGTACAACCATGTGGAGGAAGATGGTCAAATATGGCCTGGCCGAGGGCAAAGCCAGGAGATGACAGTATGTTTCACTTTTGAAACGTACATGTTGCAAGATTGCAGCGATGAAACACACTGTTTCATCGCTGCAACATTTTCCCTTTCCCCCTTTTGAAAACTTAGTATGGCGGTGAACAGATTCATCGTCTTTTTTGATGTTCCGAAATTGTCTGAAATAGCCTCCTGAGACATTTCACGCCACTAGATATGGTGTCGCTCTACTATCACATCAAGGGTTTGGCACGAAAATTGCTATGTAATAGGGTAGGTAGCATGCGTGGGATGAGCACAATAGTCGAGCTAAGAGAGGAGGTGCGAAACAGATCGAATGCTCCACAGGGGAATTCTGCATGCCAGGTCCGGTTAAACTGGCTTGGAGCTTCACCTGGACGCCCGCGAGAGTTGCGGTCTCAAGAGACTGTAATGCTCTGCAGGTTATCTCGCTTCTCGTGTCGAAAGTTACCTACTCGAAAGGAGGTGTCTGCCGTGTCTGGCAGACAACTATAGTATGGACAGGACACCGACTCTAACGCAGAAGTTTGTTGCTGAATTGCTGGGTACCGCCTTCCTCACCTGGATTGGCGCAGGCTCCATTACAGCAGCGGTTTACCTACTCAATGGCGCTAAACCCTCATTGGCATTTTCAATGGCCGACCTTGGCATGATTGCGCTGGCATTCGCATTCGCAATCGCAGCGATGGTCTACACCCTCGGTCACATCTCTGGCTGTCACATAAATCCCGCCGTGACTTTCTCATTGGCCGTTACCAGGCGCATCCCCTGGAGTGAGGCGGTGGTTTACTGGGTTGCGCAGTTCATTGGAGGAATCCTGGGTGCGCTGGTCATTGCTTTCAGCTTTGGTTGGACGACCGCGGCGCAGGGTCCTGGTCTTGGCGCGACGAACTTTGGTAATGCGATCAGTCTCTACGGTACGGGCGGTGGCTGGGTTGTTGCCATCGCTATGGAGACGATTGGCACCTTCTTCCTGCTGCTGGTCATCATGGGAACGGCTGTGGATGGCCGTGCGCCCGCTGGCTGGGCAGGCTTGATCATCGGCCTGATGGTCGCTGGCGAGATTTTTGCATTTGGCCCGATAACCAATGTGGCTCTCAATCCAGCGCGTGCCTTTGGACCTGCGCTGATAACCGTCATACTCGGCGGTACATACGACTTTACCCATATTATTGCTTATTTTGTAGGGCCCCTGCTGGGCGGCACTCTAGGCGTGTTGACCTATGACTTCTTGCGACGTGCGCGTGTAACAGGCACTCCCGAACTCGGCGGTATCGAAAAAACGGCTGTCGAAGGAAGGTAGACAATAACATAACGGTGTGTATTGTCGAAGATTGTTCACAGTTTGTAAAGAAGGAGACAGACATGAAGAAGCTCATTAACCGCGTAGAGGACGTGGTAAAAGATGAACTTGCTGGTATGGAGGCGCTGCACCCGGAGCTGATCCGTGTGGATTTCGAGAACCAGATTGTTGTGCGCAGGGATGCCCCGGTACGTGGCAAAGTAGGTGTGATCTCTGGTGGTGGTAGTGGTCACGAGCCGATGCACGGTGGCTTTGTCGGTCGTGGTATGCTCGACGCGGCATGTCCCGGAGAAGTCTTTACCTCTCCCGTGCCCGACCAGATGCTCGCCGCAACGCGAGCTGTCGATGGTGGCGCAGGTGTGCTGCATATTGTCAAGAACTACACGGGTGACGTGCTGAACTTCGAGATGGCGGCTGAGTTGGCCCAGGCCGACGGCATCCAGGTAGCGAGCGTCGTGACGAATGATGACGTTGCCGTACAGGATAGCCTTTATACTGCCGGCCGCCGTGGCGTTGGTGTGACCGTGCTCTTGGAGAAGATCGTGGGTGGACTGGCCGACACGGGCGCTCCCCTGGAGGACGTGGCGGCGCTGGCCAGGAAGGTCAACGAGCATGGGCGCAGTATGGGTATGGCTCTCACTTCGTGCACAGTTCCTGCAGCGGGTAAGCCGACGTTCGAACTCGGTGAAGATGAGATTGAGATTGGCATTGGCATTCACGGCGAGCCAGGCCGCAGGCGTGCCAAGCTTGCTCCCGCTGCCGATATTGCGGAGATGCTTGCCAATCCTATCATTGAAGATCTTGGCCTGAAGTCGGGTGAGCGGGTACTTGCCTTTGTCAATGGTATGGGCGGTACCCCGTTGATCGAGCTATACATCATGGCTAACGAACTCGCCAAGATACTGCGTGGCAGGGATGTCACGATTGCCCGTTCACTGATAGGTAGTTACATCACCTCGCTTGAGATGGCCGGTTGTTCCTTCACCCTGGTGCGACTGGATGATGAATTGACCCGCTATTGGGATGCTCCCGTACATACTCCTGCCCTGCGCTGGGGTGTGTAATCTCAGGTAAGAACCTTGTGCTGGTCCGAAAGTGTTCGCTGAGCCGGTATGATCGTGTGGGAGGGCAGGCTCATCATGTTCCAGTCGTTCCGTAGTACAATATGGCTGGGCAGGCCAGACCCCGGTGGAGCTTAGTCTGCTACGTATCAACGAACATTTTGCGGGCGAACACAAGGTTCGTCCCCAGACATTGTGGAGGAAACCATGCCAATTACGACAGAGGACACGGTGCGCTGGTTGAACCAGTTAGCGCAAGTTCTACATGAAAATCGCGACTATCTCACGCAACTCGACTCCCCCATAGGTGATGCGGATCATGGCATCAATATGGATCGTGGCTTTAAAGCCGTGATTGATAAGCTGCCAACGGTAGCAGGTACGGATATCGGCTCAATCCTCAAGACGGTTGGGACCACCCTGGTTTCGACGGTAGGCGGTGCGAGTGGCCCGTTATATGGAACGGCTTTCCTGCGTGCTGGTATGGCGACCTCCGGGAAACACGAGTTGTACGAAGCCGACTACGTCGGCATGCTTGAAGCTGCATTAGAGGGCATCAAAGCGCGCGGCAAGGCGCAGCCAGGTGAGAAAACCATGGTGGATGCACTTACACCTGCACTGGCAGCGGCAAAAGAGGCACAGGCGCAAGGGCTGGACCTGCCACAAATCATGCGGCGTGCCAGTGATGCTGCCGAGGCTGGCATGAAAGCGACCATTCCTTTGCTTGCCACGAAAGGCCGCGCGAGTTATCTGGGTGAGCGCAGTATCGGGCACCAGGACCCTGGCGCGACATCCAGTTGGCTGATTCTTAAAACATTTACAGATACCATGGGGTGAGAATACAAGCTGTGCAGTGCGCTGTTCAGCCTGTTTCTACATCGGAGGAGACTGTGCCCATGACGGTTGGCTTAGTAATTGTTTCTCATAGTTCTCGGTTGGCCGAGGGCGTTGCTGAATTGGCAGGGCAGATGGCCCAGGGTAAGGTAGCAATTGCGGTGGCAGGTGGGACATCGGAGGGCGGTCTTGGTACCTCGGTTGATAAGATCGTAAGTGCGCTGCACGAGGTGAACGGACCCGAAGGCATACTCGTGCTGCTCGACCTGGGGAGTGCGGTAATGGCGACCGAGATGGCGGTTGAGGCATTCGCACAAGCATCGCAGCATCCCATTGTGATTAGTCCCGCGCCACTTGTTGAGGGAGCGGTGATCGCCGCTGTAGAAGCCTCTATAGGTAATAGTCTCCAGGAGGTGGCCGAGGCGGCGGCCAGCGCCTACACGTTGCCCAAGGTACATGAACGCAATGGATAGCAAAATGTCAGTAGCAGAGACACGTGTCATCATTCTGAATAAAGTCGGCTTGCATGCTCGCCCTGCTCGACTGCTTGTACAAACTGCCGCACAGTTTCAGGCGAAGATTCAGGTGCAATCTGGTGAGAAAGTAGCAAATGCCAAAAGCATAGTGGGCGTACTGAAACTTGGTGCGGCGCGTGGCGACACGCTTGTATTACGTGCAGAAGGGGAAGACGCGGATGAGGCAGTGAAAACTCTATCTGAGCTTGTGCTGCGTAAGTTTGACGAGGAGGAGTGAAACCGCTGATGTCGAATGAGAATCATCGTCAAACGAGCACTATGCATGTAATGGCAATCTCTACTGGTATCGCAATCGGTCCTGTGCGTCTTTTTAAGCCAACAGGCCTCGCAGTGGAAACCGCAAAGATCGGTTCCGACCAGGTGGAAGCTGAGCAACAGCGGCTGCACAAGGCTCTTGCAACTGCCGTTAACGAATTAGAAGAACTGAGCAGGCACGTAGCACAGACGGTAGGGCGCAACGAAGCCGGTATTTTTGAGGCCCAGCAGCTTATGCTACAGGACCCTGAGTTACTCGAAGAGGCGACAGAACTTATTACTCAACAGTATTTCTCTGCTGCCACAGCATTGCAGCAAGCTGCTGAACACCAGGCGCAAGAGCTCGAGTCGTTAGAGAACGAGACATTAGCAGCCCGTGCCGCCGATATACGTGACGTGGCTGCTCGTGCAATTCGTCACCTGCAAAACACGGATACCAGGAGTGCGAGCACTGGTCAAGATAGCACCCCTGTACTGCTTTTCGCTCATGATCTTACACCCTCAGATACTGCCAGCCTTGATCCAAGGGCTATTCTTGGCATCTGTACTGTAGTTGGCGGCCCTACCACTCACGCGGCCATCATTGCCCGTGCCTTGGA
>WNFB01006906.1_pt1 | contig 10170 bp, 13 predicted proteins | sample 5400501 | NCBI WGS metagenome assembly WNFB01 (sample SAMN13153341, study PRJNA577476) | soil metagenome | isolation source: 200 cm saprolite under Douglas fir tree site 2 hole 1 | place: USA:California | collected 2015-04-18 | reverse complement strand
GGCCCTTTCTCGAGCTGGCGGAAGTGTACGCGACGGCCCACAAACCGGATCAGGCGCGCCGGCTTCTGAAGGAGTACGAGGCGGCGGTGCCAGACCAGGTGCGGCGCGCGATCGGCTGGCGGGGCCTGGTCTACGGAGCCGTCGCCGAAGCCGAGGGGCACGACCCTGACGCGCTTGCGGCGTATCAGCAGGCGTATACCGAGTCGGGCGGCTGCGGGGTGTGCGGACTCCCCCAGCTTGCCGCCGTCTACGACCGCCAGGGACAGGCGGACTCGGCCCGCGCGCTCTACGAGCGCTACGTGGAAAGCCCCGGGCCGTTGCGCTGGAGAATCGACCCGGCGGAGCTCGCCGCGTCCTACAAGCGGCTGGGTGAGATGTACGAGGCGCGCAACGACCGGAAACGGGCCGCCGGGTACTACGGGAAATTCGTGGACCTCTGGAAGGACGCGGACGCCGAGCTCCAGCCCGGCGTCCGCGAGGTGCGGGGCCGGCTGGCTCGCCTGGCGCAAGAGCCGGGCACGTGAGCGGGGCCGAGTGGGACCGCGAGGTGCTCATCGCAGCCAACCGCGCGACGGTTTACGGCACGATCGGCCGGTGGCTCATGCACGATGTGCGCAGTCCGGCTCAAGCCATCTCACTTGTGGGGGATTTGCTGGACCAGCCCGATACGCCTCCCGACTCGACCCTCCGTGACACGCTCCACGCCGCGTCGGCCCGGCTCAATCAATGCCTTCAGCTCCTTGATCAGGCTCTGCGAGCCGCTCCCGGCCCGGCTGAGCCCGGCCCGGTCGCCCTGGCGGGCGTAATCGAGCAGATCGCAGCCCTCCACGCCGGCAATCACGCCGGCGTGCGCCTCGATGCGGCCCAAACGCCGGTGCGGTCCTTCCCTGCGGTGCGCGGCAGGGAGGACCAGCTTGCGCACGCACTGCTCAGCCTCGTCGTCAACGCGCATGAGGCCATCCTCCAGCGGGGCCGCGGGACGATCCGTCTCAGCGGTCGGGTGGCCGAGGACGGACGAACAGTGGCGCTCGTCGTTGAAGACGACGGCCCCGGCACGTCCGCGGAGATCCGGGACCGGCTGTTCGAGCCGTTCGTCACCAGCAAGACCGGCCGACCGCTCGCCGGGCTCGGGTTGCCGGTCGCGCGATGGCTGGTGGAGGATTGCGCGGGCTCCGTGCGCCACGAGCCGGCGGCTCATGGAGCGCGGTTTGTGGTCGAGCTGGCGACCTGGCGCGCATCGGGCGGGTAAGGGCCCGCTCACCTGCCCAGGGCCGCCTGTATCGCGCTCAGCGCCTCGTCGATGGTGAACGGTTTCCGCAGGACGCGAACGGCACCGAGCAGCAAGGCGCTACCGAGCAAGTCGAGCCGCTCGGTACGGTCGCCGCCGGACATCACGATCACCGGCACCGCGGGCGCCCAGGTCCGGAGTGCGAGTGCGACCTCGATGCCGTCGATCCCCGGCAAGTGGATGTCCGTCATCACCAGATCCGGCACGGCCGCGCGGCAGTGTCGTAGGCCCTCTTCCCCGTCGGGGGCAAGGACAACCGCGTACCCGGCGCGCTCCAGCAGTACGCCCAGAGTGCGGCGGATCGGCTCGTCGTCGTCGATGACGATTACACGCCTCATGCCGCGCCCCGAGACCGCACCTCATCCGTCCGCAACCAGTCCCGCAGTCGGCGTAACGCGTGGCTCCGGATCTGGGAGATCCGGGATTCGGACACGTCCAGCCGCCGTCCGATTTCGCGAAGCGTGAGGCGCTCGTAGAAGGACAGGACCAAGACGGCCCGCTCCCGCTCGGGGAGCCGTGCGATCGCCGCCTCCAGACACGCGATCTGCTCCGCTTCCAGCAGGTCCCCCTGCGGCGCCGGCGGCGTTCCGAGGGCCGCCTCAAGCTGGGCCGAGCCCATCGCGTCGTCCAAGGACAGCGTGCACGTAGGCGGCAGCGCCGCCTGCCACCGCCAGAGCGTGGAAAGATCGATCCCCAGCGCTTCCGCCACCTGGAGCGGCGCCGGCGGGCGCCCAAGGCGTTGCTCGAGCCGGGACGTGGCGGCGGCCAGTCGGCGGGCGTTGCGGCGGGTCGAACGGGGTGCTGGGTCGCGCGCCCGCAAGTCGTCGAGGATCGCTCCCCGAATCCGCTGGACCGCGTAGGTGCTGAACGCGAGGCCCCGCGACGGATCGAATTTGTCGAGGGCTCGCAGCAGCCCCAGGGTGCCGGCGCTCTCGAGATCGGCCGCCTCGACCTGGGCGATGCGCGGCACCATGGCGCGCACCACATACCGGACCAGCCCCAGGTGCTGCTCGACCAGCTGGGCTCGGGCGGCTGGGTCCCGGGCGACGCGATAGCGGGTCCAGAGGCGCGCCTCGGAACGGGCGGGCGAGCCCTTCGCTACGATGGTCACAGTCCGCTCCCTGGCCGACTACCGCCGGCTGGTTTCGAGGATGGTATTCGGGTGAACGGGAGCAGGAGGGGCAAGCGGCATACCGAGGCCGGACGGACGGCCGGATGGCCCCGGCTTGGTTGGGTCTAACGTGGCCTGGGGATTTAGCTTAGCGGCAGAGGTGGCTGACCGAACGGCCACGGAAATACGACCGGTTTCAGGTCCCCCGGGAAGGATCTTCCGGACGTCACGGCCCTGCCCCGCCGGCAAAGCGGCTCAATTTTCCGCTGCAGTCTTGGGCTGGTTCAGGCGGTTGCGGAGGGTCCGCTCGCTGATGCCGAGCAGCCGGGCGGCGCGGGTGCGGTTGCCACCAGTGGCAGCCAACGCACGATCGATCGCCCGCCGTTCGAGCTCGTCGAGGTCGAAGACCGGGTCGTCCTGCGGCGGGATGGCGGCCGCCCCGGTGCCCGCGGCCTTGGCGGCGGGTTCCTCGGCCACGACGCCGACGGAATCATCGGTGAATGCCGACGCGAGGATCGTGTCGCCCCGCCCCAGGATCGCCGCGCGCTCGATCAGGTTGGCCAGCTCCCGAACATTCCCGGACCAGGTCTGACGCTGAAGCAGGACCATCGCGTCCGGCGCGATCTGTACGGCCTGGGTGCCAAGCGTGGCGGCCGCCCGCCGCAGGAAGTAGAGCGCCAGCCGGGGGATGTCCTGCACCCGCTCCCGAAGTGGCGGCGTGCGGATCGGCATGACATTGAGTCGGTAGTAGAGATCGTTGCGGAAGCGGCCGGCATCCACTTCGGCCTTGAGGTCCCGATTGGTCGTGGCGATCAGACGCACGTCCACGCGGATCGACTGGGAGCCGCCCACGCGCTCGAACTCCTGCTCCTGGATCGCGCGCAGCAGCTTCGACTGGAGGTCGAGCCGCATCTCGGAAATCTCATCGAGCAACAGGGTCCCGCCGTGCGCGCGCTCGAAGGCCCCCGCGGCGCGCGCCGTCGCTCCGGTGAACGCGCCGCGTTCGTGGCCGAAGAGCGCGCTCTCGACCAGCCCCTCGGGGAGCGCGGCGCAGTTGACCGTCACGAACGGGCCATCCGCCCGCGGGCTCAAGTCGTGGATCGCCCGCGCGAACAACTCCTTGCCCGTGCCCGATTCGCCTTCGAGCAGCACGGTCGCACGGGTCGGCGCGACCGCCGCAATCGTCTCCATCACCCGCCGGAATGCCGGGCTCTCGCCGATCAGCGCGCGGGAACCGCGCAGCTGACGAATCTCGCTCCGGAAGGACTCGTTCTCCCGGCGGAGGCGGATCACCTCGAGCGCCTGATTCACGGCGATCTCCAGGGTCGCCGGCCGGACCGGTTTCGTGAGGTAATCGATCGCGCCGCTCTTGATGGAGGTCACCGCACTCTCGATGCTCGAATATCCGGTCATGATGATGACCGGGATCCGGTGTCCTTGCTCGGCGAGCAGCTGGAGGAGATCGAGCCCGGTGGCGCCGGGCATGACGTAGTCCGCGATGATCAGGTCGACGTCGCCGCGCCCGACCGCCGCCACCGCCTCGGGAACGCTCCCGGCGAGCAGCGGGGTGTGACCCAGCTTGGCGAGGGTGTGCTCCAGCACGACGCCGACTGCGGCTTCATCGTCTACGCACAGGATCGTAGCCATGGCCCGCCTCGCAGCTGGAAAACGCCCCGGCATTCGAGCGACCTCGCCGGCCGACGACTGGACCTTCCGGGCCGCCTGGGGAAATAATGCGGCTCGCTGAGCAGGCGGCAAGGATTCGGCCGTCGCCGCGCCAGGTACGGCCTCCTGGCCCCGCCGTCGGAAAGCTCGTACCATTCACCCGACTCTCGCTACGCACGGAGGACTCGCATGCCCATCCGCCGGTTCGCGGCCCTGCTCGCGGCCGGTGTGACTTTCGGTGCCTGCAAGGGTAGCAGCGTCACGGCCGGCACCGGTCGCACCGAGCGCGAGCGGGACAGCATCATCGGACAATCGAAGGTTCCCGGTGCCGGAGCAGTACAGCGTGCCCTCGACGTGAGCGACTCGGCGCAGCGGCGCGGGGCCCGGCTCGACTCGGCAGCGGCGCAGCCCTGAGGAGCGATCATGGCCGGTCAGGGTTCAACCGGTAACGTCATCGCGGCGCTGGCCAGTTTCTTCATCCCGGGCCTGGGTCAGCTGCTTCAGGGCCGCCTGGTCGCGGCCTTGGTGATGTTCGTGCTCGCGGCCGTGCTCTGGTGGTTCCTGCTCGGGTGGATCATCCATCTCTGGTCGATCGTCGACGCCGCCCTCTGGCGACCGAAGGCTCAGTCCGCCTGACCATGGCATCCCTTCGCGCCGTTCTCCGCCGCTACGCCGAGCAGACCTACGCCCTCATGCGCATTGTCGTCCCGTTCGTGTACCTCTGCCACGGCGCGCAGAAGCTGTTCGGTGTGTTCGGCGGCCATCCCGTCTGGGGTGGACCGCCGCTGTTCATCGCGGCCGGGCTTATCGAGATGACGTGCGGGCCGCTCATGCTGGTCGGCCTGTTCGCGACCCCGGCGGCATTCATCGCGAGCGGCGAGATGGCGGTTGCGTACTTCTACATGCATCTGCCGCATGGCGGCCCATTGCCGATCCTGAATCACGGCGAGCTGCCCGCCATTTTCTCGTTCGTCTTTCTCTATATCGCCAGCCGTGGGGCCGGCACCTGGAGCCTGGACAGCCTTCGGGGAGCCGCCGGGTCTGCTTGACGCCCCCCAGCTCCGGGAGTAACCTCGACGGCACAGGGGCGTTCGCCCCGCCGCCGAGGGTGTTCTCATGGAAAACTCCTCCCGCGAAGCCCGGCTCAGGCCGGAGCACGCGGACCTGTATCCCGCGCTGGAGCCCGGTGTGTGGGAGCCGGCCGCAGCCCTCGGGCGCCGCCTGCTTGTCTGGAGTCTCGCCCAGCCGAAGGCGCTCCGGTTCGGCCCGCGCCTCCTGCCCGACAGCCACTTCGAGTTTCGCGGCCACTCCGACGGAAGCGCCGGCGAAGGACCGGTCGCGGGCGAGGGGGCTTCGCCCCGGCTGCACCGCCGCGGCGACCGCTCATCGGGTCGGGAGTGCCGCCTCCGGGCCGAGTACGCCTCCAGCTATCCGCGCATCCCCGCCGGTGAATGGATCCCGGCGGACGAGGCGACGATGCTGGTGCTGGAGCAGCGGGGCGCCTCGTCCGTCGAGGAGCTGGGCGAGCGTCCTCTCCATCCGGGACACTTCGAGTTTCGCGGCGGGGTCCGCCGAGGCGAGCGGGTCGCGCTCAAGACGCGGGGGGAGGATCCCGAGCCGCGCCCGGTGTGACCCCAGCCTGCTCAACGCCACCCGGTCAGTACGTGGTCATCCGGTCACGCCACCGGACACCGCGCCCGCAGGCGCTGGCTCACCTTGTGGTGCGGGCGGTGACGCCAATCGACTTACCAGCTGTGCACCTTGGTTCCGTAGCAAGGAGGAAACGATGTCACCAATTCGACGCTCTGCGCTCGCCGCGCCCTGTCTCGGGTCCGTACTTGTCGCCGGGGCACTGCTCCTCGGAGCGGGTCCGGCCGACGCTCAGGAAACCGGCGCGGTTGCGGCACCGGACTCCGCACCGATCAGCGTGATCTTTGTCGTGTTCCCCGGTGAGACCGGGGCGCAGCAGGCCATGGACAACATGGCGGCGACGCAGCAGGACCAGGTCGGTCATGTGCAATCGTACGCCGTGGTCTCCAGGGACGCGAAGGGCGGCCTGAGCGTGCACAAGGAGCAGGGAAAGACCGGGGCACAGCCGAGCAGCCCCCGGGCCGGGAAGACCGTTGACGGCGTAGTGGCCCTGCTGGGGAAGACGGCGGCTCCGACTCCACCGGAGCGCACGGCCGGCCGCAATGAGGCCGGCATTTCGACCGCGAACGCGGACAAGATCCAGGCCATGCTCACGCCCGGCAGCTCGGCCATCATCTTCGTCGTCGCCGATCCGTACGTCGATGGGATCGACTCGGCGATGCACCAGGCCCACGCGGCGCAAGTCCTCGACGCCCAGGTGGTACCCGGGCCGTAGATCCCCCCGGGGTCGAGCCGGGAAAGAGCGTCTTGTGCGTGACGCGCACGGAGGGTGAGGGCGGCTACCTCGCGGGAGAGGACGGCAGTAGAGTTCCTCGCATGGGCCGCGCCCTCATCCTCGCTGCGCTACTCACCCTCCCGTCCGGAAGGTCCGTCGCGCAGTCGCCCCCGCCCGACTCGGCCTGGGCCGACCTGGCACAGCGCCTCAACCATCAGTCGCGAATCCGGGTCACGCTCGAGGGCGGGCAACCGGCCCCGATCGTCCTGCTGGGTCCTCGCCTGGTCGGAAGCACGATCCGATTCGATCGCTATGGGCCCGGGGCCTGGACGTTCGACACCACAGTGGGTGCACACGCGATTCCCATCCAGGAGATCCGTCGGATCCAGGTTCGGGGCGGGGCGTGGGACAAAGGGGCCATTGTCGGGTTTCTGGCCGGCGCCATGGCGATCGGGGCGGTGAATTTGGCCGGGAAGTACCAGATCGACCACGGCGAGACGCTGTGGTTCGAGCTGCTCTTCGGGAGCGCCGGAGCCGCGGTCGGCACGCCGATCGGTGGATTGTTTGGCGAATGGCACACTGTGTACCCGCCGCCAACGCCGTAGGTCAAGGGAGTTCCCCATGGGAGAGATCGGCTTCGACAAGCTGTTGCTCATTCTGGTCGTCGTACTTCTCCTTTTCGGGGCCAAGCGACTGCCGGAGATCGGCGCCTCGCTCGGGAAGGGGATCCGCGAGTTCAAACGCACCGTCTCAGACGCGCAGGACCTCAATCCCGGGAGCGACGAGGCCCGTTCCGGAGCGCCGCGCCAACCCGAGGGCAACTCCTCGCCCCCACAGTCCACGACTGGGGATCCGAAGCGGCTGGCGGACTGAGCGACGCTGCGAGAGACAAGGCCCCGCGTCAGCGGGGCCCTTGCCTTCCCGACCGGCGCCTGCGAGCTCAGGTCTTCGCTGTGAACGCCCCGGCGAGCTTGCCCGACGCCAGCCCGAACAGCGCGCCGATCGCCATGGAGACGATGACGATGATCAGCGCGTTGGCCAGGGTCGCCGACATCAGCTTTTCCTTCGTCATGCTGTCGGCGGTCTGGAGCAGAAAAGCGAAGACGGCGGCATAGCCGTATACGCTCGCCGGAATGACCGAGAACGCCTTGATGTGCGCGGCCAGGCAGAGGATCAGCACGGTCACGCCTACGACGATCCCGGCCCACACCGGCAGCGTCAGCGTTTCCGTCATGCTTGGAGCGGAGAGGATGACGAGGGCCGCCACCCAGGCGCAGAGGGCTCCGAAGGCGTTGCCCACAATGGTGTTCTTGAGCGCGCTGCTGTCACCGCCGGAGTGGAAGAAACAGGCCCAGGCGATGAACCCAGCCCAGATGAGCAGACCCAGCTTGAGATAGAGAATCGTAGCGATCCCACCCAGCAGCCCAATGCTCACCGACAGCGCGACGAGTTGCGACATACGCATGCCTCCCTCGTGACTGGACCGGGTACAGACGCCCCTCCCCGGCGCACCCGGAGTGATGGCGCGGGAAGACCAGCGGGCAGGTTCATGTAGCCCGCAACCGACGGGTTGTCAACTCTCCGCACCCCCCGATCGCACTCGTCCGCTCGAACGGGCGTTTCCATCGCCGGCCGGAATGACCTCCAGGCACCCGGCGGGACCCCTTTGGTAACAATCAGTTAACGGCTTGCCGGTCGCCCTTGCTGGGCAACCTCCCCTCGGACAGCCTTCGGGCGCGCCGGGGTAGGAACCCGACCCCGGCGCGCCTCCGATCGCTCGGGAGCCGCTGATGCCCCCCGCCGTCCGTAGCATCTTCCTGTCCGATCTCCACCTCGGGCTCACCGGGTCCCGTGCGGCCGCCGCACTGGCATTCCTCAGGGCCACGCCCAGCGAGCGCCTCTACCTCGTCGGCGACATTATCGATCTGTGGATGATGCGCCGCCGGGTCCGCTGGGAGCCGGTCTACAACAAGCTGGTTCGCCACGTGCTCAAGCGGGCCCAGCGAGGCCAGCAGATCGTCTATCTCCCCGGTAACCACGATGCCGACATCGCCGCGCTCGCCGGCCTGGTCAACATCCACGTCACCCGCCAGACCCTCTACGACGCGCTCGACGGACGGCGGTTCCTCGTCACCCACGGCGACGAAGCCGACGCCGTCGTCCAGGCCCACCCGCTCATCGCCCGGCTCGGGGCACACGCCTACGACAGCCTGATCTGGTTGAACGCCATGGGCAACCGGGCCCGCGCCATCGCCGGCCTCCAACCCTGGAGCTTCTCCCGCGCGGTGAAGGCGAGCGTCAAGCGCGCCACGGTCTACGTCGGCAACTTCGAGCGGGTACTGGCGGAGCGGGCTCGGTCGGTCCGGGCTCAGGGCGTGATCTGCGGACACATCCACCAGCCGGTCATCCGGGACCTCGAGGGACTCACCTATATGAATTGCGGCGACTGGATCGAGCACTGCACCGCGCTGGTCGAGCGCTGGGATGGCGTGTTCGAGCTGATGACCTGGACCGCCACCGAGGACGGGGCCCCCGCCGAAGACGACGAGGCGCTCGACCCGGCGTTCGCGACCGTCGCACCCGCCCTTTAGCGGCCGTGCGCGTCACCGTCGCGACCGATACGTATCTACCGGAGGTCAACGGCGTCACCACCGTGCTCGAGACGATGCGCCGCGGCCTCATCGATCGGGGCCACTCGGTGCAGGTGCTGGCGCCCTCGTATCCCGACCTGAGCGACGACGGTGCGGACATCCATCGCGCACCCTCGGTCCCCTGCCCGCCCTATCCCGCCGTTCGCATCTCCTGGCCGTGGGGCCGGGGACTCACGGCTCGAATCCACGCCTTCGAGCCCGACCTCGTCCACGCAGTCACCGAAGGTCCGCTCGGCGGCTTCGGGCGAGCATACGCCCGCCGATGGCAGCGGCCGCTCGTCACCTCGTTTCACACCGACTTCCCCCGCTATGCCGGCAAGTATCTGGGCGGGTGGGCTGTCCCCCTGACCCAGCGCTACCTCCGCTGGTTCCACGGACCGGCCCACGCGACCCAGACACCAAGCGACGTGACCCGCGGCGAGTTGCATGCGCTCGGGCTGCCCCGCGCGGTGACCTGGGGGCGGGGCGTGGATTGCCGCATCTTCGCGCCCGGCCGGCGGGACGAGCACCGCCGTTCAGCTCTCGGGGCCGCCGGGAAGCAACTGGTGCTCTACGTCGGACGCCTCGCGGTCGAGAAGGGCATGGACACGCTCATCCCCGCGTTCCAAAGCGTCTACGCTACGATGGGCGAACGCTGCGCCTTCTGCGTCGCCGGAGACGGTCCCGAGGCCGGCCGAGTGCGCCGGCAGCTTCCCTTCGCCCGGCACTTCGGATTCCTCGATCGAGACGTGCTGGCGGATCTCTACGCCGACGCCGATCTGTTCGTCTTCCCCTCGGCCACGGAGACCTGCGGCCTCGTGGCCCTCGAGGCGATGGCATCGGGCCTCCCCGTCATCGGCGTGGACGCGGGCGGCATGCGGGACAACGTGCGCGACGGCATCAACGGACGACTGGTGCGGCCCGGCGACGCGGAGGAGCTGAGCCGCGCGATGATTGCCGTGCTCGGCGATGAGACCGTGCGTTACGCCATGACGCAGGGCGCGCGCGCCTTTGCGGTGGGGCGGGACTGGGATCGGGAGCTGGACCTTCTGGTGCAGCAGTACGAATGCGTGCTCGGACCGCCCGCGGGTGCCGCCACCGACGCGGCCCG
>WNFB01023860.1_pt1 | contig 10174 bp, 5 predicted proteins | sample 5400501 | NCBI WGS metagenome assembly WNFB01 (sample SAMN13153341, study PRJNA577476) | soil metagenome | isolation source: 200 cm saprolite under Douglas fir tree site 2 hole 1 | place: USA:California | collected 2015-04-18 | reverse complement strand
GGCCGCCTTGTCGCTGCTAAGCCGGCTCAGCGTCGCCGCAGAGACAGCGCTTGGCGCAGTCTCCGCTTCCGGCACGCTGACCGCGTGAAACTCTCCGCCTGAATCATCCTGCATCAGCCCCGCAAGACTCTCAGGCGACGGATGCTGATCGGCCGAAACTACGCGTTGGTTCTCAATACCAACGTCAAACCACTCGACGATTTCGTTAACTTTGCCGCTAACTTCGTGAGCCGGCGGCTCGTCGACTTCCGGCCGTTCAATTTCAAAAGGATATCTTTCCGTCTGGTTGCGCTCTGTTTCGGGGCGATGCGAATCCGCTTCGACCCGTTGACGCGCCTCGTCTTCGGCGCGAATCTTGGCTGCGACCTCGGCGCGAATGCGCGCTTCCATCTCGGCGCGCTGGCGAATTTCGTCTGCGGCCTTCAACCGAGCATCTTCCTCTGCTTTCATTCGCGCTGCGGTTTCGGCGCGGCGCAGGGCTTCATCCTGAGCAAGGTGGCGCGCGGCTTCCTCGGCTTGCCGTCTGCTTTCCGCTTCTGCGTGCTGGCGCGCTGCCTCTTCCGCGAGACGTTGCGCTTCTGCGGCGGCCATGCGGTTGGCTTCTTCTTCGGCGCGGCGGCGAGCCGCTTCTTCGGATTTACGCCGTGCTTCCTCTTCAGCTTCCCGGCGTGCGTCCGCTTCCGCGCGCATTTGCGCTTCAATTTGAGCGCGCAAGCGTGATTCTTCTTCCGCACGACGCTGTGCACTCTCTTCGGCGTGACGGCGAGCCTCCTCTTCAGCTCGACGCTGCGCGGCCTGCTCGGCGAGAACTCGCGCGTCTTCAGCGGACTTGCGGCGGGCATCTTCGCGCGCCTGCACCCTGGCGATCTCGACCTCGACGGCCTGGAATCTCATCTCCGCATGTCGGCGCAATTCATCTTCCTGAGCACGCTTCCTCGCCTCGGCTTCCAAAAGTCGGCGCTGCTCTTCGGCGTAGGCCCGCGCTTGCTCCTCTTCCGCCAGTCGCCGCGTTACCATCTCTGCGCGGTGGGCCTCTTCGGCAGCGCGAAGGCGCACTTCAACATCGGCGCGGCGCGCATCTTCCATGGCCCGCATGCGCTTCAGTTCTTCTTCGGCGCGCGCGAGTTCTTGTTCGGCGATCTGGAGGCGATTGGCTTCCTCGGCGTGTTCGCGAGCTTCGGCTGCGATTCGTTGCTTCTCGTGCTCGGCCCGCTGACGTGAACTTTCGGCTTCCGCCTGACTTCTGCGCTCATGCTCGGTCCGCAACGCATTCTCGGCCGCCAGTCTGCCTGCCTCAAACTCGGCTCGGCGCGTTTGCTCTTCCGTTTTCAAGCGCAGCAGCTCGGCTTCCAACTGCTTGATCTCTTCGGTGGCGAGGCTGGCGGAGGAATCTTCTTCCTCAACTGGTTTAGGAGCGACCGGGGCCGCGGCAACTTCCGGCGCGCGCGTCTCTAGTTCGGCGGATGTCGGTGCGATCGGCGTGGGCGTTTGTGCCTGCTGCTCGCTCTTGAGAATTTGCAGCAGCTCCGCTTTGTGTTCGGCCAGCGCGCTGCGCAACTCCGGCGTGATGGCGCCTTTTGGCGCATCAATGACCAGACGATCGTCGCCCGAGGTTTTTACCTCGACGCCTTTTTCGCGGAGTTCGGAGAGCAAATTGCTGGCTGTCATAATTCGATCACCTCGCGTTCAGGTTCGATTGATGGGGCAGAAGGTTGGGGAGCCGGCGTGGCAGCGGGAAAATTGGACGCTGCTGAGCCGTCATCGCGCGCGGCGGTGGCGCAGGCGTCGATCGCGTGCTTGATCAAAGTCCGGGGCACTTTGCGATCGGTCTCGGTTTGCATCAGCGAATTCAAGGGGCCAATTGCGGCTGGGTCGCGCAGGTCCATCAAAGCTTCCACCGCGGTGTGGCGCACTTCGGGAGCAGGATCGTCGAGCGCCGCGATCAGATGCGGCGTCGCTTCGCGATCGTGCACAAAGCTGAGCCGGCGCGCAGCGGCGGCACGTTCGACTGGAGCATCCGCAAGGCGCAGGTCGCGCGTCGCATCGTCAAAATAACCGTGGTTCATGAAAGCCGCGCGCGCGCGGTCGCGTCGCTGAAGGTTTCGGCCAACCAGCGCCGACAACAACTCAGCGCCAACAAGCTGGCGTGTTTCGCGATCGGCGGATCCGATCACGCTCTGGTCATACTCTTCGCCGGCCATCACGTTCTTCACTTGTTCGGCGACAGCGGCAAGGCGCATCTGGCGAGCGCTATCCGGAACGATCGCTGAAGTGACGGCAGTTTCAGTTTCGGCAACTGGTTCCGCTCCAGTTGCTGCCGCGGCGGCAACCGCGGTTGTGGGAACTGCGTGGCCGGCGATTGCTTCTGCTTTTGATTCGGTTGCCTGAACACTCGCCGCGTCGGCAACGGTCTTCGCTTTCTTTAGTTCGCTTCGGCTGGTGCGCACGCGACGCGTCCCCTTGAGGCGACGACGCTGAAACAGGAACAGCACAATTAACAATGCCAGAATCACAGCGCCAACTGCCACCGGAATCGGATTGAGCTGAGCGAGCAGAATCCAATAGCGAGTGCGTTCTTTCAGCCTGCTCTGCCAGGACGTGGCGGGAGTCTCGGATGAGGCCGTGGTCGTCGCTGGAGTCGGTTGCATCCCCGGCGATGCTGTTGGCTTTGCGGCGGCCTTCTGCGTCGGCGTCGTTTTCGGACTGGCAGTTGGAGTTGGCGTCGGCGTGGCAACTGAGGCGATGACGGTCTTCTGTGGACTGCTTGCCGCACCAGGCTTCGATCCGGGTTTTTCTGTTCCCTTCGGGAGAGAGGTGTTCGCGGCCGCAGTTCTCGTCGCCGGCGACGAACTATTGAGCGGCTTGGTCTGGGTTTTAGCGGAATTCGATCCGGGATTTGTTCGCGCGGCTTCCCGACCGTTGACATTCGATCCGGTCGCCGGAACGCGCGCCGTGCCGGGTGAACTGAAGACTACGTCAAGTTTGTTTGAGCGTTGCTCGACGTGCGCCGTCGCGCCCGGTTGCAGCCGAAACGAGATGACCGTGCTGTCGGCGCCGCGCTGAACCTTCACATCCGCAAAACCGCGACCGCGCGTCGCTTCAGCGCGCGGCACATCAGCTGCGGGAATCTTTACATAAAAACGATCGCCGCGACGGTAGGCTTCATAGTCGCTCAAAGACTGGTCAGAGTTAATTGCGACGCGCGAGCCCTCCGCCGTATCGCTGGAGCGCAGCGTGGCGACGTGTTGCCGTTTTCCCGAATTGTTCGAATTGCTCTGTGTCGGCCTGATGATTCGACTCTGAGCCGCGACCAGCGCCGCGCCAAACACCAAAGCCGCACAGCACCTGGAGGCGAGCGCAGCTTTGGAGCGGCAAGACGAATGGTGAGTCGCGTTCATCATTGGGGCAACATTAATGAAAAACCGATCGGAACACTCGAAAGAATTATGCAACGTCAAAGCGTCGTTGTCACTTGCGGTTCAGTTGCAGGCAGCTCTCGATCGAGCTTGTACAAGACTTCCAGGACGGCGGTGCGGACGCTTTCGGGCATGCCTTCGCTGGCGATTATCTCGCGCAATCTTGGCGCCACTTCGGGCGTCGCCGCCAAGTTCAATACGCGCACCGCGCAAAGTCGCACTTCATCGTCTTTATGGTTTTGAATCGCGTCGACGATCGGTTCGGTTTCGTTTGCCCGAGCCAGAAGCGTGAACAGCGAGAAGGCTTCATAGGCCTGTCGGCGGTCCTCACTGGCGAGGCGATCGACGGCTTGCGCTATGATGCCGGTCGAAATACAAGCGCGCGCAACACGTCGCAGGGTTTCGGGATCGGCAGTTTCCGTGACGCGCACATACGCATCCGCGCGGTCGAAGTGAAGGCTGGTGAGCGTGCGCGCTGCCGCAGCGCGAACTCCGCGCGATTCGTCCGCCAGCGCGATCAGCACCGGCGCGAAGACCGATTCGTGATCGATCGAGCCGAGGCTGGTCACTGCCGCCGAACGCACGGCCGGATCCAAATCGTTGAGCGCCATCGAAGCAAGCGCCGACACGGAACGCTGTGCATGATGCTTGCCGAGTTGCTGCACAACCCGCGCGCGTCCACTCTCGTCGGCAGTTTCGAGCTGGCCGAGAACCTTAGTCAGTTCCGCGTCTTCGTCTCCGCACGGCAGGTCTTCAAAAGATGCGAACGGTTCCAACTCGGGGAGTTCCGCGCCCGCAGAGCCGTCCGCGAGCAGCGCCGGCTCGGTCGAGGACGAATCCAGATAGCCGAGGCTTTCGACGGAACAAGCGCTTAGGGTTTCACTGAGAAGCGACGCCGGAATATCCGAATGACGCCGGGCGATGTCCAATAAGGCGCCGATCGCCGCGGGCATTTTCAGCGCACCCAGGCTTGAGACTGCCTGATTGCGCACAACTGAATCAGGATCATGCAAGGCTTCAATCAGGAATGTCAGTGAAGCTTGCGATCCGATCTGGCCAAGGGTGCGAGCCGGGTGCGAGCCGCCGAAGAACGCTCCCACGCATCTCGGCCTAACAACATCAGCGCGCTTTGGCGGGCAACGAAACCGTATTCTTCCAGAGCTTCGCGCGCTCGTCGCCGGCCGTCTTCGCCAGAGTCAAAGGAGGCCAGCGCCTTGACCAACGATGCTTCGATCGCGCGACGATCGTCGGCTACCCGAGAAGCCATCACGTCCATGCGGTGGGGTTTGCCCAGGACGAGCTTGCCCACTTCCTGATCGATGCGATACGCGCCATAGGCGGAGGGCTCGTATTCGATCGTCTGGGGCTTTTCCCGCAGCGCGGACGCCTCCGGCGATCGTACGAGGCTTTCATTCGTCCGCGGATCGCGCGGCGGCGTGACTCGCGCAGCCAAACTACTCTGCGAACGAGACGCGCGGCCGCCTGACCTGGCAGCGGCGAGTTCCTGCGCGTCTTTCCGGGCGCGGACTTTCTTGAAGACGAACAGCCCAACCAACAGCGTCACCAAAAAGATCGTGATCCCGTAGGTCGAGAAGATCGAAGAAAACCAGTCGTCTGAAGACGAAGCATTCGCGCTCTGCGCGCGCGCAGAGCCGGCAGCGCACAAGACTGTAAGCACGCAAAGAACGCCGGCGAATAACGCTCGCGTTGCTCTTTGCAGTCCGAAGACTGAATTCTGATTTGGCATGACTCTCACCATTTGTTTCGAGAATGTGAATGCCAGCAGGTTTGTGCCGGGAGTCGGCCGAGTCAGCTTCGCAAGAAGCAAGCTTCTGTCCCGTTTTGCTTTGTCTGGCATTACCCCTTTGCTCAGAGGGAGAAGGGGGCCGTTCGGCGTGAGGCGCGCGCATGCGACGCGATGCGCGGTCACCTAGGACTATAACAGGGCGAAAGCCGTCAACTCAAGCCCAAAGTTGGCAAAATGACAGGTTTTTGGCGCTGTGAGAGCCAGCTAACCAGCCCTTGCGTTCGTTCGATTTCGTGTAGAAACCCCAATGAATACGCAGAAATAACGGGCCTGACTCAGGGTTGCTTCTTCGGAGGCGCCAGTCTGGCGCGCAGGCGCGACTCGAAGGCCGAAAGAGCCGCCGCGATTTGCGGCGGCGTTCCGGTCTTCTTGCTCAGCCCCTGAAAGATGGCCAGGCCGCGCTCGTCACCAAGCGCCACCAGCGCCTCGGCCTCGCCGTTGAAGAGACCAAAGCTACGGCGCTCGAAACTGTCCGACAGCGCGCCGCTGATCAATGGGAACGTGCGCGGATCATCCTTTCCGGTTGCGCCCAACAAACTGACCGCGGCCGCGCGAACGCCGTTGAGATTCTCAGAAGCAAAGTATTTGAATCCAAGCTCAACAGCGCGTTTGTCACCGAGAGCCGCGAGCCCGCTCAAAGCAGAAGCGCGAATCGTGTCGCGCCACGAAGGCGTGTCGACTATTTTCACCAGCGCATCGTAAGCAGTCGGGCTTTTGGTTTGGCCCAATGCTGCGGCGGCAGCTCGGATCACTGCATAGCTCTGATCGTTGAGCAGTTGCTGATACGTATCCGCAAGGCTCGCGTCCTTCGTCGCGGCCAGCGAGTTGACCGCTCGCGCGCGCACTCGCGCATTCGTATCCTTCGTTGCCACGAGCAGCGCGTCCTTCGCATCCTTCAAACCATTTAGGGCAATGACTGCCTCGAGTCGCGCGCCCCAAAACTGATCCTTCGTCGCTGCTTCGCTGATTGCCTTGACGATCGATTGCCGGCCGTCGCTCGTCGCCTTATCGTCCTTCATCCGCGAGGCCAACTGCTGCAAAGCCCAAATGCGACCCAACACGTCCTGATCGTGAGCGAGTTGATACAGCAGCTGCCCGTTCGTCTTGCTGAACAGCAGTTCCTTGATTAGCGTGCCGGCGTAGTCAAAGTTGACCAGCAGAGGTTCCGAGTCGACACTGAATTTGAATGTTTGCTCTTCCTTCGCTTCGATGCGCACGCGTTCGACGCGCGTGCCGCTGGCTGTGCCGATCTCGATATCCACTGGAGTCTGAAACAATGCGACCTGCGGATACTGAGACTCAGGATCGGGATGCTGTTCCTGCCGCACCTTCAACGTCAGGGATTTGTTCGCGGCATCATAATCCTGCGTCACGCGAAAGACCGGATGGCCCATCTTGTAAAGCCATTCTTCAAAAAACCAATCCATCGGCTGGCCGGTCGTTTCTTCGATGGCAATCCGAAACTGTTCGGTCTCGACCGGCTGGTGCGCGTACTTAGTCAGGTAATGATTGATCGAGCGCCACCAGTTGTCTTCACCCAGGAACGTGCGCAGCATGTGCAACACAGCGCCGCCACGCGGATACGCGTAGGTGTCGAAAACTGAATCAGGGTTCGCGTAGTTCTTCGTTACGATTGGCCGTCGCAGTCCGCGGCTCCAGGCCCCATAGTAAGCGTCCTGGTTGGCTTTGACGTCGAGGTAAAGAAAGTCATCGTGGCCCAGACGATGTTCGTCCCACATGGCCTGAAAATACGTTGCGAAGCTTTCGTTAAGCCAGATGTCCGACCAACTGCGACACGTCAGGTAATCACCGAACCACTGGTGGGCTAATTCGTGCGATTGCAGACCATCCTGATCGGAATCCAGTTCCGTGCGCGCGTCGTGAATCATGTTATCGGTCTGCGTCGTCGCGCTGATGTTCTCCATGCCGCCGCCGAAATCGCGCACCGTGGTTTGCGCATACTTGGCGTAGGGATACTTCACGCCGGTCTTTTCGGAAAAGAACTTGACCATCTCCGGCAGGCGCGCGGCGGTAACTTTCCCTTCTGCGATTTCACCAGGGTAAACGTTGGTCATGATCGGGATGCCGGCGTATTCGCCGCTGACCGGCACAAACTCGCCGACGATGATCGACGTGAGATAGGTCGCGTGCGGGTCGTCGATCTTCCAGTCGTAGGTGCGGGTGCCGTCCTTATTATCTTTCACTGAAATGAGTTTGCCGTTCGAAATCACGCTGAGTGGCTTCTCGACCGTCGCGACAATTTCCGAAGTAACGAAATCGTTGGGATGATCGAAACAGGGAAACCACTCGTGATTAGTCTCGGCTTCTCCCTGCGACCAAACCTGACGCGGCCGGGTCGGATCGCCGGCGCGCGGCTTGATAAAGTTCAAACCGCCGCCGCCCAGTCCACCGCTCCCCGGCGGCGGCCGGTTCGTGTGATAAGAAATCACCAACGTCAGTTGGTCGGCAGGTTGATACGCATGATCGAGAAACACCGAAAGCTTTTCATTCGCGGCGTCGTATTCAAACTTGAGCGGCGCGCCCGCCGCCAGCGCCGCGCCCGACACGGTCATGAACGCAGCATCAAAATCCACCCGTCGCAAATCCTTCACCGTCGGCGCCAGAGTGATCGTCGCCGTGCCGATGGCCTGTTCTTTTTCCCAATCGAAACGCAGATCTAGCTTGATGTTGCGCTGATCGTAGTCGTGCGGAGGGATGTATCGCGGCGGCGGGAAAGGACGCTGCGCGGGTCGTGCCTGCGGTTGCGGAGTCGTTGAAGGCGTCGGTTGGGCTTGCGCGAGCGCCGCGGTGGCGGCGAGGCTCAGAAAAGCGCCGGCCAGAAAACATTTCTTCGCGACTCTCTTGAATTCGAAACGTGATTGCATGGCAGTCTCCAGGATCTACTCAAGATTCGGTGGACGAAACGGAGGGAGGATTCTGGCATCACGCTTTCGCAAAGACAAGCCGGGCGGGTAGTGTCCTGTTTTGACGTGGCACGCGCATCTTGCGCGTGATTTCACGGGCGGGACGCCCGTGCCACTCGCCAAAACAGGACACTACCGTCCGGCGATTCGATTTAGGCAACCTGGGGAAGGTGGCAGAAACCCGACCTCGAGGGAGGGTGCTCATCGACGCGCGGTCGACAAACCCTTCCTTACCCCTCACGGTCGGGTTTCCGCCTTCGTCACGCGCACGCGTTCCGCGTCGGTCCAATCGCAGAGCGTCTTCTTGTCCTCGGCCGATAGCTTCGAATTGGGATGCATCGGTGTGTATACACTCAAGGGCATTACGCCGTCAGAAACTACGTCGCATATCTGGCGCAGCTTTCGATCCTGTCGATCGCGATCGAGACGGCCCCACTCTGAGAGATTCATAAGCCGGCGGCCATCATTGACATGACCGATCACGAACCATGACACCGGCGCGACGTTGCTGTACCACGGCCACACTGTTTTGTATGAATGACAATCGACGCACGAGCGATTGAAAATCGAAGAGGCCTGCGGCGTCATCTGCGTGCGCGCGAAGATGGTTTGCGATTCGTCGACGGCCGGATTCGTTCTGGCCGGCCGGACGAATTGAATAGCAAGAAACAGAACTGCCAGGCTAATAACAAACCATTTAACGATTCGCTTCAACATTTTCAACTGTGGCCATGACTCCCGATCAGATCTTTCACTTGCTCAGAATAATCATCACGTCGTTGTCTTCCAGATTAGCGACCACGATATCCGCTTTGCCATCACCGTTCAAATCGCCCAGCGCCACCGATTCAGGATGATGACCAACGGCAAAGGGCGATCCTGGCGCGGGCCGCAACCCGTTCTTGCCGCCGAGCAGCAGCGTAACGTTGTTGCCGCCCATGTTCGCGCTGGCCACGTCGTCAAAGCCATCGCCGTCAGTGTCTCCGACGGCTACGCCAACCGGGAATCTTCCCGACTTGAAAGGAGAGCCTGGCGCCTGCTTGAAAGTGCCGTCACCATTGCCAAGCAGAATCGTGATTGCATCGTCGCTCGGATCCGTGCCCTGGCCAGAGAAGTTAACGATCGCCAGGTCCGGTTTACCGTCGCCATTTACATCGCCAATCGCCACTCCGAAGGGACGCGGATTGGCTTTGAAGGGCGAGCCGGGCGGCTGTGAAAAGCCGCCTTTGCCATCGCCAAGCAAAACGGTTACGTCGCCGCCTTCAGTGTTCGTAGTGATAACGTCCGCGACTCCGTCTTTGTTAACATCCGCGGCACGAACTCTTTGATAAGGCATCTGCCCAACCGCAAAGGAAACTCCGGGCGACGCGAAGTTTCCTTTGCCGTCGCCAAACACGACGGTCACGCGATTGTTTCCCCAATCGTCGATCACAAAATCCAGATTGTGATCGCCGTTGAAATCGCCAAAGGCGATGCCATGCGGATGAGGCCGGCTGTTGACAGTAAATGGAGACTTCGGCGCTGGGGCGAACGCGCCGCGGCCGTCGCCGAGCAACACGGTGACGTAGTGCGTGTCGTGATTCGCGAACGCTAGATCAGGCTTGCCATCACCATTCACGTCGCCGACGGCGATGTCGTTCGGATTATCTCCCGCGGGAAAGGGCGAGCCCGTCGCCTGCGTGAGTCCGCCTTTGCCGTCGCCCAAAAGAATTGTTACGTTCTTGCTTCCGGAATTCGCCACCGCGACGTCGAGTTTGCCATCGCCATTAAAGTCGGCGAGTGCCAGGCTGGCGGGAGCAGTGCCGACGGCGATCCGCTTTGCGTCGGGATTAGCCGCGGCTGAGTTCTGCGGCTGCACATTACAGCCGAGGGCAACAGCCGCAATCAGCGAGAATAGAATTGGCTGGACTTTCAAAGTTGACGATCAACGCGTGACACGCACGAGCATTTCGGTTCCCGATTCAAGCTTCAGCTCTTTGCTGCCCTTGATCGCCAAAGAGCCGGCGCCGCCCGCGCCGCCGAGAATC
>WNFB01006904.1_pt1 | contig 10174 bp, 12 predicted proteins | sample 5400501 | NCBI WGS metagenome assembly WNFB01 (sample SAMN13153341, study PRJNA577476) | soil metagenome | isolation source: 200 cm saprolite under Douglas fir tree site 2 hole 1 | place: USA:California | collected 2015-04-18 | reverse complement strand
CTCGTTTGCGGCCTACTCTCGCCGAGCTGATAACGACGGCCAGGCATTGCCGCACCTGCCTACCATTTGTTAGATGTTTGAAAAATGAAAACGGCACATCCTCGCAGGAAATCCTCCTGAGGGTGTTTGTACGCAAGCCGGTCCCCGAACGGTAACACTCGTGCGCTGTAACCCGTCGGTCACCCAGGCAGGCGGACAATGGATGCTTACTTCACCAGTTCATCCGCGTAACGGGCAGGAAACCGCCAAGTTCGAGCCGCCAAAGTCATTGAGAATGGCGAAGTTCACGCCAATTACCTTGCCATGGCGATTGAAGAGCGGTCCGCCGGAACCGCCGGACGTTGTCCCTGAATCAGGAGAACGCGTTCTTCCATCGGACGGTGGTCCATCTCAGCAATTGATGAAATTAAGGTTAATAGGCTTACTGCTGCCAGCCTCCACCGAGATTCCGGTAAATGCTGACCAGACCTAAGAGCTCATTCAACTGAGCCTGAGCGAGTCCCAACTCAGCCGCAAAGTAATTGGTTTCGTTCGTCAGTACCTCCAAGTAGCTGGCGGCCCCGCCTCGATAGCGCATGTCAGAAAGCCGGGCCGCGTCTTGAGCGGAGAGCGCCAGTTGCTGCTGCTGCTCTCGGAACTCCCGGTCCTTACGATATTCGACTAGCGCGTCCGAAACTCCACGAAAAGCCTGCTGAATGGTCTGCTGATAGACCAGCAGTGCTTCCTGTTGCCGCGCCTCGGTGAACTTTACAGTGGAGCGAATTCTACCCCCGGCGAAGACGGGCTGTACCAGCGATCCTCCGAAACTCCACAACCCAGCCGGACCGGTAAACAAGCTCGTAAGCGCTGAGCTCTGAAATCCGCTGCTCCCGGTCAAGGTGATTTGTGGGAAGTACGCTGCTTTCGCTACTCCAATCTGTGCGTTGGCCGCGATCAACTGTGCTTCGGCCGCGCGAATGTCGGGTCGTCGCTCCAACAGGCTGGAGGGAAGCCCCGCCGGAATCTCGGGCACATGCGGTTGCTCGGTCAACTTCGTTCCCCGCGCGATGGGGCCAGGGTTGTTTCCCAGAAGCGTGCTGAGGAAGTTTTCCTGCTGCTCGATACGCCGCTCCAGATCGGGAATGGTTTCAGCCGCGGTGGACACCAACTGCTCCGCCTGCCGAACGTCGAGCATGGATGTAGCCCCACCGTTTGCTAACATTTGTGTGAGCCGCAACGAGTCCTGGCGCGAAGCCAGCGTTCGCCGCGAGATTTCGAGCTGCAGGTCGAGCGAACGAAGCTGGAAGTAGGCGGTGGCAACGTTACTCACCAGTGTGCTAACAATCGCTTCACGCGCCCACTGGGTGGTTAACAGGGTTGCCCGCGCGGACTCGGTGGCGCGGCGATACTTCCCCCAGAAATCCAGCTCCCACGCTAGCGAGAGATCCACCTGGTTCGCACTGGTTTCGTATTGAGGGAAAAATTTTGTGCGCGGATTGCGTTCATTGACAGCCTGAGCCCCCGCGCTGATCGTAGGCAACTGGTCGGCGCGCGTGATGCCGAGTTGCGCCTGGGCTTGCAGGATTCGCGTTGCCGCAATGCTAATATCGTAATTCTGTTGAAGAGCGGTGTGGATCAGGTCTTGAAGCTGCTTGTCTTGAAACACCTCCCACCATTTTCGCTCTCCGAGCGATTCCGCCGCCGGCTGCACTGCGTCTTGCGGCGTAGTTCCACGGTACATACCAGGAACGTCTGCGGTCGGCCGCTTATAGTTCGGTCCCACAGCACAGCCCGCACTCAGGAGCATCGTTAGCGAGAGGCCCATCAACAGGGCTCTTAGTTTTGTCACCTTAGTCTCCTTCCGACGGGCTTAGCTGCGGAACACTCGCATGGCCGGGTGCTTCGCCGCTGCGACGGCTCGCCAGACGCTCGACCAAGACGAATAGTGCCGGAATGATGAATATGGCAATGCCGGTGGCGGCCACCATGCCACCGATTACGGTTGTACCCATGATCTGGCGAGCCACAGAGCCGGCGCCAGTTGCAATCCATAGCGGCACGCAGCCCAGAATGAATGCCAACGAGGTCATCAGGATAGGTCGCAGCCGGAGTCTGGCTCCTTCCAGAGCAGCATCCACCAACGGCTTACCCTTCTCGTATTCCTCCTTAGCGAACTCGACGATGAGAATCGCGTTCTTGGCCGCCAAGCCGATTAGCATCACCAAGCCGATCTGGGAATAGACGTCATTATCGATTTGCACCATGTACGCCGGATAGAAAACGCTGAGCAGCGACCGGCGCAGCCACAACACTCCAAAGGCGCCGAAGACCGCGACCGGCGTGCTCAGCAACACGCTGAAAGGCAATGACCAGCTTTCGTAGAGGGCCGCAAGAATCAAAAACACGAACAGCAGCGAGAACCCGAAGATGACCGAAGCCGGAATCCCTTGTCGTGCCTTCTGCTCTTGATAAGACATGCCCATATAATCAAAACCCATTTCGCCCGGCATCGTCTGCTTGAAGACGTCTTCCAGGGCCGCCGTGGCTTGCTCTGAGCTGTATCCGGGCGCGGCGCTGCCATTGATCTGCGCTGACCGGTATTCGTTATAGCGCATCGTAAATTCGGGTCCGTCACGCGACTCGAACTTCGTGAGCGCGGTCAGCGGAACCATTTCCCCCCTGTTGTTGCGCACATAGAACTGTCCCAGGTTCGCTAGATCCGATCGGTAAGCTGCTTCCGCTTCCACGTACACCTGCCAGGTCCGGCCGAAATCGTTGAAGTAGTTAATGAACAGGCCGCCCATGAAAGTCTGGATGGCTTGGTAAACATCGTTGATGGCCACACCTTGCTTCAGCACTTTTTCTTGATCCACCTGCACGAATTTTTGCGGCACGCTCGGTAGAAATGTGGTGCTGATCGCGCCGATTTCGGGACGCTTGCGAGCTGCCCCCAGGAACTTGTCCAGGTTGTCGGACAAGAACTGAACGTCCCGTCCTGCGCGATCTTCCAGCACGAACTGAAATCCGCCGGAAGTACCGACTCCAGGGATGGCTGGCGGCGAGAAGCTGAAAGCGGTCCCTTGCGGGAGCTTACTGAGCTGCTGGTTCAGGCGCGCCTTGATTTCCTGATACTGTTCCGCTCTGGTTTTGCGGTCGCTCCAGGGCTTAAAAGTCACGAAATAGAAGGCGTTGTAACTGGTCCGGACAGAGCTCAATAAGCTGTAGCCAACCACGCTGCTGTAGTACTGAACCCCGGGGGTGTTGCTCAGGATTGTCTCAACGTCTCTCGCTGCTGCTGCTGTACGCTCCTGCGAAGCCGCATTCGGAAGTTGCATGTTGATGAAGACATAGCCCTGGTCTTCATCGGGCAGGAAGCTTGATGGCAGGAAGTGGGAAAAGACAAGCCCGGCAATGCCAAAAATCGCGAGCACCACCAGCGCCAAAACGCTTTTCCGGATTAGCGCGCCGGACAGTCGGACATAGCCCTCCGTGGCGCGCTGGAAAACACGATTGAACCAGTCAAAGAACTTTCGCAGCGGCCCGCGGCTCTCCTGCTTTGGCCGGAGCAGCAACGCGGCCAGCGCCGGGCTCAGCGTAAGAGCATTAAAAGCTGAGAGGATCACTGAGATCGCGATGGTCAAGGCGAATTGCTGGTAGAGCCGTCCCGTAATGCCTGGGATAAAGACTGTGGGCACGAAGACCGCCGAGAGAACAAGGGCGATACCAATGACCGGACCAGAAAGCTCTTCCATCGCTCTTCGAGCCGCATCCTTGGGAGCCAACCCCTCCTCGATGTGGCGTTGTACACCTTCGACCACGACAATGGCATCGTCCACCACTAAGCCGATGGCGAGCACCAGTCCGAACATCGAAAGGGTATTAATGGAGAAGCCGAACAGCGGAAAGAGAATAAACGTGCCCACCAGCGACACGGGCACGGCAAGCATCGGGATCAGAGTAGCGCGCCAGTCTTGCAGGAAGAGGTAGACCACAAGGATCACCAGCACGATGGCGATCACGAGGGTCTCAATAATCTCCTTCATGCCTTCCGTCACGGCGCTCGTCTGGTCAAGCGCTATGGCGTAGTCCATGTCTTGCGGGAAGCGCTGCTTCATCTCCGCCATCAGCTTTCGAACGCCGGCTGCCGTTTGGACCGCGTTGGAACCCGGCAACTGATAGACGGCGATAATTGCAGAGGGCTGACCGTTCAAGCGACTGACAATGCTGTAATCCTTCGTGCCCATTTCGACTCGGGCTACGTCTTTCACTCGGACGATTCCGCCATCCGGAGCTTCACGGACGATCACGTCCTCAAATTGCTTCGGAGACGTCAGACGACCCTGAGCAAGAACGGAATATGTGAATTGCTGGTTCTTGGGAGCGGGTTCGCCGCCTAGTTGACCAGCCGGGTTCACTCTGTTCTGCGTCTGGATTGCGTTGACGATCTCAGTGACTGTAATCCCCAGTTTTGCCAATTGGTCAGGCTTTACCCACAGCCTCATGGCATAATCGCCTGCTCCGAAAACCTGCGTCTGACCGACACCGTACAAGCGCGCGATGGGATCGTTGAGGTTGATGTTGGCGTAGTTGGCTAGGTATTTCTCGTCATGAGTACCCTGCGGCGAGGATAAGGCGAGCAGCATGAGCGGGGCGGTCGTCGATTTTTTAATGGTGACCCCATAGTTGTTAACTTCGGGCGGAAGCTGAGCAGCGGCCAGTTGCTCGCGCGACTGCAGGAGAATCAGGTCTATGTTGGGGTCCGTTTTGAGATCAAAGTCAGCAAATAGAGTGGTCTGCGAATTGCCCGTGGCGTTCAAGGAATACATGTAATCCATGTTGTCCACACCGTTAACCTGCTGCTCGATCGGCGTGGCCACAGCTTGCTCGAGGGTCTTTGCGTCCGCACCCACGAACGTGGCTTGCAATCTAATCTCGGGCGGCACAATGTTAGGAAACTGCGCTATCGGCAGGCTGGCGATGGTAACCGTGCCCACAATAACCATCAGGATGGAGATCACCATCGCGACGATCGGACGGTTGATGAAGAACTTCGACATAGCTCAGTTTCCTCCCCCGGAAATATGTGCTGGCTTGGGAGTAACCAGAGTTCCTTCCTTGAGCCTTTGCATCCCTTCGGCTACAACTTGCTCACCCGGCTTTAGGCCACTGTCAATCACCCACATCGTCCCGACCGTCTCGCCGGGCTTCACGGTGCGCATACTGACTTTGTGGTCGCCGCCGACAACCGCCACCTGATAGCTTCCTTGTGATTGCGCAACGGCGTTCTGAGGTATCAGCAGAGCACCTCTTTTCATGTTGGTTTCGACATGCACACGTCCATATTGGCCGGGACGCAGAATGTTGCCGGGATTCGGGAAGGCAGCGACGATGCGGATCGTGCCCGTGTTTGGATCCACCTGCCGGTCGGCCAGCAGGATTTTGCCTTTTTGAGGGAAGATACTGCCGTCAGTCAGAATCAGGTCGAGCGAGTTTCCGAAAAAACTGATGGCGTGCTTGGAAGAAACGGCGCTGCTCTGTTTTTGTGCGAGGACATACGCCTGTTCACTAATCGGGAAGTAGGCTTTGATGGGGTCCACTTGCGAAACAGAAGTCAAGATAGAATTGGATCCCACGAGGTTGCCGATCTGAACTTGTGCAATTCCCGCAATCCCATCTACCAGCGAGGTGACTTTTGTCCACTCAAGGTTGAGTTCCGCCTGCTCCACGGTTGCCTTGTTCGATTCGACGGCGGCCTGGGCTCCGAGTTTGGCTTGAATCTCGTTATCTAATTGACTCTGAGCGATAGCCCTGGCCTTCGCAAGAGGTGTGTCGCGCTCCACATCCAGAGTGCTCTTGCCAAGTTGTGCTTCTGCTTGCGCAAGGTCGCCCTTCGCGCGGTCGAGCGCCGCCTTGAAGGGCCTCGGATCTATTTCGAACAATACCTGGCCTTTGCGGACCAGCGAACCTTCTTTGTAGTTTTGCTTGATTATGTAGCCTGAGACCTGGGGTCGCACCTGGGCGTTCACGTAACCGTCCAACGTCGCTACCCAGTCGCTGTACACCGGGACATCTTGCTGGATAGGGGGAGCAACTCTCACTTCAGGGGGTGGCGACGGCGCTGCTGCTTGAGTTCGCCCGCACCCAATCATCGCCAAGGTGGCACCGGCAACAAGACTGAATAATAGAAGTCTGTTCAAAATGGATCTGCTGCTCTTTTGCATTGAGTCCCAACTCCTGGTTGACGTGGGCAGAATTTCCCGTCACGGAGCAGAGGAGCAAGGCGCGTGCCAAAGCTCACAGCTCTGCATAAATGGTTGAAATGCAAGGAAGACTTAAAAGATGAAATGCGGCAGCGCGTGACAACTGTTGAAGCTGTCGATTTAGTTTCAACAGCGCGCGTCACGCCGCATCGGCGACGATCGACGATGATGATGTTCTAGAGGTTTTCCGCTGAAAGCGACCGCGGCCGCCGGCGTTTTTTCTGATCACAACAACCTCCGCACCGGGCGGTGTGCCTTGGCGCACTTCTTTTGCATGCGTACTACCGTCCCACCTCGTTCGAAGTGAACCTCATCCATCAAAGTCTTCATCAGGTAGATGCCGCGGCCATGCGTCGACTGGAGTTGCTCTACGCCAGTGGGGTCAGAAAGCTCGGTGCTGCTAAATCCGGCGCCTTCGTCCTTGACCACAATGGACACTTCCTCATTGGGGACACAGCGGCAGTCGACGTAAACGTGCTTGCGAGGGTCTTCGTGATTGCCATGAACCACGCTATTTGCCAAGGCTTCTCGCAAGGAGATTTCAACGTCAACTTCGTTTCCAGCAACACATCGGCATTTCTTTATGAAAACCATTAGTTTGTCTACGAAAGGTGAAATCGCAGCGACTTCACTTCTCATGGACCGTTCGATCTGAAACAGAGGGCCAGCAGAGTGCAGAATGCCGGTCGAAGGTTTTGGGTCGCACTGTTGGCTCACTTCTCTAGTGTCCTTTCCGAACGTGAAAAAGCACGACGCGAGCGGCGCTTCTCTGAGTTTTCAGATCCTACAATCCGCGGAAGTGAAACAACAAAACGACCATACAAACTATGCAAATTACCGCCACCACGGCGATGATTGCCGCGATGTCACACTCCCTGAGATTTGATTCTGGATCCAGATAACGAATTGCAGACCAGATCTCGCGGTCAGAAATGATTTCACTGTCGTTCGCTTCCTTCTGCTCGTTGTTCCTCGGCACGTTCTACCTCCACCACGAGTTCGCCGGCCAGAAACGCCGACTGAAAACCGGTGTTCAATCGCCAATTGTTGGCTCGTCCATCTTTACCATTCGGTAAAAGACGAGTGGGTCAATCCGCCAGTCTCCTTCCTCACTTCATCAAGCTTTCGCTGTTGCTCGACCGTGAGGATTTTGTAGATTTCGGTCTGCAGGCGGGCGTTCGCGACGACAAGTGGCTCCAGGATGCGGGCCTGTTGCGCCGCGAGTTTGCGCACCTGACGAATATCGAACTGTCCTTTCAAGGTGATCGCGATGAGTTCCCAGCGATTGTTAGTGAGTTGTTGGATCAGCGCTTGCACTTGGCCTCGTTGTACTGCAATTTGCGCTTGGATCGCGGCAACCTGCAGCGGCGTCAAATCCAGGTATTTGACAATAGCTGTTGGCACATCGGGCGACGAGTCCGGGGGAGAGACAACCAATGTGTCGCCTGAGACCTGCACCTCAGATACTGGTTCCGTTTCTTCCTGGGGTTGCCTGCCGAGCATCGGGTGACCCGTGAGCAATTGGAATCGCATGAATTCTGACGCATAGGGCTCGCCGACTTGGAGAAGGCAATCCCGTCCGGGCGACAACGCTACTTGGGGTTCGAGGGTTGCCGCGATGCTCGAGTTATCATGCGAGACGGTCCCCTCCACGCTGTGGGTCACTGTAGTTTGCGGGCCAACGCCACTCTGGCCAAAGGCCGAAATCACCAGCGCCCCCGTGCCAAGAATTCCTATCCAGCAACCTTTCATCTGAACGTACTCCTTCGCGTTCGTGTCAGAACCGACCTGTTTCCTTCCGACTTGGGGTTCTTAAGCCCGGCGGCCGATTTCAACCATTGGAACGCAACCAGGATGCCAAGAGGACGTGCAGGATCGCCGGTCTAATTTGCTGAAAACAGGAAGTGTTGGAAAGAAGTACTTTAGGCGATGGTGTTGAAAGTCGAAGGTGTTGATGTTCTCTGACACGAGGTCGGCTTGAAATATCTGCTCGTCTGGGTCTTCTCCGCTAATTGTTAACTGCGGATTTCACCGGAGGACTTGATCGCCCTTGTAGCCTCCCTGAAATCACGACGGACCTGCTCTTCGTGTTTTAAGGCTTTGTTGAGTTCCTGCACGATCTCCAGCAATTCGTTGGGATCTTTGGCTTCCAGTGCTGCGTGGCACAACTCCCTCCAGTTCTTATGCTCTCCTATACCCATACTGAACTTCCTCCAAAGTTTTCCCTGCAGAAACACTTGACCAATCGGCCCACCATCTAAACGTGCAAGTCCTCACGGCAAGCTTCACTGAACGCCCGAAGCACATCGGTGTCGTACTCCTGCCTGTCTTCGAGATTACGGAAATCTATATTAGGGAGGCTGTAGGTTTCGACGATCTGCCGCATGACCTCCTCTGCCTTCACGATCACGTTAGCAGAGGCGCAGAGCCGCAAATTCCCGACAAGCGCGTAAAGCCGGACAAACTTTGATGGCTCCTCTAACTGATGGGTCAGGGCATCTGTAAATAGTTTCGAAGCTTCCTCGATGAACTCTCTATACAGCTGTTCGCGGCGAGTCATCGCCTGGGCAAAGCGTTGTGCACGCTCCTGCGAGTGCTGTGTCAGCCAAGTCGTCGCGAATGACGCTAATCCACCGATCGCTGAGCCTGCGAGAGCAGCGATAGCCGACATATAAGCATTGTCCATCTCGCCTCTCAACCAGTATTGCCGCGGCTCCTTACTGGGACGTTGCAAATTCACGATGGCGATTGCTGCCACTGAAAAATACCCTCACCTCAGAAACTCCATCCCCAGCACGGGCGTGCACCGCAGCGATGCGTTCAGTGGAATGCCCTAACTCACCGTCCCCGAGAAATCGCTTGCGGGGCTGTCCTGGCCTCATCCTCGAGTGCGGCATTTCGCTGTTGGCTCTCAGAGGTCTGCTGTAGTGCTCGCATTCGTGCTGTCCTGACGTCCTCTCGTGAGCAACTGAGAAGGATGGAACAATCCTGATCTGAGTATCGCTCGAGAGCAGACAGAACAAAGACAAACCGTTCGAAGTCTCCCAGGGCGAGTACAGTCGCGATTGCGGCAGGTCTAGCTGGAGTGCTTTGGAGTTTTGCATCAGGGTCCGGAGAGACTCCGGCCCAAGCTGCGTGGTCGGGCCGCGGAGCCATCATACGAATTGCACTTTGAACGATCGTGCGCTGAGCCCAGGAGCGCGCCCACTCTTTGAAGACGGAGTTATTGTTTACACTGTCCTCGAGACCAGTAACGAAGCACTGCTCCGCCTTTTCTTGATCGCCCGTTAACAAATATGCGAGCAGATGCAGTGCCGTCATGTCTTCAGTAAACAATTCTCGGAAGTCATCGCTCGTTGCATAGCCTTTTGCAATAGAAGACGTGCTCCGGTTTTCGCATAGCAGATTCATTTTTGCCCTTGGTCGTCTTGGATATACCGGTGCGATCCCTGGATCGGTTCGCGCGAGTTCCTCTTGCGTCTGCGCGCGAGCTCGTGAATCAGGTGCCTGATGAGCACACCGCTGCAGCGAAACTTCGCACCGTCACTCATTAATTCCAAGAGAGCGTTTTCTCCCTCTTGGCTGATGACGGTCACGTTCCTCAGGTCAACCAGCAATGCAGGACCCCCGACCTGCCCGTTGGCTGCCTGCCATGCGGTCCTCAGCTCTGCGACCCAAGGGGCTATTAGCTTGCCTTCAAGAACCAAGCGGCGTTCTGTGCGACGATCGATGACAGAAATCTTCAACATGCCGTTTCTCTTCGCGCATCAGGGAAGGGCAAATCGCATGCCAAACTTTGGGCAGCGTAAGTCCATGCATTCCAATGCTGGGCGGGGAAAGTGAGCGTTGTCGGTGTCGAGGCTGACGAAGCCGTCTTCAACAGTTCGATAATTGCGCGTCGCTCAGAGATTGCGGTCAGGATCAACGCAATCGAA
>WNFB01006903.1_pt1 | contig 10174 bp, 10 predicted proteins | sample 5400501 | NCBI WGS metagenome assembly WNFB01 (sample SAMN13153341, study PRJNA577476) | soil metagenome | isolation source: 200 cm saprolite under Douglas fir tree site 2 hole 1 | place: USA:California | collected 2015-04-18 | reverse complement strand
CACGCTGAGGCGTTCCATGTTCCGGACGGCGCTTCGCCGTAGGTCATGCACCAGCAAAGCAGGGAGACCGGCCTTGGTAGTCGCCTTCTGCCATTGCCTCTTGAAGCTCTCCACTCGCTGACCCCTGTGCCTAGTCACCACGGTTACGCGTCGGCGGGAAGGCTCGGGCATTGTCGACGCCTGTGACACCTGCGAAGCGTCCCTTTGCTATCGGACCGGGAGGCGCACCATAGGGGCTAGGGATTACTGTTCCCCGAAGGGGGTGTCGGAAGCATTCCCAGTATTGTCACAAACAATGTGTCTCGCTCTTGGCGACGAGACGCATCGGTGGTTTGCCTAGTCGATAGGTCGACGTACTGCTTGAACTGATTCCTGGACGCCAGCAGCCTTGGCGGCCGGCAGGGAGTCCAGACACGTCGCAAAGACCTTGAGCTTTGCCGACAGTGCACTTGCCCCCATAGAACCGAGCAGATTCGCTCGAATGATAGAAGTCATCAACGTATACGAGTGCGTCTGATCTGTGTAGAGACGCGAGTGCCCGAGAGCAGACAACTCGCCCTTGAGATACTCAAAGAGAGTCCGAAGCTGTTTTGTCTCCTCGGCCGTCAACTTACCCGCGCCCTTCTTCGTTCCAGCAATAAACTCCTTGAGGATGTCAACTGACTTTCTGTGAACCTTAGTCCGCACGAAGAGCGCAACCTCTAGCAGCTTCTCCCACATCTTGTCCATCTTGGAGTTGCCGGCAGAAATGCGTTCGACTACCTGAAGTCGCCTGAGAACTGTCGTCAACTCATTACTCTTTGCCTTGTAGTGGATATCCTGCCCACGTTTTTGCTCTATTGCTAACAATGAGAAGACACTCTTTAGTAGTGGATCGGTTTTGCACATCGCCTTGACGATGTCAAAACGCTTTACTGGCTCGCCCTGCTGGTTAATATCAACAAACAACGAGATGATTTCGTCGAGCGAGCTCTCGTCGTCGAGAGAAATTTCGATAGTGGGTATTGAATACTCGCGGAAGTCACGAACAACCTCGTCGGTTAACGCCTGGAATTTGTGTCGGCTGCCGTCAGCAAGCTCGACGGCAAAGTTGGCGGCTGCCCGATAGGTGGGCCCAAAGAAATACTTCTGCCATTTGTCGATCTTTACGTCTGGTCGCTTGTCGGCAATGAACAGGATCAGACTTTCGAGCCTCTGCTTACCATCAAGAATGTTGTACGAATACCGTGAGCCAGTGGCTTCCTTGTAGAGAAAGATTGCAGGAATGGGTTTGCCCAAGACGATATTGCGGAGTAGCTTGCGTCTAGCTGTAAGAGTCCAGACGTGGCCGCGCTGGAATGCAGGTGAGAGATTTATCTTTTCGTCGTTTAGATAGTTTACAAGCTGGTCGATCTTCATTTCGGCATTTCGGTAATTCACTCAGGGCCCCCCTCTGCGACCTCATGGGTAGAGCTAGGACGACACACTTGCCATTGGGAGTGAATCACGCGCGCGCCGAATCGGTCAAGCTATCTGGTCCCTGTAAGGACATTCTGCATTCCCCTCTTGTCCACTGACACTGATAAACTCCCGACGCAGGAGGTCAGCGCCTATGGACTGGGAGTTAGCGGCAAAGGTCGGAATTGCTGTTCTGACGGTTCTCCTAACGGAGATCAGTCGGCAGAGGTTCGAGCGACGGCCACGGCTGATCGCCTACTACAGTAGCGTCTGTGCCTTCCCCCCACTTGCTGCTGCTCCAGCACCGCCCGCCGAGCCGACATTCACTTTCACCCACAGCATCGTTGTACGAAATGCCGGAAAGAAGTCAGCCTTCAATGTGCGGGTTGGTCACTACGGAGGAAAGGTGACCTTTGAGGTGAGCCCCCCGATGAATCACACAGTCCAGGAGAATCCCCACGCAGGTTGGGAGATTCTTATTCCGACTCTTGTGCCATACGAGCAGGTTCAGATTTCATACCTGTACTTTCCGCCAACCACGGCCGCCAACATCAACAGCTACATTAAGTCGGACGAAGCATCAGCACGGATTATCCAGATCCTCCCTACTCCACCAGCGTCGCCACTTGCCAGATTTATCTTTGTCTTTTTCTTCTACTTCGGTCTAGGCATGGCTGCCTTTGGGGTGATCTCGGTGCTTCGTTGGGTCTATGCGTTGCGGAAGCTGGTCAGTGGATAGACCTGGCGTGTGCGGGCCGACGTCGCCTTAGGCCGGACCGCCCGGCGCGTGCCTAGGTGACCAAATAGATAGCTGGGACAATCTCCCCGTGAGTGTGATCGACAACCGCGTCGATGAATCGAATCTGGATAACGGGGGTGTAGTGCTGTGGCGGAACACAATGGGCGACGTAGACTGCCTCTGCGGTGAGAGCGACGGCAAGAATGATTGGTATTGGTTTCATGCTCTGCACCGTACCACTTTGGGGGCGCGAATCTCTATGCCGTTTTTATGCCTCGACCCCCGTAGAAACCATACTCAAGCCGTCCGATACCCTGTTATCTGCTAGCTGTAGAATCGCGTAGTTAGTCTAGACACACCCCCCGCATTTTAGCCTTTAGGACGTTTCGTAATCAGTAGGTCGCGGGTTCAACTCCCGCCCCCGGCTCCAGTCGTCTCTAGGCGTTCCGGCACGGCCGCTCGATAATCCGTCAGGTTGGTTCCAGAGTCTGGTTCCAGCTCCGGTCCGAGCCCCTGTCCGTGTCTCGCCGCCGCCTCTGCGGCCCGCGGTGCGACGTCGAGGAGGTCGATCCAGCGCCAGACCGGACGTCCGAACCCAGCGCGCGTAGTACCGGTATGTCGTCGCCCGGGTTCGAGTGCCCGAGTTGTGCGCTTGACAACCCCATTGTCCGGCCTGTATCAGGGGGCAACAAAGTTTAGGGAGGACCACCGCGAGTCTCGAGCGCTGCTCCCGTCGAATCCTCGCCCGCAAGTCATCTCCATGACCTCTTCCCGCAGATGGGCATGAGCGCCCTCCGCCGCACGCCGCCGCCCCCCGCGGTCGGCGCGGTGGACCGAGTGGTCACGGCCATCGACGGCGTCAGCACGGCCGCCGGTTGGCTCGCCGGCTGGCTCATCGTGCCGATGACCTTCGCGATGGTGTACGAGGTGGTCGCCCGCTACGCCTTCCACGCCCCGACCAAGTGGACCTACGAAGTCGGCTACATGACCTATGGCGCCCAGTTCATGCTGGCGTCGGCCTACACCCTGCTCAAGGGGGGGCACATCCGGACCGACGTGTTCTACGAGCGCTGGTCGGCGAAGACGCGGGCCACCATCGACGCGATCTGCTACCTGCTCTTCTTCTTCCCCGGCCTGCTGTTCATCCTGTACGCGGGGGCGGTCGAGGCGTGGTTCGCCTGGGAGATCGGCGAGCGGACGGCGCTGAGGATCGGGAGCGTGCCGTGGCCGATGTACCCGTTCAAGGCGGTCATTCCGATGACCGCGGCCCTCCTGCTGCTCCAGGGCCTCTCCGAGCTGATCCGGTGCGAGCGGGCAATCCGGGGACGCGCCCAGTGAGCCACGAGGTGCTCGGCTTCGTCTTGCTCGCCGTCTTCTTCGTCGCGATCTTCGCGGGATTCCCCATCGCCTTCACGCTGATGTTTCTTTCCCTCGCGTTCGGTTACCTGGCGCTCGGCGACATGGTCTTCTACCTGGTCGTATTCCAGACCATCGGACTCATGAAGGAGGAGGTCCTCGCCGCGGTGCCCCTGTTCATCTTCATGGGCTACCTCCTGGAGGAGGGCGGGCTCATGGAGCGGCTGTTCCACGCCCTCCGCCTTCTGCTGGGGCCCGTGCCGGGCTCGCTCTACGTCGCGGTGCTCGTCACCGCCACCATCTTCGGTATCGCCGCCGGTACCGTGGGCGCGACGGTCGCGGTCGTTGGCATCATGGCGGCGCCGGCCATGGTCAGGGCGGGATACAGCCCGCGGCTCTCGGCCGGGGCCATCACCGCCGGCGGCAGCCTCGGCATCCTGATCCCGCCGAGCGTGATGCTGGTCGTGATGGGGCCGATGATGGGCGTCTCGGTGATCGACCTCTACGCGGCCTCGTTCGGTCCGGGCTTCCTGCTGGCGGGGATCTTCATCGTTTGGACGATCGTCCGCTGCCTGGTCGATCCGCGCCTGGGGCCGCCGCTGCCGCCCGCGGAGCGCGCGATTCCGCTCCGGGCGCTCGCCGCCGAGCTGACACTCGGGATGGTCCCCCACGCCCTCCTGACCGCGGTGACCCTCGGGCCGATCCTGGCCGGCATGGCGACGCCGACCGAGGCGGCCGGAGTAGGGGTCGTGGGCACGCTCATCATGGCCGCCCTCTACCGAACGCTCTCCTGGAAACAAATCAAGACCTCGGTGATCCAGACCGCCCAGCAGTCGAGCATGATGCTGTTCCTTGCCGTCGCCTCGAACATTTTCGGCGCGATCTTCGCGCGCCTTGGCTCGGCTTCGCTGCTGACCGACATCCTCGTCGGGCTGCCGCTGCCGCCCACGGGCACGCTGCTGGTGGTCATGCTCCTGATCTTCCTGCTCGGCTGGCCGTTCGAGTGGCCGACGCTCGTCTTCGTGTTCGTGCCCCTGTTCCAGCCGACGATCATGGCGCTGGAGTTCGACCCGCTCTGGTTCGCGGTCCTGATCGCGGTGAACTTCCAGACGACGTTTCTGTCACCGCCCGTGGCGACGGCGGCGTACTACCTCAAGGCGGTGGCGCCGGACTGGACGCTCACCGATATTCACTGGGGGATGGTGGAGTTCATGGGGCTTCAGTTGATCGGCCTGCTGCTGGTGATGCTGTTCCCCGGGATCGCCCTGTGGTTTCCCCACTGGCTCTACGGGAAGTGAGCGCCGCGGCGTGTCCGGGCGACGTGGCCCCGTCTGGAGTATGATCCGCAGCGGTGAGGCTCTGGCCTCTGCTCGATCGGGGCGTCTAACCGGGACATGACAAGGAGAACGGGATGTCACAGACCGTGGCGGCAGGTGCGGTGTTCGCGTTCGTCATCGCGGGTGTCGCGACGGGATCCTGGGCCCAGGGGTTGGTCAGCATGCAGAAGCTGTCGGCGCCCCTCGCCAACGAGCTGGTGGGCGATACGGTCGCGATCTGCGCGCAGAGGGGTTACACGGTGACCGCGGTCGTCGTCGATCTCGATGGGGTTCGCCAGGCGTTGCTGCGGGGCAACGGGGCGCCGATCCACACGCTCGACAACGCCTTCTTCAAGGCGTACTCGGCGGCCTCGCTGACGCTGGCGCGCAAGGAGGACAGCACCAAGGCCGTCGCCGAGCGGATGGCCAGGAATCCCGCGACCACGGTGCCGCAGACGCCGCTCCCCAACGTCACGTATGCGGTCGGCGGCGTGACGATCCTGGCGGGCGGCGCGCCGATCGGGGCGATCGGCGTGAGCGGGGCTCCGGGCGGCCAGCTCGATGACGACTGTGCCCGCGCCGCCATCGCCAAGATCCAGGATCGGATGAAGTAAGAGCCACGCGCATGAGCGACGCGCCCACGTTCGGACGGTACGCGGAGATTCCGGTCGACCGTATGACCGCGGAGCAGCGGGAAGGGTATCGCTTTCTCGTCGAGGGCCCGCGCGGTCGGCTGCCCGGGCCCTACAAGGTCTGGGTGCACAATCCGAAGCTGCTGCGCGCGGCGGCGCCGCTCGGCCAGCACTTCACGCCGGGCCAGTCCGCGCTGTCGGAGCGCGAGCGGGAGATCGCGGTCCTCGTCATCACCAGCCGCTGGCATTCGGCCTATCCCACCGCCGCGCACGAGAAGCGCGGCGTGGAGGTCGGCCTGCCCGCCGCCGCGGTGGAGGCGATCGTCGCCGATCTGCCGACCTCGTTCCCCGACGCGCGTGACCAGGTGGTCTACGAGGTGGCGATGGCCCTCGCGGACGGGCGGCTCGTCCCGCAGGGTCTCTACGACCGCGCGGTCAGCCTGCTCGGGCACGAGAGCGTCACCGACATGATCGTGCTGATGGGGTACTACACGGCGGTCTCGCTGACGATGAACTTCTATGCCGTGCCGGCGGGAACCCCCGGCCTGGCCCGCTGAGGGGACGCGCCATGGCACACGTACGGGTTTCACCCATCCATCCTTCGCTGGGCGCCGAGGTGGCCGGCGTCGACCTGAGCGCGCCGATCGACGAGCCGACCCGGCACGCGCTGTCGCAGGCGCTGGCCGATCATCTGGCGCTGGTGTTCCACGACCAGTCCCTGGCGCCCGCCCAGTATCTCGCCGCCGCGTCGGTGTTCGGGCCGCCGATGGAGCAGCACTACTCGCAGCACAACATGGCGGACTTCCCCCTGATCGGGCTGATCTGGCACCGGAACGGCCAGCAGCCGGCCGAGCAGTGGCATACCGACCACACCAACCGCGAATGCCCGCCGGCCGCCACCATCCTGTACGGGCAGGAGATTCCCTCGGCCGGCGGCGGCACCAGCGTGGCCAACATGCGCGCGGCCTATCTCGCCCTGCCGGAGGACGAGCGCCGGCGCCTCGAGTCGCTCACGACGTTCAACGGGCTGGACGGGCACGCCGACACGCGCCCGGAAGACCAGGACAAGTACGGCAAGCCGGTCGAGCACCCGATGGTGCGCACCCATCCGGTGCACGGCTCGAAGGCGGTGTACTTTCATATCTCCAAGGCCACCCACATCGCCGGGATGACCCCCGAGGCGAGCCGGGCCTACATGCGCGATCTGCTCGACCGGATGATCCGGCCGGAGATCGTCTATCACCACGTCTGGCGCAAGGGCGACGTTCTGGTCATCGACGACCGCGCGACGATGCACCGCGCCCACGGCGACTACGACCGGAGCCAGAGCCGCGTGCTGTGGCGGATCATCGTCGAGGGCGACCGCCCGCGGCTCGCGTGACCCCCACTCCCTGTCCTGGTGTAAGCTAGCGGGCAATCCGGGCGACGGCGCGGTCGCTCATGACGTCATCGACCACGCGAGGGCCCCATGAGAGACGACGCGCTCGTCCGCTTCACCGACCACGAGCTCCCGCGGGAGGAGCTGCACGCGCTCATGGCGCGCTCCGACGGCCCCGCGCTCCTACGCGTGGTCTGGCACCTGGGCGTGCTCGCGCTCACCGGCGCCCTGCTCTGGCGGCTCCGCGCCACCCTCTGGGTCCTGCCCCTGCTGCTCGTGCACGGCTACGTGCTCGCGTTCATCTTCTGCGCCTTCCACGAGACCGCGCACCGCACCGCCTTTCGCTCCCGCTGGCTGAACGCGGTGGTCGGCACCCTCGCCGGCTTTCTCACGTTCTGGCCGTACCGGAACTACCGCGTGTACCACTGGGAGCATCACCGCCACACCCAGGATCCGGAGTGGGATCCGGAGCTCTTCTTCGCGAAGCCCGCGTCGCTGCCCGCCTACCTCTTCGTGCTGACCGGGATCCCGAACGCGATCCGCCGCGTCGGGGACATGCTGCGGCTCGCGGGCGGGCGGGCGGACCGACCGTGGATGGCGCCGGCGGAGCACCGGCCCCTCATCGTCGAGGCGCGCGCCTACCTCGCGGGCTATGCGGTGGTGGCGGCGGCGTCGGTGCTGGCCGGCACGCCCATCGCGCTGCTCGTATGGATCGCGCCGTGGATGGTCGGCCAGGTGTTCCTGCGGCCGTACCTGCTGGCCGAGCACACCGGCTGCGGGGTCACGCGCGACTGCCTCGAGAACACCCGCACCACGCTCACGCTGGCGCCCGTGCGCCTGTTCGCGTGGAACATGCCGTATCACGCCGAGCACCACGCCTACCCGGCGGTGCCCTTCCACGCGCTGCCCCGGCTGCACGCGCAGGTGCGGAGCCGGATCGAGCACGTGGAGCCCGGCTACGTGGCGGCCACCGTCAAGGTGAATCGCCATCTCTTCGGCCGGGGGCCTGGCATTCTTCGGCACCCGGGCTGACAATACCCGCCCGTATCCATCTCCCACGCCGAGCTGTAAGTAGCTGAGTCTAAATATGTCCACTCCATGGCGCGGCGCTTGCTCGTTCGCTCGGGCAGGCAGGCACACCATGACTCCTAGCGTGGTCACGTTGCAGGAGGTTCTGAGGCACCACCGGACGCTGTCCCGGCGGGGGCGGGAGTTCTACGAGAGCCTGCTCGCCCACGGCGATGTCCTGGCGGTCCGCCTCGACTACCTGCCCGGCGCCATGATGTGGCTGGTGACCACCCCCAACCAGGCCCGGCTGATGCGCAAGGCCCGCGAGGGACGGAATACCTCGGACGTGTGCGTGATGAGCCTGTCCGAGGCGCAGGAGCTGTTCACCACCATTGGTGATCCGATGCCGACCGGTCTCTACGAGGTGGCCGCGTGGCTGCTGGCCCCCCCGCCCGAGGACTTCTCGACGCCCGCACCGCAAGACTCCGTAGACCTGGAAGAGCCAGAAGACCCCGCCAGCTCGTAGTCCCCCGCGCTTGACTCGCCGGGCCGGCGTCCTAGGATGCCGCCCAGGATGCCCGCCGTTTTCGCCCACGGAGTACCCGATACTCACCGCGTCTGGTAGTATCCCGGCGGTAGCTCCCGGCCCGATCCCGACCCCACCACACGGCAAGGAGGCCCGAGATGGGTAGAGTCCTCGCGCTGATCACCACGGTCCTGCTGTGCCTCCCGGTTCCCGCCGCCGCCCAGGACGCGCGGGCCACGCTGCAGAGCGCCGCCCGGGCGCTCGGCGCCGATAGCGTGAGGTCGCTCACCTACACGGCCAGCGGCGTCAACTTCGCCCCCGGGCAAAGCGCGGTGCCGGGCGCGCCATGGCCGCGCTTCAACATCCCGACGTTCAGCCGGTCGGTGAACTACGAGACGGCCTCGCTGCGCGACGAGCAGGTGCGCTCGCGGGCCGAGATGCCGCCGCGTGGCGGCGGCCTGCCCGCAATGGGCGAGGTGCGCCAGATCCAGGTGGTGAGCGGCGATTTCGCGTGGAACGTGACCGGCGAGACGGCGGCGCCCGCCCCGGTGGCGCTGATCGACCGGCAGCTCCAGCTCTGGACCACGCCCCACGGCGTCATCAAGGCGGCGATGGCGAACAACGCCACCGTGCAGGGCCGTACCGTGGCCTTCGCGGTGCCCGGGCGCTACTCGATCAAGGCCACGCTCGACGATCGGGGCATGGTCGAGAAGGTCGAGGCGGTGCTCTCGAACCCGGTGGTGGGCGACATGCCGGTGGAGGTGAGCTACACCGACTACCGGGACTTCGGCGGGGTGAAGTTCCCGATGCGCATCCGCCAGGCCGCGGGCGGTTTCCCGGCCGCGGACCTGACGGTGAGCGACGTGAAGCCGAATGCTCCGGTGGAGATCGCGGTGCCGGACAATATCCGCGGGGCGACCATGCCCTACGCGCGGGTCACCAGTGATCCGGCCGCCGAGGGCGTATGGTACGTGACCGGCGGGAGCCACCACAGCGTGGTCATCGAGATGAAGGACCACACGGTGGTGGTGGAGGCTCCGCTGAACGACGAGCGGGCGACCGCGGTCATCGCGGAGGCGCGCCGGCTCGTGCCCGGCAAGCCCATCCGCTACGTGATCAACAGCCACCACCATTTCGATCACTCGGGCGGGCTCCGCGCGTTCGCGGCGGAAGGCATCACGGTGATCACACACGAGACCACCCGCGCCTTCTTCGAGGGCGCGCTCGCGGCCCCCGCGACCATGACGCCGGATCGTCAGCAGGCCGCGCGCCGGAAGGTGACGGTGGAGGGGGTGCGCGACAAGCGCGTGCTCACCGACGGGGCGCGCAGCGTGGAGATCCATCACATGGCGGGCAATACGCACGCCGACGGGATGCTGATGGTCTACCTGCCGAAGGAGCGCCTCCTGATCGAGGCCGACGCCTTCACGCCCGGCCCGCCGAACGCGCCGGTGCCCGCCATCATCAACCCGCTGAGCGTCAATCTGGCCGACAACATCGCGCGCCTCAACCTCGGGGTGGACCGGATCCTGCCGCTGCACGGGCGCATCGTGCCGCTGGCGGAGCTGCACCGGATGATCGGCCGGGGCAACTGACCCGACCGGGGCGGATCCCGCTCGAGTCGGCAGGATCCGCAGTGTCCCGCGCGGGCTTCGAGGCTGTGAAGGAATCGGGCGGGGTGCCGGCGGTGGCCCCGTCCGAAACATCGGACGGCCGGGAGCGGGGCCCTCGCTCCCACCTGGCGCTCGCTCGCCAGTCCGCGGCGGCCGGCTTACGGTGTGC
>WNFB01013472.1_pt1 | contig 10175 bp, 6 predicted proteins | sample 5400501 | NCBI WGS metagenome assembly WNFB01 (sample SAMN13153341, study PRJNA577476) | soil metagenome | isolation source: 200 cm saprolite under Douglas fir tree site 2 hole 1 | place: USA:California | collected 2015-04-18 | reverse complement strand
TCGCCCGCGGCAGGAAGGTCTTCTGGACGTCGGGGCTGGTGAGGAAGGCGGCTGCGAGCAGCGGCACGACACCCCAGGCGGAGTGGAAGTAGCGGAACCCCCAGCCGTGGCCTTGGTTGAAGGGCACGAACATGTAGCCAGCCAGCGTGCAGACACCCGAGAGGGCGAGGAGGAACAGCCTGCGGTCGCCCGTCCGGCGCAGGGATCGCAGTGCGCCCCAGGAGGCCACCAGCAAGAGGCCCGGCACCGCCCAGAGGATCAGCTCGATCAGGCCGGCCGCCCGCGCAAGGACGAGGTCGAGGCCCGGCGCGTTGAAGGCGATTCGTGCCAGGCCGGCTGCAAGCTCCACGGGGCCCGGACCCTGCGCGGTGGTGCCGGCGAGCCGCGATCGTACCCAGAGCCACCCGAGGCCGAGCACGGCCGACAGCGGGACGTATCCGAGGAGCAGCGCGGCGAGGCGCCGCGCGCCGCCCTGGCGCAGTCCGATCCACGCCATCCAGGGGAGCGCGAACAGGAGGTGCGGCACCGGATTATGCAACGCCAACGCGAAAGAGCCGACCGCGCCCGCCGCGAACAGCCGCCGTGGCTCCGGCTCGAGGATCAGGGACACGAAGAGCAGATTGAACAAGAGATGGGCGCTCATCGAATAGAACGAGATTGCGTTCGCGGCGAACGCGGGAGAGGCGGCCGTCAAGAGCACGGCCCAGCCGGCTGCCGACGGCGAAGGCAAGAGCCTCCGGGCGAGGCGCCAGACGATCCAGAGGGTCGCTCCGCCGAGCAACGGATTGAGGAGCCAGGGGACGCCGAGCGCGGCGAACGGAGCGAGGAGCAGGGCGAAGCCGGGCCAGTAGGAGGAGATGACGCGTCCGTCGAGCGAGGCTTCGAGGAAGTCGCCGCTGCGGATGGGGACGAGCCGCGGAAGGACCTCGGGAGGCACCTCTCCCCAGAGCGACCCTCGGGCGAACGCACGCGCCTGGAAGAGCGGTGCGTACTCGTCCATCGAGAGCGGATGGCGGTGGTAGACGACCACGGCCGCCACCGCCAAGGTGGCCGTTGCCGCGGCGATGAACGTCCAGGGCCGCGCGGCGAGCCTTTCGAGCGCCCCGTCCAAGGCAGCGGGCCAGGCCAGCCGCGCGATCAGGACGGCGGCGAGCGCGACGCCGAGGCCGAGCACGGCCGCGGCCGGCTCGTCGCGCAGGAACAGGTGCCAGAAGATGTGCAGCTTCGCGCCGGGCCGGACGTCCTCGAGCACCACCGCGCGCAGCGCGAAGCAGACGAGCGCGCTCGCCGCGGTCCAGCCGATCAGCGCGCGAAGCGCGCGCCGCTGCAGCCCGGCGACGGGTGCGTCCGCGGAGGCGAAAGTGGGAGCGACGCGCTTTGGATCGCCGTTGCCGAAAACCGGGTTGTGCATCGACCCCATGCTAGCATCGCTTTGCAAATGAACGAGACGAAGGTTGCGATCCTCGGCGCGGGCCCGGCGGGCCTGACCGCCGCATACCTCCTCGGCAAGAAGGGCGTCCCGGCGACGGTCTTCGAGCGCGATCCCCGCTACGTGGGCGGAATCTCGCGCACAGAGCACTACAAAGGATTCCATTTCGATATCGGCGGCCATCGCTTCTTTTCCAAATCGAAACAGGTCGAGGACTTGTGGACGGAGATCCTGCCGCACGACCTCCTCTTGCGGCCGCGCTCCTCGCGCATCTACTACAAGGGCAGGTTCTTCGGCTATCCGCTCAAGGGAGCCGAGGCGCTCATCAAGTTGGGCCCGCTGGAGGCGGCGCGCTGCGCGCTCTCGTACGCGCGCGCCCGCCTCGCACCGCACCGGCCGCCGCGCAGCTTCGAGGATTGGGTGGTCGCCCAGTTCGGCAGGAGGCTCTTCGAGATCTTCTTCAAGACCTACACCGAGAAGGTGTGGGGCATGCAAGGGCCTGTCGCTCTCGTCGGCCGCGCTCCGCGCGCTCTTTCCTCGGCGCAAGCCGCGCGGCGAGGTCATCAAGACGCTCATCGAGTCCTTCCGCTACCCGCGCAAGGGTCCCGGGATGATGTGGGAAGCGTGTGCCGAGAAGGTGCGCGCCCAGGGCGGCCGGGTGCTGATGGGCACGGCCGTGGACGAGCTCGCCCACGACCGATCCGCCCGCCGCTGGACGGTGGTGGCTTCGCGCGGAGGCACTCGCGAGCAGCTCGTCGCCGAGCATGTGGTCTCCTCGGTCCCTCTGCGAAGCCTTGCCCGCATGCTCAGGCCGCAGCTTTCGCGGCGCGCCCTCGACTCCGCCGGCGCTCTGCGCTACCGCGACTTCCTCACCGTGATGCTCGTCTTGAAGGACGCGAAGCGGTTCGACGACAACTGGATCTACATCCACGACCCGGGCGTGAAGGTCGGGCGGATCCAGAACTTCAAGTCCTGGTCGCCGGAGATGGTGCCCGACCCCTCGCTCTGCTGCTACGGTCTCGAGTACTTCTGCTTCGAGGGAGACGGGCTCTGGAGCTCGTCCGACGCCGACCTGCTCGCTCTCGCCGCGGGCGAGCTGGAGAAGATCGGGCTCGCGGCGCGCAACGAGGTCCTCGACGGCTGCGTCGTCCGCCAGCCCAAGGCCTACCCGGTCTACGACGCGAGCTACGCCGCGAACGTCGAAGTGATCCGGCGCGAGATGAAGGAGCGTTTCCCGACCCTGCACCTGACCGGGCGCAATGGGATGCACAAGTACTTCGATGATGACCGCCATGCTGACGGTGGAGAACATCCTCGCCGGGCGGGAGGTGTACGACGTCTGGCGCGTCAACGAGGACGCCGAGTACCACGAAGAGGGCGAGCGCGCGTCGGATGCGTCGGTGAGCGGGCTGCGCCAGGTGCCGCAGCGTGCTTGAGGCCGGGCGGCGCAGGGCCGACCTGGCCGTCGCCGGTGCGCTGGCGTTCGCGTTCGCGGCAGCCTGCGCTTCCGGCATCGACGGCCTCGGCGACAGCGACCCGTACCGCCACCTGCAAACCGCGCGCGACCTGGTTCGAAGCGGGTTCCGGTTGCGCGGCGCTCCGTTCCTCCCCTTCACTCTTCTGGACAGCTCCGGGGTCGATCTGTGGCTCGGGTTCCACTGGCTCATGGTGCCGTTCACGCTCCTTGGCACGCTCTGGGGGGCGCGGCTCGCCGGCGCTGCGATCGCGGCATTCGCCGCGGTGGCGCTGGCGTGGCTGTTGCGGCGGCTCGGCCAGGAGCGTCCCGCCGCCTTCGCCCTGGCTCCGCTGGCCATCTCGCCGTTCTTCGCTTTCCGCGACCACCTTGCGCGGCCCACTCACCTGACCGTGCCGCTCGTCCTCGCGGGCCTCGCTGCGGGCGCGGGGGAGTTGCATCCCGGCTTCGCGCTCGCCGCCGCCTTCCTCCACGGCCTCCTTCACCTCTCCTCGCCGCTCTCGCCGTTCTTCGTCCTCCTCGGGCTCTGCGGCGCGCGCATCGCAGGCGGGCGCGGCTCGCCGCGCGCGCTCCTCTGGTCGATCGCGGGGCTCGCCCTCGCCTTCCTGGTGCGGCCCGATCGGGCGCAGTACCTCACCGTCGCCTTCCTCCACAACGCGACGACCCTCGACCTGCTCGGGAGCCAGCCGCTTCCGAATTCGGGGCTGGAGGCGAAGCCCCTCGCACTGGAGTTCCTGCTTGCGGAGACCTGGTTCGGGCTCGCGCTCGTTGCCGGCGCCTTTTGGGCATCGCGCGGGCGGACGCCCGCCGGGAGCCGGGCGATGCGGGCATCCGCGCTGCTCGCGATCGCGGTGGTGCTCCCTCTCTCGCTGCGCACCGCGCGATTCCTCGACTACGTCCCGCCGCTCCTGGCGCTCGCCGCGGGCCTCTTCTGGCCGCGGGAGGGGCTGGGCGAAGGAGCGCGGCGGTTCCTCCCTGCCGCTGCGGCCCTCTGCGCCGCCGCGCTGGCGGCCCGGAACCTGTCCATCGCCTGGGAGGCGGGGAACGGAAACCTCGGCCCGCCTTCGACCTACGAGCGACTCGCCGAAGAGGTGCGCGCCCGCGTGCCGCCCCGATCGTTGCTCTTCACCGACGACACCTTCCGTACCGCGCCCATCTACGCCTCGCTGCCCGAATACCGCTACATCTCGATGGCCGATCCGTCGCTCCTGCACGCGGCCAATCCGGAGCTGTTCTGGCAGTGGCACCACGCCGTCCATGATGCCACCTACTGCCGGGCGCGCAGGTGCGACGGCGCGCCTTCCGGGTCGGACGCCGTCGCCGAGGCGGTACGCGGCTTCTCCAGCGAGTGGATCGTGACCGACGCCTCGCCCCACCCTTCGGCCATGGTGCGCGTGATGGCGGCGGCGCCGGACCGCTTCGAGCTGGTCGCCGGCGCCCACGCGGGAGGATTCGGTCTGGTCCTCTGGCACCTCAAGCCCGCGTCGCCGGGACCTTCGCTTGCTGCTCCCCGCGCCGGATCCGGAGGGTGAAGACGCGAGCGTTCTGGCAAGCAGTCTTGACGAATCAGCCGCGGCCGTGCTCCCCGAAGACGTCGCGGAGCGCGTTGGCGATCTCACCGAGCGTCGCCCGGGCCTTCACCGCCGACACGATGTGAGGCAGGACGTTCTCCGTCCCTTGCGCCGCCCGCTTGAGGTCCGAGAGCGCGTGCTGGGCGGCTTCCTGTGAGCGCGCCGCCCGGAACGCCCGCAGCCGCTCGACCTGCTGCTCCTCCAGGCGCGGGTCCACCTGCATGGTCTCGAGCGGCGGGTCGCCTTCGCTGACGAACTCGTTGACGCCGACGATGACGCGCTCCTTGTTCTCGATCTCCTTCTGGTACCGGTAGGCGGCTTCCTCGATCTCGCGCTGCGGGTATCCGGAGGCGATCGCCTGCACCATCCCGCCCATCGAGTCGATGCGCGTCAGATACGCGATCGCCTTCTCCTCCAGGTCGTCGGTCAGGGCCTCGAGCGCGTAGGCTCCGCCCAGCGGATCGACGAGGTCCGCTGCTCCGCTCTCGTGCGCGACGATCTGCTGCGTCCGCAGCGCGATGCGCGCCGACTCCTCGCTGGGCAGCGCCAACGCCTCGTCGCGCGAGTTCGTGTGCAGCGACTGGCAACCGCCCAGCACCGCGGCGAACGCTTGCAAGGCGACGCGCACCACGTTGTTGTCCGGCTGCTGCGCGGTGAGCGTGGAGCCGGCGGTCTGCGCGTGGAAGCGCAGGGTCCAGCTGCGCGGGTCCTTGGCCTCGAAGCGCTCGCGCATGGTGTGCGCCCACAGGCGCCGCGCGGCGCGGAACTTGGCCACCTCCTCGAGGAAGTTGTTGTGCACGTTGAGGAAGAAGCTCAGGCGCGGGGCGAAGGAGTCCACGGCAAGGCCGCGCTTCACCGCCGCCTCCACGTAGGCGATGCCGTCGGCGAGCGTGAAGGCGATCTCCTGCGCCGCCGTCGAGCCGGCCTCGCGGATGTGGTAGCCGCTGATGGAGATGGGGTTCCACTTCGGCATCGCCTCGGCCGTATAGGCGAACACGTCGGTGATCAGGCGCATCGACGGGCCGGGCGGGTAGATGTACGTCCCGCGCGCGATGTACTCCTTGAGGACGTCGTTCTGCACCGTCCCGGACAGATCCCGTGCGCTGGTCCCGTGCGCCTCCGCCACCGCCTGGTAGAGCGCAAGCAAGGTGGCGGCGGTGGCGTTGATGGTCATCGAGGTGGAGACCTTGCCCAGGTCGATGCCCTGGAAGAGCCGCTCCATGTCGTCGACGGTGTCGATCGCCACCCCGACGCGCCCCACCTCGCCGCGCGCGCGGGGGCTGTCCGAGTCGTGGCCCATCTGCGTCGGCAGGTCGAACGCCGTGGAGAGGCCCGTCTGCCCCGAGGCGAGCAGGTACCGGAAGCGCCGGTTGGTCTCCTCGGCGGTACCGAACCCGGCGTACTGGCGCATCGTCCAGAGCCGGCCGCGGTACATGGTCGGCTGGACGCCGCGCGTGTACGGGTACTCGCCCGGGAACCCCAGCTTCTCCTCGTAGTCGGTGTCGCGCGGTCCGTAGAGCGGGTCGAGCTCGATGCCGCTCGTGGTCGCGAACCGCTCCTGGCGCAGCGCGCCCGGCTTCCGGGCGGCCTTCCCGTACACCTCGCGCGCCCACCGTTCGAGCGCCGCCTCGACTCGTCGCGTGCTGCTGGCCATGTGCGTCCTCGAGGCTACAGCCTAAACGGATGCCACGACATCCGCGCTGGGAAAAGGCGTAGCGCCGCCCTATCGGCGGCGACTACTGCCTCCGGTCATTTGACGCCTTCCGCGTACGCGACGGCGTACCAGAATGCGGCCTCGGGGCGCTTCCCGAAACGGCGGATCTGCGCCAGCGCCTCGTCCATCTCGGCCGCCCCGAGCAGCCCGTTCCCCACGATGCTGTCGCGGGTCGCGGCGAGCAGGAAGTGCAGGTTCTCGACGAAGGCCGGAAAGGCGGGCTCGCCGGCGCAGGCGCCGAAGAAGAGCCAGGTGCATCGGGTCGGCCGCGCTCCCGCTTCGTGCAGGAGCGCCGCGAGCCGGCGTCCCACGATGGGGTCGTTGCCGAGCCGATCGTAGGTGCGCATGTACGCCTGCCAGAGCGGCCGCAGTCCGGGCGGCTCCGGCCAGAGGCGCAGGACGTCGTGATCGTCGTCCTGGAGCACGATGCGCCCGCCGGGGCGCACGGCGCGCACCATGGCCTTCACCACCGCGAGCGGATCGGGGACGTGCTCCAGCACGAACCGCGCGTGCGCCAGGTCGTAGGCGCCCGGCTCCACCTGCGCGAAGAGCACGTCGGCCTCTCGCAGATCGAGGAGGCGCTCCTCGCCCGCCGCCCGCGCCTGCTGCATCGCCTCGGCGATCTGCTCGGCGCTCCGCTCCAGGCCCACGGCGCGCACGCCCGCCTGGCGCGCCATCGCGCGCGTCAGCTGCGCCAGCCCGCAGCCGAAATCGACGATGCGCTCGCCGCCGCGCAGGCTCAGCTCGCGCAAGGCCGCGTCGTTGAGCAGCTGGTTGAGCTGCGAGAGCCGCGCCTGCTCCTCGGGCGCGGTGCCGTGGATGTAGCGGGATTCGCTCAAGAGCGCCTCGCCAGCGCCAGCGCCGCCCAGGGAACGGTCGCGCTGAGGAACGCCGCGGCCGAAGCGCCCAGCCAGAGGTGGAAGTGGGGCGGGTCCACCTCGAGCAAGACGCGCGCGACCAGCGCCGCGACGAGCAGCGCGCACGAGGCGACGAGCTGCCAGGGCCGCCCGCGCAGCGGCCCGGGGCGGTCGCCGTGCGACAGGCCCACCTGGGTCGAGACGGCGAGCACCAGGGCGGTGAAGCAGCCGAGGAAGACGAGGTGGAGCCCCGCGCGCCGGTACTCGGGCGCGACCGCCACCCACAGGTACCCGGCCGGCAGCATCCACACCGAAAAGCGCGCCACGCGCCGGTGCAGGCCGGGCAGGGTCGGGGGCTGCAACGCCTCCAGCGAGCCGATCACGACGGCGAGCGTGATCGCGGCGCGCACGGCATAGGCCATGGGCACCGAGAGGCCGTGCTCGAGGAAGAAGGTGGCGGCGAAGGCCGCCGCGAGCAGCGCGTGAAGCCCGTATGCCCAGGCGCGCGGCGGAAGCGTAGACGTGGGATCGACGCCGCGGGTCATGGCCGGCAGGAGCAGGCCAAAGGTCCCCAGGACCAGGCCGGTGAACAGGCCTTGCAGCAGGAGCCCGCGCCCGACCAGGTGCAGCCAGAAGCGGGGAGGGTCGAGCGCGGAGCCGAGGCCCGCGAGCACCGCTCCCGCGGCGCCCATCAGCAGACCCGCGGCCAGCCAGACGAAGCTGGGCGGGATCCGCCGGCTGCCGTGCCTGGCTCGCCGGACGACGAATCCGACCAGCACCGCGATGAGCGCGATCCAGGAGATCTGCGCCAGGAGCCACCGCTCGAACCAGGCGCAGACGACCGAGGCGACCGGCGCGGCCAGCGCGACCGCCATCTGCCACGGCGAGGGCGGCGCCGTCCCGGTGCGGCGCGGGATGAAGGTGAAGAGGAAGCCCACCGCGAAGCAGGTGAGGAACCCTTCCACCTGCGCGACCGGATGGAACGCGGCGCGGTAACCGATCGCCGCGAACATCGGGCGGTACAGCTCGGTCGCGCCGAGCGAGAACAACAGCCAGGGCAAGACGCCGGCCCAGGCGAGCAGCGCGCCGAGGGGAAAGAGCAGCAGGTACGGCTCGCGGCGCCAGGCCGGCGCGCCTGCGAGCACCTCCGGCGGTTCAGCGAGGGGCAGTGGTGGGGCGTCCATCTAGACCACCACGGCCAGCTTCGCTCCCGCCTCCACCGCCTGCCCTTCCTGCGCGTGCAGCTCGGCGACCACGCCGACCTTCGGGCTCTTCAGCTCGTTCTCCATCTTCATCGCCTCGACGACCACCAGACCCTGACCTTCCTGCACCTGGTCGCCCTGCTTGACCAGCACGCGCACCACCTTGCCGGGCATGGGCGAGTCGACGCGCTGCGGTCCCTCCAGGCTGAACTTGCCCGAGGCGCGGCGCAGGCGCAGGCGGCGCTCGTCGAGGATCTCCAGCTCGTGCACCTCGTCCCCGACCAGCACCGCGACCCGGCCGTCCTTGCCGGGCTCGACCTCGCAGCGGACGCTCCGCCCGTCGACGATGAGGGACATCGCGTGCCCGGCGAGATGCACGGTGTCGACTTCCAGCGCGCGAGCGTTCGCCGCTTGGTCCGTCCCGCCGTGGATCGTCACCCGGTACGTCTGCCCGCGCGGGGTCACCTCGACCAGGCGCTCCACGGTTCCGATGATGGCCTGGTATCTCACCCGTTCCTCCGCAGCGACTCGAGACGCCCGGCGCGCGCCCAGGCCGATTCGCGGGCGGCGGGCTGGGCGGCTGGAGCGAGCGCGGCGCGCTGGTCCTGCTCGAGCTGCCAGATGGCGGCCGCGGCGAGCGCGATCTCCTGCTCGGGAGTGAGCTGCTTTCCCTCGGGCTTCCCTGGCAGCAGCCGGTCCCTGGCCCGCGCGAGGATGCCGGTGTCGTAGTCGCCGCGGCGGAACTCCTCCAGATCGAGGATCGCCTTGAGATAGCGGGTGTTGGTGGTGATGCCCTTCACCACCGTCTCCGAGAGCGCCCGCCGCAGCCGCGCGATCGCCTGCTCGCGGGTCTGCGCCCACACGGCGAGCTTGCCGATCATCGGGTCGTAGTAGCGCGGCACCTCGGATCCCGACTCCACTCCCCAGTCGTTGCGCACCCCGGGCCCTTCCGCCAGCCGCACGTCGGTGATCAGCCCGGGGCTGGGCAGGAAGTTTCGCGCCGGGTCCTCCGCGTACAGGCGCGCCTCGATGGCGTGGCCGCGGAGGTTGCGGAGCACGTCGTCCTGCGTCCAGGGCAGCCGCTCTCCCTGCGCCACCTCGATCTGCCAGCGCACCAGGTCGAGCCCGGTGCACCACTCGGTGACCGGGTGCTCGACCTGCAGGCGCGTGTTCATCTCCAGGAAGTAGAAGTTGCGGGTGTCGCCGTCGACCAGGAACTCGCACGTCCCCGCGCCCTCGTAGCCCACCGCCTGCGCGGCGCGCACGGCGACCTCGCCCATCTTCGCGCGCAGCTCGGGGGTGACGATCGGGGAGGGGGTCTCCTCGATCACCTTCTGGTGCCGCCGCTGGACGCTGCACTCGCGCTCGCCCAGCCAGAGACAGCTGCCGAGCTGGTCGGCGAAGATCTGGATCTCGACGTGCCGGGGGCGCGAGACGGCCTTCTCGAGGTAGACGCGGGCGTCGCCGAACGCCGAGAGCGCCTCCCGCTTCGCGGTGGCGAGCGCGGCGTCGAACTCGCGCGGCTCGGAGACCAGCCGCATTCCCTTGCCGCCGCCGCCGGCTGCCGCCTTGAGCATGATCGGGTAGCCGATCTCCTGGGCGGAGCGCTTGGCCTGCTCCTCGCCTCCCTCGGGAATCGGCTCCTTCAGGCCGGGCACGATCGGCACTCCCGCCTCGCTGGCTTTCCGCCGGGCGCGCGTCTTCTCGCCCATCTCCTCCATGGCCTCCGGTGGCGGGCCGATGAAGGTGATGCCCGCCTCGCGGCAGGCGCGGGCGAACTTCGCGTTCTCGCTGAGGAAGCCGTAGCCGGGGTGGACGGCGTCCGCACCCGTCTTGCGGGCGGCGGCGAGCACGTTGTCGATCGAGAGGTAGCTCTCGCGCGAGGGTGGCGGCCCCACCCGGACCGCCTCGTCGCAGCTGCGCACGTG
>WNFB01006901.1_pt1 | contig 10176 bp, 10 predicted proteins | sample 5400501 | NCBI WGS metagenome assembly WNFB01 (sample SAMN13153341, study PRJNA577476) | soil metagenome | isolation source: 200 cm saprolite under Douglas fir tree site 2 hole 1 | place: USA:California | collected 2015-04-18 | reverse complement strand
GTCATCACCGGCTCAGCTGAGCTGGGCGACAGCCTGCGAGAGAAGGACCTCTCGCCCCAGCGCCTGTCATACACCATCGGGACGCTGGCGCAGGTCGACCGGGCCGAGAAGCAGAGCATCCTGGAGATACCCACGACCACCGCCCGGCTGGAGCACGAGGTGGCGCTGCTCGAGGCCGAGCTGCAGCAACTCACGCTGCTGGCCCATTCGCAGCGGCAGGAGCCCACTCCACCGCCCTTCTGGTCGCTGAACTAATGACCGAGCACGAGCTGCTGAACCAGCTCACCCAGGTCAAGCTGCTGCGCGCGCTCACCTATCCGGCGCTGCGGCGGCTGGTTGCCCAAGGGCGCGTGCTGTGGGTGAGGAAGGGCCACATCATCATCGGGCCGGAGATCGGCTCGATCAACGCCTACGTGGTGCTGGAGGGCTCGATCTCCGCTGTCATGCCGTGGGGACCGGTGCTGGCGTACCTGGGACCGGGCGAGATGTTCGGAGAGATGGCGTTGATCGCCGGCGTGGAGCGCACAGCCTACTGCAAGGCCGCCGTCGATTCCGTGGTGTTCGAGATCCCCTTCAACTGCTTCCACGGGGACATGCTTACCAACCCGGTCGTCCGGGCCGGCATGCAAGAGCTGGGCCTGGCCCGCCATGCCGTTCAGACTGCGATCCGCAACGGCGCCCCCGCGCCGGAGCTGGAACCGCCGCAGGAGGAGGAGCCGGAAGAAGCGCCCGCACCAGCCGAGGTCGGCGCAGGCACAGGATCAGAAGCTGCTGCCCAGACAGACGCTCCTCCCAAGCCCGATGTACCAAAACCGCCCGCCGTCTACGCCACCGCCTGACCGGCTCACCTTGGCGTTTGCCCTCTGCCCTTGCCCTTATGCCGGCTTCCAGCTCAGGCCGCCTGGATCCCCTCGCGACAGTAGGCGCGTAAGCCCGCCGCCGTCGGCGCGCATGAGGTAGGTCGAGCTCAGGTTCGAAATCGCGATCAGCTGCCCGTCCGGGCTCAAGGTCAGCGACATCTCATCGCTCCCGATGCTGGCCAGCTTCTTGAGCCCGCTTCCGTCCACGCCAATCACCCACGGATCCCAGGGGAGCCCATGCGCCTCGGCCCGACCCGGCAGCAGTGGGTTCAGGGCCGCCGCTAGCACGGTGCCAATTGAGCCCAGCTTGCTGCTGGTCCGGCCCGAGCCGGAGAACACGATCGTCTTGCCGTCCGGCGACAACGCCGGCGAGTAGACCGCCTGGAAGTCCTTGTCGCTCAGCAGCGGCCTTGCCTGCGAGCCGTCCAGCGCCCCAACCATCAGCTTGAACGATGAATCGCTGACGTTGTAGTTCACCCAGGCCAAGGCACCCGAGGCCGATACCGTCGGGAAGATGGCGTCCTTGACGACCGTTTGCGGCTCTCCGCCGGCGACGTCGATGCGATCGATCGACAGCGTGTCGCCGGTGTAGCGGTTCGACGAATCGATTGTGGGAATGTCGTGCGCGAAATAGATGCCCTTCCCATCCGGCGTCCAGGCCGGATTCTCCGCGCGCTCACCCTTGGCCTTGGCGGTGACCAGCGTTTTGTCGCCGCTGCCGTCGGCCTGCATGAGGTGCAGCTCGGCGCCGCCCCACTCCTTGCCTTGCGGCGACACGTGGTGGGTGTAGGCAACGAGCGAGCCGTCCGGCGAGAACGCCGGGTTATTGGCGAAGTTGCTGTTGCTCTCGTGCGTGAGCTGGACGTCCTGCTTGCCGTTGGCGCTCATGCTGAAGATGTTGTCGCCGCGCACGATCAGCATCGTCCCGCTGCCCACCGCCGGCGGCCCCGCCGTGCTCGGCTGCCCCGGCCCAGCAGCCCCACCACCGCACGCAGCCAGCAGCATGGCGAGCGTGAGGGCAAGAAACCGTCGAGTCAGCACAGCTTGATCCTAAATGTCATCCTGAGCGAAGCGAAGGACCTTCCCGTTCACCGCTGCGGCGGAAGGTCCTTCGGCCTGCGGCCTCGGGATGACACATAGGTGCGCTCCACCAGCGTCGCTGGCTCCATGGGCGTGCGCAGCAGCTGCAGGGCGTCGCGCAGGACCTGGCGCTGGAGGTCCGGCTGGTTTGGCGCGCCGAGCGCATGGCCGAGCTCGAAGTTCTTCGGCCACAGCAGCCGCGGCGGGCCGGCTTGCAGGCTGGCCTCAGGCGACAGGGTGATCAGCACTGTCGACAGGCCCGTCATCTCAATTTCCCGCTGAACCGCCACGACCGTGCGGTGGCATAAGCTTGGTCAACCCGCCGTGAGGGCAACGACGTCGGTGGACGACTGATACAGCATTTCCGCAATCTCCGGCGCAACACGCTCGTAGATTGTCCGCAGGTCCTGGGCATAGCCCAGGCTGAAATGCTTGTCATTGACGCCACCAATGAAGCCCTCTGCTGCCAGCTCGCGGGCTCTCTCGAGAGGGAACATGATGTTCGGGTCCCGGTCGGCGTCCGAATGGTCATAGTGCTCGTGCGCGATGGCCATCTCGGCGGCGCTGGCGTCACCGGGGATGATGCGATAGGAGACGTCGTCTTCGAGGTTGAATGGCTCCTGCGACTTCAGGTACACGCCGGCCACGGACACAATCGCCAGCGTCGCCTCGCGCAGCTCCTTGCGGAAGGGTGTGTACGGGATGCACTTGCGGGACATCTTCACCGGCATGTGCTTGTCCTAGTGCCTTGATTCTGAAATAACAACGCGACTTTCCAATGCCGCTGCTACGACATCGGCGGCGGATACTGGGAGGTGCCGTTCGCGTCCGGACTTTGGCTACAGACCGATGCACGATAGCAACTCGACCGCGATCCTGCCGTAGTGCCGCGACCAGAGCCAACTGTAGCCGTTTACGACGGCGTTTGAGCTGTTGGCGGCCGCTACTTGAGTCCCACAAGCGTTTCTACGCCATCATCAGTACGACCCGGACTGCGTCGAGGCTGGCACGGCGGCCGGTTTGGCGGCAGCTGAGGCAGCGGCGGACGGCGATGCGCTTGCCGCCTGGGCCTGCTGGAACGCCAGCAGCTTGGCCGTCTGAGCGTCACTTAGATCGGGAATGGCAAGGAGGGCGGCCAGCTTGTCGCCCTGCACCTGCAGCGTCCCGTTGTAGATCTGGCGCTCAACGCCCGCGGCGGCCTGGGTGTCGTTGCGCGTTTCCCAGCGCACCTGCACCAGGTTGCCCACCACCACCGGATTCCCAAGCACCGTCTGCTTCGTGTGCTGCGATACCGCGGCCTGGAACCGCGCCGCACGCACCTGCGGGTCATTGCACGGGTTGTTAACGCCGCACGGCGCGCCGCCGAGGTACCAACCTTTGTCGATGAACAGCGCAGCGGCGCCGCTTGAGTCGCCACGGCCGATGGCATCAAAGAAGCTCAGCGCCACTTTGTCGGGCGCCGTACTCTGAACGGCTGGCTTCGCCGAAGAAGATGCCCCGGCGGACGCTGTTGGCTTTGCTGAAACTGCGCTGGGCACCGCACCAGTGGACGACGCAGCGGGTGCCGCGCTAGCGGGCTTAGCCGCCGGGCTGGCCGCACTCGGTGAAGCCGGAGCGCTGGCTGGCGGGGCAGCCCCTCCACATGCCGCCAACAGCGCAGCAACAAAACTGACGGCAGAGAACGAGCGAGCCGTTGAGAAACTCATGACGAGCGATCCTCTTTTACGTCGATTTTGGTAGCGACTCGTCGCACCCTTACCCAAAGGATATCCCGGCGACTCTACGACGGGTTCGAGTGCCTAATTACTGGCGTGCAGCCTACCCCCGGCCACGACTCCGCCGCAAGGGGGCTAACCACTCCACTTCTTGGCCATTCGAAGTGGACTCCCCGAGCAAGCCTTCCGGCCATCTGAGCCGGCCGCGGCGGCAATGCCCTCGCCTGGGGCGGGCATGCCGGGCAGGGTAGTCTAACTGCCAGTGACCTGGGGCTGTCTGGGCACGAACGCCGAGAGGGACCATCATGGCCAGGCAAGTGGCCAAGAACGAGACCGACACGCGTAGAGTCGCTTTCATGTTCGGGCCGTTAGATGTTACAGAATTTGGGTCCGAAGTAGGCAGGCCGGTAATGCGTACATTAATTTGGAATCTCTCTACTAGAAGCTGACTGCTCCCTGGGCAAAGCGCATGAACGGATCGGCAAAGACTCCGAAGAAGAACGTCGCCAGCGAGGCGGCGGCCAGCATGCTGTGGATGAACCCAGAGCGGTAGAGCGGCACGCGCTCGGTGGTGTCGCTCATGTACATGACGATGACCACGCGCAGATAGTAGTAGGCCGAAATGGCGCTGTTGACCACGACAATGATGGCGAGCCAGGTCATGCCAGAATGCACCGCCGCCAGGATCAGGTACACCTTGCCCATAAAGCCGGCCAGCGGCGGAACCCCGGTGAGCGACAGCATGAAGATCGCCATGGCCAGGGCCGTGAGCGGCGCTCGCCGCCCCAACGCCCGGTAATCGTCGAATGTCTCGCCTTGCGTCTGCCCCGCCTGGACGAAGGCCACAATGGCGAACGAGCCCAGGGTCATAAACGTGTACACGAACAGGTAGAACAGCAGCGCTGTGATGCCGCTGATCTGGTCGTTGCTGGCGCCCGGCCTGTAGGCCGCCATGCCGACCAGGATGTAGCCGGAGTGAGCGATGCTGGAGTAGGCCAGCATGCGCTTGATGTTGCTCTGCTGAATCGCAATGAGGTTGCCGAGAGTCATGGTCGCGGCGGCCAGCGCTCCAAACAGTAGCGAGTAGTCGGGCTGCGCCGGGCCCATGGCCGTTACGAAGATGCGCAGCAGGGCGGCGAACGCGGCCGCCTTCGGGCCAACCGACATGAAGGCCGTGGCGGGCGTGGGCGCGCCTTCGTAAGCGTCTGGGGTCCAGGCGTGGAACGGCACCAGGGCCACCTTGAACCCGATGCCCACGACGAGAATGCCAATGGTCATCAGCAGCAGCGGGTCGTTCAGATTGGCTCTTTGCAGGAACGTAGAAATCCTGGCCAGGTTGGTCTGCCCGGTGATGCCGTACAGCCACGACATGCCGTACACCAGGATGGCCGAGGCGAAGGCGCCCAGCAGGAAGTACTTGAGCGCGGCCTCGTTAGAGCGCTTCTCGCGGCGCGCCAGTCCGGCCAGGATGTACACCGAGATGACCATCAATTCGATAGCCACGAACAGCGTGATCAGGTCGGTTGACGCGGCGGTGAACATCATGCCCAGCACCGCGAACGACAGCAGCGAGTAGAACTCCCCGAACGGCAGTGCGCGCTCGCGCAGGTACGCGGGCGCCATCAGCGTCACCAGGATGGCGGTGATCAGGAACAACGTGTTGAAGAACACGGTGAAGTTGTCCAGCACCATCGCGTCGGCGTAGGCCGAGATCGTGCCGCTGCCCCACTGGTACAGGTTCAGCGCCAGGGCCACGGCGAACCCAAGCAGCGCCAGCCAGGTCAGCTCCGACTTGTGGCGCTCGCGCAGGACACCGTCCAGAATGAGCATCAGCATGGCCAGCACGGTGACCACGATCTCCGGCAGGAGGACGTAGGCGGAGGTCATCGGGCCGCCATTCCCTCTCCCTCTGGGAGAGGGCGAGGGAGAGGGTACGTTGTCATCTTGCCGCCACCGCGGTGCCTGAAGCGCCCGCCTGCGCCAGGATGTGCCCGACCGACGGATGCAGCAGGTTCAGCCAGGTATCCGGGTACACGCCGACCCAGATCGCCAGCGCCAGCAGCGGCAGTAGGTACAGCACCTCATAGGGCCGTAGATCCGTGAGCTCTTCAGCGTAACCGGGCGTGTTCAGCTTCACGAACATCACCCGCGCGTACATCCACAGCAGGTAGCCGGCGGCGATGATGATGGCCAGCATCGATATCCAGCCGGCCGCCGGAACAGGCCCAAACGTGCCAAGCATCACCAAGAACTCGCCAACGAAGCCGGCCAGTCCCGGCAGCCCCACCGAGCCCAGCATGAAGATCATGAAGAAGGCCGCGTACGTCGGCATGTAATGGGCGATCCCGCCCAGGTGCGCCAGCTCACGGTCGTGGACGCGCTCGTACACGATGCCCACGCACAAGAACAGCGCGCCCGTAAGCACGCCGTGGTTGAACATCTCCAGGATCGCTCCCTCCAGGCCCTGCTGGTTGAGCACGAAGATGCCCAGGATCACGAAACCCATGTGGCTGACGCTGGAGTAGGCCACCAGCTTCTTCCAGTCCTTCTGCACCAGCGACACGAACGCGCCATAGACGATCGCGATGGTGGCCAGCGTGATCATCAACGGCGTGAAGAAGCGGGTGGCGTCCGGCAGCAGCGGCAGGTTGAAGCGCAGGAAGCCGTAGCCGCCCAGCTTCAGCAGAACGCCCGCGAGGATAACGCTGCCGGCCGTCGGCGCCTCGACGTGGGCGTCCGGCAGCCAGGTGTGCAGCGGCCAAAGCGGCACCTTCACCGCAAACGCCGCGAAGAAGGCCAGGAATACGGGTATCTGGAAGGCCAGCGAGTAGCGCACGTCGCCCAGCTGCGTGATGTCCAGCGTGCGCACCCCATTGGCCAGCGCAGCGTGCTGGAAGTAGAGGGCCAAAATGGCCACCAGCATTAGCAGCGAGCCAATGAACGTGAACAGGAAGAACTTGACGGTGGCGTAGATCTTTCGCGGGCCGCCCCAGACGCCGATGATGACGTACATCGGCACCAGCACGATTTCCCAGAACACGTAGAACAGGAGGAAGTCCAGCGAGCAGAACACGCCCAGCATGCCGATTTCCAGCAGCAGGAAAACGAGCATGAACTCCTTGACACGCACTTGTACGGCGTTCCACGTGGACAGCACCGAGATCCAGCTGAGCAGAGCCGTCAGGAATACCAGCAGCAGGCTCAGGCCGTCGACGCCGAGGTGATAGCTGATGCCCAGCGAGCTCAGCCAGGGGATGTTCTCCACGAACTGGTAGCTGCTGGTGGTCGTGTCGAATAGGGTCAACAGGTAAATGGTGAGCAGCCAATCGACGAACATCACGCCGACCGTCACCAGACGAAGCGCCCGCTTGTTCGCGGGGTTCAACGGCAGGAGAATCAGGCCGCCCAGCAGCGGCAGAAAGATGGTGAACGTCAGCAGCGGCATCTAGCCGGTCACCAGCCCTTTGAGCAGGAAGCTGCCGACGATGGCGACCAGGCCGGCCACGATGCCCAACGCGTAGTTGCCCACCACGCCCGTCTGGACGCCGCGCAGACCAGCGCCCAAGCCGCGCGTGACGTAGCCCAAGCCGTTCACCACGCCGTCGATCACGTAAGCGTCGAAGCCCCACAGGAATCGAGCGAAGCGCAGCGCCGGCTGAACGAAGATGGCGTCGTAGATCTCGTCCACGTACCACTTGTGGAACAGCAGGTCGTACAGCCGTGAGTAACGGGCGGCCAGCGTCTGAGGGCTCCAGGCGCGGCGCAAGTACATCATCCAGGCCAGCCAGATGCCGGCCAGCGCGAACAGCAGCGACGCGCCGATCAGGCTCAGCGTCAGGACGGGTGAGACCTCGGCCTCCTGCTCCGGCAGCACACCACCGAAAGCCGCCTGCAGGAAGTCGCGGAACAGTCCATGCTCCGGCGGCGCGCCAACAACAGCGCCGACGATCACCGACATGAACGCCAGGATCACCAGCGGGCCCACCATCCAGGCCGGCGATTCGTGCGGATGGACGTGCTCGTGATCGAAACGTGGCTCGCCTTCGAACACCAGGAAGTACTCGCGGAACATGTAGAAGGCGGTCATGCCGGCTGTGAACAGGGCGATGGCGTACAGCGCGAAGCGGCCGTTGGTGAAGGCGCCAGTCAGGATCTCGTCCTTCGACCAGAACCCGGCGAAGGGAAAGATGCCGGAGATGGCCAGGCAGGCCGCCAGGAACGTCCACGCGGTCCACGGCATGTAGCGGCGCAGCCCGCCCATGTTCTGGATGTTTTGCGGGTCGTCGTGGACCTCGGCGTGGTGGAACGCATGCTCCACGCCGTGGATGACGGACCCGGCGCACAGGAACAGACAGCCCTTGAAAAAGGCGTGCGTAAACAGATGAAAGATGCCCGAAATGGGCACCAGCACGCCCAACGCCAGGAACATGTAGCCCAGCTGGCTGACGGTCGAGTAGGCCAGGATGCGCTTGACGTCGTTCTGCACCAGCCCGATGCTGGCGGCGAAAATGGCCGTGAGCCCGCCCACCCAGGCCACTACGCTGAGCGTGATCGGCGTGTGGATGAACAGCGGGTACATGCGCGCCACCATGTACACGCCGGCGGTGACCATCGTCGCCGCGTGGATCAGGGCCGAGACCGGCGTGGGGCCCTCCATGGCGTCCGGCAACCAGGTGTAGAGCGGGATCTGAGCCGACTTGCCGCAGGCGCCCACGAACAGCAGCAGCGTGATCATCGTGAGGAGGCCAACGCCGACCCCACCGGCCTCGGCGAACACGGCCGAGTAGCTGATCGTCCCGAACGTCAGCCAGATCAGGATGACGCCGATCGTGAACCCGAAGTCGCCGATGCGGTTCATGATGAAGGCCTTCATGGCCGCGTCGCTGGCGGACTTGCGGTTGTACCAGAAGCCGATGAGCAAGTACGAGCACAGGCCCACGCCTTCCCAGCCCAGGAACAGCTGCAGGAAATTGTTGCCCAGGACCAGCAGCAGCATGGCGAACGTGAACAGCGGCAGGTAGCAGAAGAACCGCCAGAAACCTTCGTCCTCGGCCATGTAGCCCACCGAGTAGATGTGGACCAGGAGCGACACCGACGTGACCACCAGCAGCATCACCGCCGCCAGCGGATCGATGTAGTAGCCAGCTTCCACTGTGAAGCTGCCCGAGACGATCCATTGGTAGAAGGCTCCGTCAATCGGCTCGCGGGCGCGTTCCCCCAAGGCCCACTCGGCGCCGGCGACGTACAGCGCCACGAGGAACGCGATCCCGACAGCCGCGATAGCTATCGCAGCCGTCAGCTTGCCGAGCTTCTTACCGAAGAGGCCATTGATCACGGCCGCCGCACATGGCGCGGCCGGGATCAGCCATAGGTAATCCGTCATCAGCCCTTCAGCAGGTTGAACTCGTCAACCATCAGGCTGTCTTTGTAGTGGCGCACCAGCGCGACGATGATGGCCAGGCCCACAGCGGCTTCGGCCGCGGCCACGACCAGCACGAAGAACACGAAGATCTGGCCGTTCACGTTCCCGAAATAGCGGCTGAAAGCAATCAGCTGCAGGTTGGTTGCATTGAGCATCAGCTCAATCGACATGAAGATGATGAGCAGGTTGCGGCGCAGGATCACGCCGGCCAGGCCGGTGACGAACAGCACCGCCGCCACCGCCAGCGGGTAATTAAGCGGGATGCTCATCCGTGGTGCGCCGTCACGGCCTCTTCGGGCTCGAGCGTGCCGCCTTCGCGGGCGCGTGTGAGCGCGTCGAACTCCTCTGCCTCGGCGACCCGCGCTTGCTCGTCGCGATCCTCAGCGCCTCGGCCGGCCAGGCCAATCGCGCCTACCAGACCCACGGTCAGGACCAGCGAAGCCAGCTCGAACGGCAGCAGGAAATTCGAGTACAGCTCCTGCCCCAGGTTCTGGACGCTGCCGATCTGGGCGGCCCGAGCGGCGCTGATGTTGGCTGCCGGCAGGCCGCTGACATTGATGACGCCAAACGCCACGCCCAGCAGGCAGGCCAGCAGCAGAATGGCCACCGGGGCGGCGATCCCCGCCTGCCTCTGGAACTGGTGGGTCAGCATGCCGCCTCGGATGTCCAGCAGCATCATCGTGAACAGGAACAGCACGATGATGGCGCCCGCGTAGACAATGACCTCAGTCGCGGCGATGAACTCCGCGTTCAGCAGCACGAACATGCCCGCCAGGCAGATGATGGTGAACGCCAGGAAGATCGCGCTGTGCACCGGGTTGCGCCGCAGGATCACATTCAATCCCGAGGCCACTGCCACGGCTGCCAGCACGATAAATAGGGCGATGGACGCCGTCATGACGGCATGCCCCGACCGCCACTTCTCATGATCCCTTCCCCCGAACCGGCACGCTCACCGGCTCCTGCCTTTCCATGGGGCCTTCCGGCGCGTCGGCCGGCTTGTGCTCGAGCTCGTGGCCTTGCAGACTCTCGGGATCCGGCATCCGGAACTCCGATGCGCCTTTGGTCGCCTCGTAGGTAGGCTCGAAGTTCCGTCCCA
>WNFB01006900.1_pt1 | contig 10176 bp, 5 predicted proteins | sample 5400501 | NCBI WGS metagenome assembly WNFB01 (sample SAMN13153341, study PRJNA577476) | soil metagenome | isolation source: 200 cm saprolite under Douglas fir tree site 2 hole 1 | place: USA:California | collected 2015-04-18 | reverse complement strand
CCTTTGATGCGAGCATCGCTGGCATGTGGCAGCAAGGGGACATGAGCCAGGTCCAGCCAACGGCGCAGCGTTTTAGGATCAATGGCCAGCAGACGACAACCGTCGGCCAAAGATATGATGGTCATCAGGAGAACTCCTTATATGTTAATATCAAATCAAGCCATCTCGAGAGAGGGCCGGAGCAAGGAGATTCTTGCTCTCGCGAACTGTAGAACACGCTAGGGAAAGTCTCTGGACTCCACACGGCTCGACCGATTGCGAAAGCTCGCCCTTCCCCGGCGCTGTTCCTGAGCGAAACCGCTGATGAGAAAGTCGTGCTTCGAGCACCACAATATAAGGGCACGGGAGCTCAGGAACGTGATTTGCAAAGGAGGAGCTATACGATGGGGTATGCTGGCATTGATTGGGCGGATACACACCATGACGCCCTGGTGATTGACGAGAAGGGACGCCAAAGAGGGTCGCTTCGAGTCGATCACACTCCAGAAGGACTCGCCAAGCTGACCACCTTTCTGGAAACGATCACAGGCTCTGACCAGAAAGAGCAGATGGCCTGCATCATTGAAACCACCCATGGGTTGCTCATCGCGCCCCTTTTGGAAGCGGGCTGGCCCGTCTATCCGGTCAATCCGCGCACCGTAGATCGTCGAAGAGGTGCTAGCGGCGCCAAAACGGATATCATTGATGCCTCTTTGCTGGCCAAAACGGGACGTGCGGATCTGGCCGATTTGCATCGACTGACCCCAGATAGTGAGGTGGTGCAGGAACTCAAGATGCTCACGCGTGACCAGGACGCTTTGATCCAGATGCAGACGCGCCTGGTCAATCAGCTCACAGCCACGCTCAAGGCCTACTATCCGGTCGCCTTGCAGTGGTTTGCGAAGCTCCAGCAGCACTCCACCCTGACCTTCCTGCAAACCTATCCCACCCCACAGGCAGCTATGGACGCTTCGGTGGAGCAGATCACCGAGATACTCAAGCATGCGGGTCATACGACTGCGGAGAAGGTTGCACCTAAGATCTTCGAGAGGCTGCATCAGCCGCAGTTGCCTGCCGATGCGATCACCAGTCGCACCAAATCGCGTCTCATGTTGGCGCTGGTCGCGCAACTGCTGCCGCTGGTGGAGCAGGTCGCCGCCTATGATAAGGAGGTCGAACACCTTTTTTTGACCCATAAAGACCATGAGGTCTTCAGCTCTCTGCCCAGGGCAGGCAAACGCCTTGCGCCTCGCTTGCTCGCCGAAATCGGTGATGAGCGCACACGCTCTGCTGACGCAGCGAGCTTGCAAGCTCTGGCCGGGACTTCGCCGGTGCTCTTTCAGAGTGGCAACTACGCCAAAGCGCACCGACGTTTGGGCTGCATCAAACCCTTGCGCAACGCCCTGCACCAGTTTGCCTGGCCATCGACCCAACAGGATGGCTGGGCCAGAGACTCCTATCAGCGCAAGCGAGCCGAGGGGAAAAGCCATACCGTGGCTGTCCGAGCCCTTTCCAACGTGTGGGCGCGCATCATTTTCGCCATGGTGAACAAGCATCAGCTCTACGACTCGGCCACCTTTGAGGCAGCTCAGCGCCTCCATGCCCACCGCGTGGCTTAGGAGCACTGCTGCTTGAGAGGCAAAACCACCCGTTTTTTTGCTGATCTCTGAGCAGGCCTTTTTCAGATCACGATCGCCTCGCGAGGTCTCGGAAAGCGAAGCGCCTTGACACCGCGACGCGGCATGATCCACTTCTTCATGCTCACTTGAAGGCTTCCTCCCACCTTTTTGCCTCATCTTTTCCCTCCCTTCTGGAAATTCATTGCCCCAAAGGGTTGACCTAGAAAGTCTTTCGCTCATCACGCGATGAGCAGTACGGCCTTTCTCCACACCGCCCCTTCCCTTTTGCGCCAACAAGGAACACGCATGTGCCTGCTGGCTTTGAGCACACAGGACAGCACCATGCATCAATGGGGCAAAAGGGAATGTGGAGAAAGAAAAACACAGCAACGAATGAGAAGCGCTTTAACTGGCGTCGGCCATGTCCCAGATGGAGAACATCTCCATCCCTGGTTCTGGCTGAGTTTGTTGACTGCTCGCCACACCCTCGGCGGGAATATGCTTGACGGTCGTGGGGTTTGTGGGTTTGGGCAGCGTGCGAGGAGGACGCACCCCACGCCGCCTGCGCACACGCACGATGTCCTCTTCGTCTCCAAAGACGACCACCAGCCGCGGCGTGGCCTGTGGAGCTTGCACGATCTGCGGCGCATCGCTGGTTGGCGCGGGTGATGGGACTGTACCAGGTGTCGATGCAAGGGGCACATCGCGCGTGATCTCCACCAGCTTCTCTGCATCTTCCAGAGCGACGACCTCCGGCGTCTCTGGCGTCACAGGGGCCGAAAGCCTGGACAGGTCGGCCTCTGCCAGGTACACCAGCCTGGGCATTTGTGCCCACACGTCCGGGTGCCCGGCTGCCAGCTCGGCTTCCAGACGCTCTGGGAGCGTGTCCTCCAACCCGAACCACTGGCGCCCCTTCCCGATCACTTCCGCCAGCTCTTTGTTGCGCCGGGCGAAGTTCGCTTCAATCTCGGCGCTGTCGTCAAGCGGCTCCTGCTCAAACAGGGCATCTTCCGACTGCTCTCCCGCTTCGATCTGGGCGCTCAAGCGAGCCAGCGTGGTCTGGTCGGCCCCCACATGGTGAACCAGTCCCCCTCTGGCCGGTTCTCCTGCAAAGGCCGAGGCTGCCCCGTCTCGCCCCCCAAGCTGGCGCACCTTCTTGTGCGCAGCCGAGCCGATGTAGTACGGGATGAAGACTCGTACCAGGTTCTCCTTGCCGAGCCTCCACGCCCGCTGCGAGGCTTGCGTCCACAGAAACAGGTTCTTGGGCATCTCTGCCCAGATGATGGTGTCAACCACCGTCTGGAGATTGAGGCCCTCATTGACGCGCAGGTAGGGCACGATGATCACCCGCGCTCCACGCTGTTGCACCGCCTCAATAATGGCCTGCTGGCGGTCCTCCGCCTCCACGCCATTAGGCAGCGTCCAGGGACCGAACTCTTCGAGCACCCATTGCAGCCGCCAAGACATGGAGCGCACCGCGTTTTGCTCGAAGTACACCATCACCCGGCGTCCTTCGGCCAGTTCGGCGCGCACCTGCTCAAGGAGCCAGCGTTCCATCGGGTAGCGCCAGTCCCAGGCGAGCACGGGCGTCGAAATGACCAGTTCCGGCTCGCCCTTGTCCCCCCAGTCCCCGCGTTCGGCCTGGTAGACCGAAAACGGCTTGTCACAGGGCAAGGCCGCAAACCAGCGCGGCACCGTCCCCTGGGCCAACCTGGCCGCCGCGTTGCCCCCTTGCGCCAGCTCCTCCAGTTCCGCTACCACACCCGCGTAGGCTGAGGCCAGGTCGCGCTGCTCCATCCACTGCCGCACGCCATCACGCTCCTCCTGCGCCTGGGCAAGCGCCTCCTCCAGGGGGCGCGCCCGTGTGTCGATCTCATTGAGGCAGGCCTGTCGCTCCGAGCAGTCCGGCGTGTGCAGGATGGCTGCCCGTTCCGCTCGGATAGGGGCAAGCGCCTGCCTGGCCGCGATCACGCGCTGCTCTCCTTCCTGGAGCCGCTCTTGCAGCAGCGGGTCCTTCATGGAGATGCCCTTGGGGATCTCTTCTTTGGGAGGCATGTGCGACCCCACATCTAACACCGTCATGTAGGTCAAATCCTCTAACAGTCTCGGAATGACGTTCGCTGACAGCCCTGGTGCGGGGACGGTCGAGACGCGCACATCGGTCTTTCCGCTGCCACTGCGCGCGTCACTCTCGTACTCCTTGGTCAACTCCTGGATCACACCATACGCGGAGAGGGCTTGCTCCGCGTCGTTCCACCCAAATCCTAGCCTCTTCCAGAACTGCGGGTGGTAGCGGAACCAGTAGTGGTAAAATCCGAGAATATCCCCACCAAAGTGCGTGCCACTGGTCAGGGCGTGCGTCTGGGCGGCAAGCATCGCCAGATGGTGCGAGTGGGCGATGTCGGTCCTGCGCCCCCGCCCGTTGTGGCTCTCGTCCACCACGGAAAGGGCCACGCAGCCCCGGAAGAACGCATACAGGTACTCGTAGGGGCTGAAGCTGTCCCCCGGTGGCCTGCGGAAATCGTAGCTGGTCTTGCGCGTGACCACCTTGCCCGTCTCGGAGGAGACGTAGCCCACCACGCGCCTGCTCCACCTGCCATAGATGGGGTATAACTGGCGGCCCCCCTGCCCAAGCTGGTAGGCCACCACGCGCCGCATCTCATCGCGTACTTCCTCATAGCTTGATGCGGAGGCCAGGTCCGGCTCCACCACCACCATAGGCCCGCCCTCCGTCTCCGCGAGGCGCACCCCGCGTAGGCTTCCAGGCGTCTGCTGGGCAAAGAGCGGCGTGCCGAGGTTTCCCCCTTTCTTTGTGGGTTTCGCCTGGGGGGAGACTGCGTGCGCCCGCTCAAAGCCCAGGCGGAAGAAGACCGCCTGCCAGTCCATGTGCTGGCGCGTGGCCTCGACCAGACACCCCAGGAGCACATGGCTGCCATCGCGGCGTACCGCCTGCACCACCCGCTCTGTGAGCTGCCCCCGGCTCTCGTTGATGAGAGATGCCAGGCGCAGCACCTCATTCTCACAGGTCTCCACCCCAGGCATGAAGGTCTTGAGCGAGCGATGGTCGCGGGTGGCAAGCTCGACCAGCAAACCCGCAAACGCCGCATCATCAGGCAAAAGGGTTTCCCTGATGAGAGCCTGTGCCACGGCTGTGTGGCACAGAGCCATCTCCACCACCAGTTCCAGCAGCCCCTCGGTGGACTCAGGTTCCGCAAGCAGCACCTCAAGCAGCTCCTGCTGTGCCGGATCGCTGACCACTACGGCCTGAGCCAGCCGGGTGATCGTCTCCTCATCGGTGAGCACGCCTTTCACCAGGCTTTCCAGCAGTTCCTTGTCTCGGCCTGCCGTGTGGACCAGCAGGGCAGCAAGCTCCTGTTGGCGCAGCACCTCGGCCTGGCGCAGTCCGGCTACCTCGCCGTCCACACGGCCAACCAGCTCTAGCACATCCGTCATGGCTTGCGGCTCGGACCGGGCCACCTCCACCAGGCGCGCAAGGAGGACCGGGTCGCGGCGCGCGCGCTCAGCCAGTTCTCTGCTTGAGGCGGCATTCGTGGCCTGCTTCGCCTCCTGGTGCAGCACCGACATGGCGGCAGACCATGCGGCAAACGAGCACGACGGATATTTCCGCATGGTGGCCTCGGTGCGGTCATCCTGCCACAAGGCAGAGCGCACAGGTGGTTTGCCGGTGGACACGCGCTCCTGGTTGCGTTTTGTGCGCGAGCAGCGGCACCAGCGCGGTTTGGTGGTAAACCACGTCCTGCTGGTGACGGGCTCGGTCTTCTCGCCGCCCTCCTCTTTGTCTTCAGCAATCACCTCGGCCTGCCCCGCCTTCCCCACTGTGCGTTTGCCCTGTGGCTTCTGCTTGTCCTCGTCCTCTCCGGGTTGGTTAAGTTTGCCGGGCACCGCGTCAATGCGCCCGCCGCACTCCAGGCAGTAAAAGAAGGAGGTCACGACATCGCGGGTGAGCAGCACGCCGCTGTCTTTGAAGCGGTAGCCCACCAGCTTCTTGCGCCCACGTTCCTCGCGCACAGGTTCAAGGAGTTCCATGAGGTCGGCTGGCGGTTTGAGCACCGGCTCGCGCACCGTGTGACGCTTCTCGCGTACCACCTCGCGCCACTCTCGGCCAAAGGCGCGTGTGGTCGAGTGCGAGAAGATGCCGAAGACGACGGGCGCGGTACTTGTCGCGCACCGCTCCAACCACTGGCCGATGTCGCGGTGAGACTCGATGTGGACCACCTCGGCCCCTGGGAAGGCCGCTCGTACCTCCTTCCCATACTCTTTCGTCACCTTCAACGGCGTGGTGATGAGCACCGGCAGCGCCCTGGGCCCGGCATCCTCCGGCGCGATGAGCCGACCAGAGGCCGTTTCGCGGTAGGCGACAATCTGCCTGCTCGCCGCATCGACCACGATCTGTCCCTTGCTCCCCTGTTCGCCTTTGACATGGCGTCCATACACCGCAGAGAGACCAAGCATCTCTAACGTCTGTGGGTTTTTGAGCCAGGCTTGCCGCAGCCCGCGTACCCAACCGGGCTGCGTGGTGTGACAGAACTCACTGGTACGGTGGCGCCAGCGGTACGCCTGCCGTTTGGCCACCCCCGCCGCCATGCGCGTCTTGCCCGTACCGGGCTGGCCCTGGATGGCGGTACGGCCCTTGATATCGAGGGAACGGCCCATCGCGAAGACGCGGTGCAGTTGGGGCACCGCCAGACCCGCGTGGGCCGCTTTGGGCAGGCGTTTGTCGGTGCCAAACTGTGACAACACGCGCAGTTCCCATTCCGCCGGGTTCAGGCGATAGAGGGGTTGGCGCTTCTCGATGACGCGGCTGGCCAGCGTGGGAATCCAGGGAGACAGGAACTGGAAGACCTCCTCTCCCTGGTAGTAACGCGAACGGCCCGTGTGCAGGTTGAGCACGCCCAGGATGGGCTTGTCCTCTAACTGGCGCATCTCGACACGGATGCAGCCTTCTTCTCGCAGCTCCTCCTCCAGCTCGTCATCGACTTCCATGCGAGTCCACTGTTTGCCCACGAATGCAGTGAAGAGATGCCCCTCTTCGTCCGGGCCAGGCTGCGGGCCGTAGACGATCTCCCCGTCCAGGCCGCCCACCATCACCTCCGAGGCGATGTGGGCCTCCCCGGTATAGGGCATGGCAGGTGCGCCCAGGTAGCCCTCTTCCGGCCAGGTGGTGGCCTGCTGCCACGTTGGAGAGAAGTGCGATCCCCCTTTGTCCAGGCCATAGAGCAGGGTGGCCTCGTCGGCGTGGCGCACCACCAACCGGGGCGAGGAGGGCTCTGAGGGAACAGGATAGGGCTCGACAATGGGTGCCGTGGGCAGCTCTGGGGGAGGCTCCCCATACTTCCAACCTGACTGCCCCAGCTTCGTTGGCTCCTTCCACTGGTAACCGACCAGGCGCTTTTTCTCTGCCGCGCCTGGGACGGCAGGCGTCTTGCGGCGGATACCCACCACTACAAGCTGCTTGTAATCTTCGAACGTCGACTCGTCCTCCTGCGAGATGCGATCAGGAAACTTCCAGACGCGCACCTGGTCATACCACTTGAGCCAGTGGTTGATCATGGTGCCGTCCCAATCGGAACGGGCCGTGAAAATGGAGACATGGATGCCACCCGGTTGCAGCCATTCCCCGGCGTCGGCTCCGATGCGGTAGGGCGCGCGCTTTCCATTCTGGAAAAAGTAGGGCGCATTGGTGAGCAGGAGCTGCACCATACGCTGCTGCATACTCACCACCTCGAAGGCGCAGGTCGTAATGGTGGCGTGCGGAAAGCGCTGCCTTGCTACGGCGGCTCGTTCGGCGCTGATTTCCGAACCGAGGTAGCGAGCAGTGCGCGCGTGGGCGCAGGCGTAGAAAAAGTCGCCCTCGCCACAGGTCGGATCGTAGACCGTAAACTGCGAGTCTGGTGGGAGAGAGAGGATGTGCTTGCCGATGCGCACCGCCAGTTCAGGCGGGGTGCGCACAAACCCTGAGCGTTTCTTGTTCACCAGGGTTCCGGCAGTTCCAGTTGACATGGGTGGTGTCCTCCTTGCATAGGTGAAGTTGGTGAAGTTGGGTGAGAACCCCCTTTTCCATGGGAAGGCATGGAATCTTCGCGGGAAAAAGGGGAATGTGAGCGTGGCCATGGTGACCGGAGAGTGATGCGACGGTGATGGTGCCATTCCCACAAGCAGAGGTTGTCCTCGGAAGGTGATGCGACGATGATGCGAGAGTGACGCCACTCCTCCATCACCGTCGCATCACTCCCGCATCATCGTGCAAGCGCGAGCGCCGTCGCCTGCTCTTGGGAAGAAGACGGGGACGTGCTTGCCTGCCGCCAGGGGAGCCAGCCTTCCCGCACCCCATCCCCGGTCAGCCGTCCCCAGGCGTCCAGGTCGCCTGAGAGCTTCCAGGCCTTCATGCCCAAAGCACTCGGCAAAGGTTCAATGAGCCTGCGCGCCAGACCGCGTTTCCAGAGCGCCTCGGCCCAGAGAGCGGGCCAATCGGGATGGTCGGGATCCCGGTGCAAAAAGAGCACTCTCATCCCATAGAGCGTTCCCAAGAAACCGCGCTGGTGCGGAGTCTCTTCGTCCCAGTTCCCCAGGACATAGCGGGTGCGTTCTTCCACGGCGAGTGCGATTGGCCCGGATGACCGCCTTGCCCCGGATTCTTGCGCGATGTGCTCTTCTTCGGGTGTGGGCAAGTCTGGCGGGTGCAGAATGCCCTCGCCGATGTGGGCGCTGGAAGGCAAGGCGAGAGCGTGGGACTCTTTCGTGTTGGGCAAGGTGGTAGAAAACTGCTTGTAGGCCCAGACTCCCCGCCGCAACAGACGCGGCCCTTTCCACTCCACACTGTCTGCCACAAGGTACGGCACGGCTTCCCGCAGCCACAACGATGACAGTGCGGCGCTGGTGCTGGTCTCGTACCCAACGAGGCTGATGGCGACCACATCGCCACGATGATCACAAATCAGGCCAGCTACGCGGGGGTGCTGGCCATCCACTTTGACCGTGCCAAAGAAACGGTCGGCATGGGTTCGCACCGGCCAGGTGCCGGTCAATAGAGAAGGGGTATCCTTCATTGGGGTGTTGCTCCAGACAAAAGAACGCGGCAAGGGAATGCCGCCTTGCCGCAAGACGAGAAAGAAGAAACGGTGACAATGGCAGTGAAGGCGACACCAGGGGGCCTCTCAGGCCATCTGCAACAAGGGCTGACACAAGGGGAAATCACGCTGGTGCGCGCTATTCTGTGTATAGAGCGAGGCCAGCGCGGCGGTGGCGGTGGCGCTGATGTAACAGCAGGTGCTGCCCACGACAACTGCGAGGTGTCCCAGAGGCGAGCGGCTCACGCTCACCTGGGCGACTCGCCAGTTGAGCATTTGCAAGAGTTTTTCTGCTGAAAAAGGATGATGCTCTTGCGTTGAGACAAAGAGACGGAGGGCTTCGTCGTAGGTAATAATCACGGTTGCCGGTGAGGTTGTTGGGGAAGCAGGGTTGGTGAATGAGGTTGCTGTTCGGTTCTGTCGGCGGTTCATGGTTCTTTCGTTCTTTCTTTCAATTCACTTCATAACAAATAAGCCCATCATTCGTGAGGTTGACCTCGTGAATGATGGGCGATCACGACCCAAGACGGGCAGGAAACGAGCACGGTTGGAAGCAGAAGCGCCTTTTGTGCTATACTCTTCACATCAGAGGCTTTGCTTCTTGCTATAGCGCGTTGCCCCACTGCGTCATCCTCTGAAGAACAGGCAGTGGGGCAACGCCACGTCAAAGCACAACGAGGCTGCACGTCGATTGGCGTGCAGCCTCGTTTGCAGACAACGAGAAGAAGCTAGTGCTTCCCTTCCTCCGAAGGGGGATGCTGAGCAAGTTTGGCCTCTTCCAGGCGCAGCTCCTGCTGGCGCAGCTCGTGCTGGCTGATCTCGTACTTTGCCCTGGCCTCCACTTCCAGCCGGTCTTGCCGTGCGCGGTACATGAGTACCACGGCCGCGGGGATGCTCAGGCAGATGATGGCCACCAGGCAAGCCAGGAACACGATGAGTTCCGTATTGTTCGAGAGCAGCAAACTCAACCCATTCCACCAATCCGCCGTGGTGGACGGAAGTTGACCCAGGCTCGAGAGTTGCGTACCAGGCGTTTGGTCAACACTCGGGCGCATCAGTTTGAGAAACGGTTCCATATTCATCTCCTTTCGAGATGTGATAGTTCCCGCTCTTTCTGCAGGCTCTGTGCCAGGCAGAAAGAGCGGGAAGGGAAGATGCTTTCTTGACCGGGTGATGTCCTATGACCCCTGCTGCTCACCAACCAGCGTGCGGAAGTGACTTCCCCGCAACTGGTTGACCTCTTTGACGCCAAAGCGCTCGCAGGTCGCCCGGATGACGCCAGCATTTCCCTTGCAGTACTGCTGGATAATCCACGCGATCTGCGGCTGTGTCACCACTGCGTCCTGCTCGCTGTGCTGGGCAATGGCGGCAGGCTGGCCGTTCTCATCGCCTTTGCCCATCGTGATGCGCTGGCTCTCCGTGATCGACCAGGAAACGGTCTCTTCCAGGATGCCCGCCCGGATGAGTTCTGCCAGATCCTTGGAGATCAG
>WNFB01006892.1_pt1 | contig 10182 bp, 8 predicted proteins | sample 5400501 | NCBI WGS metagenome assembly WNFB01 (sample SAMN13153341, study PRJNA577476) | soil metagenome | isolation source: 200 cm saprolite under Douglas fir tree site 2 hole 1 | place: USA:California | collected 2015-04-18 | reverse complement strand
CATAACCTGCGTACCTTGCCGTTGACCCGCCAGTCTTCGAGCGAGGCCGCAACCGCGGCGGCGAGGTCGGGAGGGAGGCTATAGGTTTGCCGGTCGAGTTGTGGGCCAAGGAGCGCCTGCCGCTTCTTTTCCACCGCGCTCAGCAGCTTGTCAAAGGCCTCGGCGAAGAGTTTTACCCCCTCATCAAGTAGTGTGTCGGTAGTCTCTTGCAGTGAGATCCCCACTTGCTGTAGGGCCTCTATCGTGTCTCTCGCCTCTGCGAGATGCTCTTGGAGGCTGGTACGTGGCCGGCCATGATCGCGGAAGGCATCAAGCGTTGCCGCGGGAATGGTGTTCACGGTGTCGGAGCCAATAAGTTCTTCGATATAGATCACATCACGATAGTTCGGATTCTTGGTGCTCGTGCTCGCCCACAAGAGCCGCTGTGTCTGGGCGCCTTTGGCCGCCAGCGCCTGCCAGCGCGCGCTGCAGTAGAGTTCCTGGTAGCGCTGATAGGTCAGCCGGGCGTTGGCAATAGCGACTTTGCCGAGCAGACTTTGCAACCGCGCCCGCTCACCCGCGCCGGCAGCCGTCTTGAGCCGGGCGTTCACCTGGGCGTCGATGGCGGAATCGATACGGCTGATGAAAAAGCTGGCGACGCTAGCGACGCCGCTGGGCTCGCCACCCCGCGCCACCAGCGCCTCCAGTCCGGAGAAATACGCCTCGGCGACGGCTTCATACGCGATCATGCTGAAGAGCAGGGTCACGTTGACGTTGATGCCTTCGCCGATGAGCTGCTTGATGGCTGGAATGCCCGCCGGGGTTGCCGGCACTTTGATCATCACGTTGTGACGTGCGACGGCTTGCCAGAGCCGTCGCGCTTCTTCAATCGTGCCGACGGTGTCATGCGCCAGATACGGCGAAACTTCTAAACTGACATAGCCGTCTCGTTTGTTTGTCTGTTGGTAAACGGGTAACAAAACGCCGGCTGCCTCTTGAATATCGCCCACCGCTAAGAGTTCGTAGAGAGCCTTGGCGTCCAGGTCGCGGTGTTGCTCAAGCGTCTGGAGGGCAGCGTTGTAGTCAGTGCTGCCGGCTATGGCTTTCTCAAAAATGGACGGGTTCGAGGTGACGCCCCGCAGCCCGTCCTCATCAACCAGGCGCTTTAATTCACCGCTGGTGATGAGCCCGCGCCGGATATAGTCTAACCAAACCGATTGGCCGTACTCGGATAGAGCTTGTAATGGGTTCATTGTGTTCTCCTTTAGCGTAAGGATGGTTGACGAACCGCCAGCCCCAACTTAATGTCTTGCTCCTTGGACCTGGGTTCCCTCTCCCCTCGCGGGGGAAGGAACCCCGCTGCCGTAGCGGATTTCCAAGGCATTGACTTTTTCTAGCCGCCGGCGGTGACGCTCCTCGCCGGAGAAGACTGCTCCGACAAAGGCGCGCACCAACTCTCGTGCCATCTCGAAACCGATCACCCGCGCGCCCAGCACCAGCACATTCATATCGTCGTGTTCCACGCCCTGATGGGCGGAATAGGTGTCATGACAAAGTCCAGCGCGAATGCCGGGTAATTTGTTGGCTGCCACCGACGCCCCCACTCCACTGCCGCAGATCAGGACGCCACGGTCGGCGCGGCCTTCGCGGAGGGCAACTCCTACCGCTTCGGCATAGTCGGGGTAATCGACCGGAGCAGTGCTGTGAGTGCCGATGTCCGTCACCTGGTACCCCAGCTCGCGCAGGTACGCAGCCATCTGTTCCTTGAGGTCGAATCCGGCATGGTCAGAACCAACGACGATGCGCATCGCTCACCTCGTTTTCGCTAACTGTTCCTTGGCCGCAGCGATCACGTGCTCGGTGGTGAAGCCGAACTTCTGCTGCAATTCCTTGAGGGGCGCCGAAGCGCCAAAGGTTTTCATGCCGATACTGTGACCGGTCTCGCCGACATACTGCGACCAGCCGAAAGTGGAGGCCTGCTCCACCGAGACGCGCGCGGTCACCGCGGGCAGAATAACACTTTCACGATACTCCTGGCTCTGTTGCTCGAACAGCTCCCACGACGGGATGCTTACCACGCGGACCTTGATACCTTCGACCCGGAGTTGTTCGTAGGCCTGAACACACAGTGACACCTCGCTCCCGCTGGCCAGTAAAAGAACCTCGGGTTTGCCGTCGGAGGTATCGGCAAGCACGTAGGCCCCCTGAGCGACACCGGATGCCGGCGCATACTTGCCGCGGTCCAGGGTGGGCAACGCTTGCCGGCTGAGGACCAGGGCCACCGGCTCGTGGTGCAGTTGCATAATGACCCGCCAGGCCTCGACTACCTCGTTGGCATCGGCCGGACGCAGAATGATTAACCCGGGGATGGCGCGTAGGGAGGCCAGTTGCTCGATGGGCTGGTGGGTGGGACCGTCTTCGCCGACGCCAATGGAGTCGTGGGTGAAGATGTAGATCACCGGGAGTTCCATGATGGCGCCGAGCCGGATCGCCGGCCGGGAGTAATCGCTGAAGATCAGAAACCCGGAGCCATACGGACGGACTTTCGCGAGCGAGAGACCATTGAGGATCGCACCCATCGCGTGCTCGCGGATGCCAAAATGGAAGTTGCGTCCACCGTAGTTGTCGGCGGTGAAATCTCCTGCTTCCGCGAACGTAAGGCGGGTCTTGGTCGAAGGAGCCAAGTCGGCTGAGCCGCCGATCAGCCAGGGAACATTCTGGGCGATGACGTTGAGCACTTTTCCCGATGCCTCACGCCCAGCTACTCCTTTCGGATCGACCGGAAACGTGGGCAGGTCTTTGTCCCATCCATCGGGGAGCTGGCGATGCTGCATCTTGTAGAGGTGGTCGGCCAGTTGCGGATACTGCGCCTGGTACTGATTGAATTGCGTCATCCAGGCCTCGCGCAGCTCGCGCCCGCGTTGGTCCATGCCTTCCTGAAAATATTCCCGCACCCCTTCCGGCACCAAGAACTTGGCCTCCTCCGGCCAGCCATAGTTGCGCTTGGCCAGCTTGATTTCTTCTTCCCCTAACGGCTCGCCGTGTGCGGCGCTGGTGTCTTGCTTGTGTGGCGCGCCATAAGCGATATGGCTATCGACGATAATCAGGGTAGGGCGGTCGCTAGTGTTTTGGAAAGTCTTGAACGCGCGCTCGAGCATCTCCAGGTCGTTGGCGTCACCGACGCGGGTGACGTTCCAGCCGTAGCCGATAAAGCGCGTGGCCACGTCATCACTGAAGGCCCAGTCGGTGTGACCTTCGATGGTGATCTTATTGTTGTCATAGATCCAACACAGGTTGGAGAGCTTGAGATGGCCGGCCAGCGAGGCGGCCTCGCCCGACACGCCCTCCATCATGTCCCCATCGCCGCACAGGGCGTAGACGTTGTAATTGAACATCTCGAAACCGGAGCGGTTGAAGTAACTCGCCATCCAGCGCTCGGCGATGGCCATGCCGACACTGGTGGCTACACCCTGGCCGAGCGGACCGGTGGTCGTTTCGACGCCGGAGGTCCAGCGATACTCGGGGTGGCCGGGACACTTGCTGTCAAGCTGACGAAAGCGTTTGATGTCGTCGAGCTTGACCGAGAGTTCGCCGAGGGTCTCATATTTGGGGTTGACGGTCTTCACTCCGGTCAGATGCAGCACGGAGTACAGCAACATCGAGGCGTGGCCGATGGAAAGAACGAAGCGGTCGCGGTTGGGCCAAATAGGGTCATTGGGGTCGAAGCGCAAGAACCGTTGCCACAAGCAGTAGACTACCGGCGCCATCGCCATCGGCGTCCCGGGGTGGCCGGAGTTGGCCTGCTGGACCGCATCCATCGACAGGGTGCGGATCGTATTGATACACAGCTCGTCAATCTTTTGTTTCGCCACGGTTACTCGCCTCCTCTTTCTTGCTACAGAAGATGCCGCTGCCATTCCTCTAGTTTCGCCGCTTTCTGGCGCGCTCCTTTTCTCGCTGCCGCTCACAGGGCTGTGCGGACTGCGGGTACTTGAAACGCGGGCACACCTGAGAGCATCTGAGAAACCAGAAAGGAGAAAGTTGCATGCCACAAAGCCCTGCCGAAGCCACTCCCTCACATGTCGTCGCACGAAGTGGGCGACTACCCCTCGGACGCATCGGGCTAGGCATCGCGGCGGTTATGGCGTTGATCATGCTCGGCCGCCAGGTGGGCGCGTATGTCCCACAATTTGCCCTGTGGGTGAACAGTCTTGGCGTCTGGGGGCCGGTTGTCTTCATCGTCGGTTACGCGGTGGCAGCGGTCGCTTTTGTCCCGGGCTCGCTGCTGACCCTTGCCGCCGGCGCAATTTTCGGTCTGAGCACGGGAAGCCTCTATGTCTTTATAGCAGCAGTCCTGGGTTCTTCAGCCGCCTTTCTCGTGTCCCGCCATCTTGCCCGGGCGGTGATCGAGCAGCGGCTCGCGGGCAACGCGCGCTTTGTCGCGATTGATCGCGCGGTGAGCGCGCAGGGACGCAAGATTGTGTTCCTGTTGCGCCTCTCGCCGGTGTTCCCCTTTAATCTGCTCAACTACGCGCTCGGCCTGACCAAGGTGCGCTTCGTCGATTATCTCATCGCCTCGGTCGGGATGATTCCCGGCACTCTTCTCTACGTCTACTACGGCAAGTTGGCGGGCGACGTTGCCGCCCTCGCCGGTGGCGCGGCAGTGGAGAAAGGCGCCGCGTACTATGTCGTGCTGGTGCTCGGCTTGGCGGCGACGGTCCTGGTGACCGCCCTGGTGACACGCACCGCCCGCCGGGCGCTGCAAAGCGTGACCGGCGAGTAGGCGCACGGGCAGCAACACCTCCTCACTCCACTCGCTCCTCTCATTATGCGCAAAAGAAAGAGCAGAGCCAGGGGGTGACAAAGGACGGACAGGGGAGTGGTGGTGATTCCTAAGAGGATGGTGGTCGGAGGGACTAGTGCATAATCAGGAGACCTCTTGAGGAATCGTAGGGCAGCCCTACGTGGCTGCTCTTTTCATGGATGAAGGGGTACCCGCGCCGTAGAGACATAACGGGCTACGTTTCCACCCGTCCTTGCTCCGAGCTTGTCGAAGGGGAATTACTGTCTGGCAGGGGAAGCCTGGGGAGTGCGGGTGATCACGTTCATCGCCATTGCGATCATCAACCCAACGTCAGAGACACTGGCAGGCAAAATCATCGTGTTACTCGATTTTGCCAGTTCAGCGAATTGTGTGATGTACTGCTCGGCCACGCGTAACTGCACGGCTTCGTAGCCCCCAGAAACCTGAATCGCTTCAGCCACCTTACGAATCCCTTCAGCAGTAGCATTGGCAATAGCAAGGATAGCTGCCGCTGCACCTTCGGCTTCATTGATCTGTTGTTGCTTCTTGGCTTCGGACGCTTTGATGACTTGTTGCTTCTGATCTTCGGCGGTGTTAATGGCAGCGTCACGTTCGCCCTCTGAGGTGAGAATCACCGCTCGTTTCTCCCGTTCGGCGCGCAGCTTGGTGAGGAGCGCAACCTCATCGAGGTTCTCGGTGGGTCGTTTGGCCGACGGAGTGCTGGCAGTTCCCACAGCAAAGAAGCTAGCACAACCCCTTTGCGTCCGTCATGACCACCAGTAGTGAGGAGTCGCAGCGTGCGCCCTTGTTTCTCTCGCGTGCGCATTGCGGGAGAGAAGCGGGTGAGGATCCGTGCATTCATACTCCTGCCGTAACGGGGAAGGTGGGCCCTGCCCACCCTACTCCAGACTCGCCTTCGACTTGCTTTGGCCTGTCTCGACTTGCCTGAGACTTGTCTTGACTTGCTTTCGAATTGCCTTGGCCTGTTATTATCGTCTACTGAGCGTTGCCCATCCCACCATACCGAGTTTCCAACGCTCTCAGCTTATCGAGCCGGCGACAGTGACGCTCCTCGTTTGAGAACACTGCCGCCAAAAACGCGCGGACCAGTTCTCGAGCCAGCTCTACACCGATCACGCGCGCGCCCAGCACCAGCACGTTCATATCGTCATGCTCCACGCCCTGGCGGGCCGAGTAGGTGTCGTGACACAGTCCGGCCCGGATGCCGGGCAACTTATTGACCGCGATCGAGGTCCCGATGCCACTGCCGCAAATCACGATCCCGCGGTCAGCCTGACCGCCGCGTACCACGACCCCGACCGCTTCGGCGCAATCGGGATAATCGGCGGGAGCCGTGCTGTAAGTGCCAACGTCTTTTACCTGGTGCTCCAGCTCGCACAGGTATGCGATCAGCTTTTCTTTGAGTTCGAATCCGGCATGGTCAGCCCCGATGACAACACGCATCTCTCATCTCGCTTGCGCCACTTGCTCTGTGAAGGCGGAGACCACGGGCGCGCTAGCGGGTCCACGCCAACCACGAGTTGAATAGCTTCTTCACGAAAGGCGTCAAGCGGGTGCGGTTGTAGGCGTCCGCCGCTTTGCGGATCGCTTCGGCCTGGGTGGGGTAGGGATGGATAACCGAGGAGAGCGTGCCCAAGCCAATTTTGCTAACCATGGCCAGAGTGATTTCGTTGATCATCTCTCCCGCGTGACGGGCGACGATGGTAGCGCCAAGGATCTGATCGGTCCCTTTTTTCACGTGGACCTTGACGAACCCCTCTTCCTCGCCGTCGGCGATGGCGCGGTCCACTTCCCGCATAGAGATAGTGAACGTGGTGACGTCAATTCCCTGCTTCTGGGCGTCGCGCTCGTACATGCCGACATGGGCAATCTCTGGGTCGGTATAGGTACACCAGGGGATGGTCAGGGTGCTCAGTTTTTTGCGTCCGAAGAACAGGGTGTTCTGAATGACGACCCGCGCGGCGGCGTCGGCGGCGTGGGTGAATTTATAGTCCAGGCAAATGTCGCCGGCGGCGTAGATACGGGGGTTGGTGGTTTGCAAGCGGTCATTAACCACCACGCCTCTTTTCTTGTCATAGGCCACACCGACCGCCTCAAGATTGAGGTCCTCGACATTGGGCGCACGCCCGACTCCTACCAGGATTATATCGACTGTCAGGCCCTCTTGCTGTCCCGCCCCTTCCAGATGGAGTTGTTTTTCGTTGCCAGAGCTGGTCACTTTTTTCAGGACAGTGTTCAGCTTGACGTTGATTCCCTCCCGCCGAAACGTGTCAGAGAGAATGGCGGCGGCTTCCGGATCTTCTTGGGGGAGAAATTGCGGCTCCATCTCGACGATGGTTACCTCGCTCCCCAGTCGCTGGAATGCCTGCGCGAGTTCACAGCCGATCGGGCCACCGCCGATGACCGCGAGCCGTCGGGGCCGTTCGGTGAGGGAGAAGACGGTCTCGTTCGTCAGAAATCCCGCTTCGACCAGACCTGGGATCGGTGGCTGTGCGGCTCGGGCGCCGGTGGCAATCACCGCTCTCGTGAAGCACAAGGTTTTGCCGCCGACTGCCGCGGTATCCGGACCGGTAAAGTGGCCTTCACCGAGAAAGACATCAACGCCTAACTGTTCGTGAAAGCGGTGGGCTGAATCGTGATGACTGATGCGGGCGCGCAGGCGTCGCATCCGTTCCATGACAGCGGGAAAGTTGACTTCTGTCTCCGCAGGGACGTGTACGCCGAGTTCGGTGGCAGCGGCGAGGTCGCCGAGGACACGCGAAGAGCGAATCACGCACTTCGAGGGAACACAGCCCACATTCAGGCAGTCTCCGCCCAGGAGATGTCGCTCAATGAGCGCGACTTTGGCGCCCAAGCCCGCGGCGCCAGCCGCAGTCACCAGACCAGCAGTCCCGGCGCCGATGACGACGAGATTGTAGCGCGGCGCGGGTTCAGGGTTTTCCCAGTCTGGGGGATGGACATTGGCGACGAGGGTTGCATTGTACTCATCATGAGGAAGAACTTCCGGGCTCTGGCCGATAGACGCCTTCTTGCTCGCAGAGGATAATCTGCTCATTTTTCGTTGCTTTCCGATTGGGTATTCAGCGGCGGGTTGAGCAGCGCACGTACTTGATCAGCTCCGCCATGGACCGCACAATCGTATCAGGCTTTGCCGACTCTAGCTCGGCCGTCGAGCCGTAGCCCCAGGTGACAGCAACCGAGCCCAACCCGTTCGCCTGTGCTCCGAGGACGTCGTGCTCGCGGTCTCCAATCACGAGGACATCTTGGCGCGAAAGGTTTTCTTGCTCCAGGACGTAGCGGATGAGTTCTACCTTGTTGGCGCGTTCCCCGCTCAGTTCTGAACCATAAACGGCGTGAAAATGGGGGCTCAACCCGAAGTGCTCGACGATGCGCCGGGCGTAGACCCCTGGCTTCGACGTAACGACCCACAGGTTGTGTGCTAACGCACGCAAAGAACTGAGTCCTCTCGGAACATCCGGGTACAGTCGATTCTCGAAGATTCCCTGCTCTGAGAAGCGCACACGATAGGCCGCGATTGCTGCTCGGATCTGCGCTTCGTCTGACGTGCCGAGCAGAACCCGGAACGACTCGGCCAGGGGTGGACCGATGAACCGTTCGAGAGCGGAAGCGTCGGGGGATGGGTAGCCCAAAGTGACGAGTGCGTGCTGGATACAGCGGACTATCCCCTCGCGGGGATCCGTCAGCGTTCCATCAAGATCGAAGAGGAGATTCACGCGTTCCTCTCGCCCTGCCCCGGAGCCGTGGAGAAGCCAATTGTTACCAAGAACACGTCGAACGATAACATCTGCGCCAGCTAAACTTCAACAGCGGGTCACTTACGACAGGCCGCGAAGCTTGTGGCCCACACCTCAGGCGATATTCAAGGTCTAGCGTCTGAAGAGGATCAGATTGTTTTTGACTCTAGACTGAGAGACTCTAGACTCTAGACTGATTGTTATTCTCCACTCTGCTAGAGCAGCTTCGCCACCAACCCAGTTCAGCCGGTCTGATGGCTGGCGCCGATGCCTGCGCCGTTGTCCCCATGAAAATACTCGTAGAGGAGGATCAGGTCCCGCCAGTGCCTGACGCCTGACGTTACGCGCGTCGGCCGGGAGGCCCTCGGGCGTCACCGTGGTGTAAAATTCATCGGCTTCGCGTTGGCGCTGTGAGAAAATCTGCTCGAAGTCAGCGCCGAAGGGTTCCTGGGGGGACAACATTGCTCTATCCGTGAACCGCAGCCGCACGGTTACGGTCTCTCCCGGACCCATACGCAAGGGATAATGCGCAGCAGCCTTCGTGCCTGCCCGCCTTGGGTTTACTGCTTCCTGCGCGCCATGCACGATGTAATTGTTGATGCCGTCCTTGGGGCCGCGATTGACCACCTGCAGGCGTATCAGAATGTCTTCTGGCGTCGCTTTGGCATATTCCACGAAGACATCGAAATAGCGATCCGCATCGAACGCGCCAGTATCGAGCAGTTCAAACTCCAACGCGCCGCGTCCGCGGCGGCGGTTTTCCTCGAGCAGGCGGCTGTAGGGAAATTCGGCCTGGGGGTATTTGTAGAGATACTTCATGTACGAATGGGTAGGCGTGGAGTCGAGGTAGAAATAATGCTCTTTGACGTCCTCGCCGTGGTTGCCCTCACTACCTGTCAGGCCAAAAAGTCGTTCTTTGAGGATGGGATCGTGACCATTCCACAGGGCCAAAGCGAAACAGATGAACTGCTGCCGGTCACTGATCCCGCCCAGGCCGTCCTCGTTCCAGCGATACGCCTTTGAGCGAGCGTGATCATGCGGGAAATAATCCCAGGCTGTACCGTTAGGGCTGTAATCCTCGCGCACCGTGCCCCAAGCGCGTTCGCTGAGATAAGGACCCCAGCGCTTCCAGTGCGTCGTGCGTGCGCGTGATTCCTGGAGTCTTTTTTCTTCTTGCGTCATACGCTGTGCCCTTGTCGTTTCCCCTTTTACCCTCATGGCAGAGTAGGCAGTGCCTACCCTACGAAACTGGATATTCCAGAAGAACGACAAACGCACAAGCCGAGATCATGAAGAGCCCAGGATCGGCACCCTCTATCAGATAGATACTCAGGTCAGTGACATTGCAACGCGGCGAGGAGATGGTGGCTCCACTGGGTGGATCACTCTTGGGCATCGACTTGCGCCGTGCGCCGAGAGGTAAGCACGTTTTCCACGCCAAGTTCGATGCTGCCGCTGCTCCTCGGGTTTCGCTAGTGCGGTGTCGTTGATATAGCAGAAGGGTGAAGGCAGAGCTGAAAACCATCTACAATTTGCCGTTTGGGCTGCTGATGACGCTCGGCAATGATGTGACCCTGCACAATCCTCGTATTATCCTGGCCTTGCTGTTGTCGTCTTGTGGTC